>JGI24025J20009_10000019_pt1 | contig 114902 bp, 106 predicted proteins | sample Cruoilmetagenom3_FD_20009 | JGI IMG/M metagenome (IMG submission 20009)
ATTTTGGAAGCGGCTGTTGGTGCTTGATGGATTGGTTAGGTTCTTGAAATCATAGCACTTTCAGCCGCTTTCTTTTATACCCTGTGAGAAATCCAGGCTAGAGGAAATGCAAGATGGCTTTTGCTGCTACTGTGAGTCATTTGCACATAAAGGTAATGGTCATATTGAGCATTTTTTTTACAAAGGGGAAACTCAAGATGGTGTCGCTCCATACAAGCACTTAACTTTTATATGGGATAATTTGTTTGGATGCTGTGGGCTTAATGGAGGTAGCACATGCGGACATTTTAAAGATAAAAAAGGTTCTATGGGTCCTGGTGTTTATAATCCTAATGATATAATAAAACCGGATTTAGATAATCCTGAAGATTTTTTTGAATATTTGCCTACTGGCGTCATAAGTGTAAAAAATAACTTAAACGATAAGGATGAAAGGAAAGCGCAAGAAACATTAAGAGTTCTTAATTTAAAAGTTCTTAATGAGCCGAGGAGAAGTAGGATAGAAATTTTCCAAAATGAGTTAATGGAGCTTTTTTCGTTAGATGTAGATGATGTTTCTCTTAGAAGTGAAATTGATTTTATTAAAGATAAGATAAAAAAATCAGAGTTTCGGACAGTAATTATGTTTGTCCTTTTTAATGAAGAGTGATTTTTTAGATGTTTTCTATAGTTGATGGTTATGATCAATTTTTTTAAATACTTATTATAAATATCAATTACTAGCCTCTTCAGTTTAAGTGCCTTGGTACGCAGCAAAATGACTTGGCACGGCACTCGATGTGCTAGTGGGTAAAGCTAGAAATTGGAGAAGTCGTCGCACTTGTGGAGCGTATTACGCCGCCGATATGGGGTATTGACTGCTGAAAGCGAGCCGTCGCAGTTACGAATACTTTTACCAACCTAATCAACTCCCTGACTAGCTCATGAGCCGAATATAAAGCATAATCGGCTCATAATGCGATCTGAATAAGCGGAGCAATCGGCTCATGTATATCTGGGAACAGCACAACTGGCCACTTTTTGAGTGGGATGAGTCCGCTCTTCGTCCTTCGTTGGATGCCGTGCGGTTACTGCAGGGCCGGGTGCTGGGTAAAACCGAGGCTGCCCACGGTCAGGCCGACCTGGACGTGGAAATGGACGCACTGATCCAGAACGCTATTCGTACCAGCGAAATTGAAGGTGAGCGCCTGGACGTCGGCTCTGTGAGGTCTTCCGTTGCTCGCCAGTTGGGTTTAGAGCAGGCTGGGGTGGCCGCCAGAACAACACCCGAATCTGAAGCGCTGGTTGAGCTGTTGCTGCAATCCACACATCAGTTGGATGAGCCGATTTCCCGAGAACAGTTGTGCCTCTGGCAATCCATGCTTTTTGTGCAAGGCCCCGGCGTGCTTGGCAATGTACGTGTAGGCGAGCTGCGTGGCGATCACCCCATGCAAGTGGTGTCGGGGCGGCTTGATCGGCCCAATGTGCATTTTGAAGCACCGCCCCGTGGGCAGTTGGAGGCTGAGTTGGATGCATTTATTACTTGGTTCAACCAGCCGCCTCAGGGGCTTGATGGGCTGGTTCGTGCTGGCATAACCCATCTATGGTTGATTACCTTGCACCCCTTTGATGATGGTAATGGGCGCGTTACCCGCGCGGTGACAGATCGCGCGCTTGCGCAAGCAGAGCGGCAATCCGTCCGCTTCTATTCTTTGAGCGCTGCCATCATGGCGCGCCGCCACGCTTACTACGATCACCTCGAAAGCGCCCAGAAGGGCAGTCTCGATATTACGCAATGGTTGTTGTGGTTTCTGGACACGCTGAAAGAGGCGCTTGAGCAGGCGCTGTTAAGAATCGACCGTGTGTTAATGAAAGCTACCTTCTGGCAGCGCCATGCCACCACCGTGCTGAACGAACGGCAAATCAAGGTGTTGAACCGCTTATTGGATACAGCAGGGGAGGAGTTTGAGCAGGGCATCAATGCGCGTAAGTACCAATCTTTGGCCAAAGTAAGTAAAGCCACCGCCACGCGGGATTTGGCCGAGCTGCTGGAAAAAGGCTACCTTTCCAAACTACCCGGCGGTGGGCGTAGCACACGCTATACGGTGTTACTTAGGCAAGCTCATGAAGGCACGCAGTAAGTAGTGGACTTTGTCAGTAAGACCATATCGCTTGCATTGAAAACCGACCTATAGCAACTGAATGCCTTTGCCTCAAAACACTTTGAAGGTAACTCAGCCGCTGTATGCTTTACTATCTGCACCTGTTATTCACGGAGGAAACATCCATGGCCATAGGCGGCTTGATAGGATTACTGGACGACATTGCCGCATTGGCAAAGTTGTCCGCAGCATCACTGGACGATGTGAGTGCCGCCGCTGGGCGTGCGACGGCGAAGGCGGCCGGGGTGGTGGTGGATGATACGGCGGTGACGCCACAATATTTGCAGGGGGTGGCAGCGGAGCGTGAACTGTCGCTTGTGAAGCAGATCGCGCTGGGGTCGATCCGCAACAAGCTGATTTTTATCCTGCCGGTGGCGCTGCTGCTGAATCACTTTTTGCCGTCGCTATTGCCGATCATCCTGATGATAGGCGGCACCTACCTGGCCTTTGAAGGCGCGGAGAAAGTCTGGCACAAGCTTTCCGGCAAGCATGACGACGACAAGCCAGCGGTAGAACAAGGGCCGGAAGCTGAGAAAAAGATCGTGAGTGGTGCGGTTCGAACCGACCTAATTCTGTCTGCTGAAATCATGGTGATCGCGCTGGCCACGGTCTCCCATCAGGGGTTCTGGTCACAGCTGGCGAGCCTGGTGGTGGTCGCGTTTGTCATCACCATTCTGGTGTATGGCGTGGTCGCGCTGTTGATCAGGATGGATGATATCGGCCTGAAGCTCGCCCAGCGGGATAGTTCGGGCGTGCAGACCCTGGGCCGTGGGTTGGTGACGGCCATGCCCAAAGTGCTAGCGACCATCTCGGTCGTGGGCACCGTCGCCATGCTCTGGGTGGGTGGGCATATCCTGATGGTCAATCTGGGGGCCGATGGCACGGGTTGGTTCAACGCGCCCTATGCGTGGGTACACCATATTGAGCTAGGCATTAGCGAGGCCACCGGTGCCTTGGGCGGCACGCTGGGCTGGAGCTTTAATACGCTGTGTTCTGCGGTGATTGGCTTTTTGGTGGGCTCGGTGGTGGTGAGTGTGGTGCACTTACTTCCTATCAAGAAGGCGCATGCCGAGTAAGGTTTACACCGCTGTTTCCGGTAGTGCTTTTTAACGGTTCAGGGCGCTGCTAATGGCCGGATCAGTGAGCTCTGTTGGCTGCCCACTCGTGCCTCTTGGCGAAGCGTTCTTATGTCGCGCGCGGGGGATGCCCCAAACAGCCGAGAATATTCGCGACTGAATTGTGACAGGCTCTCATAACCCACCGATAAAGCGACGGCGGTGACACCCCCAGATTCCGTGAACAGCATTCTGCGAGCTTCATAGAGTCGGATCTGTTTTTGATACTGGAGGGGCGACAATCTAACCGTTGCTTTGAAACGTCGATGAAAAGCGGAAGGGCTCATATTCGCTGTCGCCGCCAGCTCCTCAACGCGGAAAGCCGTCGCGTAATGTTGGCGAATCCATGTGATAGCACGCCTGATTGGGTAAAAACGATCATCGATACCTGCTATTTGCCTTAGTACCGCACCCTGTGGGCCGCGCAGCATTCGATACAGGATCTCACGTTCGATGAGCGGCGCGATTAAGGCGATATCCTCCGGATGATCGGTCAGGCGGATCAGCCTGTACCAAGCATCAGCAAGATCGTCACTCACTCGGTCAATGCAGAAACCTCGCGTCTCAACCTTGCTCAAAGAACACTCACTTTTGCACAGAATCTCTGTGACTAACGCTCGGTCGAGCGATAGGCGCAACGCCAGATAGGGAGTGGTTGGACTCGATTCCACGACTTCCCCCACCACGGGTAGCTCGACAGACGAAATAAAGCTTTGTCCTGCCTGATAGTCGACGACTTCATCTCCGATGACAATCCGCTTACTGCCTTGCAGGATCAGGCTAATCAGGGGCTGATAAATCTCAGGGAAAAGCACGGTCGGTTCGCCAACCCGGAGAATATCCAAACGCGGGATATGCGTTTGGGTAAGCACGGCATTCGAACGTTTCTCTACCAGCGATCTGAGTTTTTCAATCGATGTTGTCATGTCATTACTTCTAGCATGGCGTGCATCGCGTATCCATTCATTAAGCAGGAATGTGCAAATTACAGGCTGGAATAGACACGCCACCGTTTAGGCACCTTGTTATAAATAGTGACGGTCCCGCTGGGCGCTTAAATGGACGCGCTAGCGTTACATTTCTGTTTATTGTCACCACGTCACGTCTTTCAAAAAGAGGAATACACCATGGAAATTAAGAATGCGGTCGTTCTCATTACAGGCGCTTCCTCTGGTATTGGTGAAGCCACCGCACGCGCGGTCGTTCAAGCGGGCGCGCGTGCGGTGTTGTTGGCCAGACGTCAAGATCGGCTCGACGATCTGGCGAATGAGCTGGCGAATGAGCTGGGAAATGACGTTCTTGCCTTACCCTGCGATGTCACCCACCCCGTCGATGTGCAAAAGGCTGTGCAGATCGCGCAGGAGAGATATGGTCGAATCGATGTGTTAATCAACAATGCGGGGCAGGGGTTATATGCCTCGATTGAAGACATCGGCATTGACGATTTTCGGGCACTGCTCAATCTAAACACAGTGGCACCACTGATGATGATGCAAGCGGTGATCCCGCTGATGCGCAAACAAGGCGCCGGATGCATCGTCAATGTTAGCTCTGGCGCGACGTTAGCGACTTACCCCGGTGCGGCTGCTTATACGAGCTCAAAGTCAGCACTCAACATGATCTCGAAGGTGGCACGGCTTGAGCTGGCGGAGGCAGGCATCAGCGTCTCGTTGATACACCCCTTCATGACCACGACCGAGTTCTATGGCGCGGTGAAATCAGGCCTGAGCACCGCACAGGCGCAAGAGGTTGGGGCGGCTTCGATAGCTCACTCACCTTCATTGGTCGCGCAAATGATCATCAACCTGATCAGGACGGGCGACGAAGAGGCTGATCTCGTTCCGAAAGACTATGGTGGAAGTTTCGAGGGGTAATAGTAAGACATATGAGGCCGATTCCCAGTGAGCAACTTGAGCTAACGGCTGCGTGGTAGGGAAGGGGCGCGCGTTTCTTATGTGTATTTACTCTTAAATCGCCAAGGAAAAGCCACTGTTAAGCGGCGGGTAAAAAACGAGCGATAATGTGGACCAAGAGAAAAGCAGGATTTAAAACATAAGTTAAACAAGTGATCCTTTACAGGGCCGAGAAAGACTACTTGGATTAAGTAAGAGGGCGCTTCAATTTATAAAGGCATTTTGTAAAAGCACTTTGTAAAGGCATCGCTAGTGGGTTTGCCAAGCGCTCTTGATAGCAATAAACCGCGAACAACGGAGGTACTTGGTTTGGCTACCGATAACGCATCTCGGAGTGTGGGCGGTTGGTTTCTGCTCGTGTTTGCCATCATTCTGGTCATCCTCGGCCTGATTCTTGCCGCCGGCGGGATTTGGCTGGTGACGCTGGGAGGCTCCTGGTATTACCTCATTGCCGGTCTGGGCCTGATTATTTCGGGTGGCTTAATGGCCAGGGATTCGCTCACGGGGGTCTGGGTCTATTGCTTGGTGCTGTTTGGCACGCTGATTTGGGCCTTGTGGGAGGTGGGATTGTCGCCATGGGAGCTGCTGCCCCGGGTATTCGGTTACATCGTTCTGGGTGCCATTGTCTTGGCGCTCCTGCCTGCTCTCAAACGCCGCCAAGCGACTTTATGACAAGCCACTATATAAGGAGCGCTGCCATGTTCACGTCACAGCGAGTGCTGGCCTATGTCGTCAGCCTGTCACTGGCGACGCATGCCGTTGCCCAGGATGCCGAGGAAGAAACTGAAGTCCCGGGTGGTCCCACCTCAAGCGAGGCCCAGATTGATGTCGGCGATCGTCAGGCGGTTCAGACACCGACCTTCTCGGCGACGCCGCAGCCAAGCGATGACCCAGCGCCCGGCGATTGGCCCGCCTGGGGACGAGAGAGCAGCGCTTCACGTCATTCGCCGTTGGATGAAATCACGCCCGACAATGTCAGCGAGTTGGAGGTTGCCTGGACTTATCGCACTGGCGATATGCCGGAAGAAGGCGAGGGTAAATACGCGCCCGAAACGACACCGCTCAAGGTTGGCGACAATCTGTATCTCTGCTCGGCCATGAACGTCATGGTCTCCCTGGATGCACGAACCGGCGAGGAGCAGTGGCGCTATGATCCCCAGGTCGATCCAGGTGCCATTCCTTATAGCGCCAGCTGCCGCGGCGTGACCTATTACGAAGTGCCGGATGCCGCCGATGACCAGGCCTGCGCAACCCGCATCATCGAGGGGACGTTGGACGCCCGATTGATTGCCGTCGATGCGCAAACGGGCGAGCTGTGCCAGGCGTTTGGTGACGGCGGTACGGTAGATCTATGGACAGGCATCGGCGAGAAGGTGCCCGGTTGGTACGCCGTCACTGCGCCACCGGTTATTGTCCAGGACGTCCTGGTGACCGGTGCTCAGGTCAAGGACGGGCAAGCGGAGGACGCACCCTCCGGTGTGATACGCGGCTACGATGCCGTTACCGGTGAACTGGAGTGGGCCTGGGATATGGGCAACCCCAACGTGGATGGCCTACCACCCGAGGGTGAGACCTATACCCGAGGCACGCCCAACATGTGGACCACTGCTTCCTCCGATGAGGCGTTGGGTTACGTCTACCTGCCGATGGGCAATTCCTCGGTTGACTACTGGGGCGGCAACCGCAGCGAGGAAGAAAACGAGTTCTCGACCTCGCTCGTTGCCATCGACGTCAACACCGGCGAACCGGTCTGGCACTTCCAGACCGTCCATTACGATGTCTGGGACTATGATCTCGGTTCGCAACCGACCCTGGTCGATTTCCCACGCGATGACGGCAGCACGGTGCCAGCGATCATTCTGCCCTCCAAGCAGGGCGACATTTACGTGCTCAACCGTGAAACCGGCGAATCGCTATTTCCCGTGGAAGAGGTTGAGGCGCCCACTGGCGGTGCTGAGCCAGATAATCTCTCGCCCACGCAGCCTCGTTCAGGCTATCACTCCCTCGCTTTTCCGAACCTAGAAGAGAAGGATATGTGGGGGATGACGCCCATCGACCAGTTGTGGTGTCGTATTCAATTCCGCCGAGCCTCCTATAAAGGCATGTACACGCCGCCGACCGTGGGTCAGCGCTTCATTCAGTACCCTGGATATAATGGCGGCAACGACTGGGGCAGTGCGGCGGTGGACGCCGAGCGCGGCATCATTATTGCCAATTACAATGACATCCCCAACTTCAACCGACTAATCCCCCGTGAAGAAGCCGAGGAACGTAATCTTCAACCCATCTACGCAGGCGGTGACAACACCGATAGCGAAGCGGATGGGCCCGCCGAAGGGGCTGGCGACCCACAAGTAGGTGCGCCTTATGCGATCGACGTCAATGCCGGCTGGCGAGCGCCGATTACCGGTATGCCCTGCACCGCGCCTCCTTATGGCGGCATTCGCGCCATCGATCTCGCGAGCGGTGAAACGCTCTGGGACGAGCCATTGGGCACGGCACGCAAGAATGGCCCCTTCGGCATACCGTCGCACATGCCGTTCAAGATCGGCACACCCAACAATGGTGGGCCATTACTCACGGCCAGCGGACTGATATTCATCGCTGCTGCCACCGATGATCTGATTCGCGCCATCGACACGGAAACCGGTGAGGTGCTTTGGAACGATGTACTCCCAGCCGGTGGGCAGGCCAACCCCATCACCTACGAGGCGGATGGTCGCCAATATGTAGTCATCGGGGCCGGCGGGCATCACTTCATGGAAACACCGATAGGCGATTATGTAATCGCCTACGCGCTACCGGAAGACGGAAACTAAGATCGCTGCCTTGGCTGAGCCAGCCTTCGACTGGCTCAGCTACCAGGCTGGGAGGATGAATATGGGCAGGGCTGACAAGAAAGACAAGCGTCCTAACAAGCCCTCTGAATGCCCATGAGCCGAATATAAACGTTATTCGGCTCATAAAGTGAGCCAAATAGATGGTGCAACCAGCTCATTTATATTTGGGGATAGCGCCACTGGCCGTCTTTTTAGCCGAGTAACTGTGCGCTGCCTCAAAGCCTTCAAGTAGCGCGCTATGTTCGACCCCCAAGCCCTCGATGCAAAAGCTGTTCAAAAACTGCCGAGTGGCAAAGAGCTTCCGGCCCGATCCTGCCAAGAATTGACTAAGAGGACGATGACTTCAAAGCGATTCAGACTGGGCGCTCACAACGGTGTCTTTGCCATGCCAACATAGTGATGAAAGAACGGTAAATCAAAGTCACTTAGATGCACGACGCTGGCGTGATGGGTGGCATCAGGCCTTCGAATAAATTCGCACCATATTGAGCCCTTTAGCACAAAGTTGGTGCGAATTTATGCATCGATACGTTCAACAACCCGCAGAATCTCTTATGTTTCAAGGTGGCACGATAATTGCTTTTTCTTTAAGTAAGTAAATAGTTACTTAACTCGCTCCATGAAGAGTGTTGTCTGAATGGGCGCAATGGCAAGGATCACACCATGAAAAAGCAATTTAAGAACATGAAGCTGAAGGCTCTCGCTTGTAGTTTCGCGCTGGGCACCTTGGTACACACTGGCATGGCAAGTGCCGATATCCATATCAAGTTCCATCATGATTTGCCTGAAGATAGTGCGCAGCACATGGCGGCTGAGCGCTTCAGAGACATTGTGGCGGAGCGAAGCGGCGGTGAAATTTCAGTTGAAATTTTTCCCAATAACACACTCGGTGATGATGTCGAAGTCACCCAACAGTTGCAGATGGGCGCTGTGGAAGCCGCCATTATCCCGACCGCCAAACTGTCGGGCTTCGTTCCCGCCATGCAGATCGTCGACCTGCCCTTCTTATTCCCCTCTCCTGATGTCGCCCATACCGTTCTTGATGGGCAGGCTGGTGATGACTTATTGGCAACGGTAGAGCAGGTGGGATTGAAGGGGGTGACGTTCTGGGAAAGTGGTTTCAAGCAATTTACCTGTGACCAACCCGTAAATGGCCCCGAAGATTTCGCGGGCCAAAAAGTACGCGTGATGCAAAGCCCGATTATCATGGAGCAGTTTAAAGCGATGGACGCTAACCCCGTGCCGATTGCCTTCGGGGAAACCTACAACGCGTTACAACAACGCATTGTCGACTGCCAGGAAAATCCGCTGGTATCGATTACACAAATGAAATTTTATGAAGTGCAGTCGGATGTGATTATCAGTAACCACGCTTATCTAGCCTATGCATTTCTGTTTAGCCAGAGTTGGTTCAATAGCTTAAGCCCTGAAAACCAGGCGCTATTGACGGAGGTTGCCCGTGAAACCACCGCATTCCAGCGTGAAGAAACCTCACGCCGTGAGGCAGATTACATTGCCACTATCGAAGACAGTGGCACCAACGTCAGCACATTGGATGATGCTCAACTGAGCGCTTTCAGAGAAGTAACGGCGACAGTACACGAGGCGTTTGCAAGTGACATTGGCACAGCGCTAATGGCGGAGTTTGAGCAAGCTATCGCTGATACCGAATAGTCTCGCGTCACCCATTAAGGGGCTGATCGGTTATCCCTTTGGCCCTTTCTTCTCCCTTGTTTTTCTCGCTGGTGGAGTTCGCTATGCGCAAACTTGATCGCTTAATATCGCGTGCCGAGGAGGTTTTGATTGGCCTGCTGATTTTATCTGCCTCGTTCATTCTTTTCGCCAACGTCATTGCACGCTACGTGTTCAACGATGGTTTTTCATGGGCTGAGGAGTTGGTCCGTTACCAAATTGTATGGATGGTGCTGCTTGGCGCGAGCGTTGCTGCTAGGCAAGGGATCCATATTGGCATCGATATTCTGCACAGGTTTAGCCCTCCTCTGTTGGCGAAATGGATAGCGTTGTTCGTTCATGCGGTTTCTATCGCTTTTTGCCTCTTCCTGGTGTTTTACGGTTTCCAATTAACGGAGCAAACCCATCGGTTTGGTCAGGTGAGTTCTGCTCTACAAGCGCCCATGTGGATCGTTCAGTTGGCCATTCCAGTGGGCGCTCTCTTAATGGGTATTCGCTTTACCCAGCATTTCTTCCGGACGTTGCTGGGTCGAGAGCAAGCCTCTGCCCACCTTGATCAAGTTGGATAAAAGCATGGTTATTACATTCCTGGTTCTCTTAGCTGCGTTGATGTTAGTGGGGACGCCCATTTTTATCGCATTGGCGGGCTCCGTCGCGGTGGCGATGGGGGCTTTTAGCCATATTCCTTTGGCCATCGTGGCCGAGCGCTTGTTTGCCGGGTTGGATAAATTTCCATTAATGGCGATCCCCTTTTTTATTCTTACCGGTAGTTTAATGAGTGCGGGGGGTTATCGCAGCGGATCATTCGCTTGGCCAACTTGTTGGTGGGGCGTTTTACCGGCGGCATGGGGATGACGGCGGTATCGGCGAGTATGTTTTTTGGTGCTATTTCCGGATCGAGCCCGGCCACGGTGGTGTCGGTGGGCTCATTGCTCTATCCGGCCATGCGTAAGGAGGGATATTCCGGTCAATTTTCGATTGGCGTGCTGGTGTCTGCCGGGTCATTGGGCATCATCATTCCCCCTTCCGTAGTAATGATTGTCTACGCGGCGGTCACTGGGGTGTCAGTGGGTGCGCTGTTCATGGCAGGGGTCGGTGCCGGTTTATTATACGCCGCCTGTTTGTTGCCTTACTGTTGGTACCGCGCCAAAAAGGACGGTGTCACCCCCATGAAACCGCCCAGTTGGGGCGAGGTGTTAGCAGGATTCAAAGATGCTTCGTGGGGGTTAGGGGTTCCTCTCGTCGTTTTGGGTGGGATTTACCTGGGTATATTTACGCCTACTGAAGCCGCCGCTGTATCAGTGATATATGCCCTGTTGGTCTCAGCCCTGGTTTATCGTGAGAAGAGCTTTGCAGAGTTATTCCAAAGCATGATTGCAGCGGCGACGACCACTGCTCAGGTAATGATTATTCTCGCCGCTGCGTCAGTGCTGGCGTGGTTTCTCTCCAGTAATGGGCTAGCGGCGATGTTAGCCAACGCTATCCTGTCGTTATCCGAGAATCCGTACCATATCTTCCTGCTGATCAACGTGACGGTACTGATTGCCGGCATGTTCCTCGATGCCTCTTCCATTATGGTGATTCTCGCCCCCCTGTTTTACACGGTGGGCATCCGCGTTGGTATTGATCCTGTCCATCTGGGGGCAGTGCTGACCGTGAATGGGGCGATTGGCATGTTTACGCCGCCGTTCGGCCTCAACCTTTTTGTGGCAGGCACTATCAGCGGAGTCGATTACGTCCAGGCGGTGCGTGGTGCATTGCCCTTTATTGGCATTGCTCTGTTTGCCTTGATACTGCTGACCTATATTCCCGCGATCAGTATGTGGCTACCCAATATGGTGTATGGCGGCTAAACAGCCAGAATAAGGATGGTAGCAATGGCTTCTAGTACAACAATTTCATCAGCGCTGGCGCATTCCCACAAGGGGATGGTCACCAGTCCACACACACTGGCAACAGAAGCGGGGCTTGAGGTACTTCATAAAGGTGGCAATGCGGTTGAAGCTGCTATCACCATGGGGGCCTGTCTGGCAGTGACGTATCCGCATTTTACCGGGCTTGGCGGCGATGCCTTCATGATCATCGCGGATGCCAAGGGTGGTGTGCAAACCCTGTCAGGTATTGGCCAGGCGCCACAGGCCAAGTTGGAACTGTCTGGAAAATTGCCTGCGAGAGGGCCAGGTTCCATGTTAACTACGGCTGCCACGGTCGATACCTGGGGGCAGGCGCATGAGATTTCCCGTCAGAAATGTGGTGGCCAAATGGGCTGGGCAGCGCTGATGGAGCCAGCGATACAGCTAGCGAGGGAAGGCTTCCCGATAACGCCATCGCAGCGCTTTTGGCTTGATTTTCGTAGCGATGAGCTGTCGATGATGCCAGGCGTGCGAGAGCACTTTATGCCAAGCGGGAAGATTCCCTGTGAGGGTGAAAAACTGTACCAGCCACAGCTGGCCGCTTCATTACAGTCCATTGCGACCCACGGCTACCGAGACTTCTATGAAGGGCAGTTAGGGGAGAAAATCGCCGCTGGACTGGCTGCGGCAGGGTCTCCGCTCACTGGCGCTGATCTGGCAGCTACCCGAGCACGAATCGAAAAGCCGCTGTCTGTTCCTTACCGTGGTGGCGAGCTGCTGGCCCATCGCCCCCCAACCCAGGGTATGACGACACTAGAGATAATGGGTATCTTGGAGCGTTTTGACCTCTCCAGGATCGAAGAGGGCAGCGCCGATTATTACCATCTGCTGGTGGAAGCGGTAAAGCGCGCTTTCCTGGATCGTAATAGCTACTTGGCTGATCCCGACTTCGCGTCGGTGCCTTGTGAAAGGTTGCTATCGACTGCCCATCTTGATGCTGAAGCGGCAAAAGTGGAGGCGGGAAAAGCATTGGATTGGCCATTCGCTTACCAGCATGGCGATACGGTTTATCTGGCGGCCGCTGATCGTTTTGGGAATGCCGTCTCCATGCTGCAGACGATTTATTACGATTGGGGCAGTGGTGTCAGTGTCGGTGATACGGGGATTTTATGGCATAACCGTGGTGCCGCGTTCAGTCTTGATCCTGCTCATCCAAATGTACTTGCCCCTGGAAAGCGCCCTTTTCATACCCTTAACCCGGGTATGTATCGTGTCGATGGCAAGCCTCGTTTACTTTACGGTACTCAAGGCGCTGATGGACAGCCGCAAACCCTCGCTGCCGTGCTGACGCGCTTGATAGACTATGGCATGGATCCACTCAGTGCGCTTGAAGCGCCGCGCTTCCTACTGGGACGAACCTTTTCCGATGGCCGTGACACCTTAAAACTGGAGCAGGATGCGGGAGATGCTGTCTTCGCTGAATTGAGCCAGCGTGGTCATCAGATAAGTTCGCTACCCGCACAAAGTGCCCTGGCTGGCCACCCCGGCGCAGTCGTTATCGACCCGGTGAATGGCTTTTCTGCGGCTCATGACTCTCGTAGCGATGGCATCGCGTTAGGACTTTAGTACCTATAGAAACAAGGATGTTTATATGACAATAAGCGATACGCTCAATGTGAAACAGAGTACCCGTACCCGAAGCAAAGCCCGCCGTAATGCTCATGAAACACGCGAGCGCCTACTTCAAGCGGCGACTCAAGAGTTTTCCGAGCGCGGCTACGATGGCGCTCGCATGGATCGCATCGTGCGTGCCGCCGATTGTAATGTGCGTATGGTGTATCACTACTTTGATGATAAGGAAGGTCTTTACCTAGCTGTTCTCGAACGTGTTTATGAGGAGTTGCGCGCCAAGGAGCAGGCACTCAATCTAAGCTATCTCGAACCAGTTGCAGGTATGCGCGCGTTGGTTGAATTCACCTTCGATCATATGGCCGAGCATCCCGAGTTCACCAGCTTGGTACGCAATGAAAACCTACTGGGCGGGCGCATGCTGCGCAAATCGAGTAAAGTCGTCCAGCAAACGACGCCGCTCGTAGGCATGATCCGGGATACCCTAAAGCGAGGGGAGGCAGCAGGGTTATTTCGCTCGGCTGTAGACCCTTCCCAGCTCTACATTTCGATTCTTTCGCTATCAATCATTCATATTAATCAACGCGACACGCTATCCATCATCTTCGAGCAGGATCTGGCTGACCCAGATTGGTTGATTGAGCGGCGTGCCCATGCGGTCGAGGTAATACTTTCCTATCTATGTGTTGAGTCCCGGGTGATTAAATAAGCGACAAGGACTATCTGCAGAGCTCCGAATACCTCATCTACTTGCCCATCTGCTGCATAAGTTAACGACAGCAAACCAAGCCAGCGCCGCCGCTTTTTTCCTACTAACGATTAGCCGCCCGAACAAAAGCGCTGGGAGATTGGCCGAGCACCTTGCGAAACATGCTGGAGAAAGCGGCAGGGCTCTCGTAGCCGAGTTCCAGCGCGGTACGGGTAACGGAGTTGCCGGAGAGCAGCCTGGGAATAGACGCCATTAGGCAGGCCTGCTGGCGCCAAACGCCAAAGGAGAGGCCGGTCTGCTGACGGAACAGACGATTGAAGGTGCGCTGACTGCAATGCAATTGTCGGGCCCAATCCTCGGGAAGGGTGTGAATGCTTGGTTGGCCGAGAAACGCTCTGCACAGGTTGGCGAGCGGAAGGTCGTGGGGCAGGGGCGCAAACAGTGGCAGGGCCTGAGCCTGTTCCAGTTCGCATAGGAGTAGTTGAGCCAGGGCTCCGTCGCGGCCGTTTTCATCATAGAGGGCGGGAATGTTGGCGGAAGCCAACAGCAAGTGATGCAGGAGAGGTGTCACGACCAGCACCTCACAGCTGCTCGAATTGCGTGGCGCGACATGGGGCTCGATATACAGGCTTCGGGTGCTCACCCCGTTCATACGCACTTGGTGCCGCTTGCCCGCAGGTAGCCAGACGCCGCTATAGGGCGGCACCATCCAGGTGCCGTCATCCGTGTTGACTTCCATCAAGCCGGTCATGCCATAGAGAAACTGGGCACGGCGATGGGTATGGAAGTCCAGAAGGGTGCCGGGGCGGTAGTCAGTGTCGATGGCCACCACGGGCCGGATAGTGGTATCGGTCAGGCGGCCATGCATATCGCGGTGGCCACCTCGACGGCATTGATGGTGTTTGCTGCTTCCCTGTCCACATGGCGCCACCATCAACGGCAGACCGTGCAGCGGCACTTGGTGCGTCCGCTGGTGGGCTATATCGCCGTGGGCGCTGTGCTGGGCGCGACGGCTGCCGTGTCGTTAAGTGGCGAGTGGGTGCGCTGGGCGTTCATAGGCTATCTGGGCATGACGATTGCGGATGCTATTCTGCAGCCCGGTTTTCTGCATCAGTCAGGGAGTGATGTGCGTCCTATGGAGCGTGGGATAACGGCGATCACGGGGACATTGATTGGTGCAGTGGCTGCCTTACTGGGCGTTGGCGGCAGCGTGATGACCGTGCCGCTCATGCGTCGGAGAGGCGCGAGCATGACGGCAGCCACTGCCATGGCCAATCCGTTGTCGTTGCCCATGGCGGTGAGTGGCACCGCGACGTATGTGTTGCTGTCGGCAAATTACCCAGCGTTGGGGGACTGGTATGCCGGTTATGTGGATCTGCGCGCCTTGCTGGTACTCGCAGCGGGCTCATGGCTCGGTATTCGCCTGGCGTCGACCTGGATTGGGCGCATCCCCGACCGTATTCATGCCAGGGTGTACCTGCTATTGCTGACCATGGTGCTGGTGGTGATGGCTTTTGTAGGTTGAAGCGCCCACTTTTGCTAGGCAGATTTATTTGGCAGAACCAGGATAATATTTTGCTGTATGAATAAACAGTTTTTATGTTAAGGTTTACTTAACCTCTAATGGCGGGCGCGCTTGAGTCTCTCTTTTAGTATGGAAAGATGAGTACTGCTGGATGGACCACTGCTGGATTGAGTGCTGCTTGCTTGGGAGGTGCTTGTTTTGAAGTCGCAAAGCGCTTTATGTAAACCTGGGAGGCAGCACTCATGAATGATCAGCAAATACAGATATTCACTAGCGAAGATGGGCAAGCACACCTTGAGGTGACGCTGGAACAAGAGACCGTTTGGTTAAGCCAAGCGCAGATGTGTGAATTATTTGGGCGCGAGCGTTCTGTCATTACGAAGCACATTCGCAATGTTTTTAAAGAAGGGGAATTAGAGCGAAATTCAGTATGTGCAAAATTTGCACATACTGCTGAAGATGGCAAATCTTATCAGGTTGATCATTTCAATCTTGATGTCATTATTTCCGTTGGCTACCGCGTTAAATCTCCGCGAGGCGTTCAGTTTCGCAAGTGGGCTACAGATGTGCTCAAACAATATTTGATTCAAGGTTATACCTTAAACCAACGCCGCCTAACCGAGCGTGGCATAGAGTTTGAGCAGGCGGTGAATCTGCTCAGTCGAACCCTGACCAATCAAGGCTTGGTTTCAACAGAAGGCCAAGCGGTTGCTCGAGTGATTAGCGATTACGCTCGTTCTTGGAGCTTGCTGCAAGGCTACGACGAGCAACAATTGACCGAGCTAAACATCAAACAGCCCGGTATGCACTCACTTGAGTTGGAAGAAGCCTTGAAAGCCATTGGCGAGTTAAAACAGACCTTAATCGCTAAAGGCGAAGCAACCGAACTGTTTGGGCAGGTGCGGGGCGACGGTTTGACCTCAGCCTTGGCCACCATTGAACAGGGATTTGGCGACGAACTGTTTTACCCCAATGTGGCCACCCGAGCGGCGCACCTGCTTTATTTTGTGATCAAGAATCACCCTCTGGCCGATGGAAATAAGCGCTGTGGTTCGTTTCTATTTCTATGGTACTTGCGCCGCAACGCAGCTTTGCTGGCTCGTCCCGTTGAGCAACTGATCAACGATAATACGCTTGTCGCATTAGCGCTGTTAGTGGCTGAAAGCCTACCCGATCAGAAAACGTTGATGATTCGGCTGATTGAGCATTTCATACTGCTGAAAGAAGAATGAAGCTATCAATAAGGCAGCGCTGAGATCTAATGCCATGCCACGCGTGAAATCCATGAAAGATAAGCGCGAAGGCCATTTGGCTTATGAGCCGAATAAAAAAACGTATTCGGCTCATGATGTGAGCTGATAGTTGGAGTACGGCAGAGCCTCCCACCTGCTAAGCGCCTTCCCCCCACAGCGTTGCTAACGACCCGCCTACCGGGGAATCTTTCGGTAAATTCACATCAGCCGCTCGTTCTTGAGCCGCCGCAAGCTGTGCAGGGTCACCGCGCTCTATTTCTGCCTTTTGGCCGGGTGGGTAAGCGCCGACCATGCAGAAATCCTCGTCTGCTTCGACGCTGGCATGCCCCATCCCTGCGGGCAGCACTAGCACATCGCCTTCATTCAGCACTGTTTCTTGGCCGTTAGGGCCGCCCAAGCGCGCCCGGGCCTTGCCACGGAAGATGCCCAATGCCTCATGAGCGGTAGAGTGGAAGTGGTCGAAGTCATATAGGTGGTAGCGCCAGGCCGGTGGCCAGCCGTGGCGTTTGAACATGGCTTCGAACGACTCGGCTCGTTCTTCTGCACTGCCGGTGTCGAGCACCTGACGGTAAATCAGTACCGGCAGAGGGGAGTTGGGGTAGCCGGTCACTTCATCGCTGTCCAAATGCAGTAACTCGGGCTGTGAATCCTTCACAATAGTCTCCTTTTACTGAGGGATGCCCGTTTCAGCGTAGCAGAGTTTTCCGATATGACTCCTTGAGTGTATTTCGCTACCAACGCTCATCGGGGGTTTGGTGACGTTCCAAATGGCTTCAAACCGTTACCGCTCTCTCAGTATTCGAAGCCTGATGCCGCTTGCTCACCCCGTGCCGCCCGAGCGGAATCATCATCGGTTTGCCGGTAACGGGGTCTTCGATGACCCGGCTCTCCAGGCCAAACACGTCGCGCACCATCTGCTCGGTCAAGATTTTCTCCGGTGGGCCTACCGCGTAAACCTGGCCGTTGGCCATGGCGACCAGTTGGTCGGCGTAGCGGGCGGCTAGGTTGAGTTCGTGAAGCACCATCACAATGGTGGTGCCGCGCTGCTGGTTTAGGTCGGTGAGAAGATCCAGCACGTCGACCTGGTGGTTGATATCTAAAAAGGTAGTGGGCTCATCCAGCAGCAGCACTTTGGTTTGTTGGGCCAGCGCCATGGCGATCCACACTCGCTGGCGCTGGCCGCCGGAAAGCTCGTCCACATGGCGTTCGGCCAGCTCGCTCATATGGGTAGCGGCCAGGGCGTCGGCAACGGCGGTCTCATCGGCTGTGCTCCAACGCTTGAACAGCCCTTGGTGCGGGTGGCGGCCGCGGCTGACCAGCTCTAGCACGCTAATGCCTTCCGGGGCGATGGGCGACTGCGGCAGAAACCCAAGCTGCTGCGCCAGGCGGCGGGTGGGTAGCAGGTGAATGTCGCTACCCTCTAGTAGCACGCTGCCCTGGGTGGGCGTTAGTAGCCGTGAAAGCACGCGTAAGAGTGTCGATTTTCCGCAGGCGTTGGCGCCCACAATGGCGGTAGTCTGACCAGCCAGTACGTTAAGGTTCACCGCATTGAGAATGGTGCGTTCCCCGTAGCCTGCCACCAGGCCTTGGGCGAGTAGCGAACAAACGCTCATAGGGAGCCTCGTGTTTTGTTGTCGCGAAGTATCAAATACAAGAGATAAGGCGCGCCCAGCACACCGGTCACGATGCCGACCGGGTAGCGGGCGGGTAGCAAAAACTGGCCCGCATAATCGCCTAACAGCACCAGCAGAGCTCCCACCAGCGCGGCGGGAATGAGCAGCGAGCCGTTGCGGCCCATCAGGCGCGCTGCAATGGGGCCGGAAAGAAACGCCACAAAGGCTATCGGGCCGGAAACGGCGGTGGCAAACGCCACCAGCGCCACGGCGGTGATGACCACGATTACCCGCGTCACCGCTACGCGAACTCCCAGCCCGGCGGCAAGGTCGTCACCCATGCGCAGGGTTTCAAGATCGTGGCGGCGGCTTAGCAATAGCCCACCGAACAGGAGCAGGGCGACCAACAGCGGCAGCGCTTGATCCAGCTGTGCGCCGTTGACGCTACCGGTGAGCCAGCGCAGGGCTTCTTGCAGCGTCCAACTGGGGGCGCGCATCAGTAAGTAGGCGGTCACGCTTTGCAGCATCGCGGCCAATCCGATACCAATCAGAATCAACCGCCCGCCGGTCACGCCCTGGCGCCAGGAGAGCGAGTAGATCAACAGTGCTACGCCCAGCCCGGCAGCAATCGCGACTATCGACACCGCCGGGCCGCTCAGCGATAGCACCACGATAGCGAACACCGCCCCGGTGCTGGCGCCGGTGCTGATGCCAATGATATCCGGGCTTGCCAGCGGGTTGCGCAGCATGGTTTGAAAGGCGATGCCGCCCAGGCCAAAGCACGCGCCTACTAATACTGAAACCACTGCTCTGGGCAGGCGCAGCTCACGCACGGTGAAACCAGCGCCGGGCACCTCCGCACCGCCCAGTATGCGCAGCACCGTGGTGAGCGGCGTGAAGGACTGCCCCAGCATCAGGGTCAACAGCACGCCTGCTAAAAGGCAGGCAGTAAGCATCGCGATGATACGTGCGCGGTGTCTGGCGTTCGTTCGGCGAAGGTGACGGAAGTGGCTGATGGCGTTGAAGGGCATCTGGCTCATAGCGTGCCGACCTTGCGGTTGCGCACTATCCAGATAAACACTGGCGCGCCGATAAAGGCAGTCACGATGCCCACGTCCAGCTCTGAAGGGTGGGCGATCAGTCGCCCGGCCACGTCTGACAACGTCAGCAGTACGGCACCACCCAGCGCAGAGAAAGGCAGCAGCCAGCGGTAATCACCGCCCGCTAGCAGGCGGCAGGCGTGGGGCACTACCAGGCCTACAAAACCAATCGGGCCACACACGGCGGTGATTGAGCCACAAAGCAGTACCGCCCCCACTGCCGACATGGCTCGAGCTACCGCCACCTTTTCACCCAGCCCGGCGGCGGTGTCGTCGCCCAGCGCCAGCATATTGAGTTTGCGTGCGGCGAGCAGGGTGATCACAAACCCTGTGATCAGAAAGGGCAGTACGGGAAGAAGTTGACCATAGGTTGCGCCGCCCACGCCGCCGACTAACCAGGATTGCACCAGCCCACCGATATCGCCACGCGGTAATACAACGGCGGTCGTCAGCGAGCTAAGCGCGGCGGTAATGGCTGCCCCTGCCAGAGCCAGCCTGAGCGGGGTGGCGCCGCCCTGGCCAAGGCTGGCAATGGCGTAAACCGCACAGGCCGCGACAGCCGCACCCACAATAGCAGTCCAAATGTAGCTGGTCGTCTCGTCAATACCGAACCAGGCAATGCCAACCACCACCGCCAGCGCTGCCCCGGCGTTAACACCCAGCAGGCCGGGGTCTGCCAGCGGGTTGCGGGTCAGGCCCTGCATCACCCCGCCGGAAACCCCCAGGGCCGCCCCCGCGAGAATGGCCAGTAGCGTGCGCGGCAGGCGGCTGGCCACGGCGGCATCGCCCATGGTTTCTACCTGGCCGCTCAGCGCGGCGACGATTTCCGGCCAGCCCACTTCACGGGCGCCAAACGCCACAGAGAGCATGGCCGCAAGGCCGAGCAGTACAAACAGCACCACGCCGCCCGCGAATCGGCGGGTGGCGTGACGTTTGAAGCGAACAGCCGCTGATTGATTAACACCTGAGCCAGGCGCTACGCCGCTACTCGTGTGACTTGCGTGCGGCGTCTGAGAGTAGGTCGGCATAATCGTCCAGCAACCATGAAATCGACAGGGGGGTAGGGTTGGCGGCCGTGCCTAGCGGGGTATTGCCGAGCGTCACAATGGCGCCGTTTTCTACCACCGGCAGGCGGGAAGTGAGCGGGTGCGCGTTGAGTTGATCGATCAGCGGTTGGCCGCCGTAGGTAACGAGAATGTCCACATCATTGAGCTCGTCGATCAGTTCGGAGCTGATTTCGCCAGCGAATTTACCGGGGGTAGAGTTCTGTTTGACGACCTCCGGCGAGACCAGCCCAAGATCGTGGAAAAACCGCACCCGTGCGTCGTTGTCGGTGTAGAACGAAATGCGCCCCAGGTTGGTGGGATCAAGGTGCGTCACGAACATGGCGGTTTTGCCCGCAAGGTTCGGATGGTTGGCGGCGGTCTCTGCAATGTGTGTCTCAAGCTGCTCGATGAGCGCCTGGCCTTCCTCGGCCATGCCCATGCCTTGGCTGTTCAGTTGGATCATGTCGCGCCAGTCGGTTGCCCACGGGCCTTCGGGGTAGGCCACCACCGGGGCAATCTGGCTCAGGGTGGTGTAGTCCGCCTGACTCAGCCCCGAATAGGCGGCCAGAATCACATCCGGCTGGCTGGCGGCCACGGCTTCAAAATCGATTCCGTCGCCTTCATCGAATAGGGCAGGGGGCGTGGTATTCAGTTCTTCAAGCCGGGTTTCCACCCAAGGCAGCAGCCCGTTGCCGTTGTCGTCGCCAAAATTGGCGGCGGCAAATCCGACCGGTACCACGCCAAGCGCCAGCGGCACTTCATGGTTGGCCCATGCCACGGTGGCTATCCGTTCGGGCGTTTCGGACAGCACCGTGGTGCCCAGGGCATGCTCGATTTCAAGCGGGTAGGGCTGCGCGCTTGCGGGCACTGCGCTAAGGCTGCACACAGCGAGAAGCGCTAGGCAGGTGGCTGATGAACGTTGATGGAGCAATGCCATCGCTTCCTCCGCGGGCTCAGGTGTTTAAAAGCTCAGTGTTTAAAGGCTCAGATGTTTAAAAAGCTGGGGTGTTTAAAAAGATGGCCCGCAGAGTACTAAGCCTCGCGTGTTGCCATTGTTTTTAAAATAAATGATTATGATTGACATTAGCACTATTGACTCGGTGATACTAGCTCCGGATACTCACCCGGCCTTTCAAACGAAAACCACAAGGCGAGCAAGGCCGGTTTAATCATTTCAAGGGATCTTTAACATGACTGATAGCAACGGCACCGTCCGGCTTAACGCAAGCCGCTTGCGGTGGCAACAGACGACGACTGCCCTTCTGTGCGGTACGACGCTGGTCACACTTCCCATGCTTGTGAACGCGCAGGAGTCAGGCGAAGGCAGTGACAATGGCGAGGGCTATCGCCTCGCGCCCATTATCGTCAATGCCCAGGCCTACGCGGATGATGATGCCAACTCGATAGTGGCCCAGGAGCTTTGGGTAGGCGGTAAAGTGGCTACCAGCATTCTCGATACACCGGCCTCTGTGTCAGTCATTACCGAACAAGAGATTGAGCAGCGCAACGCCTCTACCACCGAAGAAGTGCTGCAATATACGCCAGGTGTCCTCACCGATTATTACGGTACCGATGACCGTAACGACTATTTTAAAATTCGCGGTTTTCAGGCGACCACTTACCGTGACGGGCTGACGCTAGGCTCAATGCGCGGTGTGCGTGAGGAGCCTTATGCCTACGAGCGCGTTGAAGTGTTGCGCGGCGCTAACTCGACGCTGTTTGGCCCGGCGGACCCCGGGGGTTCGGTCAACTTCGTGAGCAAGCGGCCACGCTTTGAGCGCTTTGGCGAGGGCTATCTCTCCTACGGATCATTTGATGCAAAAGAGGCCGGTGTTGATGTGGGGGATACGCTGAACGCTGACGAGACCGTGGCCTACCGGTTTACCGGCACCATCCGCGACAGCGATCGCGAATACGATCACTCCAAAGACAACAACGGTTTCTTGATGGGCGGCCTGACGTGGGAGCCAACGGATGCCACGTCAGCCAGTGTTATTTTCGATTACCTGAAACGTGACGACACGCCCAATAGCGGTGGTTATCCGCTCGACCGTGAGTACGACCGCAGCGAGTTCTTTGGTGAGCCCGATTTTAATGCTCATGACGTCGAGCGTACCAGCCTCACCGGCCAGCTCACCCATGATTTCAACAACGGCCTGACGTTGCGCGGTAACCTGCGTTATAGCGACCTGACCGACGATTTCGGTTACGTCTATATCACTGACTCGGCGGCGCGGGTCGGCAGCGTGGTGGATCGTGATTATTTCGGCACTGACAGCGAAGCCCAGGAATTGATCGGCAACGCTATCCTGCAATACGACGCTCGTTTTGATCAGGTCGATAGCAGTACGCTCGTGGGCGTCGAGTATCGCGATGCGTCAACCGAAGACAGTTCCTTTTATGGGGATGCGACGTCAATCGATATCGCCAATCCTGTCTTTAGCGGCGCGCCGAGCAGCCTGAATGTTTATAGCAGCAACAAGCAGGATTACACCACCGAGTCGGTGTTCCTGACCCAGAACTTGTCCTTTTATGATCGATTCATCGTCACCGCGGGCGTGCGCAACGATGGTTTGGATATCTCCAGTACCAACATGGCAGGCGTCACCGAATCTGATGACTACTCGGAAAAGTCCGTTCGTGGCGCGCTGACCTATCGCGTCACTGATGAAATTTCCACCTATGTGAGCATGGTGGAGTCGGTTGCACCGCCCACCGTTGGCGTCGAGCCCGAGCGGGGCGAGCAGTACGAAATTGGTGCGAAGTACTCGCCCTTTGGTACGAACGCCCTGTTTTCGGCAGCCGTTTATGACCTCACCCGGGATGACGTCACTATCTCGGTTGTCCAGGACAATGGTGTGATCGAACGGGAAACCGTAGGTGAATCCCGCGTGCAGGGGCTTGATTTAGAAGCCAAAGCCGAGCTGACCGATAGCATTAGCGTAGCCGGTGGTTACTCCTATATGGAGTCGGAAGTGGTACGCGACAGCAACGCCGCCAGAGAAGGCAAGGAGTTTACCGCAGCGCCCAAACACACGGCGTCGCTATGGGGCTACTATACGTTGCCGAGCCAAGATATGAGCGTTGGTCTTGGCGCCCGTTACGTTAGCTCCTACTACTTTGATGTTGCTAATACCTCCAAGAGCAGTGCGGCCACGCTCTTCGATGCGGCCTTTAGCTATCAGCTCACCAAAGACGCCGACCTGGCCGTCAACGTCAGTAACTTGCTCGATGAGCAGCACGTGGTCGGTTCCAGCACGGCCGACTACTATAATCCGGGTCGCGAAATCAGCGCGAAGGTAAGCTACCGCTGGTGATGTGATATCGACCATCCGATAGGCATTAACGACAACCCCCGCTGTGATAGCGGGGGTTTTTACGCTTTACGCTTCTTGAATACCGTCAACGATAAAGACGCGGTAGTCGGCGCCCTGGAAGCGGTGCTTGCGGGCTTCCTGGTAGGCGGGGCTTTCATACCAGGCGCGGGCGGCGGCCATATCGGGGAAGCGCAGAATCACTGCCCCTTCCATGGCGCTACCTTCCAGTACTTCAAAATCGCCATAAAAAGCCAGTGGCTGCGGGTCGTGGCCTTCACGGGCGGCTTTTGCCTTCTCGCCGTAGCGCTCCATTTCCTGGGCGTCATGGGTGTGTTCGCGAGTCAGTACGACATAAGCGGGCATTCGTTTCTCCTGATGTCATCGTTAAGCAATCCGCTAGAGCATAACACCGCCCCACAGCGTAGCCCTATTAGCCAGGCGGCTATTGCGCTTTACTGGCTAGATCGGTAGTGAGGGGTGGCACTGGTTCCGGCGTTGGCGCTATCAATGCGGCGGGCTCAAGCTGCTCGTTCTCCAGTGTTGCCAGGATGATCTCATAACAGTCGTCGATATGGCTGTTGCCCATGTATTTCATGGTGGCAAAGCTGATGCCGCCCGCAATGGCGCTGCCCAGGAAGGGCACATATGACGACGCACTTTTTGCCGAGATCCGGCCAGCCATTTTTTTGAACATCAACGTGATCAGTTTACGGGTGATATATTTACCCGCCATTTTGCTTCCTGTCGTTGAGATGGACGTCATGATGAACAGCCGGGTGTCCGTGTCCAGGCTCTCGATCTGTTCCGGCGATAAGCCAAATTGCTCGTTAATCTTTGGGATCAAGCGCAGCAATATAGCGACGTCAGAGCCAATGCTTACACCGGGAATGGGAATAATGGCGGTGCCAGCCGAAAGACTTGAGCTCTTGGTGACCATCGAGCGGCACGACTGTTTAACGGCTTCGAGCTCTTCCAGTGATCTGATCATATCAATCCCTTTTAAAACAAACGGAAAAGGCGGCAGCCTAAGTGGCTGCCGCCTTCTTCACGCTTTTGAATAACACAGAGTGCGGTTAGTCATTGCCATCATAGGTGACGCGCCACACGGCGTTCGTCAGGTCATCGGCGATGATGAGTGCGCCGTCCGGGTCGATGGTGACACCCACTGGGCGACCGCGTGTGCGGCTGTCGTCGGTGAGAAAGCCGGTAACGAAATCAATCGGTTCGCCATCGGGTTCGCCATTGCTAAAGGGCACGAACACTACCTTATAGCCGACCGGGTCGTTGCGGTTCCAACTGCCGTGTTCGCCGATAAACACGCCTTCCGCAAATTCATCGCCCATTTCAGGAATGGAAAAGGCGAGTCCTAACGGCGCTACGTGCGAACCCAGGCCGTAATCGGGCGAGATCGCCGATTCCACCTTGTCAGGGTCCTGCGGGCGAACGCGTGGGTCGACGTGCTGGCCCCAATAGCTGTAAGGCCAGCCATAAAAGCCCCCTTCCTGCACGGTAGTGAGGTAGTCGGGCACCAAATCGGGGCCTAGCTCATCACGTTCGTTGACCACGGCCCATAGCTGGTCCGTGTCCGGCTGAATGGTCAGTGCGGTCGGGTTGCGCAGGCCCGTGGCATAAGGCCGGTGCAGGCCGGTTTCTGCATCGATTTCCCATACCTCGGCGCGATTGACCTCGGCGGCCATGCCGCGCTCGGTGATGTTACTGTTGGAGCCAATACCCACGTATAAGAACTCACCATCGGCGCTAGCGGTCATCGCTTTCGTCCAGTGGTGATTGATTTCAGCGGGTAGCTTGGTGAGCTCCTCTGGCGGCCCGCTGGCTTCGGTTTGGCCTTCCTCGTAGTCAAAGCGGACGACTGCGTCTTGGTTGGCTACATAGAGGTTGTTATCCACCAATGCCAGCCCGTAGGGCGCGTTGAGATCTTCGGCAAACACCGACTGTTCGTAGTTGCCATCGCCATTTTCATCGCGCAGCAGGGTTAAGCGATTGCCGCTCTCAACACTGGTGGTGCCTTGGCTTTTGATATACCCGGCAATGAAGTCTTTTGGCTTCAGTTTGGGGGCATTGCCGCCGCTCCCTTCGGCCACCAAAATATCGCCGTTGGGCAATACCAGTGTTTGCCGGGGGATCTGAAGATCGGTGGCAATGGCGGTAATCGTGTAGCCATCGGGCACGGTGGGCGTTTCATCGCCCCATTCAGCGGGTTCGGGGATCGTCATGTCCGGTAACAGCCCGCGCTGGGGCTCGGGCAGTGTGGGGTCAGGCCCGTACTGTTGTGATTGCTGCGCGCTGGCGCCACTGGCGAGCAACAGCAGTGAAAGAGGCGCAACGTAAAAAGGCGACAACTTCATGGTTTACCTCCGGCGCCTAAACGAGAAAAACCTACCCATGCCGCCGTGCCTGCCAGCAACGCCACCACAATGGAGAGGGCAAAACCAGCTGGCATCATGGCCCAGACGTCTCGCGCATGTACCAGCGAATTGACAAAGCCAAGTACCCAGGTGAGCAAGAGTAGCGCGGGGTAAATCATATTCACCGCACCCCGGTGCGAAGACCGGAAGAAGCCGATCACCGCGCATAGCAAGGCGAAACCGGCAAAAATGAGCCCGCCTATGTTTAGCCAGGACGCAAAGGTAGCCCATTGAACGTGGTAGCTTGTGGAGTAGGCGTAATCACACAAGGTGGCGCCAAGAAAGAGCGGCACTGTCCCGGCAAGCATTACGGCATGAAACGGATTCGGCCCGCTTCGATAAGTACGATCGTCAGTGGCTGTCACGGCAAACTCCTTATGCTGTTCAGCTAGTTAATGACCTAAGTGGGCATGGCGCCTACGCGCAGCCCACCCAGGCAACGACATCATGTTCGTTGTGGCGCAGTATAGTTGACGATTTAAAACTTGCCCAAAGCGCAGCGAAGACTGGCGCACCTTTTATTGGCTCGCCCGTTATGGAGATGCGTGACACGTTCATGCAGCCTGCAGTTTCGCCTGGCGAGTGCTCGCCAGCCCAGCGGTGAACGTGAGGCACGCAAAGATGGTGACGGCGTAGTTGGCATTCAATTGATCCATGAGTAACCCGAATAGCGGCGCGCCGGCGGTCTGGCCGATAGCGATCGTCAAAAAGCCAATCATCAAGCCCGTGGCGGGACGGTCGGGCAGTGCAGAGACGCCCCATATTAAATACACGCCGGTGAGCATGATATAAGCCGCACCGAAAAGCATACCACCGAAGAGCGCCAAGAGAGGCGTGGTCACGCTGGTGCCGACTAAGATAATCCCTGACGCTAAGGCCGCCAGAAAACACCAATGGGTGCGATTGATTCCGAAGCGTGCCACTAATGTGCCCGCGCCAGCCCCTAAGATGCCCGCCGTACCGATAGCGATCCAAAGCAGCCCGGCGCCAGTGGTGCTCCACCCCAACTGGTGCGAAACGAGCTGGCCACCGAACGACCAGAGCGCGGTGCTGGAGGCACCCATCATAAAGGCGGCCGCGATCAGACGAGCAATATCACTGGTAAACGGCGGCAACCCGGAGGCGGTTTTCGAGGTCGCTTTCGTGTTGCTGGGAACACTAAACGCGGCAGCGATCGCCATGATAACAGCAGCGGCTGCAAAGCCTGCGAAGGCTAATCGCCATTGACCGCCAAGCAGTAGCGCGATTGGCCCTGAAAGCGCTACGCCTGCGCTGGTGCCAGCGTTGATGACCGTATTAGTTGTGCTTTGGCGCTCGGGTTTGACAATCGCAGCCACCGCTGCGGCCATGGGGGGTGACGCTAACCCGGTGCTTGAGCCTGCAAGCATGACTGCCGAGGCGAGCAGCAGGGGAGAAGGCGCCACGGCAATTCCCACCATGCCTATCGCGGCGACCAGGGCCGCCCCAATGGCAACTGCGCGGGCGCCGATACGTTCGGTGAGAGACGCCGATAGCACGATGGCCACGCAATAGCCCAGAAAAGCGCCACCAGATATCAAACCACTGAGGGTAGACGATAGGGCAAGGTCAGCGTCGATCTGGGGCAGGAATAGCCCGAAGGCGAAGCGCGCAAAGCCGTAGCAGACGGCAATTAATCCAAAGCCGGTGGCGCCCAAGTAAAGGCTAGGACTCATGCGCGTGCCTGTTGGATAAGTGCTGATGCCGCAGCGCGTGCCGCCACGATGGCGTCCACACCCCGGTAGACAGCCGTCGCCGTTGCGCCCTCGTAAAGGACCAGCACCTGTTCGGCCTTTTCTGGATGGAGGCCACCGGTCTCTAGGCTGACGATTTCCTGAATTTTTGCATAGAGAGCCGCCTTATGTGTCCGCACAGCGTCGGCAATTTCCGGCGTATCGCCGCCGGTTTCACCCTGCGCGCGCAGGAAAAGACACCCGCGGCAGCCCTCGACCCGCACCCACGCTTCCAGCGCATCGAATAGTGCCGCCACGCTGTCTACTTCAATGGAGTGCTGGAAGCGCCGATGCCGCTCTGCGAGCACATCGGTTATCAGCGCCGTTTTGCTGCCAGCATGTTTATAAAGCGTGCGGCTCGACATGCCCGCGGCCTGGGTTAACTTGTCCATACCGGTGGCGGTAAAGCCGTGCCGATCGAAAAGGCGTTCTGCTGACGAAATAAGCTTTGTTTTGGTATCCATTGTCGCAGTGTAAAACGATCACTTTACACCGTCAATTTTTACCCGCCGCGGTGTGGCATGGAGGTTCACATCTTATTGAGCATCTCCACCGCTTGGTCGAAGTGCCCGTCACGCTCTGCCCAGCGTAGGAATTTCACTTTCTCCACTAGAATTTCTTTGGGCGTTGGTTGCTGGCTAAACAGCGTCATGACTTCTTCGATGTAGTCGTTGAGCGGCATATAGCCTTCACGAGTCGACTGGCCTGGGGTCAGCTCTGTTTGAACGGCAGGGGGCGCAAGCTCGATGATCTCGATCTTTCCCTTGAGCTGTTCGCGAAGCGAAATCGTGTAGGAATGGATGGCCGCCTTGGTGGCGTTATAGGTGGGTGTTCCGCTCAATGGCACAAATGCCAGTCCGGAAGATACGTTGACGATCACCGCATCGGGTTGGTTGACGAGGTGATCGGTCAGTGCGTTCGTTAAGCGGATTGGCCCGAGCAGGTTAGTGACGACGGTCTGCTCGGCATCGCGCAGATCGCGATGGCTGGAAAGGTCTTCCCGGCGCATGATGCCTGCATTATTGATCAGCATATTGAGGTCGGGGTGCTTGGCGATGACTCGCTCAGCGAAAGCTTCGATGGACGTTGAATCTTCGACATCGACGACCATCGCGTACATGTTTTGCTGGCCCGCAATGGTTTCCTCCAGCGTTTCCATGCGACGACCGGCGACGATAACGTTGTTGCCAAGCGCATTGAAGCGTAAGGCAAGTTTACGACCAATTCCTGAACCACCACCGGTGATAAGAATCGTATTTCCTTTTGTTTTCACGGTGTCATCTTCCCTTTAACGTGATGATGATATCTGTGTGCCCACGGTCATTAGGCGTTGGCACTAACGGTTGGACTACTTTCATGTTAATCAATCGGCCATGAGTGAGGCTTGCCCTGCTTTGTACAAAGCTTGCCTGATCCTGCAGGTATGAGTCTCAGCGCGTTTCACAAGTACTTCTAATACATGAGCTCGCTTACGCTGGGGCATTGCCAGCAGCGGCTGCGCTTGATTACTCGGGTACTCTTGCAATGACCTTGATTTCAACATCGAATCTTGCCTGCCATGCCCAACGTGGGCAATTCGGGTCGGCTTTTGTGTAAATGCGCCCGCTGCGTTGAGAACACTCTGCCGGTGGGCGAAAGAAAGACTAAACCCGCTAACGAATAAGCGAGCGGGACTGCGTCGTTTGTTCTGCCATGATGCGTGCCAAGCGCTCCAGGGACAGTTCGAGCCGCTCGATCAAACCTTCCAGCAATACCCGGCGGTCGGCGGGCACGTTGCCGTAAGCCTCTATCGCGGTTTCCAGTTGCTGGCCTGCTTCGCGAATGCCTTGTGGTGGGCGCCCGTTGGCACTCGCTTCAAACCCCTCTGCCAGCGTGTGCAATAGATGTTGATGCGCCTCGCGAATGAGCGGGTGCGGTGCGTCATCCAGCCGGTCACGCAGGCGCAGTGTGGCGGTGCCTATGTCGAGCCCGGTCAAGCCCAGAATAAACAGATGGCGCTGGTCTTCTGGCAGCATGTCGTCGTGCTGGGCCAACTGCAGTAAACGGTCTGCCATGTGGCCACTGAAACGGGTTTCGGCGTCGCGAATCGAGAGTCGCCTAAGCGCGTATATATCTTGGGAAATGGCCTTGATGAGGCGCCGTCGTCTGAGTCTAGCCCCTGGCCCCGGCAGTAGGCGAAACCCCATCACCACGCAGCTAAGCCCGATGATGACGGCTATCACCCGGTTGGCGAAACTGTCGAACGAGAAGTCCATCCCATTACCGGGCATGGTGAGCAGGATATTGAAAATGGTAAACGCTAGGCAGTAACCCATGGTCGCCGGTTTGGTGGCGCCCATCAGGCCTAAAAACAGCGGCGTGCCAAACAGCATGGCCAGCATCGGAAAACCGTTGGCCTGGGAAAGCAGCACGTGGCCGAAAAGAAAGGCACTGGGAATCGCTACCAGCATACCTTTATAGAACATCATGGTAATGGCCAGCGGGTTTTCGCGGCTGGCGAAAAATGCTGAAAAAAGCGTGCCCAGCATCATCGCGATCATGGCGCTTTGCCAGGCAGTCACAATCCAGAAGGTGGCGAGCAGCGCAAATAGTACCCCGGAGCGCAGGGCGTTGATTCCAGCGGCGAGGTAGTCACGGTGCCAAGCCAGGGGAGACGAACGGAGCTGGTGGCTCGCCGGTGAGGCAATCGCTTCACGGGCATCGAGCATCACCATCGCGTGGCCAATCGATTCACGCAGCCCCAGTCGCATTCGTCGATCTAGCGGCGTTAATCTGCTCTCCTCGTCATGTTCGTGAACTCGGTGGCGTAACGCCTGCAGGGCTTGACGAGCGTCTGCCACCCCTTTGACGTGTTCGGCATCGCGAAAACCACTGGCTACCTCGCTGGCAAGAGCGATGCTTTCCGGGGCAAGGCGGTCGGCATGGTCGTGCATCAATTGATGAAGTGCCTGCAGGTTGGCGAAAAAGCGCAGCGTGCGTCGCGTTAGCACATGAGTAGCACGCACCCGGCCGGGGCCGACCGGGCCTTCAAAGCGGGCAGCCTGGCTATCGGTTTCAAGCAGGGTTAAAGGCCCAAGACTATTGCGTAAAGCTTTCTGCATGGCGGGGATGTCGTCACTGGCGTCTAAGCGCAGCGCGGCGTGCTCGAAGGCTTCGTTAATCACGCTGTCGGCCTGGGTGGCAAGGTGGGCGCCCACATGGGTTGGCCAGAGCAGTGAGCTGACCAACATGGCACAGATGGCGCCAAGCCCTAGTTCTGAAAGGCGTGCTACGGCGATATCGAAGATGCCTGCTGGAGTGCTGCCGCTGGAAATCACCACGATCAGCATCGCTGTCACCGATGCCATCAAGCAGCCATAGGTGTAGTTATTGCGCCACAGTGAGCCGACATAGGTGCATAACATGATCCAGCCGGTTAATACGATAAGGGCCGGGACGCGGGCTTGAGCAAACAGCGCCATAATGGCAACACCTGCGACAGCGCCGATGAAGGTGCCGCCAAGCTGGCAGATGCCTTTTTCGATCACCATGCCGCTCATGGGCCGGATCTGAAGAAACGCCGCCGAGATCAGTGCCCAGTAGGGGCGCTCAAGATCGAACAGCAGCGCAATATAAAGCGCCAGCATCATGGCCAGGGTGGTCTTGATGGCGAATTTGACCGCCGTGGCGTTGGGCGTCAGGTAATTACTAAGAAACGGTGACATGGTCACTCTGGCGGCTGTTCATTAGCGTGCTCGCCAGGATCGACGCGTACCGTAGCGGTCATGCCAACGCTCAGCAGGGTATCGTCGGGAACCTCGTCTAGCGCGATGCGCACCGGAATGCGCTGCGCCAGCCGCACCCAACTGAAGGTAGGCGCTACCTGTGGCAGCAACTGCTGATTAAGGGACGTGTTGCTGTCGGCAATGCCACGGCCAATACCGGCGACGCGCCCTTCCAGGTGGGTATCGCCATTCATCAAAATGACGTCGACCGGGTCGCCAACACGGATAGCGGGCATTTTGGTCTCTTCAAAGTAGCCCACCACATAGAAAGAATCTTCAGCAATCAACGCCATAGCCGGCGAGCCGCGGTTCACGTAAGTCCCCGCGCTGAGCTGCACATTGAGTAGGTGACCACTGACGGGAGCGGTGATCTGGGTGCGCGCTAGGTCAAGCTGGGCGCTGGCCAGTTCCGCCTCGGCCTGTTGTAGATCGGCTTCGGCAATCCGCGAGTTAATCTGGGCGATCTGCTGGTTTTCTGCGCTAATCGCACGATTGTTGCTCAACTGGTTGCGTCGGCTTTCCTCGGCGCGGTTTAACTCCAGCGTCGCTTCGCGATGGTCGACCGTGGCCTGGGCACTGTCGACTGCCGCCTGATAGCGCGTATCGTCGATCGAAAACAGCGTATCACCCTGGGCAACATAGTCGGTGTCGGTGACATCGAGCGCGCGCACCCAGCCAGAAACATCCGGGGCGATAGTAACGACCTCGGCGTGAACGCGAGCGTCGCGGGTCCAGGGGGTGTAAAGATAGTAGCGCCATAGCCAGGCACCCGCGGCAATGGCAATGGCGACAATGATTAAGGTGAGCAACATACGAAGCGAAGGGCGCATCAACGGTTCTCTCAAGAGCTGTCTTAAAGGCTGACTAAAGGGGCTATATCAAGCGCTTTCAAGTAAGACGGTAAATAGGAAGGTGGTCGCCGCCATTAAGATGACAAAAAGCGAGATATCGAACCAGGCCTCATACCAAAGCGCGTATTCGCCAACCACCCAGTGCAGCAGCGAGCGAGTGACCAGCGTACCGATAAACGCGATCAAGGCGTAGATCAACAGTGGGCTGAGATAAATGCCGCCAACGGCGATTTCTTGAAGACCCATAACATCCTTACGTGGCTGGGTGTTGTTGATGTTAAAAGTAATATTAGCCCTTATCGATAAGTTGGTCAGGTCTTTCACCTTGAGTTCATCGCTGGGCAACGTGGCTGTAGATTAGCAGGCTTACTAGCGCTTTAAGTACTTATCCCTGCAAATACTTGCCCGGCAGCCGTTCTGCCAAAAACTCCATAAACAGCCGTGTGCGTTGAGAAAGCGTGGCTTGTCGGTAGTAAACGGCGTTGACGGCTTGGGTTTGTAGCGTGGTGCAGTCGGGTAGTACATCTACCAGCGTGCCATTTTGGCGGGGTGTGATGGTCATAAAGTCGGCCAGGCAAACAATCCCTTCTCCCGCCATGGCGAGCTCAATCAGTGTGCTGCCACTGGAGGCGGATAGCGTGGGGGTGATGTGTAAACGCTTGCCGTCTGCGAGGATGAGCGGCCATTGGTTAAGGTGGTCGAGCTGGCTGAAGCCCAGCAGGCTGTGATCTAGGAGGTCGTCTATGCTTTGCGGTACGCCAGCGCGTTCGAGATACGCGGGGCTGGCCAGAAGACGCAGGGGGCTGTAGCCAAGTAGCCGGGCGTGTAGCGATGAATCTTCCAGTTCGCCGATACGAATGGCTAAATCGACCCGCTGTTCTAAAAGGTCGACAAAGCGGTCATGGGTATCTAATTCCAGTGTGATGCCTGGATAGCTGGCGCGGAACTCGCCAATCAATGGCACAATCACGAACTGCATAAAGCTGGGGGCGGCGTTAACACGTAGCCGACCTTGAGGCTGGTTGTGGCGATCCAGCATCGCCTCTTCGGCTTCTTCTACGGCGGCCAGGATACGGCGGCAGTGCTCAAGAAGTGTTTCGCCCTCTTCTGTAAGCTCCAAGCGGCGTGTGGTTCGGCGCAGTAGGGTGGCGCCCAGTTTTTGCTCCAGCCGATTCAGCGCGCGGCTTACACCAGAAACACTAATGCCCAGCCGTTCAGCGGCACTGGTGATCGAGCCACTATCCACGACCGTGACAAAGGCCTGTTGCTCTTCAAGGGTACTTTTCATTGAAGACTTTCCATAAAGAAGCGAATATCGACGTACTCTACGCTGACTATTGTTGACTTTAAATCAAAAGTGTCTTGCCGCAGCATCGCTTCTTTTTTCTCATCGTTACTCCCACAATATGCGCCAATAACATCATGCCTAGTTCTGTTAGCGCTGATGATCAACCTCTTGGGGAGAAAGTGTTAGATGAAGATTCTGCTAATTAACGGTGGTAAGGCCTTTGCACACTCTGGCGGTGAACTCAACAATACGCTGCACGGCGTGGCGGTGAGTACGCTGACGGAGATGGGCTACGAGATTCGTGAGACGGTGATTGACCAAGGCTACGATCTCGAAACCGAGGTGCAAAACTTCCTGTGGGCAGACACCATTGTGTATCAAATGCCGGGCTGGTGGATGGGAGCGCCCTGGATTGTGAAGCGCTACATCGATGAAGTGTTCACCGAAGGCCACGGTTCACTGTATGCCAGTGATGGCCGCAGCCGCCAAGACCCAACCAAACAGTACGGCAGCGGTGGTTTGCTGCAAGGGCGCCGCTATATGCTGTCGCTGACCTGGAATGCCCCTTTGGAGGCCTTTGACGAGCCGGGTAACTTCTTTGAAGGGCGTGGTGTAGAAGGGGTTTATTTCCCGTTCCATAAGTCGCAGGAGTTTATTGGCCTTGAGGCACTGCCGACGTTCATCGCCAACGATGTGATGAAAGTACCGCAGGTCGATCGTAACAAAGCCGATTACCGTGACCATTTGCGTAAAGTCTTAGGCTAATGTCATTAGCTTAAGCCTCTGTTCGAAAATCGCCCACCTGGTTAGGTGGGCGATTTCGTTTGGTGGTGCTGAGCTTAGCGTTCCCGGTTTAGGCTTTGCACGGTTAGGTCCAGTGCCTTGTACATGTTGAGCCGGGCTGATAGGCCGATATCCGGGTGGTTAAGCTCATTGGCGCGTTCGGATGGCAGTATCGGGGCTGTCAGATCATTGGCGTCCGTTGGTTCGAAATCGTACTCTTCACCGATGGTCATGGCGCTACGGCGCAGCAGCATACGTAGCTGTGCGGGCGTAAGCTCGGGCTCGATCGACATCATGGCCGCCAACAGGCCAGCTACCAGCGGCGTCGCGTAGGAAGTGCCGCAGTGCGCCTCGCCTTGCTCACTCTCTAGTAGTGAAGAGCCACGCACACAGGCGGCAGCGGTGATATCCACACGCATATCGATATTCGAGGCGTTGCGTTTGACCACGTAGCGGGGATCATCGACCTGGACATCCTCATCGCTGCGCTGATGGCCACCTACCACGAACAGCTGATCGGTCACGAAAGAGGAGGGCAGACGATACTCGTCTCTTCCCGAATAGGAGGACGCATTACCCGCCGAGTTGACGACCACTACATCCGGGTGCTCTTCGCGAAGCCAAAGAAAGAACTCTTCCAGCAGTTCCTCGTAGCCACTCATGGCGATACCCGAACGCACCAGTGAGTCGATTTCCTTTCCATTGATGTCGATGGCCCCGACGCGATGAATACCCCAGCTCCAGTTGAGCACGCGTACTCCGTCTTCGACCAAGTTGACCGAGGCGGCGACATTGGCGGTGATACCCGCATCGGAGTTGCGGTCCACAATCACATCGAAGCCAGGGCCTACCTCGTCCAGGCCACGCAGAAAGCCGCTGTTGCCACCTTCATTCCAGGCAGCGGCAAACACACCGGCAACCGTTGTGCCGTGGCCATCGGGCTTGGCAGCATCGCGGCCATAAACGCAGGTTCTCGTCGATTCAGTGCGGCAGTCTCCCAGGTAATCGGCAAAGTCCGGGGCGTCAAAATCGACCTCACGTTCGATAACGCCAATGCGGATTGGTTGTGTCTCGATATCTCCGCCTTGCCCCTGAGGTGATAACCGTCGCTGGTAAAAATTTACGGCATCCAGAAAACGATTCGACGCCCACTCCTGGTCGTCCGCGTCGGGAGGTCTGCTTGTCTCGCTCTCGATGCTTTCCTCCGCCCCCGACTCTTCTGTCACCACGGCATCTACGCTGACTTCATTACCCAGCCTGAGCACCAGCGCGTCGCGCTCATCCAAGTCGCTGACAGACAAGCGCAACTGATAGGTGTTGAGTGGCGGAATCATGCCGACCACCTCGGCATCGTACTTGTCTGCCAGGCGCTGTGCCTCTTCAGCACCTTCGTGACTCTCTTCAATAATCAGGCTGATCAGATCCACGTAAGTAGTGATGCCATCCATGTTCTTGGCCACCTCTTGCTCGGTGGCTGCTACCACATTGCTGCCCTTGAGGCTGATCCAGACTGGATTGCTGGCCTGCTCGTGCTGTGAAAGCCACAACGGGCCGCTTTGCGCCTCAGCGCTATTGAGGCGGATACGAAGCTGCTCGCCTTCACGGTCGATTGCTTCTGCTGGGAGGGGCGTGCCGTCCAGTGTTACCTGAAATTCGCGCTCATCAAGGCCGCTGGCTTGAAGGCAAAATTCTTGAATATCCATCTGCAGCAGGTCGCCGCAGCGCTGCAGTTGTTCGATGCGCAAAGGTTGTTCGGCCATCGCGCCTGTCGTTATCCACATCAATGCCAGCGCTGTTGCTAAGCGACCGGCGCCCCAATAGGTGACCGCCATGCGGTTGCTCCAAACGGTAGTTGATTAATGGTGCGTAGCATAGCCGCATTGGCTGAACGGAACATGAACCCGATTTTAATGAGTAGGAAAGTTTTCCTTCTTAACGACTAAACCGATAGCGCAGTTTAGGCAGCGTGCGAGCGACTGGCGGTAGGCGAGTGCTCATGATCAGCGCGGCAATGGCTGCATACATCGCCCACTCCTGCATATCGGCGCGCACCACCCAAAAGAAGTGGAGCAGTACCAATCCCAAAATAGCGTAGGAAAATTTGTGCAGGGGTTTCCAGCGTTTGCCCAGGCGTTTCATCGCCCAGCGATTGGAGGTAGCGCCCAGTACGGAAAGACCAAGCAGCGCGATCATACCGACCACGATGTAGGGCCGTTTCACCAGTTCACTGCCCAGCAGCCCCCAGTTGAGGCCGAGAATAAACAGGGCGTAGCTGAGTAAGTGCAGGGTGGCGTAGGCGAGGGTCCAGAGGCCCAGCTGGCGCCGGATCAGCGCAAAGCCTTTCCAGCGGGTGAGCTTGGTCAACGGTGTAAGGCTAAGGGTGAGCAGCAATAGCCACAGCCCGCCGATGCCGAGATTCAGCAGCAAGTAGCGCCCCGGTTCGGGGCCAGCAGCGTGAGTCGCTACCTGCCAACTCCAGAACAGCAGCGGTGCTAGCGCGGCCAGAAACACGCCCACGCGCCATGCTAACCATATACGTGGGCTGGCCATTAGTAATTTTCCTTCAAGTTCATACCCGCATAGAGCTCGGCGACTTCGTCGGCATAGCCATTAAACATTAGGGTATCGATGGTGTTGGGGTTGAAGAGGCTGTTGGGCAGGCGCCGCTCGGTGGCTTGGCTCCAGCGCGGGTGATCGACTTCAGGATTGACGTTGGCATAGAAGCCATATTCATCGGCGGCGATTTGCTGCCAAGAATTAACCGGCTGCTCTTCCACCAATGAGATACGCACAATCGACTTGATGCTCTTTAAGCCGTATTTCCACGGCACGACCAGCCGCAGAGGGGCGCCGTTTTGGTTGGGCAGTTCCCGGCCATACATACCCATGGCCAATAGCGTGAGCGGATGCATGGCTTCATCTAGGCGCAGGCCCTCCACGTAGGGCCAATCAATGATCGAAAACGAGGAGCGCTGCCCGCGCATTTGATCTGGATCCACCAGGGTTTCAAAGCGGACGTATTTGGCTTTACTGGTGGGGTCGGCGCGTTTGATCACCTCGGCAAGTGGGATGCCGAGCCAGGGAATCACCATCGACCAGGCTTCCACGCAGCGCAGGCGGTAAATGCGCTCTTCAAACTGCGAGGGCTTGGCGAAATCCTCTAGGGCAAAGCGCCCACCGTTATTGACCTCACCATCGACCACCACGCTCCAGGGCTGGGTTTCCAGACTGCCGGCGTGGCGGGCAGGGTCGCCCTTGTCGGTGCCGAATTCGAAAAAATTGTTGTAGCCGCTGGCATCATCAAAGGGGGCAATTTTATCTTTGCCAGGGTCGCTAGGGGTAACGGCCCGCCACTGGGTTTCGCTGATTTTCTCCTTTAGCCACTCGGGAGCGCTGCCTTCGGGAACATCCGAGTAGTCGGCGTTGGCGCGTACGTGGCCGGAAAGGGCGAGCCCTGCGCCTAATCCGGCCATACCGCCCATAAAGCGCCGCCGGGAGAGGTAGATGGATTCCGGCGTTACGTCGGATTCGTGTAAATCACTCGGTTTGGCAATTTTTATTAGCATGGGTGTCTCCACTCTTAATGGATAAGGTGTGTATTACTACTGCGACCATTTTGTATAAGATTTATCACAGCTAACTCTCCAAATTATTACGTTTTGTTAAACATTGGCTCAGCGGAGGTGTATACCGGCAAGCGTATGCAGAAGGACGCTCCCCCAGAGGCGCGGTTTTCCACACGGATATCACCCCCCTGAAGGGTCATAATTCTGCGCGCAATTGCCAGCCCGAGCCCTGCATGGCCAGAGCCACTCGAGGCTTCACCTCGATAGAAGGGATCAAAAATATGCGGCAGATCCTGTTCTGCAATGCCTGAGCCACTGTCTTGCACGTAAACCTCCGGTTTGCCGCCCGTCTGACCAACCACGACATCAATACGGCCGCCAGGGGGACTGTAGGTAATGGCGTTGCTGATCAGGTTGTCCAACACTCGTTCGGTCATGGCGAGATCGGCATAGGCAGTGGGCAGTGCCGGATCGCCGCTTAGGCTTAGCGTTAACTGACTCTCCTGCGCGGCTTGATCGTGCTTCTGAACCACATCGTGCACCAGCTCTGCGAGTGGGAAGGGTTCCGGCACCGGCTGTTTTTCCCTCGCCTCAAGCGCAGCAAGCTCGAAGAGCTCATCCACCAAACGGCTTAAGCGACGACCCTCTTTAAGGGCGATATCGAGAAAGCGATCCTGCTCCTGGGGGCTGAGTCGGTCGCGTCTTAACTTGAGGCTTTCGATATAGCCCTGTATAGAAGCTAACGGCGTTCTCAGGTCATGGGATACCTGGGCAACCAAGCGGCGACGCTGAGCGTCCTTTTCCTTCAACTGTTCAATCTGATAGGCAATCCGGTTGGCCATATCGTCGAAGGATGCCCCTAGATAGTCGATCTCGTCGCGCACCACGGGCCGTTTGTCGCGCCATCTTGTCGTGTTAAAACCAGCGCCAGGCGAGTTCTGATTCATATTGCTGTTTTCAAATTTTGCTACCAGCCGCGTCAACGATCTCAATCGGCGGGTCAGTAGGTGGAAAATAGTCAGCCCCGCGACCATTGCTACCACCAGGCTAACCAGCAACGCCCAGGCGCTCATTGCGAGTATTTTGCCGCCACGGGCCATGGTTTCCGCCGCATCGTATTCCTCACCCCGCAACACCACATAAAGATACCCTTCCGGTTTATTGGCGGAGGGCACCGGGGTAACGGAAAAGACTTTCTGCCGGTCATGGCTGCGGGGGTCGTCGCCGAGTAGCGGGTAAAGGCTCATGTCATTCATTAGCCTGCTGATGGGCGCCAGAGAGACCTGATTGCGTTTGATCTTCGCCGGGTCTGCCGAATAGGAGAGGATAGTGCCATTGAGATCCAGCAGGTAGATTTCGATGCTGGGGTTGATGGCCATGTAGAGGGCGAAAAGTTCTTCCAGGGCGCTACGGTCAAGCTCACCGTCGCGGACTAAGTTTCTGTCAGACACTAAGTTCTGTGCCAGATCCTGATGGAGTGTCTGGCTGACTGAAGCGTTGTATTCACGCAGTGAATATAGGCTGATAAAGGTGTAAAGCAGGCCGACGGCCAGCAATAGTAGAAATAGGCCGAGGGCTAGCCGAGTGTAGAGTGTTTTCAGCATGGTGTTTTCAGCATGGTGTTTTCAGCATGGATTATTCGCGGAAGCGATATCCCACCCCCCAAACCGTCTGGATAAATATTGGGTGAGCGGGATCCGTTTCGATCTTACCGCGCAGCCGGTTGATGTGGGTATTGACGGTGTGCTCGTAGCCTTCGTGGCTGTAGCCCCACACGGCATCGAGTAGTTGAACACGACTAAATACCCGCCCTGGATGGCTGGCAAAGTGCCAAAGCAGGTCAAACTCCCGCGCGGTGAGTTCGATGGCTTGCTCGTGTATAAACACTCGTCGCCGAACGGGATCAATACGTAGTCCTCCGGTGGTTAACTCTGTATCGCAGGTTTCCGCGACGGGCGTGGATGCCATGGCATCCACGCGTCGGAACAAGGCCTTCACCCTGGCCGAGAGTTCAGCCACGCTAAAGGGCTTAGTGAGGTAATCATCTGCCCCGATTTCCAGTCCTAAAACTCGATCCAGTTCCGTGCTTTTCGCCGTGAGCATCAGCACCGGAACGTAGCCTGAACCAGCGCGGATTTCACGGCAAACTGACAGCCCATCGATGCCAGGTAACATCAGGTCAAGAATCACCAGGTCGATTCCTCCTTCACGAAAACGTGCAAGCCCCGTATCACCCCGTTCATAAAGAACGGGGCTCATGCCGAGTTCGGCGACGTGAATACGGAGGAGCTCACCAATACCCGGGTTATCCTCGATAATCAGTACGTTTCGTGTCATAGGCGCCTGGCATTTAAATGCCCAAGATAAGTGTGTGTGGCCAAGGCTTACATGCCTTCGCTTTCCATGTCCTCTTCTATTTCCATATCGCCCTCGGACATGCTGTCATCTTGCATATCACTGTCCTTGGAATCGCCCATGGAATCGCTCATGTCGTCACCCATTGAGCCGGACATAGCGTCCGTATGCATGTCGCTATTTTCCATCGACTCATGCATGTTGTCTTCCATCATGCCCTCGTCGGATATTTTCTCGTCGGCATGGCTGGCCGTTGCCATCAGGCTGAGTAGACAGATGGCAGTGAAGGTAGTGAACTTGTTCATTGTGATTACCCCTGGGTTTTACGCCTGCCGTGCTGGCAGGCTTAAAACCATCTTCGATGCTCACTATCACAGTAGAATCACGCAGTGTTAAAGAGTGTATCGCGCAAATCTCACAAAAGTGTCACGGGCGGCCAAATCATAGTGCGATAACAACACCAACTCCTCTATTTCAAAAGCTGGTTACAACAAGTTAGTTTCAATAAGGAGTCTCCATGGCATCTATCCGCCGTGAACTGATATCACTGATAGAGCAGGGCGTGATACCACCTGAACAGGTGACGCGCGCGGTGCAAGCCTCTGGGCTGTACCCATCAAATCGTGCCTGGGACGGGTTTGTTGATCGATTGCTACTGTGGCTAGGCGGGATGGCGCTGGCCTTCGCGGTGCTGTTTTTTATTGCCTACAACTGGGCCGAAATGGGTCGTTGGCTGCGCTTTGGTATGGTGCAGGCAGCGATGGCGCTGACGGTAGGTCTCGCCATTTGGCCCAAGGCTAGCCCGATGGTTCAGCGTGTGGCGCTAACGTCGGCCATTTTATTGGTGGGCGTGCTGTTGGCGCTGTTCGGGCAGGTGTACCAGACCGGTGCCGACCCGTGGCAGCTATTTTTTACCTGGGCAGTGCTGACGCTGCCCTGGGTATGGGTGGCACGTTTTGAGCTGCTGTGGGTGCTTTGGCTAGGGTTAATGAATTTGGCTATCGGGCTCTATTTCCGCACCTGGGGCGGGCCGTTTGGCGTTTTGGCCAGTAGCGATGCCGCGCTTTGGGGGCTGTTTGGGCTTAACACCCTGGTATTAATCATCTGGGAGTTGGGGGCTTGTTACCGGGGCTGGACACGGCAGTGGGCGGTGCGCTTGTTGGCGGTGGGCAGTGGGGTGCCCATGACGCTGTTAGTGATGACGTTGATAGTTGATATAGGCCTCGTCGGGTCTCCAACGCTGGCGATTTATCCATTCTGGTTGGCGGCGGTGTATAGCATTTACCGCTATTGGCGGCCTGAGCTGTTTATGATCGCGGGCGGCTGTATCTCGGCGTTAACGGTGACCACGCTGTTACTTGCCAGGCTTTTGCTCTGGGAAGGTGATTGGCAGGAGGGAAGCCTACTGCTGATCACCATCGCGGTGCTGGCGATGGGCGCCGGGGCCGTGGTATGGCTGAAGCGACTACATCGGGAGCTTGCCGAGTGACGAACAACGTTAATGATTTAAGCGTTAGGCTCAGCCAAGCGGGTATTCCGTTAAATCACCCCACTTCCCCAGCGCAGCTGCAAACGCCTTGGTTCGTGCGGGTATTACAGGCCTTTTCAGGCTGGTTGGCGGCGCTGTTTCTGCTCGGCTTTATCGCCATGGGCGTGGTGTTCGTGGTGGAGAGCCCAGCGGCATCGATGGGCTTGGGTCTTGCGATGATTGGTACGGCTTATGGGCTGTTTCGCCGGGCTCGCAGCGATGTACTGGAACACTTGGCGCTGGCCGTTAGTTTGGCGGGGCAACTGCTCATCGCCTGGGCCTTGGTGGCGTGGTGGGAAGCAACCCCTTATTCACTATGGTCGCTGCTGGGCTGGTCACTCGTGGTTTTGCAGGGCGTTTTGGCGTTGGTTATGCCGAGCCAGGTACATCGTACGTTTTCCGCATTTGCCGCCACGCTGGCGCTGTATATGGCCTTGGCAACCAGCAGCTTGGCAAACCTCACCAGTGGTGTTGTGCTGTTGGTGATGACGCTGCTCTGGCTCAATGAGTTCCGCTGGCCTAACCGCATCAAGCATATGCAGGCTTGGGGCTATGGACTGTTGATTGGGCTTTTGGCCATACAGGGCGTCGTGCCCAATGAGCAGGTTTTCTGGCCCTGGTTTGAGGAGCACTCAAGCGGTGGTTTTAGTCGGCTAGCACCTTGGCTGAACGCTGTCTTCGTCGCGGTCTCTTTGGTGGCGCTCCTGTATACGGTGCGCCAGCGGCAACGTCCTTACCGTTCCCACGGAAGCATCTATATCGCGCCGGTGGTGATGCTGCTGATCGCTTTTTATGCACCTGGCATCGCCATTGGGGTGGTCATTTTGCTGCTAGGTTTCGCTATTGGTCATCGCCCGTTGGTCGGCGTTGGGGTGTTTTCGCTATTGATGGGGGTGGGCAGTTATTACTATTGGCTGGATGCAACGCTATTCGTTAAAGCACTTTCACTGCTCATCATGGGGTTGAGTATGCTGATGCTGCGCTGGGTGTTGCGTAAACATCTGCCCCAGCGTGAAAGCGAGCATACGGAAAGGGGGCGGTACGAATGAAATTGACCCCCAAGCAGTATCGATGGCTGGTGATCGCGGCTGCCATTGTGGTGCTGGCTGTGGTTAATGGCGCGATTTGGCAAAAAGAGCGCCATTTAGCCGCGGGTGAGATTGTCTATCTGGAACTGGCGCCAGTCGATCCGCGCTCATTAATACAGGGCGACTACATGGCGCTGAATTTCGCGCTGGGAAATCAGGTTCTAAACGCACTAGCGCAACAAGCGGCAGTGCCGCAAGGGAAGTCTCAGCAAGCCCGCAATGGCGCTGTGATTGTGCAACTCGATGAACAGCGTGTCGCTCACTTTCAGCGCTTGGAAAAGGGGGCCGCGCTAAGCGATAAAGAGAGGCGGTTGCGCTATCGCCTACGCAACGGCCAAGTTAGTTTTGCTACCGATGCGTTCTTCTTCCAGGAAGGTCACGCTGAGTGGTATGCGTCTGCCCGGTACGGCCAGTTTCGGATGAACGCCCAGGGCGAGCTGCTGTTGGTCGCGATGTACGATGAAGCGCTTAATCGGTTGGGTGAAATGACTCAGTGAGGGCTGGTTTTCATGCGGTTGCCCACTTTTCGCCCGTGATATCCCCGGTGCGCCTTGCGCCCTGTAGAAAGGTAAGTTGTAATTCCTGCTCCCACTGACAAGGATGGCGCCAAGATGACCCTTGGGCGGGCTATTAAGTAGTGTGTCGGTGGTTGGCAACGTGGCTCACCAACATGAATAAGGTATTTATGAAAGTAACCAGCTCGTGGCTCGCATGGGGGATGTTGGTACTAGCGCTAACATTTTCCAGCCTATGTGTAGCACAAACTCAAGGAGGAGAGAGCGGGAGCAGCCGATGGTTTAATGTCGATGTGATCAATAGTGGGTTGGGCGAGCCTCCAGAAGAGGCGAATCGAGTAACGCCTCGTGAGTCGATCCGAAGTTTCCTAGAACTAACGGGCCAGGAAGAGTACGACGCCGCTGCCCATATACTGAACCTTTCCGAATTTTCCACAGATGAGCAGCAGGCGCAGGGGCGTGAGTTAGCTCGGCAGCTGGCTGAAATTTTTCGGCGCGGGGAATGGCTGAGTGTTTCGGATCTGCCTGGGCGAGAAGACGCTGTTATTGAAGACTCTTCTGGCCAGAATCCTCGCGTTGGTGAAACCCGCCGTAATATCGAAGTCTCCTCCATGCAGGCCAATGGGGAGACTTACGATATTCGTTTGGGCAGGTACCGGGTAGGGGAGCAGGAGCCTGTCTGGCTGATCATGCCCATCAGCGTGTCGTATATCCCCGTGCTGTATGAGCAGTACGGGCCGTCAATGCTGGAAAGCTACATCCCAGAGCGCTTTCAGTCGTCGTTTGGCATCCTGCGGATTTGGGAGTGGATTGCCATCCCTATCTTTACCTTGTTCATTGGCATGGTCGGATGGATGGTGCATCGCTTAATCGGGCTGATGTCTAAATGGCTGCCTTCCGGTGTCTCCAGTATCTTTGCCAGTCAAATCGGGATGCCCGCCGCGCTCATTGCGATGTCCTTGGTGACCCAGGTGCTGCTGGATTACGTTGTCTCGTTTTCGGCGGTCGCAACGACGACCTTCCGTGTGCTGTTAATCAGCATCCTGGCCTGGGGGGCCGGTACGATTGCACTGCGCTTAGTGGATACCATCATGCTGCGCATGACGCGGCGGTTGGTCGGCGAAATAGACGACACTAAACCCCGTGATGAACGCCGACTGCTGACCTCTCTCTATGCACTGCGCCGTATCATTATTCTGATTACGGTGACGGGCGTATCCATCTATATATTGGGTCAGATCCAGCTATTTGAATCTCTTGGCCTCTCTATTCTAGCGTCGGCCAGTGTGCTGGCGGTGCTGGTTGGTGTCGCTGGGCAAGCGGTGCTGGGAAATATCTTATCGTCGTTTCAGCTGTCGTTTGCCAAGCCTATTCGTATTGGCGATCTGGTCATTTTCGAGGGCCAGTGGTGCTACGTAGAAGGCATTTTTTATACCTTCATTCGATTAAGGTCGTGGGATGAGCGGCGTGTGATTGTTCCCGTGACCTACTTTACCTCCAAGCCCTTTGACAACCTGTCGGTCAAGAGCACTAAGATGTATCGGTTTCTAGAGCTGACCCTGCATTTGAGCGCCGATATCGGCCTGGTGAGGGATAAGTTCATCGAATTCGCGAAAGAGGAAAATAGCGTTATCGAACACCATAAGCTGCTGTGCTACGTCACCGGCCAGACCGGCACCGCGCAGACGGTGTCTTGTTATCTAATGACCTCAGACCCATTGTCGGGCTGGTCAGCCGAGATGAACGTGCGCGGGAAGCTACTCGCCTACATACGCGACAATCATCCCGAGTGGTGGCCACGTGAAATCGTGGTGATCAGTCACAACGATATCGCCCGCGGCGAGCAGGGCAAACGAGCAGGCAAAGCGGATAGTGCTGAGGTGGATGGTTCTGAATCAGGTAGTTCTGAAACAGATAGTTCTGAAGCAAATAGCTCTGAAGCAGATAATTCTTAGCCGAACTCCTCTGCAGCCAGGTAGGCAGCGACAAACGCTGCCTTACCAACATGTGAGTGTGGAGATCTCCTCCCCTTTATTATTACGAATGAGCACCGTCATTGTCTGCATTGCTGCGTTGAATATAACGCCCCATCAGCGTTAAAAAGCCGTCTTCATCAATGGCGCCTTTATCCCCCGTGATGAACCAGCGCTGGCCATCCATTTCGTGGATTGCTTGAGCGGTGAGCTGAGGGTCATTGAGGTAGCCCTGCATGATTTGTGGGCCGCTAATCAATACCATGCCCGCCTCCCCGGTGGGCAGCTCTTGATAACTTTCTGGGTCGACGATTTTGAAGCTGGTGCCGGGGAGTGGCATGCCCACCGTGCCGGGTTTGCTGCCGCGCTGCACTTGCTGATAGTGCACGCCTAAGGCGTCGGGCAGGTTCACTGAAGCCACTGGGGCAACTTCGGTGGCGCCATAGCCTTCATAAATAGGTGTTTGAAATTTCTGTTCAAAGCGGACGCGCACGTCTTGGTTAAGTTTTTCACCGCCAGCAACGACCACCCGCAGACTTTTCAGCATCTTGGCGGGCACGGTTTGTTGGTTGATAAACACAGACAGAAAGCTCGGCATGCTAAACAAGATGGTGGCCTTATGCTGGGCAACGGCACCTGCAATGCTGGGGGCATCGGTAGGGTTGGCGTGGCAGACCAGCGGCAATCCTTCGATGAGCGGGAGCAATTGGGTCACCGTGAAGCCAAACACATGAAACAGGGGTAGCGAGCCCATCACGACGTCATCGCTCTGGGTGTTGAGTACGTCAGAGGTCTGTTTGATATTGGCCATCAGGTTGCGGTGGCTGAGCATCACGCCCTTGGGTTCGCCCACACTGCCGCTGGAAAACAGGATGGCGGCAGTGGCATCGGCATCGTGACTATGGCAGAGGCAGCGTTGTATCAGCCAAGTCGGCAATATTCTCACCGCAAGCCAGGTGCTCAAGCGTTCGCCACGGCCAATGTGAGCCTGCAGCTCTTCTAAAAAGACCAGCTGTTGATTACTGAACAGTTGGCCAACGTTTAGCCCGCTTTGCTCGAGCTTTTTTACAAAGCGTTGCGAGGTGAAGACGGTGGTAATTTCTGCCTGGGAAAGTGTGGATGCGAGCACTTTTTGATCGGCGGTGTAGTTGAGGTTAACCACCGTTTTACCCGCCAACAGCGTCGCCATATTGGCGATCACGCCCGCACTGGTGGTGGGCAGCAGCAGGCCTACATTTTTTCCTGGGTTGAGTTTGCGAAAACGTTTTGCCATCAGCAGGCTAGCGGTCAATGCTTGGCTTGCATTGAGCGGCTTGCCTACTGTGTCGGCAAGGGCAGGGTCACTAGGGCGGCGTTTGACGCTCTGAATCCAAGCGTTGGGTAGCGTGGGCAGATCGCCCATGGCGTTCTGCCAGGAGCGCGTAGCCTGTTCAAAAATACGCCGTTTAAGTACATCCGCAGGGGTGTCTTTGGGAATCGGTTTGCCAAATGCGACGATGACGGAACGGTGAAGTGGTGCATTGCGTAGCGTTTTTAACTTACTGGAAGAGCGGGAGAACTGGCTACCCCATAGACCTCTAAGGTAAAACGGCACAATGCTGACGTCCGGGTTGGCCATTGCGCAGGCGCGCTGGTAGCCACGGCGGAATTCGCCTAGTTGACCAGTGCGGCTAATCGCTCCTTCAGGAAACAGGCATACCACCTCGCCTGCATTGAGCTGTTCAGCGACATCGGCCAAGGCCTTTTCGGCACCGCTGCCGCGCTCGATGGGAATACACCCCAGGGCTTTGAAGAACCAGCGTAGATACCAGCGCTGATAAACCGATCTGAGCATTACAAAGCGCACTGGTCGAGGGCTGGCGATCTGGACCATGGCCCAATCCACCCAACTAATATGGTTGCCCAATAGCAGCACACCGCCCTGGGCGGGTAGGTTCTGCAAGCCATGCACATCGACCCGGTAGCGGCGTGTCAGCAGGAAGCTCAACAGAAAGCGAACCAAACTCTGTGGCAGCTTAATAATGGTGTAGCCGCCGCCGACCATCGCCACCATGGCAATGAGTAGCAGCAGGTAGTGGCTATCAACACCCGCCAGTGCGAACAGCGCCGTGAGCAGCAAAAAGCCCAGCATGGCGATGTTTTGAATCCAGTTATTGGCGGCCAGCACGGTGCCTAGCTCGTTGTCGGCGGCGTGAAACTGAATCAGCGCGTTAAGTGGCACAATAAACAGCCCACCCATCATGCCGATAAACACAAAGTTCAGCGCTTGGCCAACAGGCGTGGTTAACAGCGGCAGGCACCATAAACCAATAGCCACTCCAATGGCGCCGACGGGGATCAGGCCGGTTTCAATACGGTTGTGGGAAAGTTTGCTGGCAAATAGGGAGCCCAGCGCAATTCCGATGCCGCTAGCAGCCAGAATGCCCTGGAGGACTAAGGTGTTATCGATACTCAGGGCGTCTTTGGCATAAGCGGGAAAAGCCGCCAGCAGTACTTGGCCCACTGACCAAAAGGTGGCAAGGCCGATAATGGAGAGCCTGATGACAGGCTGGCGAGCGATAATCCGCAGGTTATCTTTCAGGGCAGCGCCCTTGATGTAGCGCTGCCAGGTGAGCGGGGTATCAGGTCGCGTGGTGTTATCCAGCGGCAGGCGGTAAAGCGTCGCCACCTGAATAGCGCTATTGAGTACCAGTAGCCAGCCCAGCGGTGCTATTTGGCGCAACAGCTGTGCTGGGGTTTGATCTTGCGGTGAGACCCAGGTCTCAAATAGCGCGGTAAACGCCACGGTGCCCACGAGAATGGCGCCAATCGTAACGGCCTGGATCAGCCCGTTGGCTTCTGCTAAACGTGGCTTGCCAAACAACCCTTTTACTAAGCCGTATTTAGCTGGGGAGTAAAAGGCCGATTGAATCGCCAGCAATAGCGTCATGGCGAACGCCAGCCAAAACCAGCCTTGGTAGTAGGCGGCGGTTATGCCCAGTGAAACAGCAACGGCTGCCCAGGCCGATATGCGCAGAACGCGTACCTTGGGGTAGCTGTCAGCCACATGGCCCGCCGGGCTGAACAGTAAGATAAACGGCAGCAAAATCAGCCCATTCACTAGCGCGGTGAGCACCACTTGGGCGGTGCCATCGTAACTTTTGAAGATCGTATTCTGGATCACGATCTTGTGGCCCAAGTCCACGAAGGCATTGAGAAAGATAGCAATCAGGTAGGGCCAGGCGCCGGTTATGCGCAGCAGTCGATCCATGGGGTGTCGCCTTGTCATTGCTGGGAGGTCGTGGGCTGCCAGCAGTATATCGTCAATCCTTGATCGGCTCCTGGGTGCCAGCGACGCTGGCATTTCACCCTCGTCAGGCAGAATCAGGTCATAGGCGAACGGAGATAGCGTGCGTTTTCATAGGTCTAGGGTCAACGAGTAATTGTTTGTAGGCAGTAGCGCTTCCTGATGCAATAGACGTCCTGATCTTACCGGAGCGCGTAATGAATCATCAAAGGATAGCTGAGCGAAAGTCCGTGGACGCAACGGCGGCGTCGCTGATGCTGCTATTTTGTTTGATATTGGGTTTTCAGCAGGTAGCGATTAAAGGGGTGGCTGAGGATATCTCACCCATGGTGCAGATCGCACTGCGTTCCGCTATCGCAGGCTGCCTAGTGATTGGGCTCGCCTACTGGCGGGGCATTTACTGGAAGGAGATTAGGCGCCATTGGGGGCCCGGTGTGTTGGTTGGCCTTGGGTTTGCCGCCGAGTTTGCTTTTGTTGCCTGGGGTTTAACCTACACCCTGGCCTCGCATATGTCGGTCTTTCTCTATACGGCGCCCATCTTCGCAGCGCTTGGGCTGCATCTTTGGGTGCCTGGGGAGCAGCTCTCGACTCGCCAATGGTGGGGCGTTGGTTTGGCATTTATAGGCATGGTCATAGCGATGGCGCCAAGCGGCGCCTACGGCATCGATATTATCATTGGTGATGCGCTAGGCTTGCTCGCCGGCCTCTCTTGGGCTGCCACGACGATCGTCATCCGCAGGACATCGCTTTCTGAAGCACCAGCAGAACTCACCCTCAGTTATCAATTAAGTATAACGGCGCTGTTATTACTGCCGTTCGCGGCTCTCTCTGGACAGTTATTCAGCGCCCAGTTTACTTCCATGGCTGTTGCTAGCCTTGGCTTTCAGGCACTGATTATCTCGTTTGCAGCACTGATGCTATGGTTCACGTTGCTGCGCCGTTATCGTGCGTCGCAGTTGGGCGTGTTCTCGTTTCTAGGCCCGCTTTTTGGCGTCCTTTTTGGTACCCTATTGCTCAACGAGCCGCTAAGCATCAACTTTATTTTCGGTGGCGGCGTCATCTTGGTCGGGATTATTTTGGTGACACGTTGATCAGCACGAGTCTCGCTGATAGCTAATTTCCTTATGATGTGCGACCTAGCCCTATGAGCCTGAGCATTTTATGAGTACCGACCCTTTTCAAGCGCTTGAATGTCCGCTGGACGGCGAGCCGCTAGCGCTAGCAGGCAATGCGTGGCGTTGTGCCACTGGGCATAGCTTTGATATTGCCAAACAGGGGTACGTGAACCTGCTGCCGGTGCAGCAGAAGCGCTCCCATGACCCCGGCGATAGCAAAGCGATGGTGGCTGCCCGGCAGCGTTTTCTCAGCGCGGGCCATTATCAGCCAGTGGCTGAGGCTGTTAGTCACGCCGTTATACGCCGTATTGAGGAGCAGCAAGGGGCAGGCAGTCCGACGCTTAGCTGCCTTGATGCTGGTTGTGGTGAAGGTTATTACCTGCGGCAACTGAATCATGCCATGCCAGCTGTGCAATCACGGGCGTTGATAGGGTTAGATATCTCGAAATGGGCAGTGCTGGCGGCGGCCAAGCAGGATGACAAGCAGTCTCCCATAAGCCGCTGGGTCGTGGGCAGCAATGCGCACCTGCCCGTGCAGGCGGGCAGTATGGATAGCGTGATGTGCATGTTTGGCTTTCCGGTATATAGCGAGTTCATGCGCGTCTTAAAGCAAGGTGGCATGCTGCTGCAAGTGGAAGCAGGGCCTGATCATCTTCGAGAATTGCGGGAAATCATCTATCCGACCCTAAAGCCCGAGCGTCCAAATGCTGAGAAAGTGGCGGAAGGCTTTGTTCATCATCGCACGGACTCGCTGCGCTATCCGTTGGCGTTGAAGGGGGCAGATCAAATAGCTGATCTATTGGCGATGACACCGCATCTGTACCGGGCCAGTGCGGAAGGGCGTGCGCGCGCAGCGGCGCTTGAGGCGTTAGACACTACCGTCGATGTGCGGTTGGTGCAGTGGCTACGCATTTAGTCGTTGCCTAACGTAGGGGGCTGAGTGACGTTTGTTGTTTATCTTGTGAGCAATGCCCAAACGCAACAAGGCCCGCATAAGCGGGCCTTGTTATTCGAATCTCGGAAGATTCGAGCAAATTCTAAAGCGTTATCTCTTGAGAGATTTAGGCTTAGGAGATTTGCTTGATGTTTGAAGCTTGAAGGCCTTTCTTACCCTGGGTAACGTCAAAAGAAACGTTAGCGCCTTCTTGCAGGGTTTTGAAGCCGTCTGCTTGAATTTCAGAGAAATGGGCAAACAGGTCATCGCCACCGTCAGAAGGAGCAATAAAACCGAAGCCTTTAGTATCGTTGAACCACTTAACTGTGCCAGTAGACATAGTAAAAATCCTTTCGCGCAATGCGATTTGTAAAGTTCCTGGTATCACCCAGATTAATAGCGGATAAAACAAGGAATACAATTACAGTCTTGCCGAAAGATTTTGTACACGTCTATCTCGTACACTTCTAAATCTTTTTCGTACACTTCTGAAACCATGCTTGCTTGCTAACCAACTGGCGCTACAGTGTCATGAAATATGGCGCATGTCAAAGCCTTTAATGATTATCTTGCCTTTGAGGCCACTAAAGAGCCGCTATTGCCAGCCCGCTTTCCATACGCTGTCATCTTTTAAGTTTTGCCACGGCACAACGCGTTCGCGATGTGAGTAGATAGCCTCGATCACGACCTTCACGACCTTCTCTTTTTCATCGCGCAGTAGCTGGGTAACGATAAAGTGCTTTTCTTTACGGCTTGGCTGGGCAGCCGTCCATTTGCTGTGGTGTAGTTTGCTGGGATTAATCTTATGCATTTGCGCTCCTTAATCACTACATTACCAATCAGGCACAAAGCTGCGCCGGTTTAAGGCGCTTACGCATTAGCAAAGCCATCGGGCCTTCATTAATGGTGAAGGCCCGAGGCTTTTCCAGGCTACTCTTGGCGATAGAGCACCATGCCGCCGTGATAGAGCACGTCATCAATGAATTCCCCATCAGCGGTGAAGCCGGTGTCATCCCAGTATTCGATGTAGTTGTCGGTTACCCGATAGCGCCCTTGATAAGCGCTTTCGCGTTCGCCGCGTGCCTCGTCGTAACGGTTGTTGGGTAACAGCTCATGGCGAATTTGGCCATCTTTCGTTACCCACATGCCTACATAAGGATGCTCTGCCATCGTGTCATCGCCTGTCTCAGTGACTGTTTGCGCTGCCGTCGTCGCTGGCATAATAGTGATAATGCCAGCGACGACGAGGGCATGTTTCCAATAAATGGGAAGCTTGGTGTCTTGCATGTGAAATCACCCCGTTCTAGGCGTTATCTCGGCAAACCCTCCGAGCGTGGCACGTGTGACGTTATCGACTGGTGGTAGACCGAACGCCGATACCGCGGCTAGCACCGGTTAGTAAAACCGCTTTGGATGGCAGTGGGTGGGTGAAGGGCTCGCTGTTGCTCGCCGTCATGCCATCATCCGCTCGTTTATCATTACCGGAGTAAGCTTAACGAGTGGCAGCCAAAGCCAATAGAGGGAATCCTGCTGCAAGCTTGCCTAATCCTACTGGGTGTAGTGGAAAGGGCTGGGCGGTTTCACGGTCAATATGAAGGCAAGCTGATAAGGCTGTGCCACACTGCCAAGATGACAACGTTAGTTTTGAATCGAATCGTAGGGATTTAAATGACACGCATATGGAAGGCCTACTCTCAGGCATCATTGATTTTACGCGTCACTATTGCACTGGTGCTGGGCGTTTTGGTTGGGCTGTTGGGCGGTGAACAGGTAGCGGCCTGGCTGGCGCCGTTAGGCGACTTACTCCTTCGTCTGCTCACTTTTCTGATTGTTCCTATTGTGCTATTTACGCTGATGGTCGGGGTGAACCAGTCCAGGGAGGGTAGTGCCGGACGCATCGGTGGCAAGGTATTTAGCTACTATTTAGCGTCATCGGCACTGGCGATCGCGGTGGGATTAACGATCGCTTCACTGTTCAATCCGGGTAGCGGCATGAGGCTGGAGGAGGATGCCAGTTTTTCGGTGCCGGATAACCCCGGCGTTGTCGATGCACTACTTAATATCGTGCCCAGTAATATTATCGGTGCGTTTGCCGAGCTGAATATGCTGGGCATTATTTTCACGGCGTTAGTGTTTGGCATTGCGCTGCTGAAAATGCGCCAATCTGAACGTCAGCAGGCGATGGGCGAACGCCTGTATGAGGTGATTGAAGCGCTCAACGAGGTCACCTTAAAAGTGATGTCGGGCGTACTGCACTATGTGCCTATTGGCGTGTTTGCGATTGTTGCCGAAACGGTAAGCCAGCAGGGAATGGAAACGCTGCTATCGCTGGGCGATATGGTGGTGGTGCTGTATATCGCGCTGGCCACGCATTTGCTGATTTATTGCGGCATCATGCGGTTGTTTGGGGTCAAGCTACGCACCTTCTTCCGTGAGGCACGCACGCCCATGGCGACGGCGTTTGCCACACAAAGCAGCTCAGGCACTCTGCCGCTCACTATTAACGCTGCGCATCGGCTGGGAATTTCCAAAAGCATCTATGGCTTTAGCCTGCCACTAGGGGCTACCTTGAATATGGATGGCGCGGCGATACGTATCGCCATTTCAGCGGTCTTTGCCGCTAACGTGATTGGCGCGCCGCTGGATTTCATTAGCATGGTGCAGATAGTACTGATTGGTACGTTGGTGTCGGTGGGCACCGCAGGCGTGCCAGGGGCGGGGATCATTATGATCGCCACGGTGTTTGCCCAGGTGGGCCTGCCGATTGAAACGGTGGCGCTGTTGACCGCTATCGACGCACTGGTGGGTATGGGAGCCACGGCGCTTAACGTGACAGGCGACTTGGTCGGCACCTCAGTCATTGCCCGCAGTGAAGGTGAGGCCTTACAAGAGACCCCGTTGGAAGATTCGCCTACTACGGTAAAGGGTAGTGCTTAAGCGGTACTGATTTAAAGGAGGGCGCGCAGTGAATGATCAAGAATACGCCTACCTGACGCGTGCGGTTGAGTTGGCTGAAGAGGCCCTTAATGCAGGCGATGAACCCTTTGGTAGCGTGTTGGTGAATGCGCAGGGGGAGGTCTTGGCGGAAGACCGCAATCGCATTGCCGGTGGCGACGCCACCCAGCACCCTGAGTTTGCTCTGGCTCGCTGGGCGGCACAGCACATGACCCCCGAAGCGCGAGCAGCGGCGACTGTCTACACCTCAGGTGAACATTGCCCCATGTGTGCCGCGGCCCATGGCTGGGTAGGGCTTGGGCGCATCGTTTATGCAAGCTCATCAGAGCAGTTAACTGACTGGCTTGCGGCGTTAGGGGTTGGGCCAATGCCGGTGGCTACCTTGCCTATTCAACAGGTGGTGCCAGGGCTTAAAGTAGAAGGCCCCGTTGCCGTGCTTGATGAAAAGGTACACGCATTGCATCAGCGGCGGCACAGGCAGCCGAGTTAAGCGCCCAAAAAAACCGCCTAACGCTTGGTTGAGGCGGTTTCTTAGCTAGCTTATGTTTTCAAAGTGCCAGCTTTTACGTACTGGTGCAGTGACTAGTGCTTCAATATCACATAAAACGCATGGATGATGCCGGGTATGAAGCCAAATAGCGTCAGAATAATGTTCAGCCAGAAATGCCCTTTAAAACCAACCTCAAAAAAAACGCCGAGTGGGGGCAAGATAACGGCAAAAATCATTTTAATCGGATCAGTCGCTGTAAACGCCATGAAGCCTCCTTTGCTTTCATTGGGGTAACTTGTACAAGTTTAGGCACTGTCAGATGTTTAATCCAGGCCTTGGTGAATTGTTTGTGACTAGCCAGTTAACAGATCGTTCACTTGGGTTGTTAACTTTCGCGAAATTTTTTCTGGGAGGGACCCCATGTCCATCGTAAAACTGAACATAACGACCGCCTCTTTAGGCGTGTTTAGTTGCCTAATAGCAAGCCCGGGCTGGGCGCAAGAGAGCCCAACAAATGACACTACTTTGGCCACGGTAGAAGTCACCGCCCCCCGGTTGGCTCGCGAGCTTTACGCCACGCCTGCGGCAGTCTCCACTATCGATCAAGACGCCATTGCGCAAGGCCAGCAGCGCACAAGACTGGATGAATCGCTGGTGCGAGTGCCGGGTGTTTTTCTGCAGAACCGCGATAACTTTGCCCAGGGGCAACGTATTTCCATTCGCGGTTTTGGTGCACGCGCGCCGTTTGGCGTGCGCGGTATTACCGTGATGGTCGATGGTATTCCTTACACACTCCCCGATGGCCAAGCACAGTTAGATGCGATTGACTTGGATAGCGCCGAGCGTATTGAAGTCATTCGCGGGCCTTCTTCGGTGCTTTACGGCAACGCGGCGGGTGGGGTGATTGATGTCACCACCGCTGATGGTCGTGAAAATCCCGGTTCGAGCGTGCGAACTGAGATAGGCAGCGATGGCTACCGCAAAGCCGTCGTGCAAACCGGTGGTGCCCAAGGCGACTGGTCGCACCATGTTAGCTTCTCCGCGCTGAACGTGGATGGCTACCGTGAGCAGAGCTCAACGGAAAAGTATCTGCTGAACGCCAAGCTACGCCGCGAGCTTGGCAGCGACCGAGCGTTAACCGCGATTATCAATTTGCTCGATAACCCCCGCTCTGAAGACCCCGGCGCACTGAATGCAAGCGAGGTGGCGAGTGGCCGTGATCAGGCGGCGCCGAACTCTCTGGCGCTGGATGCGGGCCAGAACGTTGATCAACAGGTCCTCGGCTTACAGTACGAAGATCTATCCGTGGGCCCCGGCGAGTTTTACCTAAAAGGCTTTATCTCTCAGCGCGATTTTGAACAGCAGTTGCCCTATGTGGGCGACAGCCGTATTGGCTACCAGCGTGACTACCTGGGTGCGAGCGCCGAGTATCACCATGAGGTCAACCTGGGCAGCTTGCCATTGAGCTACATTACGGGCGTTGACGTGGCCCGCCAGGACGATGAGCGTTTCCGCAATGACGTTAATCCCCAGGGCGTAGTGGGGGAACAGTTGGCGGAAGAGACCCAAACCGCGACTTCGGCGGGGGTGTTTGCTCAGGGCGATCTGGCGCTGACTGAGGAGGTAACGCTTTCGCTCGGCGCGCGTTTTGATCGAGTGGAGTTGGAGGTGGATGACCGCTATTTTGACGATGGCGATCAAAGCGGTGAGCAAACTTTCAATGAGTGGAGCGGCTCGGCGGGGCTGAGCTACCGCTATCGCCCGCAGCATCAGGCCTATATCAACACCGGTACCGCGTTTGAGACGCCGACGTTCTCTGAGTTTGCAAACCCAGCGGGCGGCGGTTTTAACCCGGCGGTTGAGCCACAAAAAGCGTGGAATCGCGAGGTGGGCCTGCGTGGCTATGTGGCGCCGCTCGCAATGGACTATGACTTGGCGCTGTTTTCAGTTCGTGTGCGCGATGAGCTAGTCCCTTACGAAGAGGAAAATGGGGGACGCACGCTCTATCAGAACGCGGGCGATACCGATCGTGACGGCATCGAACTGGCCTTGGGTTGGCAGTTAGCCGACCAGTGGCGGTTGGATAGTGCTCTGACGCTGGCGCGCTATGAGTTTGATCAATTTGCCACGCCCACGGAGAGCTTTGGTGGCAACCGCATCCCCGGCTTACCCGAACAGACCTGGGTCAACCAGTTAACCTGGGAAGGAATCGATGAGCGCTTTGCAACGCTGGAAACCCAGTACGTGGGCGACTTGGTGGCAGACAACGCCAATGAAACCGAGGTCGATAGCTACTGGCTGGTCAATCTGCGGGTGGGCGATGGTTGGCAGTTGGGCAGCGATACGCAGCTAAATGCCTATGTGGGCGTGCGCAACCTATTGGATGAAGAGCATTATTCCAATGTGCGCTTGAACGGCACCTTTGGCCGCTTTTACGAGCCTGCGCCAGGACGCAGTGTTTATGGCGGGTTAGAAGTACGTTTCTAAACCCTAAATGAATAAAAAAGCGATGAATAAAAACGGGCGGCCCATCATTTGGGTCGCCCGTTCTCGTTGGTGAGTCTACTAGGTCGAGCGGTTACTCAGGCAGCGCGTAGCCAATCACATAGTCACCCATCTTGGTCCCAAAGGTGCCGTGACCGCCCGCGGTGACCACGATGTACTGACGACCATCTTCGCCGGTGTAAGTCATGGGGGTGGCTTGGCCACCCGCCGGCAGGCGCGCTTTATACAGCTCTTCGCCAGTGGTGATGTCGTAACCCCGCAGGTACTGATCCAGCGTGCCGCTCAGAAACGATACACCGCCCGCCGTGGTGACCGGGCCGCCGAGGGCGGGAACGCCCACATTCAGTCCAATCGGCAGGTCGAACGGCATGCTGTCGCGCGTCGTACCATTACGGTGCTTCCAGGCCACCTCTGCATTTTGCAGATCAATACCGGCCACATCGCCCCAGGAGGGCGCTTGGCAGGGCAGGCCTAGCACGGAAAGCAGTGGGCCAAGCTCGACGGCATAGGGGGCGCCTGCATTGGGCTGTAAGCCTTGTTCGCTGGCCGAGCCCTGTCCCTCTTCTACTTCTTCGCGCGGTACCAGTGTGGAAACAAACGCCAAGTACTTGGCGCCGGTAAACAGTGCCTGACGCTCGGGGTCAACCGCGACCCCGCCCCAGTTCATGACACCAACGTTACCCGGATACACGATACTGCCTTCCAGCGAAGGCGGCGTGTACTGGCCTTCATAACGCAACGAGTTGAACTGAATGCGACACATCATTTGGTCAAACGGTGAGGCACCCCACATATCGCGCTCGGTGAGCGGGGGCGGCAGCAGGTTAAGCGCTGAGCGTGGCTGGGTTTCGGCCGTCCAATCACCTTCAATGGCGCCTTGCGGAGCAGGCACTTCTTCGATGGGCACGATTGGCTCACCGGTTTCGCGGTTCAGCACATACAGGCTGCCCTGCTTCGTTGGCTGAATCACCGCGGGCTGGGTACCTTCATTTGTGGCTAGGTCAATCAGCACCGGTTGCGCGGGTGTGTCCATATCCCACAGGTCGTGGTGAACGAACTGGTAAACCCATTCAACCTGACCATCTTCCAGATTAAGAGCTACCAGACCTGCACTGTAGGTTTCATCGTTTTCGCTACGGTTAGCGCCATACTGGTCAGGCGTCGCGTTGCCCATGGGCAGGTAAACCATACCGAGTTCTTCGTCGACGCTAATAGGCGCCCATACGTTAGGCGAGTTGCGTGTGTAGGTGTCGCCATCCGCTAATGGTTCGGTGTTATCGGGGTTGCCGCTATCCCAGTTCCATAACAACTCGCCGGTGTGTACGTCGAAAGCGCGAATGACGCCAGAAGGCTCATCGGTAGAGCTGTTGTCGGTAACGTGGCCGCCTAAAATAACCAGGTTTTCCGTGACCGTCGCAGGCGAGGTGGAGTAGTAGCCACCAGGGTCGAAGTCGCCAATATTATTGGTCAAGTCGACTTCACCATTCTCGCCAAAGTTGGCGCATAGCTCACCGGTGTCGGCATTCAGCGCAATCAAGCGCGCATCGGCGGTGGGCAGGTAAAGTCTGCGTGGGCACATGACGTCGGTGTCACTCAGCATGGGTTGCGCGTTACCTGCGCCTTCAGTACCAAACATCAACGACAAAAACGAGAGGTCTAGGCTGAATATATCGTTGTTATCGAAAATGTCGAAAGAGAGCGCGGTATCACTCGTCGCGGCACTGTCGTTGCCGGTCTCGTTGCCGGCCTCGCTGCCGTCAGCTGCTTCGCTAGTGCCTGCGCCAGCGGCGTAATTAGCTGCATCGTAGTAGGCGAGGCCGCGGCAGGTCATATGGGCCCAGAGTGAAAAGTCCTCGGCACCCATCGTGCTCACTTCAGGGTCAAACTCCCACAACGTTTCCCCGGTTTCTGGTGAGAGCGCCATTGCGCGGCTGTGTGAGGTGCAAATATACAGGCGGTCATTTACTTTCAGCGGGGTGTTCTGGTTGGTGATTTCGGGCGGCGCGCTGGGGCCCGCCACGTCACCGGTTTGAATGCGCCATACCTCTTCCAGTTCGCCGATGTTGTCAGGTGTAATCTGTTCAAGCGAGGAGTAGTGAGTACCCGCGTTGGTACCGCCATAGGCAGGCCAGTCGTCTCCCGCTACTTGCGCGGGATTAACGGCGCTAGCCGCTTCGCTGGGGTTGGAAATCGTCCCTTCGATGCTGTCGGGGTCGCTTAACTGGCTTGCAATCGCCACCAGAATGGCCGCCACTATGCTGCCTACCAGTGCTATGCTGCCGCCCCGTGAATGAAGCGGCTTACGCCACCAGGGAAGCAGTAAAATAATCCCGATTAAACAAGGGATGGCGACACGTGGCACCAGCTGCCACCAGTCTAAGCCAACCTCCCATAACGCCCACACCAGGGTCGCAAACAAAATGAGCGCATAAAGCCAAAGCGCCGCGCCCCGGCGCATGGCCAGTAAAATGCCGCTGCCTATCACGGCGATGCCCGCGATCAAGTAATACGCGCTACCGCCTAAGCTAAGCAGCTTGCCCCCGCCAATCGCCAAGGCAAGTCCCGCCGCCGCTAGCAACAGGCCAAGCAGCAATAGCGGCCATCTGCTGTGAGTATGTGAGTGTTCATCCATGAGGTGGCCCCTAGTTAACAACGAGTTAATGCCACCTAGCGGTGGTGACCAGGTGGCGATGACACACTGCGCGTTCCCCTCTCAGCGGTGCCGAGGGGTAAAGCGCACTTTTTGATAGTTAATCGATTTTAATAATCAATTCGCTTTTGGTCTAACGTTTTCTGGTTAGCCAGTGCGAACAGTGATCAATAAAAAAGCCGCACTACCAACGTAGCGCGGCTTTCGGGGGCAGGAATAGATAAAGCCAGCAAGTTTAATCTAGCGCAACGACTAGCCGTTTAGCTTAACCAACATCTTGCCAGTATTGTCGCCTTCAAATAACGCCAGGAATGCCTCTGGCGTGCTCTCTAAGCCCTCTTTCACGGTCTCTTTATAAACCAGTTTGCCAGCGGCGACTTGGGGGGCCACTTCGTTTAAGAAGTAAGGGTAGCTCGACCAGTGATCCGCCACGATAAACCCCTGCATTTTGGCTTTTCGTATTACCAGCTGCGACAGGTTGCTGGGGCCGGGAGATGGTTTTTCAGCGTTGTAACTTTCGATCATACCGCACACAGCGATTCTGGCACCTTCGTTTAACTGACTGAGGGCGGCTTCCAGACAAATACCCCCCACGTTCTCGTAATACACATCAATGCCATTGGGGCTGGCAAGCTTGATGGCGTCGCTGAGCTCCTGCGCATTACGATCACGATAGCTAACCGGCTCAACCCCCAAGGATTCGAGCCAAGCGAGCTTGTGGGCCGCGCCCGCAATGCCCACGACATGGCAGCCTTTTGCTTTGGCTAATTGTACTGCCAGCGAACCAACGGCACCGCTGGCCGCACTGACCAGCACGTTATCGCCCGGCTTGCACTCTGCAATCAAATTGAGGCCGGTCCAGGCGGTCATGCCGGGCATGCCTAGCACACCCAGGTAAGCCTGCTCCGGAACATCAAGGTCGGGTAATGGCGTCACCCCTTGGGCAGGCAGTTGGGCAATATCACGCCAGCCGCCCATGTGGCTGACGCGATCACCCACCTTGAGACTTGCGTCATTGGATTCGATTACTTCGCCAATGGCGCCGCCTTCCATGGGTTTGCCGAGCTCGAACGGTTCTACGTAAGTGCGAACGCCGCTCATACGGCCGCGCATGTACGGGTCCACGGAGAGCCAGTGGTTACGAATGCGTACTTCGCCGTTGGCTAAGTCAGGTAAGGTCTGCTTTTCAAGGGAAAACAGAGCGCGGTCGGGTAGGCCGCGGGGATAATCGGTAAGCGTATAAAACTGTGACTGCATAAATGCCTCCTGCCATTACTTCGCGTATTGAATAACGCATGGGTCAATCCTTGCAGCATAGAGACCATTAGCGTGCTTGCAAGTTCGCCGCCATTGCAGAAAGCACCAAGAGAAAAAACGCCCAAAAGAAACAGGGCGGCCATTGCTGGTCGCCCTGTATTTATTGAGTGGCACTATTTTGACTGGTTTACTGTCGCATTAATTAGGCTAAGGGGTATCACACACCAACCAAGAATGTGTTATCCGTTAATCCAACAGCGTTACCATAACCGGTGCTGTACCGCGGCGGAGCATGCCAAGCTTCACTGCCGCGCGTTTGGATAAATCAATAATGCGCCCTTGAACGAAGGGGCCGCGGTCATTGATCAATACTTCTACTTCTTGCCCCGTGTCCGGGCGCGTCACCAACACCTTCGAGCCAAACGGCAAGCTGGGGTGGGCGGCGGTCAGTGCCTGCTGATCGAAGGGCTCTCCACTGGCTGTGGTCGCGCCTTGAAAGCGGTCACTGTAAAAGGAGGCAACGCCTTCCTGTGTTTCTGTTTCATGTGCAAACGCACTATTGGCAGCACTACAAACCACCACTGCTGCCAAACAAATCGTTCGGATCAGTCGTTTTTGGGCTCCCATAGGAGTACCTCAGTTTCGCGTATTACGGATCCCGCATTCTTCGATGAGGTGCCGAGTAGGCATTGCGATACTACCCTTGTCGTTGCGGGTCAGCAAGCTTTGAGAAGATCGGCGCTGTTAGGTTCAATTTCAAGATTTTTAAAACGCTATGTACGTAGCGTTGAGTTTCAGCGACTTAGCGCCCCACGGGTTACGTTAGTCAAAAAAGCGTTTTGTGCAATGCGGTATTTTTATGAAACGCTCACTTGAATTCGTTAAGCGTCATATAATCACGTTTGCTTAATTTATTAATGATTGTCATTACGGCTTAACAAGGAATCGCTCATGACTAAATCTGCTTCGCTAGCGTTTGTATTGGTGGCTCTTGGGGGCGCTGCCGTCGGCTTTTTCGCCGCTCAGGCGTTGCCTCTAAACGGGAACATGGCGGAAAAGGCGACCATCGAAAACGCTGAAACGACGGATCAGCCAGCGGTCGCCGAGGCTATTGTGGGGTTGGAACGGCTCGCGCTAGCGGAGCGCACACGCGGAGAAATAACCTCGGCGAGCGAACTGAACGGTAACGATGGCAGCCGCTTTATGCGCTATGCCATCGCCTTGGAAGCGGATGAGATCGTCGAAATCGCTCTCGACGGTGCCTTGCAGGGCGTCGTGGCGCTTTATGATGACCAGCTCCAGTTGCTCGATAATGCGCCTGTGGTGCGCCATCGAGTCGAGGAGAGCGGTGACTATGTGGTGGTGGTGAGCGGTGCGGATGCTCATAGCTACGGCCCGTTTAGCGTGAATAGCCGACGGGTAGAGCTCACCGATGCCGACACGGTGACCGTCGGTGAGCCCATCGACAGCTGGCTGCAGGGCGATGCACATGAAATAACGCTCACTATAGAAGAAGCAGGGCTTTATCAGATTGAAATGCGCTCTGATGACTTTGACCCCTACCTGGAAGTGGCAGGCCCCAGTGGTTATGCCCGTGAAGATGATGACAGCGCCGGTGACTTAGATGCCCGCATTGCTGATTTTCTTGCGCCCGGTGAATACACGCTGACCGCGCGCAGTGCCTACGGTGACGGCAATGGTGTCTATACGCTGACCGTTGAGCCCCATGAGTTACCCGGCGATGGCGAGCTACGCAACGATGGCCCGCTTACCGCGGATGAATCGCTCAATGGCTGGTATAGCGGCGAGCCGCTGACCTACCAGTTGGATGTGGAAGAGAGCTCGTTAGTCACCTTGGAAATGCGCTCCGCTGATTTTGATACCTTCATTGAGATTAGTGGCCAAGGGGTGGCCGCCAGTGACGACGATGGTGCAGGCGGCACCGACTCGCGCCTTCAAGAGCAACTGCTGCCGGGCACGTACACCGTCAGTGCAAGCGGCTTTAGCGCTACCGGTAGCGGTTTGTTTGAGCTAAGCGTTGAGATGGAGCCGACGGATATCCCTCCCGAGCTATAAACATTGACCGTTCGTTAGTGAGCATGACGCGCCTATCGCGAATAGTGATAGGCGCGTTTATGTTTCCGCCGTTCGCTCAGCATTACGCAGTAGGCTTTAGGTCAGTTGACACGTTACAAACCTGACGAGCCGCTGTGGCTTCACCGAATGGCTAATTATCCCGGTAAATCTATGCAAACCAGCTAGGCTAAAAAGGCATTGCCGAGCGCGCACGTTGCCGCTGCTTTAGCCGTGCATTCTGCACTTTATCAATAGGCATGGATCGCTTATGAACCAACAAATCAAAACACGCCGTTCAGCACGTTTAATGGTGGTCGACCCGCAAGGGCGCCTGCTGCTTTTTCGTTACCATGATGAACATCAAGCCCCTTTTTGGGCCACCGTTGGCGGTGAAGTGCTTGAGGGGGAGGATTATCCAAGCACCGCTATCCGGGAGCTAAAAGAGGAAACCGGCCTTACTTGTCCCATCGGCCCCTTGCTGCGCGAACGAGATGACATCTACGCCGTGGCGCGCTCTACCCCCGCCCGCTGGTTGGAGCGCTACTTCTTGGTGCGTTGCCCGCCAACGGAGGATATCTCTAACATTCACTGGAGCGATGAAGAGCACTCGACGATCCAGGCTTGGCACTGGTGGACACTGGAAGAGATGCGCGAGGCTGATTCAGCGTTGTTCAAGCCTAATTGGTTGACGGAGTTGCTCGACGACATTTTGCAGAGTGAGCCAGCGCTTTAATCACCGAACGCCCTCGCGTTACATCCGCTTAGCGGCCAGCTTTGAGGCAGCCGACCACCACCAGTACCGCCGCCGTGGGTAAGCGCCAATCGAGCACGCTCATTCCGGCAATGACCAGTAATAGGGCGGCGAGTACGGGTACGCCATACGCTAAGCTGCCCACTAAGCTGGCGTGCCCCCAGCGCAGTGCTTTGTCCCACGCCACCATGGCCACGCCGTAGGGGCCTAACCCCAGTGCAATGCCCGCCAGCAAGGCTTCACCACTGGGTAAAGGCAATGGGCCTTCCAGGAGTAGGCTGGCGGCTACGGCAATCGCGCAGGCAATCAGCAGCAGTCGCGGCAGGAGTGGCGCCAGGGCTAACGGGGCCGTCTCACTGAGCCACGAATAGAGTGCCCAGCAGCAGGCAGCCAGCAGTGCCAGTGCGTAACCCGTGGTGGCGCCACCTAAACCACCGCTGGTGGCTTGAGGAATTAGCAGCAGTGCCGCGCCTGAAAACGCAATCAGCGCGCCTAGAACCCCCGCGATGCGCAGGTGACCAAAGCGGCTCCATTGGCTAAGCAGAACGAATAACACAGGCCACGTGTAGGTAATCAGCGCGGCCTCGGCTGCTGGCGCGAGCCGCATGCCAATAAAATAGCTACTGACAGCGCCAAAAATAAGTAACGGAATGCCCACCCAGACACTTATCTGCCAAACCGCGCCGCTGGCAGCAACATTGACGCGGCGGCTCAGTGGCAGCGTTGCTAGCGCCCCCGCAAGCAGTGTTACGGCGGTTAGCTGTAAAGGCGGTGTCGCCTTGGTAAACGCTGCGAGCAGCGGCGCTGCGCTCCACAGCATCACGGCCACTAACGCCGCACCAACACTGTACCAACGTGGAAAAAGGGCGGGGGAGTGAACGCGATGCATGGGAGATCTCCTTGATTTGAGCATGTGCCGAGCAGCATACTCATCATCAATGCATCACAATATCGATCTTTTATGATCGTTTTGATCAAGAATGGTGATATATGCGTGCGCCTACCTTAGACCTAACCCTGCTGCGTACCCTGGTGGCCATTGCGGATACCGGCAGTGTGACCGCCGCCGCCAAACGCTTGGCGTATACGCAGTCTACAGTGAGCATGCAGTTGCAAAGGCTGGAGGCGCAGTTATCGCTAACACTGCACGAGCGGGAAGGGCGGCGAATACGCTTTACCTCGGAAGGGGAGCGGTTACTCAATCATGCTCGGCGGCTGTTGGCACTTAATGATGAAGCATGGAGTGATATGCAGGCGCGCCAGGTGACCGGTGATCTAACGCTGGGCATACCGGAAGATTACGCCTCGCTGCTGCCCTCGGTGTTTGCTTACTTTCATCAGCTCTACCCGGCGGTGGGGCTCAAGGTGATTTGCGGCACCAGTGCCCATCTTGTGGAACAAGTAAAAGCCAAAGCGCTGGATCTCGCGCTGGTGACACGACAACGCAATTCGCCGGGGGGCGATGTCATCCGTCGAGAGCCGTTATTGTGGGCCGTTGGAATGCACCAGCAGCCACTGTTAAGCGACCCATTGCCGTTAGCACTGTATTCACCGGGAGCGGATGTGTTCCGGGAAGTGGCCGAGCAGGCGTTGCAAGCAGCAGGGCGGAGCTGGCGCGTTGCATATACCAGCCAATCCATGGCTGGCCTGGCACCGATCGTGACCGCCGGATTGGCCATCGTGGTGGTGACCCGCAGCATGTTGACCCCGGCGCTTAGGCCGCTGGACGAGAGCAGCGGGCTGCCCGCCCTACCGATGATTGAACTGGCGCTTCACCGGGCGCCGCATCGTCCTTCAGAGCCTGCGCGTCGATTGGGTGAGTTAATCCGTGAGCAGTTAGCCGCGCCAGATCAAGGCTAATAGAGCGGCCAGTTCAGTGAGGCGGTCTTCATTAACGTTCTTGGCCGAAGTAAAACCCTCATCGTTAGATAAATTGTTAGGTAAGATGAGTAGCAGCGCGGCTAGCCCTGTAGGCGTTTTCAACGTCATAAAGGCAAAATGCTCTATGAAGTAACGCTTAACGAAGAGGGCCGTGAGGTGCTTTAATCAGCGTAAGGGAACGTTACTGACTAGACTACAAAGCAAATGAATTTGCTGTTAGGAGCACTTTACATGCATGAACTGGATCATTACATCTACCCGCACCGAGTGCTGCACTGGCTCGTCGCGGGCGCGGTGTTGCTCTCATTGGCCAGCGGCTTAACGTTAGGCTTTCTGGGGTTTGAGCGCACCGTTGCGTTGGTAGGCAACACGTTGACGAACTTGCTGTATACCAGTCATAAAACACTCGGCGTGTTGATATTACTGCTGATGACGCTGCGTATTATCACCCGACTGGCGTTCGTAGTGCCTGACCACGAGCCCCCGTTAAATGCATTCGAGCGTATCGTCAGCACCAGCGTGCACCATCTACTCTACTTAGCGCTTATTATTATGCCGCTATTGGGGTGGGCCGCCACGGCTAGCGGCGGCTTTCCGGTAGAGTTTTTCCACTGGCACTTACCCGGCTTGCTGACTGAGCGTGAACAGCTTTCTGAGCAGCTGTTTATGTGGCATGAGCGGCTAGGCTGGATCATTTTAGGCTTGGTGGTACTCCATGTGGCGGGCGCGATGTTCCACTGGAAAATTAAGCGCGACAACGTGATGAAGCGCATGAGCTTGTTTGATTGACGGGCTAAACACTCGCCGAGCCGTAGCGAAAGCAGGCTGCCGCTTGGCGTGATTTATCGGCATACATATGGCTGTCGGCTTCGCGCAGCAAACTCTCAAAAGTGGCATTCTCTGAACCGGAGCAGAGACTGATTCCAATACTTGCGCTAACGCTGACACGTTCCCCACAGGGAAGCTTGATCGGTGAGCGTATGGCTTGGTCAATGCGAGCCACGATAGGTGCCAGCACATCGTCGGACGCTATATTCTCCATAATAATAATGAACTCGTCGCCTCCAAACCGGGCGCAGTAGTCATTGTCGCGCGCTAAATGCGCGATACGCTTGGCAACTTTTTGTAAAACAAAGTCCCCCGCTTCGTGGCCATAGCAATCATTGATCGGTTTAAAGCGGTCCAGGTCGAGCATGAGCAGCGCCAGGCACTGCTCATGCTTTCGATTGCGTTCCAGCGCGCTTTCGGTGGCACGCATCAATCCATGACGATTTAACAAACCGGTCAATACGTCATAATTGGCTAAATGCTCAAGTGCCTTAGTGCGAGCAGCCACTTTCTGTTCTAGCGCGGCCTCTTGCTTCTTAAGTGCTGCCAGTACGGCGGATTGCGCGCGCTCTTTTTGCCGTTTCAGCTTGTTAAAGCGCGATGCCAGGGCAAACGAGAGCAGCAGCATTTCCAACGCTGAGCCAATTTGAATACCGTATAAAGTAATGAAATTGGCGGGAAGCAGGCTGAGGTTACGTAGCGCGAAGACGCCAGCGCCGAGTAAAAATAGCGACCACGCAAACACAAACAGCCGAGCACTGGGCACGCGACGTAAGCTGCAGTAGCTGCCGCAGAGCAGTAGCAACAATGCGGCCGTAAACCCCGTCACATCCATCAGATAAAGGGCCGAAGGGATGGGCAGGAACAGCGTGGCAAATACGGCTAACCAGCAGTAGCGACGAAAGTGGCTTAATACCCGATGCCAGCGGGGGCTATAGGTCTCTGTGTTTAAAAAGCTTTGTGCAAACAGAGTGGCCATGGTGGAGGCGAAGGTAAAACCGAGTGCTACCAAGCGTGCGGTATTCTCGCCTAGAAAGCTCCAAAACATTAGTGTGCCAATGCCGTTAAAGGTAAAAATGGCCACACCAAAGCCAGCGACAAAAAGTGAGTAGTGCAGAAATACGCGCTCTTTTAAGCCGAAAAAGAGCAGTAAGTTATATAAGCCCAACGCTAACAACATGCCAAAATAACTGGCTAGCCAGAAATTGTGACGATCATTTTGGACATAAAACGTATTGGGTTTTATGACGTTGAAGCTCAGCATTTTACTGCCTGAGGCAGCCACGTGGATAAACAGCGTGACGCGCTCGTTGGCCGCCAGTTCCAAGGGGAAAACCGCCTGACGATGAGCGAGTGCCCGCTGTTCGACCGGTACGGCGCTACCGCTGCGCTGTGCAACAATGCCCTGTTGGCGCAGTGTGTAAAGCGTCACGTAATCTAGAAAAGGGTACTCAAACTGCACTAACCAGCGCTGGGGGGCTGATGCGCCATTATGGAGTTCGGTTTTTAACCACACATCACTTTGAGTGTAACCGAAGTTTAAATCCTCAGCGTGATGCGCTTGCTCAAATTCGGGTGGATCAGCAAGTAGTTTTTCTAACGTGATTGCTTTATTAGTGGCGTGCCAATATTCACTATTAGCGCTAAGCGAGTAGCTCGCCTGATGGGGCGATAGCGAAAGGAATGCGTTTGCCTGTGCAAACGGCATCCAGTATCCAGCTAGCAGCAGCATAAGGCAGGTGTAAACACCCGCCGTAAAACGTCGAGCATGCATAGAGCATCGCTTTTTTAGTTTTTATCCCGTCTTTATTCCCTGGGTTCCCTTACCGCTGCCAGGGGCCGCTCATCGCTGTAGCCGCTCGAAAAACGTTATCACCGAATTTTTCTGTGCTGTTTGATAAGCCACTATAGTGTAGCCGGATTTTAAAAAGTCACTGTTTAAAAGGCTCATACTTAATAATTGATATGTTGAAAATGGTGGGTAAGCCGTTGAATTATTTCTCCACTGTGGCGCCAAAAATGCCAATAAAGAGGCACTGATAAATAATGGCTTGGCGCCACGCTGACCAGTTGGCCGCTTTGCATGAGTGCCTTTGTCTGCAGCTGCGGCATCATGCCGTAACCCATCCCCGCCGCGGCTAAGCGGACAAAACCTTCTGACGAGGGGCAGAGGTGATAAGGAAAGTGGCCTTGAAAACCAAACAGCGCCATAAACCGATGCTGCAATTGGTCGTGAGGGCCAAACACGATGGCCGGTGCACGCTGAAAATTCGCCAGGGTGGGGCCATCCGAAAAGTAGCGCTCAACATATTCAGGGGTTGCCAGGGGATGGTAGCGCATTTCCCCTAACGCTACGCAGCGCGCCCCGGCAATGGGTTGCGGGGTGGCGCATAGGCAGGCGGCGACATCGCCATCGCGCATTCGCTTGAGTCCGACATCCTGGTCTTCGATCACGAGGTCCAGTAGTACGCCTTCCTGCTGACAAATGGCGGCGACCGCCTCGGCCCACCAAGTGACTAGGCTGTCGGCATTGATGGCAATGCGCAGGCGTGGCGCTTGATCATCCAAGGTGGGCAGAGAGCCCCGCAAATCGCGCTCTAATAGCTGTACCTGCTGATAGTGGGTTAACAGCCGCTGGCCTGCCGGTGTAGGGGCTAAGTGAGGATGGCGCACCAACACAGGCTGGCCCAAGCGAATCTCCAGCGCTTTAATGCGCTGAGACACGGCCGATTGAGAAAGCCCCAGCACATCACCTGCGCGCTCAAAACCACCACACTCCACCACGGTCGCCAAGGCATGAAGCAGTTTGTAATCCAGCATGGTGATTTTCCAAGCTTATAAAGGTAGTGACGTTAATCAAAAACCGGTAATGAAACAAATGCATTCCAAAGCAAATGAAAATCAATTCATGATTGACTTGGCCCATCAGTGGGGCACAATTTGCCGCTTATAAGCACTAATAGCAGGCAAGGAGACCCATGGAACTGCTTCACTTAGTATTTCGCCACTACCGCTGGCCTTTTATGGGCGCCATTGCGCTGAGCCTGTTGAGCGCTGGTTTAGGGGTTGGGGTGATTGCCTTCATCAATCAGCGCTTAATCGAGGTCGGCAGTTTGGCGGCATTGCCGCAGTTTCTAGGCCTCTTAGCGGTCTTGCTGGCGGTAACGCTAGGGACGCAGTTAGCGCTTACGTTGCTGGGTCATCACTTTGTTTTCGATCTACGCTCCCGCCTGGTGAAGCGAATTCTCGATACGGATATTGAGCGGTTGGAGCAGTTGGGTAATTCCACCTTATTGGCCAGCCTTTCCAGTGATGTGCGCAACATCACCATTGGGTTTGTGCGCCTGCCGGAATTGATTCAGGGCGTCGTGCTGACGCTGGCGTCGGTCGCCTATTTGGCGTGGCTCTCACCCCAAATGGTGGTCATCACTGTGCTATGGATCGCCTTCACGATGGGGGTGGGCTGGTGGCTGGTCTCCAAAGTGTATCGCCACTTTCACCTCGTGCGGGAGAGCGAGGATCGCCTTTACAAGGATTACCAATCAGCAATAGAAGGGCGCAAGGAGTTGGCGCTCAACCGTGACCGCGCCCGCCGCTTTTTTGACGAGCGTTACACGCTCAATGCCCGGGACTACCGTTACCATATCATCCGTGCCGATACCTACCACCTCAGTGCCAATAACTGGTCCAACATCATGATGTTGGGCGCTATCGGCGTGGTGTTTTTTCTTTCTAATGGGTTGGGCTGGGCCAACACCACGGTGGCGTCCACTTTTGCGCTGACGCTTTTATTTCTGCGCACGCCGTTAATCCAAGCAGTAGGCGCTTGGCCCACACTGATTAGTGCCCAGGTCGCCTTCGATAAGTTGAGCAGCCTGGAGCTAGCCGAATACCAGCCAAGTTTTGCGGTAGACGATACGCTGACCGACTGGCAGCGCATTGAGCTTGAAGCAGTCACCTACCACTACCCCGCGACTGCCCAGGGCGAAGGGTTCCAGGTGGGGCCTTTAAATATGACCCTTGAGCGTGGTGAACAGGTGTTTCTGATCGGCGGCAACGGCAGTGGTAAGTCGACCCTGGCCAGGTTGCTTTCTGGGCTATACCGCCCGCAAAGCGGCGCCATCAAAGTCGATGGCCAAGTGCTCAACGCCGATCAGTGGGAGGCCTTTCGCGCCCGCTTCGCCAGTGTGTTTACTGATTTTCATCAATTCGATCAAACTATGGGCCCCGAAGGGCAGCCTGCCGACCCTCAGGTCGTTGATACTTGGCTTGAGCGACTGCAGATGCAGCAAAAATTGCAGTGGGAGGGCGATCGGATCATTAACACCCAGCTCTCCCAAGGGCAACGCAAGCGCCTGGCGCTTTTGCTGGCGATTGCTGAAAAGCGCGATATCTTACTGCTGGATGAGTGGGCGGCGGATCAAGACCCGCAGTTCCGCCGGCTGTTCTACCGCGAGCTGTTACCGCACTTGAAAGCAATGGGTAAAACCGTATTTGCGATCAGTCATGACGACAGCTACTTTGTCCACGCTGATCGCTTGCTGGAGATGTCGAAAGGGCAACTAAGCGAGTTGAAAGGCGAGCAGCGTGCGCGAGCAAGCGAGGACGCGGTTGCACAAATCAATAGCTAACAGCGCTGAAGGCGGGCGTTTTAGCCGGTGACCTGCTTGGCGCGCTTACGCGCTTGTAGGTCGCAGCCCTCGAGCGGGCAGGTGCCGCAGACATCAAATTCATCCAGCAAGTAGCGCAGGCAGCAGAGCTTGCGCACCCGCTTCACTTCTTCACTTCCTTCGGGCGTAAAGTAACGCACCGGCTGAAATAGCGGGTTGCGCTTACCGCTAGGGAGCGTACGCGTTTCTAACAGCGCTTTAGCTGCTTCAAGCGCTGCTTCATTTGCGAACGGGTGCTCGGCCAGCGCATGCACGTAATAATCCAGGTGCCCACCGGCGTTGCTCCAAAACACTCGTTGCGCCGCACCGGAAATAGCCGCTAACTGCTCAATCAACGGTGCCCAGTGTTGCTCAATTAGCGTAGTGAAGCGCTCAAACGGGTCATTGGTGGTTAATGGCGAGCCTTCATGCGGTAGCCAAAGCCGTGCCGTCGCGCCGTTTTCGTTGAAGATCACCTGTACATCATCCAATCCCACCGGCAGGTCTCGGTTGAGCAACAGGTTGGCCGTGAGCGTAGGGACGGTCAGCGCGTTGAAGTGCCACTTGGACCATAGGGAGACGACTGCCCGCGAGTCACCGTTTGGATATTGAGACGAGAACCGTGCCAAGTCCTGTTTGAGCCAATTGATATCCCGCCAGCGAGCGGCTTTGAACGCTTCCAGCGGTGGCATTCCACCCACTAAGGGGGGCGAAAAGTTGGCCAGCGGCCCGGTATAGCAGGCGGCCAACGAAGGCTCGAACAGTGGCGGCTGACGCAGGGCAAGGGGCATAACCGAACTCCAACACTAGGCGCTGGGAAATAAGCAGTGACTTAGGTTAAACGGTAATGACTATCAATTAAAGGTGTTTGTTGAGAATGGCTACTTTTAAATGACTATGGTTTTAACGGCTACGTTTTAAATGACGGCTTAACGGTAACGTCATTGCGCAACGGCGATATTGTGCTCTCCGTTGGGGTGTTTCATCACCTGCATTGGCAGGCCATAAATCGCCTCTAAGGTGCTACAGCTCATCAAATCACTGGGGCTGCCATGCGCCAATAAGCGGCCGCTATGCAGCGCCATCAACTCGTCGCAGTAGCGTGAGGCCATATTGATATCGTGCAGCACGATAATCACGCCCAGGTTCAACTCATCACACAGCTTACGGATCAGCGCCAGCACTTCCATTTGGTGCGCGATATCCAGCGCTGCCAGTGGTTCGTCCAACAGCAGGAATCGGCTGCCCTGGGCAAGTAGCATCGCCAACCACACTCTTTGACGTTCACCACCAGAGAGCGTGTCGACCAAGCGGTCGGCAAAGGCCTCGGTGTGCGTGAGGGCAATAGCGCGCTCTACGGCATCTTTATCTTTTTGCGTATGACGCCCCAAGAGCCCATGCCAAGGATAGCGACCGAAGCCCACCAGCTCACGTCCGGTCAAGTTTTCGGCACTCGGCAAGTGCTGCGGCAAATACGCCACTTGGCGTGCGAATTCGCGGTTTCCCCACTCATTGAGCGGGCGTTGGTCAAAGTGGATATTGCCCTGGGAGGTAGGCTGCTGCTGGGCCATCAGTTTAATTAACGTCGATTTTCCCGAGCCGTTATGGCCAATCAGACCGTATACCTTGCCCTCATGAAAGGTGTGTTCAATGGGCGCTAAAAGCGGCTTGCCATTGATTTCAAAGGTGGCGCCTTTGACCTCGAACATGAATGACTCCTGGCGGAAGGGTAAAGAGTAGTAGGTACATTCTAGTGCTAATAGTTCTCATTTGTAACCTGGTGGCAATAATAAAATGTCTATCAACCTCGGCTCCTTTAACCCATCAAACGCGCCCATATTGAATCCCTGAACCATAAGCGATGAACCAGGGCAATAACGATATGACCGATGATGAGTCCAAAGAGCAGCCAGGAAAGTGGACTATGCAGCACGCCGGCAGGAGCCATCATCCAGGTGATGTTACGCTCTGCTTCGGGCAGTAATTCAAGGCCGTAGAATTGGAGCGCTCCACCACGGCCATACTGTCGCAATAGACCAAAAGCGGGCAGCCACAGCAGCAGTCCATAAAAGGTGATATGGACGATACGGGCAATTTGCCCGCTAATTCCCGGTGGGGCCAGTGGGCGATGCTGACGATTACTCAATGCCCAGCCAAGGCGGGCCAGGGTCCCGAGTAAGATTAGCAAGCCCAGGGAACCGTGCGGGCCAATGCTTGATAGAAAGACGATGAGTGTGTTTTCGCCCATGGCTCGCCAAGCCAGTACGACGATAAATTGAAATAAAACCAGCGCCGCCGTAAGCCAGTGTAAAGCCCGACTAATACGCCCAAAGTGATGCGCGCTGTCTCGCCAGCCAATAGGCGTGTGAGTTGGCTTGCTTGTGTGGCTACTGTTTAACGCCGTGTTGTTTGCCGTTCCTTTAACCATTGGCCTTGCCCTGTCGCCAGTAGCCCATGCTGGTAACGTACTGCTTGGGGAGCCCGCACTCGTTGACCAGATAGCGACGCAGCTGCATAGCGACCTTGGTTTCAGCGGCGATCCAGGCGTAGAAGGGCGCGTTGTCGTCCAGGGTGGCGGGTTCCCAGAGCGGGCCATCCTCATCGTCGCTTTCGTCGTTGGTCGTGGCGCTGGTAGTGGTGCTGGTAGTGGGATTAGCAGGCATGCCGCCTAGCGTTTGAATCTCCCTATGCAGATCGATATCACGCAGCGCTCTCATCAGCAGCTCACCGTGTTGGCAGCCGGGCTCAGCGTCGCGGGCCAGCCAGCGCAGCTTGGCGGCCTGGGGCAGCGGCTGAACGTCGTCGCCACGAGGCACTTCGAACAGCGCTTCGACCTTGGGTTTGAGCGGCAAATCATCAAGGGTTTCCAGAATGCCGGCAGCAGCGGGTAGGGCGGTTTCATCGGCGATGATCAGAATGCGGCGTACGCCTTGGGGCGGCTTCCACTCGTAGCCTAGCGTTGGGCCATCCGCATCAGCGATAGGAGCCGTCATGGCTAGGCGGTCGCCGGGACGGGCCTGCATAGCCCAGCGTGAAGCGGGCCCCGTGTCACCGTGGAGCACGAACTCCACGTCCACCTCGGCTTTTTCCGGGCGCAGGGCGCGGATAGTATAAGTGCGCGCAGAAGGTCGCTGGGCATCCGGCAGGGCACGGTAGGCGCTATACCAGTCGTGCTCGTCCAGTTTGGCGATTTCAAATAAAGGGTCGAGAGTACCGCCTCCTTCCGGGAAGAACAGTTTGACGCGCTGATCCGGTGCGTAAGTGGTCATCTGGCTAACGGCAGGGCCGCTGAACGTAAATCGAACTAATGAGGCGCTGACCTGGGTGCGCCGGGTGAGGGTGATATCGAATAGCTGGTAGCTCGGTTTGGCTGCCATAGAATTGCCTCCCTTAATAAAGGGGTCAATTGTAGTGCTAATCGTTATCATTTAGAATCGATAGTTATCATACAATGACTGACTTCCAAACACGATTAAGGCTAACCAATGACGCTGCTGCCTACTGCCGCCCCTTCGGCAAGTGCCTCGTTTATGAAAGGGGATTGCTCGCTATGTTAGGCACTGCTCAATTCGCCCAGCGAATGGGAGGGATGTCGCCAGCGAAAGCCTGCCTGTTGCTTAGCCTGCCGATGGTGGTGCTGTTTTGGCTGGGGTTGCAGGGCCAAGGCGGTTTTGCACTGGGACTAAAGGCCCTTGTGGCGCCCTCTTTTGAGAACGTTGACGAGCTGCTGCTTTATTACGCTTGGTGGCCGCGCCTCTCGATTGCTTTGCTCGCCGGTGGTGGGTTGGGCCTAGCGGGTGTGCTGATGCAGCAGGTGCTGCGCAATCCGCTGGCCTCGCCCACTACCTTGGGCGTGGCATCGGGCGCGAACTTGGCGCTGATGACGGCCACCTTACTGGCACCGGGGCTGCTGGTTGCCGGGCGCGAATGGGTGGCGTTGTTGGGCGGGGCGCTGGCGGTGGGCTTAGTATTTCTGCTTTCGTGGCGGCGCGGGCTGGCGCCCATTGTGGTGGTGCTGGCGGGCTTGGTGGTAAATCTCTACTTAGGAGCGCTCTCCACAGCGCTCCTGCTTTTCAACCACGAAGCGCTCTCGGGGCTGTTGATTTGGGGTGCTGGTTCGCTAGCGCAAAATGGTTGGGACGGCGTTGCGATACTTTGGCCCCGGCTGGCCATTAGCTGCGTAGCGGCCTGGTTTTTATTGCGTCCGCTGGCCGTGTTGGAACTGGATGATGCAAGCGCCAAGAGCCTGGGGGTTTCGCTTGCCTATCTACGTTTTGCGGGCATGGGGCTGGCGGTGTTTATTACCGGTAGCATTGTTAGCGTGGTAGGCATCATTGGCTTTATTGGCTTGGCCGCACCCAATATTGTACGCATGGCGGGCGCGCGCCGGTTAGGGCCACGGCTACTTTGGTCGACCCTTTTGGGGGCTGTACTATTAGCCACGACGGATTTATTGCTACAGCAGTTTTCCGGTATGGCGGCTGCCTTTATCCCTACCGGTGCGATTACCGGTGCCCTGGGGGCGCCACTATTAATGTGGCTGATTCCGCGCTTAAAACTGCAGGGCGACCGGCCGCCAAAAAGCGCGAGAGTCTTCACGCATCGCCACCCTGCACCCTCGCGGCTAGCTGCTGGGTTACTGCTCGCGTTACTGGGAGCTACGGTTCTGGGTTTGTTGTTTGGCCAGGGCGTCGATGGCTGGTATTGGCTAGCGCCCGATAACTGGAATGTGATGCAGTGGCGCATGCCCCGGGTGATGGCAGCGGCGGCCAGCGGGTTGATGCTGGCGATTGCGGGCACCATTCTTCAGCGCCTTTCAGCCAACCCCATGGCCAGCCCCGAAGTATTGGGTATCAGCGGTGGCTGCGCCATTGCGCTGATTTTGGGGATTTTTCTGCTGCCTGCGCCCACCAATATGATGCTGATTGGTGTCGGCACCTTAGGGGCGTTTGCGACCCTGCTAGTGCTGGTCGGCATCAATCGCAAAAGTGGTTTTCTCCCTGAACGCTTACTGCTGACCGGGGTGGCCGTCAGTGCGCTATTTGATGCAGTGCGCAGCGTAATGCTGGCAGGCGGCGACCCACGCGGCCAGCAGGTGATTGCGTGGCTGGCAGGTTCAACCTATTACGTAGACGTTAGCAATGCGGTGGTGGTCGGCGGGATTGCGGCGGTGCTGGCGCTAGTCACGCTGCCTTTTACCCGCTGGCTGGATATCTTGCCGTTAGGCGCACCAACCGCCAAAGCCCTTGGGGTAACGCTCAACCGTGCCCGCTTGGCGTTACTACTATTAGTGGCGCTGCTCACCGCCTGCGCCACTCTCGTAGTGGGGCCGCTTTCGTTTATTGGCCTGCTGGCGCCGCACATGGCCCGATTAGTGGGCTTTTCTCGGGCTAAGCAGCATCTGCTGGGGGCGGCGTTAATCGGTATGCTGTTGATGGTGCTGGCGGATTGGGTGGGGCGTCAGGTTATCTTCCCCTACGAGATACCGGCGGGCTTGGTCGCCTCCTTAATTGGCGGTGCTTACTTTATGTGGGGGCTGCGGCGGCTTTAATCGCATAAGAAAAACTAATGCCCCATTAGCAAGATGATTTTTAGTTATCACGGCTGCCCGGTACCTTAGTGCCACCTTTTAAACGTAGCGCACTTATTTTGACACTGGGGATTGGGCAATGTGGGAAAGTTACCTCACCGGGCTGCTGGTTTGCGGCGGTATTATCATGGCAATTGGCGCGCAGAACGCCTATATCTTGGGGCTAGCTATTCGCCGTGAGTACCATTGGTGGTCAGCGGGTCTTTGCATGAGTGCGGATATTATCCTGCTTACGGCCGGTATGTTCGGGGTGAGCGCCTTCCTGCTGACGATGCCCAGTGCGCTGGAGGCAATGCGCTGGGTTGGGGTCGTATTTTTAAGCTGGCTGGCGGCCCAAGCGTTATTTAGAGCCGTTAGTGGACGGCAAGGGTTGAGCGCCGAAGCGGGCAAAGCGCGCAGCTTAACCAAAGTGATTGTCGCCACCCTTGCCGTCACCGTGCTCAACCCCCAAGTGTACTTGGATACGCTGTTGCTGATACCCGCCATCGGTGCCCAGCAGGAGAGCGCTGGTGTTTTTGTGGCGGGGGCCTCTACGGCTTCCATACTCTGGTTTAGCCTGCTGGCGTGGGGTGGCGCCGCGCTATCGCCCTGGCTATCAAAGCCTATTGCATGGCGCATTATCGATGCCCTGATAGGATTAATGATGGCGGGTATCGCCGTTCATCTCGCCCTGGATGCTTCCTCTTTTCATTAGGCCGATTCGCCATTAATGGCGGCTGAAATAGGCCTCCATTACGGCGACTACTTTTTCAATATCCGCATCGTTGATATCGCGATGGACGACAAAACGGGTGGCGTAAAGTAACTCAATGAGTATGCCATGCTCTTTAAGCCATGCGGCGAGTGGCTGCACATGAGCGTCGGGAAAACGAGCAAATACCATGTTGGTAGCTTGTGAGGTGATCTCGACGCCAGGCAGCTTGGCTAAGCTTTTGGCCAATAGGGTTGCACGACGGTGATCTTCACTTAAATCAGTAACGTGGTGATCCAAGGCATGCTGACAGGCGGCAGCGATAATGCCCACTTGACGCATACCACCGCCCACCATCTTGCGTAAACGGCGCGCCTTATCAATCAGCGCTTGCGAGCCCACCAATGCCGATCCCATCGGTGTTCCCAGGCCTTTTGAAAAACACAGGGAAACGCTATCGAAGGGCAGGCAAAGCTGCTTAAGTGATGTGTCGGTTGCGATGGCGGCATTAAACAAACGTGCGCCGTCTAGGTGCGTGGCCAATCCGCGATCCCGCGCTAGGTCGGTCGCTTTGTGCACATAGTCGGCCGAGAGCACCTTGCCGCCAATCGTGTTTTCCAGTGCCAGCAGTTTGCTGCGTGCAAAGTGAAAATCGTCGGCTTTAATGGCAGCGCTGATTTTTTCCAATGGCAATGTGCCATCGGCGGCATTCTCAATAGGCTGTGGCTGAATGCTGCCCAAGACGGCCGCGCCACCGCCTTCATAGCGGTAGGTATGCGCTGACTGTCCAACGATGTATTCATCGCCGCGTTCACAGTGAGCCATCAGCGCCACCAGGTTACTTTGTGTGCCGCTGGGGAAAAGTAGCGCCGCCTCTTTTCCGGCTAGCTCCGCTAGATTGGCTTGAAACGCATTCACCGTTGGGTCATCGCCCCACACATCATCACCGACCGGCGCAGCCATCATGGCTTCAAGCATAGCAGGAGTGGGACGCGTTACCGTATCACTGCGTAAATCAATCATGCAGAACTCCTTTTATGTGTATAGGCAACAACTTAGATTAAATTTTTTGAGCAAGATTATAAGAACCATCTATGGTTAACAGCATACTGCATGTCACTCACACATAGGCACCCCATGGATTTAAAAAGTGGCTACCCCTTTTGGGCCGTCAAGAATGGCCTGCTGAAAGCATACCCCCCGCTTGCGCGCGATCATCAATGCGATGTGGTCGTGATTGGTGGTGGTATTACGGGGGCGTTGATTGCAGATGAGTTAAGCCGCCATGGCCATTATGTCGTGGTGCTTGAGCGTCGCGATGTGGGTTGGGGCAGTTCGGCCGCCAGCACGGCTTTATTACAATATGAAATCGATACGCATATGACCGAGCTGGCGAAGCTTTATGGCGAAGCAAATGCTCTACTCGCTTATCGCGCCTGTGCCGACGCGATCCGAGAACTCGAGGCATTGGCGGCAGGGCTGGGGGATGTGGATTTTGCCCGTCAACAAAGCCTCTATTATGCCAGTCACGAGGAGGATGTTACGGCCTTGAAAGAGGAACTGGCACTGCGCCAGAAGCACGGTTTTGATGCTACCTGGCTTGAGCGAGAAACTATTTTAGCGGAGTACGGTTTTTCAGCACCGGGCGCTATTCTTACCCAATTAGCCGCCAGCATTGATCCCTATCGTATGGCTTATCAGCTGTTTGCCAAGCTGGTGGAGCGAGGTGGTGAGGTCTATGACCGCACAAAAATGGAGACTATGGCGCCGGATGAAGAGGGTGTCACGCTGACCCTGACCAATGGCATCACGCTGCGTTGCCAGCATGTGGTAATGGCGGCAGGCTACGAGTCTCAATCGTGGTTGCCAGAGAGCGTGGCGATCAACCGTAGTAGCTATGCATTTATCACCGATCCGCTCCCCCCCAAAGCACTGGGTAAATTACGCCATACCATGGTGTGGGAGTCTGCGCGGCCCTATCTCTATCTACGAACTACCTGCGATGGCCGCTTGCTTGTAGGTGGCGACGATGATGATGAAGATATCCCCCAGCGTCGCGATGCGCGGGTCGAAGAGAAAGCCCAGGGGCTGGCGAGCAAAGTAGAGGCGTTGTGGCCAAAGCTGGATATTAATCCAACGTTCTCGTGGGGCGGTACGTTTGCCGAAACCAAAGACGGATTGCCATTTTTTGGCCCCCATGAGGCGCACGGGCCCCGCGTACACTTTGCCATGGCATATGGCGGCAATGGCATTAGCTACAGCATGATCGGTGCAAAATTACTGCGCGCACTGATCGAAGGAGAAGAGCATCCGTTGGCCGAGCTGTTTTCTTTCAAGCGACTGGCCAAAATGAACTGACTATCAGAACCTCTCTATCATCGAAAAACGAAAGCCTTACGGAAGACGTTAAACGCGCCTTAAAATTTCGCAGCGAGCTGATGAGAAGCGGGTATCCTTAAGGGATACCCATCAGAGTAGAGGACAATGAGTCACACACTTTTTTTAAGGGCCCTGGAGCGCAACGATTTGCGCTTCGTCCACGAGCTCAATAATAACCAGAGTATAATGTCGTACTGGTTCGAGGAGCCTTACGAGTCATTTGACGAACTGGAAGAGCTCTATAACAAACACATCCATGATAACGCCGAACGACGCTTTGTCGCCGAAGATAGCCATGGTAACGCGATTGGTTTAGTGGAACTGATCGAGATCGATTACATCCACCGTAGTGCCGAGTTCCAAATCATTATTACTCCCGATCATCAGGGTAAAGGGTTCGCCCGTTCCTTGATCCGCCAAGCCTTACATTACTCCTTCACCATCCTAAACCTACACAAGGTATACCTCATCGTGGCGGTGGAGAACGTTAAAGCGATTCATCTCTACGAGGAGAGTGGGTTTATTGAAGAGGGGCATCTAGTGCAGGAGTTCTTTATTAATGGCCGGTACCGTGATGTGAAGCGCATGTATATCCTGCAGAACACCTACCTCGACCAATTAGGCAGTGTTGATACGCCCGAATTTAACTGGTTGTAAACCTAGTTAATATTGAGGAATACCACGCCTCGCTGAGGCGTGGTATTCATGTCACCGAGTGCTAAGGATTTGTTCTTGAAACCTTAGCAGGCCTTAATCTCTCTAGAAATTTAGCCCAGGTAAGCCTTGATCGCATCAAGCGCCGCCCGCTGTTGCAGAGCGCGCTGGCCCCATACTTCCAAGATGTCAGCTTCCATGGTGGGTCGTTGATTCACTGAGTGCTGCATGGCGTCTACTCCTTTTTTGGCAAGGGAAGGGGAAAGAGGTCGTTAATCAGCGCCTATTTTTGTACAAGCATTGAATTGTGCGGCGCAGTATTTTAGCTGTGGATAATGATCATAAGGGCTTTCGCGCGATTCAGGTAGCCCAAAAGATGTAGGTGATTTGCCATTTTGTGTAAGCATAGGCTTACAATTAGCCTGCTAGCAACCTTATCTATATGAATGGAAAAGATTTTCATAAAATTAAAAAAGCCGGGGTCGACCCCGGCTTCGGTCACTATCTTTTAGTCTAACGGTAATAAAAGCACCTGATTCAGCCTAAATAGGCTTTCAGCGCTTCGGCTGCGGCACGATGCCATTGGGCGTTCAAGCTCCAGAACTCTAGAACTTCACTATCGCGTGCAGGGGATGTTATTAAAAACGTCATTATGTGGTCCTCCTGTGGGACTACATTTTCAGTATAGTGCTTTTTTGTTGCGATGCAGCATAATTGTTGTTTGATAGACGTATGGACCGTACAGAAGGCATAAAGTGAAGTGTGGTATGTTGATAGCCGACTAATAATAACCCTCGTAAATGCCAATGACTGACTTCACTTCTTCGCCGGTGACGGCTCATGATGACCTGATCGATACTCAAGGTGGGCGATTATTCGTACGCCGTTGGCAGCCTGCCAATGTGGTGAACGCAGATGCAAGCCCGATTGTATTGCTGCATGACTCGCTAGGCTGCGTTGCGCTATGGCGTAGTTTCCCAGCGGCGCTGTGTGCTGCCACACGACGCCGTGTGATTGCTTATGACCGTCTCGGCTTCGGCCGGTCTGATGCGAATCACGACACACTACCGCTGACCTTTATCGATGACGAGCCAACGCAAGGGTTCGCTGCACTTCGTAACGCCTTGGGGATAAATCGCTTTATCGCGCTGGGGCATAGCGTAGGCGGCTGTATGGCCGTTCATTGCGCGGGTACTTATGCAGAGGCGTGCGACGGGTTAATTACGCTCTCTGCTCAAGCGTTTAATGAACCACGGACGCGTAGCGGTATTGTGGAGGCCAAAGCGCTGTTTCAGGCACCTGAACAGCGCGCCAAGTTGGAAAAGTATCATGGCGATAAAGCCTGTTGGGTACTCACTGCCTGGACGGAAACTTGGTTAAATCCAGCGTTTAAACACTGGTCATTAACGTCAGCATTGGAGCAAGTGACGTGCCCCAGTTTAGTGATTCATGGCGAGAAAGATGAGTATGGTTCGCTTCGTCAGCCAGAACGTATCGTCCGCTATATGAACGGTCCTGCACATTGCGAAATTCTACCCAATATTCACCATGTCCCTCATCGTGAGAGTGAAGCCAGGGTAGTGGAGCTGGTCAGCGTTTTTATTGCACGTCATGAACGCTAGTCAATCATGCTGAATCGACACAAGGACCCCTATGCGTTTGCGTATTTTATCTGACTTACATCTAGAGTTTTTTGACGGTCATCGCGACCTGCCTGACGTCGATGCCGATGTGGTGATTCTAGCGGGTGATATCCATCGAGAGAGCGAAGGGCTTGCCTGGGCGCGTCACCGATTCCCGGACATACCGATTATATATGTACCCGGCAACCATGAATTCTACGGCACCTGCCTGCCACAGCTGCGTGAAGCATTGGCGGTAGAAGCTGAACGCTTCGATATCGAGTTGTTGGATAATCGCGCGATTACCCTCGGCGGTGTTCGCTTTTATGGCACCACCCTATGGACAGATTTTGCGCTCTACGCAGACGACCCGACCAAAGACCCTGCCCACACTGTGTCTAAAGCGCTGCGTTATATGCCTGATTTTAAGATAGTTCAATCATCGCCAGGCGTGACCTTGACGCCTCAAATGAGCCAGCAGTTGCATACCGAGGCACTCACTTGGCTCAAAGCCGAGCTGGCCCAGCCATTTGATGGTCCCAACGTAGTCATAAGCCACCACGCGCCCCTGCATGACTGTATTCCCGATCAATATTTGGGCGACGCACTTTCCCCAGCTTTTGCCTCACACCTGCCTCAGCTAATGGGCAAAATGGACATATGGGTGCATGGGCACGTCCATGAGCCTGTCGATTTAGTGCGTAATGGTACCCGTATCATCGCCAACCCTGGCGGTTATCCTGATGAGTTCACTCCTGAATTGTTTAAGCCTGATTGGGTGATTGATATTTAAAATATATATTATTTCAATGAGTTGCGTATTTATTATGGCAATTTCGTGTAGCTACTTAGAGATTCTAAGGAGTTCTACTTTGGTTTAATTTTCGCGACTTTCACTTGCGCCATATCGACGCGATACTTATCTTTCTAGTTGTATGATGTATTACATAAGATGTTGGCCAGATGATGGCGTCTGTTCATTCAATGGTCAGCGCATTTACAAAGAGGGCGCAATGTGACGTTTTCAAGAGAAGCAGTAACCAACGCCATCGGTGATGGTTTGCTATCGTTTCCCATCACGGACTTCGATAGTCAGGGCCGTTTTGATGAAGCGAGTTATCGCAAACGGCTTGAATGGTTTATTAGCCATGAAATTTCAGCCGTCTTCGTTGCAGGCGGCACAGGCGAGTTTTTCAGTCTTTCGCTTGATGAGTATCGTGACATTGTGCGGGTCGCTGTCGAGGTGATCGACGGGCGTTTGCCAGTCATTGCCAGTGCAGGCTTGAGCGTAGAGACCGGCAAAGCTTTTGCAAAAGCAGCGGAAGAGGCGGGGGCAGACGGCATCCTCTTAATGCCTCCCTACCTTACCGAGTGTCCACAAGACGGTTTGGTTGAGTATGCTCGCCAGATTTGTGATGCCACCGACATCAATGTGATTTATTACAACCGCGGTAACGGTATTTTGAACGCCTCTTCGGTGCAGCAACTCGCCGACCACTGTCCTAATTTGGTGGGGCTAAAAGATGGTAAAGGGGATATTCAGGCGTTAAACACAATCATTAAAACCGTGGGTGACCGCTTAGTGTATATCGGTGGTGTGCCCACGGCAGAAATTTTTGCCGAAGCCTATGTCTCGATCGGTGTGAATACCTATTCGTCAGCCGTTTTCAACTTCGTACCGGAAATGGCCGTCATGTTTTACAAGGAGTTGCGTAAGGGAAATAAAGACGTGGTGAAGCAGGTCACCAACGACTTCTTTATTCCTTTTGTGAATCTCAGGGATCGAAAAGCAGGCTATGCCGTTAGCCTTATCAAAGCAGGTGCTGAAATCGTAGGTAGGCCTGCCGGTAGTGTTCGCGCACCGCTGGCAATGCCGACCAGCGATGAATGTCAGACACTTGAAGCCCTAATCCATGTAGCAAAAAAACACTCATAAATATTCACCCTATCAACCAGCATTAATAAATTAACGCCAATAATAAGAGGATGTTAGACATGCTTACACATAACAACTGCATGAAAGCCAGCTTTATCAAAGGTCGCACCTTAAAGACGTTAGCCCCCATCGCCAGCGTGGCTGCATTAGTCGCCATAGCGCTACCTGCGCAAGCTGAAGACTGGCGTGGTTGGAATATTCACCCTGACGGTTACCCTAACACCACTGCTTTAGAAGAGTTTGCCGACGCCGTGGCGGAGCAAACGGAAGGGCGCGTTAACCCACGTGTTTACAACAATGCGGTACTGGGGGATCAGTCCGACGCTATCGAGCAAACCCGCAACGGGGCGCTGGATTTTGCCAATTTTAATATGGGCCCGATGGGGCCGATCGTTCCAGAAACCAATGTGTTCTCTTTACCCTTCCTGTTCAATGACGTTGAACATATGCACAAGGTAATGGACGGTGAAATTGGTGAGCGCTTCGCTGATGCGCTAGAAGATAAAGGCTTGGTGGTGCTTTCCTGGTTCGATTCAGGTGCCCGCAGTATTTATAACACCCAGCGCCCTATCAAAACGCCTGAAGATGTCGAAGGTTTAAAGATCCGAGTAATGAATAACGATCTTTACGTCGACATGATTGCCGCCATGGGCGGTAATGCTACGCCGATGTCTTACGGCGAGGTGTACCAAAGCTTAACCACCGGCGTACTTGATGGGGCTGAAAATAATTATCCCTCTTTTGAATCAAGCAATCACTATGAAGCAACGGGTTACTACTCGTTAACTGAGCACTTGATCATCCCCGAGTGTTTGTGCGTGGCTAAATCCAGCTGGGAGGAACTCTCGGAAGAAGACCAAAAAATTGTTCGTGAAGTAGCCGAAGAGGCCTCCACACGTCAACGTGAGCTATGGGTGGAAAGCTCCGAAGAGAGTCGTCAGATTGTTCTCGATTATGGTGTTGAGATTAACGAAGTAGACGATAAAGCCGCCTTCCAGACACTTATGGAGCCTATGTATGAGGAATTTATCGCCAATAACCCTGGCACGGGTGAGCTAATCGAGGAAATTCGCGCCACCGAGTAATACTGACACCCATAAGCTTCCGGCAGTTAGCTAGAGGTTATGTAGTCGCTGTCGGAAGTTAAAAAGGAAATGTGCCGTGAGTATCGAACTTGAATCGTCCGTCGATAAAGAAGACGCAGAACATAGCGGCTCACTGAATCGAATTTTAGATAGTGTTGCCAGTTTATGCATCCTGGTGGCGGGTATTTTGTTAGTTGCCTTGATTGCTATCTTTGGATGGTTAGTCTTTGGCAGGTATGTCCTTAACAATACCCCTACGTGGGTTGAACAGGCCTCGCTAGTGTTGGTGGTGTATATCACCTGTTTAGGCGCAGCGGCAGGTGTCAGACATCATAGCCATCTTAATATCGATTTTATACGCGAGAGTTTTAGCGGTTCTTTACGTAGCTTAATGCATCACCTTGCTGACCTTTTTATTCTTTCCTTTGGCGGATTTATGGCCTTTCAGGGGTGGACGCTCGTTATGTCAAACCTGAACCGAGCTATCCCGATGATAGGATTATCAGAAAGTTGGCGTGCAGCTCCCCTGGTAATATGTGGTGTGTTAATCATGCTTTTTGCAGCCTCTGATATAACACAGCGCTTAATGACTCGAAAAGTTAAGAGGGTATAAACGATGGGTCTTATTATTCTTTTCGGGATCTTTTTTTTAGGGCTTATAGTTGGCGCACCGGTTGCGTTTGCTGTTGGCTTAGCCGCCGTTGTTACCTTCCTCTATGAAGGCTTGCCATTATTCGTGGCTTTTCAGCGCATTCTCTCCGGTATTTCCGTCTTTTCGTTACTCGCGATTCCCTTCTTTATCTTTGCCGGTGAGTTAATGATGCACGGCGGTATCTCCACTCGCCTTGTGCGCTTAGCATCGGCGATGGTGGGCAAGGTGCGTGGCGGTCTGGGAATGGTTAATATCAGCTCTTCCATGCTGTTCGGGGGAATCTCTGGCTCGGCAGTCGCGGACACCTCTGCTTTGGGTTCTATCCTGATCCCAGTAATGAAAGAGAAAGGCTATGATGCCGACTATGCTGTTAACGTTACGGTGACATCATCAATTGCGGGTGTCGTGATTCCGCCTAGCCATAACATGATTCTTTATGCGGTAGCGGCCGGCGGCGGCATTTCCGTTACCCAGCTCTTTATCGCTGGCATTGTTCCTGGGATTTTGATGTGCCTTAGCCTAGCGGTTGCTGCCTACATTGTTGCGGTGAAGCGCGGCTATAAAGGTGAAGCATTCCCTGGTTGGTATGCGTTAATGATTAGTTTTGTCGCCTCGCTACCTGGCCTGATGACGGCTGTCATCATCGTTGGTGGGGTGCTGTCAGGCATTCTAACAGTGACGGAATCAGGCGCCTTCGGAGCTATCTATGCCATTGTGGTGACTGGCTTGGTTTACCGCGAGTTGACCTGGGCATCGTTTAAGGCGGCTGTGGTTCAGGCAGTAAAAACCACCTCGCTTGTAATGATTTTAGTCGGGTGCGCATCGGCCTTTTCCTATCTGCTAGCGCTATACAACGTCCCGGAAATGCTGACAACAGGGTTAATGGCCATTTCCGACAGGCCGTTAGTTATTTTCCTAATGCTCAATATTATCTTATTGATTTTGGGAATGATTATGGATATGGCTGCATTAATCCTTATCTGTACTCCCATTTTTCTCCCCGTTGCCATGCAGTTTGGGATGGATCCTATTCAATTCGGCATTATTTTAATGATGAATTTAGGGCTTGGTTTGTGTACGCCACCGGTAGGAGCATGTCTGTTTGTTGGTTGTGTGATTGGGAAAATTAAAATAGAAGAAGCGGTGCGCACTATTTGGCCTTTCTTCTTAGCGCTGTTTGTCGCCTTAATGATGGTGACTTACATACCCGCTATCTCTTTGACATTACCTAGCTTTTTCCAATAAGCCGTTTCTAAAAAAGCTGCTTTAAATTAATGGCCAGGGGAATAGATCGATTATGAAAGTAGTCGCCGTAAATACCCATATACTCGATTACCAACTTGAAACGGCGTTTGAGAGTGCCTCAATGCACTTTTCGCGTCGCCAGCACTGCTTAGTTGAAGTCACCTGTGATGATGGGACTGTCGGCTGGGGGGAGTGTTTAGGGCCCGCTAAACCTAATGCCGCGATTGTCGATGTTTATGCCCAGTCGTTAATAGGTGAAGACCCGCTTCAGACCGAAAAAGTGTGGCTAACTCTCTACAATCGCTTACGCGACCAGGGCCAACGTGGCTTAACCGTGACGGCCCTAAGCGGTATTGATATTGCGCTGTGGGATATAAAAGGCAAGCACTTTGGTGTACCGATATCAACGCTGCTGGGGGGACGCTTTCGCAACACAGTACGTGCCTACGCAACGGGTTCTTTCCGCCGTGAGGGGGTGGATCGGGTCACGGATATTGCCGCTGAAGTAGCTGGTTATCGCCGTGAAGGTTTTCACGCCGTCAAAATAAAAATTGGCTTCGATGTCGAGGAAGACCTGGCGGTAATTGCCGCCGTGCGTGAGGCCATCGGCCCGGATATGCGGCTGATGATCGATGCCAACCATGGTTACGATTACCTGGAAGCGATTGAGCTGGGCAAGCGCGCCGTGCAGTACGGTATCGACTGGTTTGAAGAGCCCGTTTTGCCAGAACAAATTTCTACCTACGAAGCCGTTCGGGCCGGTCAGCCGATCCCCGTAGCGAGCGGTGAAAATTGGCATGGCCGCTATGCTATGCACGAGCCGTTGACCCGCCGCGCCGTGGATATCGTGCAACCGGATATTTGTGGAGTCGGCGGGTTTAGCGAGATGCGCCGAGTGGCTGATATGGCCGCTCTCCATGGCGTGCGCTTGGTTCCGCATGTATGGGGAACGGCGGTCTGTTTGGCGGCAAGCTTGCAGTTCATGGCAGCTTTGCCACCTAATCCGCCACGTCGCAACCCCATCGAGCCCATTATGGAATTCGACCGCACTGAAAACCCCTTCCGCCAAGCCGTTGTACTGACTCCTTTAGAGCATCATCAGGGTGTGATGGCGATCCCTGATGGCCCCGGGCTGGGGATTGAAATTAACCGTGATGCGCTATCAACCTTCGCACTTAGGGAGAAGTAACGTTGTCTATCCCCGCCAATACACGTCCGTTAACAGGGCGGCCCCCGGCACTAAAGGCGCCTGCAGGGGCAACCGATTGCCATATGCACCTGTATCTTCCGGGCTATGAAGCCCAGCCGGGTGGTCCAGGCATTGCTGAGTTAGCGACAGTTGCCGACTACCGGCAGGTTCAGCAGCGGCTTTCGCTGGAGCGCGTTGTGGTCACACAATCCAATGCTTACCAGTTTGACAACCGATCGATCTTACAGGGCGTGGCGGAAATCGGACAGGAGCGAGCTAGGGCGATTGTGGCGGTAGCGCCGGATGTTACGGAATCACAGCTCGATGCGCTGCATGCACAAGGCGCTCGTGGCGCCAGAATTATGCAGTTACCCGGTGGGGCCGTCGGAATGAGTGGGTTAGCCGCCGTGGAAGCAAGGATCAAAGCGTTTGGGTGGCACTTGATGGTGCAATTCAATGGTCGTGAGATTAACGACTATGCGGAGATCCTTAGGGCTATTGAAACTGATTACATCATCGATCACATCGGCAAATTTATGCCGCCGGTAGACGTTGATGATCCACGTGTGGATCAAATACTAAGCTTGCTGGATCGCGGGAATGCATGGGTAAAAATTTGCGGTGGTTATGAAACGAGTTTAAGCGGTGGGCCTGAGTATGATGATGTAAGCCCCATCGCTAAGCGGATTATACAACATGCACCTGAACGGGTTATCTGGGGCTCAAATTGGCCGCATGTAGCGGTTCCTCGTGACCAGTATCCCAATGATGCAGAACAGCTTGATGTCTTGCTCGAGTGGGCTGACGAGCATGCCCGTCAAAAGATTTTGGTAGATAACCCCGCCGTGCTCTATGGCTTTTAAGGCGTTGCATTTTTAATTTGGCTTTTAAAAATAGTTAGGAGTTCCCATGTTAAATAGAATTTTAGTGACCGGTGCGGCCGGTGGCCTGGGCAAAAGTTTGCGGCCTCATCTATCTAAGCTTGCAAAGCATGTTCGTTTGTCCGACTTGGCGCCATTAGGCGAGGCTGGAGAAGGGGAAGAGCTAATCCAGGCGGAACTCAATGATAGGCAGGCCGTGATGGACCTGGTGCGCGATTGCGATGGTATCGTTCATCTAGGTGGTATGTCGGTAGAGAGCCCATGGGAAGCTATTTTGCAGGCCAATATTATGGGGACATACCACCTCTATGAGGCAGCAAGAAAGCAGGGTAAGCCAAGAATCGTTTTTGCTAGTTCCAATCACACCATTGGTTTTTATGAGCGCCATCAGCGCATCGACACTCAGGTAGCACAAAAGCCGGATTCTCTTTATGGAGTTTCAAAGTGTTTTGGTGAGAATCTCGCTAGCCTCTATCACGATAAATTTGGCGTAGAAACGCTGAGCGTTCGCATTGGTTCTTGCTTTGACAAGCCGGCTGATACCCGCATGATGGCTACTTGGCTGAGCTTGGCAGATTTTGTCAGCCTCTTAGAGCGTGCTTTTGTGACGCCCCGCTTAGGGTATGCCGTTATTTATGGCGTATCCAACAATGCTGAAAAGTGGTGGGATAACGCCCATGCCAGCTTCTTGGGTTGGGCACCTAAAGATAGTTCCGAGCCATGGCGCGAAGAGACCGAACAGCTTGATCGTGATATTGATGGGTCTGATTTAGCAGTGCGTTATCAGGGTGGGAAATTCACTAAATCAGGGCACCCTGACGACGTTTAATAGTATCTATAAGTTCTCGGTTGTACGATATAGTACAACCGAGAAATCATTGAAGGACAGCTTTCATGGCCAAACCTAGCGCAACGGCATCTGCCCTAAAACCGCTTCAAGTCAGCAAAGTGGCACAGCAGGGCAGCTTATCTGTGCATGTGGCTGACCAACTGGAAGCGTTGATCACTCAGGGCAAGGTCGCGGTGGGGGAAAAACTACCTACCGAGAACAGCCTGTGTGACTCTTTTGGCGTTAGCCGCACGGTAATACGCGAGGCGATTACTCATCTTAAATCGCTGGGTCTGGTGGAGACCCGGCGGGGAGTGGGCACATCGGTGCTGCGCTCATCGACCGTCGAGGCGCGGCCTGCTGAGCGTATTAACCCGACCACCGTCGAAGATATCTTACATTTGCTAGAGCTACGTTTAACGTTAGAGCCCGCCGCCGCTGAACTGGCAGCATTACGTTACGATGATGAAGATCGTCAGCGGCTCGAAGCGCAGCACGCTGCCTTTAGTAAAACTTACGCTGCCAAATCACAAGCGCGCGAAGAGGATTATCTTTTCCATTTTGCGATTGCCACAGCGACCAAAAATCCTTTTTTCCAATCTTTTTATAAACAGTGGAGCCAAAGCGTCATTCCGCGCGCCAAGCTGTTGAGTATTGATATTAATCCGATCTCCTCAGAACGCTATTTAGAGCGCGTGCAGGAAGAGCACACTTACATTCTTGAAGCGATTCTTTCCCGCGATGCTCAAGCTGCCCGCGAAACCATGTTTCAGCACCTCAACCGGGCGCGCAATACCTATGCCCAGTATCGCGAACAGTGATAGCACTGAACCCTATAAGGAACGATCTATGACGATTCGAGGCGAAATGCTCATCGGTCAACAAGCAGTGACCGGCACTCAGGCCAACATTCAAGCAGTTAACCCCGACACAGGTGAAAAGCTGGAGCCGGTTTATGTCGGTGGTAGTCGGGCTCACGTCGAGCAAGCCTGCGAGCTAGCAGAAGCCGCGTATGCGACTTATCGCGAGACCACGCTTGAAGAGCGGGCGACCTTTCTAGAAACCATCGCCAGTGAAATTGAAGCGATAGGCAGCGAGCTGGTTGAGCGCGCTATGGCGGAAACTGGTCTGCCCCAAGCGCGTATTGAGGGTGAGCGCGGCAGAACCTGCGGGCAACTGCGTCTGTTCGCTTCCGTCGTACGTGCCGGTGAGTGGTTGGATGTTCGTATAGACCCTGCGATGCCAGAGCGTCAGCCGCTACCTCGTGCCGATCTGCGTCAGCGCCACATCGCATTGGGCCCCGTGGCTGTATTCGGTGCCAGCAACTTTCCACTTGCGTTCTCAGTCGCGGGTGGTGATACCGCCTCGGCCCTAGCGGCTGGCTGTCCGGTGGTAGTGAAAGGTCACTCAGCGCACCCAGGCACTTCTGAGCTGGTAGGGCAGGCAGTCCAAAAAGCGGTAAAAGCGTGCAATTTACCGGAAGGCGTTTTCTCGCTGCTGTTTGGGGCTGGTAACGAAATTGGCCAGGCGCTAGTCGATGACCCACGCATTCAAGCGGTGGGTTTCACCGGTTCGCGCAGTGGTGGCATGGCGCTGATGAAAACTGCCCAGGCACGCCCACAGCCGATTCCGGTCTACGCCGAGATGAGCAGCATCAATCCTGTGTTCTTACTACCGGCGGCCCTTAAAGCACGTGGTAAAGAGTTAGGTGAAGCCTTTATCGGCTCGCTTAATATGGGCGCGGGCCAGTTCTGCACTAACCCTGGGTTGGTGGTTGCACTAAAAGGAACTGAGCTGGACGCCTTTATTGAATCGGCACGTGGCGCAGTAGAGGCTAGCGGCGCGCAAACCATGCTAACGCCGGGTATTCATCGCGCCTATCAAGAAGGCGTTTCAAGCTTGAGCGGCGCAGCTAACGTGCGTGAAATCGCCCGTGGTCAAACGGGCAGCGACTATCAGTGCCAGACCGGTTTGTTTGCTGCTTCAGCGAGCGATTTCCTTGCCTCAGAAACGCTGCAAGCCGAAGTGTTCGGCGCCAGCTCGCTGGTCATCGAATGCGCCGATGCGGCGGAGGTAAAGCGTGTTGCTGAACAGCTAGAAGGCCAACTCACCATCACATTGCATATGGACGATGCTGACTTGGAGGCCGCTCAAGCGCTGCTGCCAACATTTGAGCGCAAGGCCGGGCGTATTCTCGCCAATGGTTGGCCTACCGGTGTCGAAGTGTGCCATGCCATGGTACATGGCGGCCCCTTCCCGGCGACGTCCGATTCCCGCACTACTTCGGTTGGTTCGGCGGCTATCCACCGCTTCTTACGGCCAGTGTGTTACCAATCATTGCCAGAAGGCTTGCTTCCTGAGGCGCTTAAAGAGAGCAACCCGCTCAGCGTGTCGCGGTTAGTCGATGGCAAGCGCGAAGTTTAAAAAAGCTGTGGCTAATGCGGTCCGAAAGCAGGCATTCATTGCCTGCTTTTTAGTATAGCTTTGAAAGAAATTTTCAAATAAATACGTAACAATAAGAGTGCGTTAGGTAATACTATGAGTAATGATATAACTATTTCGCTACAAGAAGCCGAAGCGCTGAGTCATAAGGTACTCACCCATCATGGCTTTAGTCAGGCCCATGCTGCCGCGATTACGCGCAGCGTCATGGCGGCCCAGTGCGATGAATGTCATTCCCACGGTTTATACCGGCTGATTGGGTGTGTCCAAACCGCGTTGAACGGCGGTGTTGATACCCAGGTCGAGCCGACCATTACTGACCGGGCAGCCAGTGTGGTTAAAGTCAATGCGAATAAGGGCTGCTCGCTGCTGTCGTTTGAAATGGGTAAGCCCTATTTGATCGAGAAAGCTAAACGCAGCGGAATGGCGGCGCTTGCTATTAATAATAGCTTCCACTTCTCAGCGCTGTGGCCCGAAGTGGAAGCGCTTTCAGCAGAGGGGCTGGTGGCGTTAGCGATGACGCCAAGCCACGCCTTTGTCGCTCCGGCGGGCGGCACTTCACCCCTTTTAGGTACCAATCCCATCGCCTTCTCCTGGCCGCGCCCTGGTAGTACCCCCTATACGTTTGATTTTGCCACTAGCGTGGTCGCCCGAGGCGAGATAGAGCTTCACCGGCGAGCCGGTCAATCCATTCCCGAAGGGTGGGCAATTGATAGCGAGGGAAACTCGACGACTGACCCCGTGGCAGCGCTTGCTGGCGCAATGCTGCCCTTTGGCAACTATAAAGGCTCTGCGCTCTCGACCATGGTGGAGCTGTTGGCAGGCCCACTGATTGGCGACCTGCTGGGACATGAAACCCAGCCAGCCAATGCGGAAAAAACCGGCAAGCCTTTTCACGGCGAGCTGATTATCGCGATGTCGCCTGAGGTTTTTCTGGGTCAGGACACCGAGAAACACCTCCAGCATGCTGAACGCCTTTTCGAAGGTATTCTTGGCCAAGGGGCGCGCTTGCCTTCCCAGCGCCGCTTTGCAGCAAGAGCGCGCAGCCGGAGTAGTGGCATTACTTTTCCTAATGCGCTTTATGAAGAGCTCAAGGCATTAGCAAGTCACTAATAGCGTCATTATGGATAGAGGCTGGGTAAGCTGCGCACATTATTTTATGCATGTTTTTTGGGACTGGTACAAAAACTGGCTAGAATCGGGGTGTGGCGTCGGGTTTTCGGCGGTCACTTCAACACATTGGGGTAGGGGACTTGCTGGGTTTTCTAGGCACCCGAGTGTGAACAAAAGCTAACTGGAGAGCATTCCCATGGAGACCCTCGAATTAATCATTGCCCCGCTGCGAGATGGTCTCTATACCATCATGATGCCTGTCAGTAACTTTATCTGGAGCTATATTCTTGTCTATCTGCTGCTAGGCGCTGGCCTACTGTTTACCATCATGACCAAGGGTATGCAGTTTCGCCTGTTCAGGCACATGGCACACGTAACCTTTACCGCCCGTGGGGCTGGGGATGGCATTAGTGGCTTTCAGGCGTTTGCCACGTCTATGGCGGCCCGCGTCGGTACCGGCAATCTGGCCGGGGTGGCGCTGGCGCTGTGGATTGGTGGGCCCGGCGCCATATTTTGGATGTGGGTCACGGCGCTGCTCGGTTTTGCTACTGCGTTTATCGAATCGACGCTGGCGCAGGTGTACAAGCACCGCAATGAAGACGGTGTCTTTCGCGGCGGCCCGGCGTTTTATATCGAGCGCTGCCTGGGCTGGCGCTGGTTGGGGTCGTTGTTCGCGATATTTTTGATCATTGCCTATGGGCTGGCATTTAATGCGGCGCAATCCAATACCATCGCTCAGGGGATGAACGGTGCTTTTGGCATTCCCAATTGGTTAACGGGGGTGGTGATTGCCATCTTGGCCGGTTTCGTGATCTACGGCGGGCTTAAATCGGTAGCACGGACCGCCGAGAAGATCGTGCCGGTGATGGCCGTTGCCTACCTGCTGGTCGCGCTTTGGATTTTATTTGCCAATCTCTCCGCCGTGCCCGATATGCTTTCACTGATCGTGATGAGCGCCTTTGGCCTTGGCCCGGCAGTGGGTGGCGCGGCTGGCTATGCGATCAAAGCGGCGATGGAAAACGGCATCAAGCGAGGCCTTTTCTCCAACGAGGCGGGCATGGGCTCCACGCCCAACGCGGCGGCCCAAGCAACGGTCAAGCATCCGGCGGCGCAGGGGCTGGTGCAGTCCTTCGGGGTGTTCGTCGACACCATCGTGATTTGCAGCTGTACCGCGGTTGTCATCCTGCTCTCTGGGGTTTATGAGCGGCTGATGTCGGAGTCCCCAGGCGACAGCATCGAGGGGATCCAGCTCACTCAGGATGCCATGGTAGATCATCTGGGCGGGTTTGGTGAGATCTTTATCGCGCTGGCGATTCTGTTTTTTGCCTTTACCTCTATTTTGGCTAACTTCTCTTTCTCGTCGGTCAACATTGAGTTCCTTTTCCGCCGTCATGCTAAAAAAGCAGTGGGCGTGTTCAAGGTGATCATTTTGGCCATGGTGCTGCTCGGTTCGGTGGCAGAGCTAAGCGTGGTCTGGGATTTTGCCGACCTGGCGATGGGGCTGATGGCCACCACAAACCTGTTTGCTATTCTGTTCATGGCGCCCATCGCGGTCTCCGTGCTGAGGGATTACGAGCGCCAGCGGCGTGAAGGTATTGAAGAGCCGCTCTTCGACCCTGCCATATTGAAACGGCCTGAACTAGTGGATGCCGATGTGTGGCCAGTGAAAGAAGCCACGGAAGAAAAACGATAACCAGGGGTTACCAGCGGCCTTTCAGCGACAGCTGAAGGGCCGCATCACTAAGGCTTACTAGCCGCTTCGATAAACCCTTTGGCTCTTGGGTCCTGCAGGTAGGCAACGTTAAGGCGAAGCCAGGGGGTGGCTTGATGGTCGGCAAAGAACAGATGCCCCGGTGACAGCGTCACCTCCCACTGGTCGGCTAGCGCGGTAAGTGCCTCTGGCGTCATCCTGGCCGGAGGCTTGGCCCACACAAACATCCCTCCCGCCGGTTCGGTATAAATCTCCCACTGCGTCTTTTTAAGCAGGGCGAGCGCCAGTGCCATTTCACTAGAAAGCTTGGTGCGCAGCCGCTCTGTCAGCTTTCTATAACTCCCGTTGAGCAACATGGTGGTGACGACTTGCTCTGCAAAGCGCGATGCGGAAATGCTGGTCAGCATCTTGATATCGACCAAGCGTTGCACCAGTGAGGACGGGGCGGCGATAAAGCCGACCCGCAGCGAAGAAGAGAGACTTTTTGAAAAACTGCCAAGGTAGAGCACCCGGTTCAAGCCGTCTAACGCGGCAAGGCGTGTCGTCGGCGTGTGCTGAAAATCCGCATAGATATCGTCTTCAACAACCTGAAAATCGTGCTGGTCAGCGAGCTGTAACACTCGGTGCGCCACCGCCGGTGCGAGAGTACTACCGGTTGGGTTATGAAATACGCTGTTAATATAGAAAAGTTTGGGCTGATACTGCGCTAATAGCGCTTCCAAACGCTCAATATCAGGCCCATCGGCCAAGCGCGGCACGCCAATCACGCGAATGCGCTGCAAGTGCAGTAGGCCGAACAGGTTGTAATAACCCGGTGATTCCACGAACACCACATCGCCGGGCTCAAGCAGCATTCTTACCAATAAATCCAGCGAATGACTGCCGCCGCCGGTCATCACGATTTGCTGGGCGTCGGCATGCATCGCTAATGGTCGCAGGCGCTCTTGGATCAAGCGGCGTAAGTCTTCAGGCCCCTGCGGCGTGCTGTATTCGAAAATTCCCGAGCGGCTTTTACGTGCCACCTGACGGATGGCATGGGTCAGGTCATCGCCCTCTCGCCAGTGGCTGGGAAGCCAGCCGCAGCCAAGCTTCAACGTGTGCTCGTTGGCACTAAAGAGCCCCCACAGGCCATTGGTAACCTCTTCCAGCGCGCTAGCAACGGACGGTTGCGCGGTCAATGAGGCACTACTTTCGGCAACGTAAAAACCTGAACCGGGCCGTGAACGCACCAATCCCGCCGCAATCAGGCGCTCATAAGCGTCTATAACCGCATTACGGCTAATTTGGTGGGTGGCTGCCAAGCTGCGAATGGAGGGTAAACGATGGCCGCCACCCGCGCCGTGGGCAGCAATCCAAGCGCTGATGCCCGCTTCAACCTGCTGCGCGATGGGAGTCGGCGAGTCGCGGTTAACCTCAAGTTTCATAGCGGGCCCTGTGGTTCAAAACGGTGCGGTTCACAACGGCATGGCTCACAACTGTTCGCTAAAAGGGCGAAACAGTGTCTGCATAATGGTGGTTAAGTGTACCTTACCGTTGCGCGGCAAGCGTGCGAGCTTAGCGGTTCACTGACTGATTTATTTAGGACCTTCTATGAGCCGCTCTGACAATCGCGCTAACCATCGCCGGCCTGCCGCCTGCCTGGCTTTTGCTCTGTGCATGATCACTACCGCGGTCAATTTACAGGCCCCGCTTTACGATGCACTCGCGGCGCGCGATGGGGTGGGAGTGGGGGCAACGACTATCGCCTTTGCCTGTTATGTGGCGGGCGTTTTGCCGGTGCTGCTCGGTTTAAACGGCTTGGCAGATCGGGTGGGGCGCAAGCCATTGATCATTACCGCGCTGCTGTTAAGTCTGATGGCGACAGCGTTGACGTTGCTGGCGCCAACGTTATTGGCAGTGGGGGTGGCTCGATTTCTATTAGGCGTCAGTATGGGGTTAACGTCGGCAGTGGCGCCGGCGTACATGCAACTATTAGTGGGCAAAGCGGATAATCGCATCGCTACGAACAGAGTGACGGCCAGCACTTCTCTCGGGTTTGGCCTGGGGGCCGCGGTGACTAGCCTGTTTCTCTTTCATTCGCCCAGCGTGACGCCGCCTAGCCTGTGGCTTTACTTGGTTGCTGCCACGCTGGCGCTCATCGTGGTCGCTCCCTTAGCGGATAGCCCGCCGGAAACCACCAAACGCTCGTTGCTGCGTCTGTCCAGCTACCCGCCAGGCGCATTCGCCTTTGGCTTGGCTATTTTGCTGGCGTGGGCGACCGTTGGGCTGGTCATCGCGATACTCCCCTCGGCGTTGCAGCGCCACGGCTTATCGTCCTGGAGCGGGTTTGCCACCTTCGGTATTTGCAGCGGCGGGGTGCTGTTTCAGCCTTGGGCCAGAAAGTACACACCGCGAAACGCTACGTTGCTGGGATTACTGATCCTGCCGATCGCTTATGCACTCATCGCCTGGGGCGCCGTGCAAGGCTCTCTGGCAGCGGTGCTGCTGGGCACGGTGGCTGCCAGCAGCGCCTGCTATGGATTTATCTACCTAGGGGGGCTGAGCGGCGTATTGGCAACGGCCGGTGCGGCTGCGTCCCAGGCCAGTGCGGGCTATTTTTTACTGGCCTATATTGGCTTCAGCCTGCCGGTGATTACCACCGGCATACTCATCGATACGGTGGGCCATACCCTGGCACTAACGCTGTTTGGATGTGCGCTCTTGTGTGGTGTGATCACGACGATGATTTTGCTGCGCAGGGCGTCTGTGATTGACGGGCACGCACGCTAGCCTTTTTCTACCAATAACCCACAAGAGGGGGCCGCCCAGCGCGTGTCGGCGGTAAATACCACGTCGCAGACCACCGGCGAGTAGTCGCGGCGCACTTCGTCATCGATACGTTGGCGCAACAAGTCTTGGTTCGCCAAGGTCGTTTCAGGATGTGATTTAGGCAGTACCACGTGGACGATTACGTAGAGCAGGCGACCAGGGCGCACCATGCGTACGCGCACCTCTTGCGTGTCGATATCCGCCAGGCCGCGCGCCACCGCTTGGCGCACCGGCTCGGCGACTGCTTCGTCAGGCGTTTTGTTGAGTAGCTCGCTCAACGCTTGAGACGCCATGCGCACAGGCACGCCCAAACACAGCACTACCACCGCGATTACCAGCACGGAATCCACATAGGGAAGAATGGTCCGCCAGCCCAAGTGCTCAAACAGCATCACCAGACAAAAGGCCGCTAACACCGCGGCAGAAATAACGCTGTTGACCAGCCAATTCAACTTATCTGCCGCCACCAAAGGGCTACTCACATGACGCTGGCTGCGGTGCATGACCCAGGCAGTCAGTGAACAAGCCACGGTGGCAAATAGTGCGTAAAGCACCGCTAAGCCCGCCGCGATCTCACGGCCGCCGGTCAGCAGGGCAGCAATGGCATCGACGAGCGCAAAGATAGAAACGCCTAGGATCAGGAGCCCTTTGCAGAGGTTCACCAGCGACTCAAAGTAGCTGTAACCAAAAGGGTACGACGCGCTGTCCGGTCGGCTGGCTAGCTTGCTGACTTTAATGGTCACCAGGGCAACGCTGAAATAGATCAGATTGAACAACCCATCCAGCAGAATGGCTTGGGAGTTGGAGGCCAGCGTGGCCACGATACCGGCACAGCCGATAAGCAATGCCATCAAGGCGGAAAATGCCAACGTACTCGACTCTTTCTTCACGAACGCTTCTGCTCCCATGTTTGCTGAATAAGAGGCTGGCAAGCATAGCAATATCGTTGATCGTCATGTCAGTGTTTTTGTTTATCGCTAACCCATAAGCGGTCAAGGAGCAGCCTGTTTGGCAATGCATGAAACGTTGTACTAGCTTTGTATGACATCTTTTCAATGTATGCCATAGCGACCAGGAGGGTGATGTACATGCCGTTTTTAAATGCGGGAGCAGAGAAAGGAACACCTGTCGAGCTTTACTACGAGGTGCGCGGGGCGGGTAAGCCCGTGGTGCTGATTCATGGCTGGCCGTTAAGTGGCCGCTCGTGGGAGCAGCAGGTGCCCGCGCTGGTGGAAGCAGGCTACAAAGTCATTACATATGATCGCCGTGGGTTTGGTTGGTCGACCCAGGCAGACGGTGGGTACGATTACGATACGCTGGCATCAGATTTGAAGAAACTAATCGATGCCCTGGACTTGAACGAGGCTACTTTGGTGGGGTTCTCCATGGGTGGCGGTGAAGTGGCCCGTTACCTCTCAAGCTATGGCACCGGCCGAGTGAGTAAAGCGGTGTTTGCCGCTGCGGTGCCACCCTACTTGTATAAAGCGGATGATAATCCCGAAGGCGGTCTGGATGACGCCACCATTAACCAGTTCCTGGAAGGCGTGAAAGGTGATCGTCTTGCGTTTCTGGAAGATTTTACCAAGAACTTTTTCGCTGCCGGTGAGCGCAGCGATTTAATCAGTGAACCCAACCGTCAGTACCACCGCGATATAGCGGCGTTTGCCTCTCCGCAAGCGACCTATGAGTGTATCAAGGCGTTTAGCTATACCGACTTCCGCGAAGACCTGCCCAAGATCGATATTCCCACCCTGGTACTGCACGGCGACTCAGATGGCATCGTGCCGTTTGAAGTCAGTGGCAAGCGATCCCAAGAGCTGCTGCCTAATGCCAAAACGGAGGTGATTAAAGGCGGCCCTCACGGCCTGAATGCTACACACGCTGAGGAGTTTAACCGGGCGCTGATCACCTTTCTGGATAGCTAAGTCACCACTGAATAGACGTGCGAAAAAGAAGAATGAAATAGAAGAGTGAAATAGAAGGTGACATTGTAAGCGCCGCCTGTTCAGGCGGCGCTTTTGATGAGTGATTACCCCTCAATCCAAACCTCTTCCCCGTTAAACTCGATATTCCAGGTACGCAGCTTGACGCTGTCGTCTTCCAGGCACTGGCCGTCTTCAAGGCGGAAGTGCTGCTTGTAGACAGGCGAGGCAACGACGGCGGCGCCTTTAAGATCGCCCACAATGCCGCGGGCGATGACGTTGGCCTTGGAAAAGGGGTCGAAGTGGTCGACGGCGTAAAGCGGGTCGCCTTTGCCTGTTAAACGCTCGCTGGGGAGATAAAATATCGCCACTTGTGCAGGGCCTTCGGCGGTTTCAATCCAGGCGGCGACGCCCGAAAACTCGACAAGATCGGCCTTAGTGCAGACCTTTTGCCACGTCTTGGTGGTGTGTTCCGCCATGGTATCCATCTCTTTTTTGAGTGCCGTTGCGGTCATGGGTTGCCTCGTTTTTATTCAGTGTCAGTGAAATGTTCAGCGTCGCTTAAGCGGGCCGTGGCTGGCCGCGTTCAGACGTCATGATGATCGACGGGTCCGGGCGTTCATCGTTAACGAAGCTGCGGAAGCGCTTGAGTTTTTCCGGATCGCTGATGGAGTCTGACCATTCGCACTGATAGGTGTCCACCACGGTTTGCATCTGGCGTTCCAACTCGGCATTAATGCCCAGGCTGTCTTCCAGAATTACTTCTTTGAGGTAGTCCAAGCCACCGTCGAGATTTTCACGCCATACCGAGGTGCGCTGTAAACGGTCGGCGGTGCGCACATAGAACATCAGGAAGCGGTCAATGGTGCGGTAGAGCTGCTCATCATCAAGATCCGTGGCGAACAGTTCGGCGTGGCGCGGGCGCATGCCACCGTTACCGCAAACGTAGAGGTTCCAGCCGTTTTCGGTGGCGATAATGCCAATGTCTTTGCTCTGCGCTTCGGCGCATTCGCGCGTGCAGCCGGAAACGCCAAACTTGATCTTATGCGGGGCGCGCAGGCCTTTGTAACGGTTCTCTAATTGAATCGCCATGCCAACGCTGTCCTGCACGCCGTAGCGGCACCAGGTACTGCCCACACAGGATTTCACCGTACGCAGCGATTTGCCGTAGGCGTGTCCGGTCTCGAAGCCTGCTGCAATCAGCTCGCTCCAAATATCCGGCAGGTCTTCCAGGCGGGCGCCAAACAGGTCGATCCGTTGGCCGCCGGTCACCTTGGAATAGAGGCTGTATTTTTTAGCTACTTCACCCAGGGCAATGAGTTTGTCGGGCGTGATTTCACCCCCTGCCACGCGCGGCACCACCGAGTAAGTGCCGTTTTTCTGCATGTTGGCCATAAAGGTGTCGTTGGTATCCTGTAAGGGGATATGCGCCGCATCGGTGATCGGTTCGTTAAAGCAGGAGGCCAGAATAGAGCCCACGGCGGGCTTGCAGATATCGCAGCCCAAACGGTGGGTGTCGGGGTTGCCGTGTTTTTCAATCAGATCAGTGAAGGTTTTGATGCCTTCGACCCGCACGATGTCGTAAAGCCCTTGGCGGGTATGGGCGAAGTGTTCGCAAATCGATTTATCGACCTCGACGCCGCGGGCTTCTAGCTCGTGATCTACCACGCTTTTAAGCAGAGCGGTGCAGCCACCGCAGCCGGTGCTGGCCTTGGTCACGCTTTTGACACCGGCGAGATCGACCGCGCCGTCATCGATAGTGGCGCAGATATCGCCCTTGGTGACGTTGTGACAAGAGCAGATGGTAGCGGTTTCAGGCAGCGCACCCGGGCCAAGCGTGGGCGCGGCGCCGCTGCTTTGGGGCAGAATTAGCGAGGCGGGTTCTTCCGGCAGCTCAATACCGTTGGCGTAGTACTGCAGCAGCGTATCGTAAACGGCGTTGTTGCCCACCAGCATGGCGCCGAGCAGTTTTTTACCGTCACTGGAAACCACCAGCTTTCGGTACTCCTGCTTGATCGGGTCCAGGTAGCGAAACATCCGCGCGCCGGGGTTCTGGTTGCCATGGGCGTCACCGATCGAGCCGACATCCACGCCCAATAGCTTGAGCTTGGTACTCATATCCGCGCCGCCAAAATGGATATCGCCGCCAGTGAGGGTGGAAAGAGCCGCCTTGGCCATTTGGTAGCCTGGGGCCACAAGCCCGAAAATGCTCTGGTTCCATAGCGCGACTTCACCAATCGCGAGGATCGCCGGGTCGCTGGTAAGACACTGGTTATCCACCACCACGCCGCCGCGCTCGCCAATTTCCAGCCCACAGTCCCGGGCCAGCTGGTCGCGCGGGCGAATGCCTGCCGAGAACACGATCAAGTCAGTCTCCAGCACTTTGTCGTCCTGGAAAACCATGCGGTGGCGGCTCGCATCACCATCTTCAATGCGCTGAGTCGCCCGCTCGGTCAGCACCTGTACGCCCAGCGCTTCGATTTTTTCGCGCAGTAACTCGCCGCCTTCGTTATCTACCTGCATCGGCATGAGGCGTGAAGCGAACTCCACCACGGCCGTATCAAGATTCAAACCGCGCAGGGCGTTCGCTGCCTCTAACCCCAATAAACCACCCCCCACAACCACGCCATTAGTGGCGGTTTCAGCCGCGGTGCGTATAGCGTCCAAATCGTCCAGGGTGCGATACACCAGACAGCCTTCGCGATCGTTGCCGGGAATGGGCGGCACAAAGGGGTAAGACCCCGTGGCTAAGACAAGGCGGTCGTAAGGGTAGCGGCCTTGATCGGTAATCACTTCGTGGGTAGTGCGGTCGATCTCCATCACGCTTTCGCCACTGCGCAGCGCCACGCCGCTAACGTCGTAGTAATCGGCATCACACAGCGCGAGTGAATCGGCATCGCGGCCACTGAAGTATTCGGACAGGTGCACCCGGTCGTAGGCGCGGTGGCGCTCCTCCCCAAACACGGTGACTTGATAGCGCTCAAGGGCGCCGTTATCGACGAGCTGTTCGACCAAGTGGTGGCCGACCATGCCGTTACCAATAATAATAAGTTGTTCGGGCGTTGCCGCTGGTTGGGTAGACATCATGCCACCTCTAAGGTCGATAAATGGGGAGTGTCGTTCTGTTGGTCAGCCGTGCTCGCTTGGAGTGCTTCAACATCCGCGGCGCCAAACAGCAGTGCTTGGCGGCAGTCGCTAAGGTCATTACCAGCGAGCGCTTGGTCGAAGTACCAAGGGCCTTGGGTGGTATCGCCGTAAAGCACCGCGCCCTCTATCCGGCCGTCGCGCAGCAGTAGGCGACGGTAATCGCCGCGCTCAATGTCGTGGTAATTCAATACGTCATGCTCGGTGCTGGCCTCGGTGGGGCCAAAGGCGTAGAGCGCCACGCCGCTGATTTTGAGCTTGGTAGCGCTGGGCGCATCCGCGTAGCCAAGGGTAGGCATGCCACCTAAGCGGGCGGCGAGTACTTCCACCTGACGCCAGATCGGTTCCACCAAGCCGTAGGTGGTGCCATCGAACTGGCAGCACTCACCCAGTGCTGATATCGCTGAGTCACTGGTGGTGAGAAATTCATCCACCACGATAGCGCGCTCGGTGTTCAGGCCCGCCTGGTGGCCAAGTTCCGCGTTAGGCGTAATACCCGCTGCAATGATGACGCTCGTGGCAGCCAGTTGGCGGCCATCATCAAGATGCAGCTTGCTGACCTGGCCTTGGGCGTCGCCTTCTAGCCGTGCTAACTGGGCGCCGGTAATAATCTTCAGGCCGCGTTGGGACAGTTCGTTTTCAAGCAGGTGTGAGGCGGTGGTATCCAGTTGGCGGTTCATCAGCCGTTCGCTGCGCTGGAGTACGCTAACGCGGATATCGTTGCCGCGCTTGCGCAGCCCTTCGGCGGCTTCCAGGCCTAACAGGCCGCCGCCAATCACCACCGCCTCACCACCACGATGAGCAATGGCGGTCAGCGCATCGGCATCTTGCAGGTCACGAAAGCCGTGCACGCCCGCAAGCTCAATGCCAGACACATTGGGCATCGCTGGGCGCGAGCCGGTAGCAATGACCAGATGGTCGTAAGGCAGCGTGCGGCCCGTGTCGGTGACCACGGTTTGGCAGTCGCGGTGAAGAGTGTCGACTTTTTCGCCAAGGATCAGCGTGACACCTTGGTTCGCGTACCACTGTTCATCGCGCAGCGTCAGTGCGTCCTGATGCATCTCACCGGCGAGCATTGGCGAGAGCAGAATACGGTTGTAAGCCGGGGTGGGCTCGGCGCCAATCACCGTGATGCGCTGAGGGCGCGTGGGTAGTTTCACCAACGCTTCAATCAGGCGGTGGCTGGCCATGCCGTTGCCAATAATCACTAGATGCACGTTTTGATGATCGTTGGGTGAGCACCGGGAATGGGGTTCCATGGGTGTCTCCTCTGTCTTTTTACGGCTGCTTGAGCACCAAACAAAAAACGCCCCTCACGCTCTCTCATTTCCACGCTGGGTAGAAGGAGGAAGCATCAGGGGCGTCGTTGCCCGGTAGCGTTGTTTAAAATCTATGCGTTAAACGCGCGGCAACCGCCATTGGCTGCCAACTGATTAAACACTTACCGTGTATAAAGCAAGGAGCTAGCCAACTGGCTATTAATCACCCTTTTTTCAAGCATGTCAGGTATTTAAAAAGTAAAGGGGGAGAAGCGGACGCGTCGCTGTTCGAGCAAGCTGCACAGCGATGGTGCGAAAAGGGAGTGGGCTGCACTCTCACACGACATTTAGCGTGGATACATAGCCTACAAGAGCGCTGTGTGATGAGCTTTCATATTTTTAACTAGTTGTTTTTAAATCGTTAATTTTTATGAGTCCGGTTGTCGGCTTGGCTCTTGCAGCTAACGAGGTAATAAGTGAGTTAACAAGGCATAAGCGCTCATTGTAAGGCGATGGCAGAGAACAACTCCAACGCCGTTATTAGAAGAATAAGTAGCCGTTAGAAGATGTGAAGCTGTTAGTAAGTCTTCATTTGTATGAAGAGACTACTGCAAAGAGTATTGCACCGATGAAGGTGCGCTGTGGCAACGACGTCCAGCCCTCTTCTCTTAATGCGTTGATAGCGCGCATTAGAGAAGGGGACTGGGCGTTTTTTTTATGCCTGACGCTAATGAGGAATCCGAGGAGTAGCTATGACTCAGGCCAAAACCACATGTCCTTACTGCGGCGTCGGCTGCGGTGTGACGGCGACCGTTGAAGCAGGCACGTTGAGCGCTGTCGAAGGCGACCGCGACCACCCCGCCAACTATGGTCGGCTGTGTGTCAAAGGTTCTGCGCTGCATGAGACGTTGGGCGAGCAGGGCCGCCTGACGCATCCGCGCGTAGATGGCGTTGAGGTCTCCTGGGTGTCCGCACTAACTACCACTGCTGAGCGTTTAAACGCGCTGCGGGCCGAGCATGGCAATCATAGTATCTCGGCGTACCTGTCGGGGCAGCTATTGACGGAAGATTACTATGTGGCCAATAAGCTGTTTAAAGGCTTCCTGGGCACGCCTCACTTAGATACCAACTCGCGACTCTGCATGGCCTCAGCGGTGGCTGGCTATAAGCGTGCCTTCGGTGCGGATGCAGTGCCGTGCAACTACGAAGATCTGGAAGAGGCGGAGCTGGTCGTGCTGGTGGGTGCTAACCTGGCCTGGAACCACCCGGTGCTTTATCAGCGGATTAAAGTGGCGAAAGAGCGCAACCCGCTGATGCGCCTGGTGGTCATCGATCCGCGGGTCACCGATAGCTGCGAAATTGCTGACCTCTATTTGGGGATCAAACCGGGCACGGATGCTTACCTGTTTAACGGGCTGTTGGCATGGATGGCGCAACATGAAAAGCTCGATACGCTCTATCTTGAGCGTCACACCGACGGGTTTGACGATGCCCTGGCGGCGGCCCAGCAAACGGCGGGCTCGGTGGCGGAGGTCGCTGCTGCCTGCGATATTGACCCCGAGCGTCTGGAAACTTTCTACTATTGGTTTGCCAGCCAGCTGCATGTGGTCACGCTCTATTCCCAGGGCGTTAACCAGTCCTCAAGCGGCACCGATAAATGTAACGCGATTATCAACTGCCACTTGGCGGGCGGGAAAATCGGCTTGCCGGGGGCGGGGCCGTTCTCGATTACCGGCCAGCCCAACGCCATGGGTGGGCGCGAGGTGGGCGGTTTGGCCAATCAACTGGCCGCGCATATGGATTACCATACCCCCGGCGCCCGCGAGCTGGTCAGCCGTTTTTGGGCAACGGCGACATTGACGCCGAACGTGCCGGAAGGCCCCGGCTATAAAGCGGTTGAGCTGTTTGAGGCCATTGAGCGCGGCGAGATAAAAGCACTGTGGGTGATGGCGACTAACCCGGCTATCAGCTTGCCTGACGCGGCCCGGGTTCGCGCTGCCCTGGAAAAGTGCCCGCTGGTGATCGTTTCCGAGTGCGCTGCGCATACCGATCTGCTGCCTTATGCGGATATCGTGCTGCCAGCCTCTGGGTGGTCCGAAAAGGACGGCACCGTCACCAATTCCGAGCGGCGTATTTCTCGCCAGCGAGGCATGCTCCCACCGCCGGGTGAAGCACGTCACGACTGGTGGATCGTCTGCGAGGTGGCAAAACAGCTGGGGTTTGATGATGCCTTCCATTACACGCATCCCTGGGAGATTTTCGACGAACATGCTCGTCTTTCTGGGTTTGAAAACGGCATGGCCGACCGCCCGAAGCGGTTGTTTGATATTTCTGGCTTGGTGGGCCTTGGGCGGGATGGCTATGACGCTCTGGCGCCGGTTCAATGGCCGGTCACTGCTCAAGCACCCCAGGGAACCGCGCGTCTGTTTGAAGATGGCGAGTTCGCCACGGCTAATGGCCGTGCCAAGCTGTTGGCGATTAAGCCACAGGGCCCTGAACAAGCACTCAGCGCAACCTATCCGCTGCGTTTAAATACCGGACGAATTCGTGATCAGTGGCACACCATGACCCGGACGGCGCGGGCACCGCGGCTAATGAATCACCGCGCAGAACCCTTTATGGATGTACACCCTGATGATGCTCTTGCTGCAGGCGTGGTCGATCAGGGGTTGGCAGTATTAACCGCCGTAAAGGGCGAATTTCGTGCTCGGGTACGGGTATCCAATGCTCAGCGCCGCGGTGAAGTGTTTGTTCCCATCCACTGGACCGACTGTTTTACCCGCCAGGCCAGAAGTAGCGCGTTGGTCGATAGCATCACCGATCCGCTCTCCGGTCAGCCGGAAGCCAAACATGGCGCTGTGGCGTTGTCGCCGCTGGCAACGGATTGGCAAGCCACCCTGTTAATTGCGGATGGCGTTACTGGATCCACCCCGTGGTGCACGAGCGCTTACTGGGCGCGTATTCCCATGCGCGCCTGCCAGCGTTGGCAGCTTGCTGATACGCAGCCGATCAATGATTGGTTGGCGCAGGTGAAAACGTGGCTGCCGGGTGAAGTGTCGGTCGTCATCCAAGACCCAACTACCGGACGGCTGCGTGCCGCCTGCGTGGAAAGCGGCCAACTGCGCTGGTGGCTGATGGTTGGCACCCCAACAGAGTTGCCGGGCTTAGCGTGGTTGGAAGCCCGGTTTAACGATACCTCATTGAGCGATAGCCATCGCCGCCGTTTACTCGCTGGCTGCGATGACGGCGCTATGGATACGGGCCCGGTGGTATGCAGTTGCCACCAGGTAGGCCAAACTATCATCACGAATGCTATTCGTGCAGGCGACACCAGCGTAGAAGCGCTGGGGGCTAGGCTTGCCTGTGGCACACAGTGCGGTAGCTGTATTCCCGAATTGAAATCCCTGATTGAAGAGGAACGGCCCTATGCGCGCACTAAGCAACCCCTTGCTAATGAAGTGGTTTAACTCGGTGATGCGAGTGTCTTCAGCGCTGCGGTCGTCGCTTGGCGGCGGGCAGGACGTTGAATTACGCCTGCCGCTAAAGGGGCGGCGTGCCCACTGCCGTGCCGGGCATGTTTACTTGGTCGGCGCCGGTAGCGGCGATGCAGAGTTATTAACCCTCAAGGCCGCACGCCTACTCATGCAGGCGGATGCCGTGGTGTATGACCGTTTGGTGGGCGATGAGGTGCTAGCGCTGATTCCCAGCAGCCGCCAGCGTTACTATGTGGGCAAAGCCCGCGGCCATCACAGCGTACCCCAAGCGGAGATCGGCGCGCTGATGGTCAAGCTGGCGCGCGAAGGAAAATCGGTCGTGCGGCTGAAAGGGGGAGACCCCGCAGTGTTTGCGCGCATGGGCGAAGAGCTGGATGCCCTGGCTGCCGCCGATGTTCCCGCCACGATTGTGCCGGGCATTACCGCGGCCTCTGCCGCCGCGGCCTGCATGGGCATTCCGCTTACCGACCGTGGCCATGCGCAGCAGTTGCGGTTTGTGACTGCTCAACTATGCCGCGAAGACGGCACGCCAGATTGGGCAGCGCTGGCGCGTAAGGATGAAACGCTGGTGTTTTACATGGGGCTCTCCAAAGTCACCGCGATTTGCCAAGGCTTACGCCAGGCGGGTTTGCCTGATGAGTGGCCCATCATGCTCGTCGCTAACGCCAGCCAGCCCGAACAGCAGTCCTTGGTGGGCTCACTGGCGGATATGCCGGAAAAACTGGCCGCCCATCCCTTGCCATCACCCTGCTTGATCGTGGTGGGGAGTGTCGTGCAGCGGGTCGCTACCTCGCCCGTTGGGTTGGCCGCTGCCTGTGGTTTCAGCGAAGGCGCTCGCTAGCCAATGGCAACACTGACCATTTCGCTTGGCCAGCACTCTGATAAAGGCCGCAAACCGAGCAATCAGGATTTTTACGGCGCTTACCTACCCAATGAATCCCTGCGCGCCACCAAAGGCATCGCCATTGCGTTGGCGGACGGCATCAGCAGCAGCGAGGTAAGCCGAGAGGCAAGTGAGGCGGCCGTAGGTGGGTTCTTGACCGATTACTACGCCACCCCGGCGACGTGGGCCGTGAAAACCTCCGCCCAGCGAGTGCTGCAGGCCACCAATGCCTGGCTTTACGCCCAAACTCGGCAAAGCCAATACCGTTACGACCTGGACCGTGGCTATGTGTGTACCCTGAGTGCAATGGTGATCAAATCCACCACGGCTCACCTGTTCCACGTCGGTGATAGCCGCATTTATCAACTGGCGGGCAACTCGCTTGAGCCGTTGACCGAAGATCACCGCTTCTGGTCGTCAAGGGAAGTAAGCCATTTGAGCCGCGCGATGGGCGCCAGTCAGCACCTGGAGCTGGATTACCGCAGCCTATCGATCAGCGCGGGTGATGTGTTCGTTCTCACCACCGATGGCGTTCATGACTGGCTCACGGCGGCCAACATGGGCGCCATTATTCATGCGCATTGGGGTGACCTTGATGCGGCGGCCGAGGCGCTGATTACAGCAGCTATCGAAAGCGGCAGCGATGATAACCTGACCGTTCAGATTGTACGCATTGACTCGTTGCCTGCTGGCGATGCCGATGAGCTTTATGCGGCGTTGAGTGCGTTACCCCAACCGCCAGAACTACGTGCAGGGAGTGAACTAGACGGCTATCGCATTGTGCGCCAACTGCACGCCAGTAGCCGCAGCCATGTATTCCTCGCGGAAGAGATTGCCAGTGGCGAGCCAGTCGCGCTGAAAACCCTGTCCACCGAGTTAAGTCAGGATCCCGCAAGCATCGAGCGATTTGTGCGCGAAGAGTGGATTGCCCGTCGCCTCGACAACGTCAATGTGCTTAAAGCGCCTAGCCAAGAACGCCCTCGCCATTACCTTTACACGGTGCTGGCCTATATCGAAGGGCAAACCCTGACCCAGTGGATGCACGATCACCCTAACGCCGACTTAGCCACTGTACGGCCTATCATTGAGCAGATCGCTAAAGGGCTACGTGCTTTCCATCGCCTGGAAATGCTGCACCAGGATTTACGCCCCGACAACGTCATGATCGATAACCACGGCACGGTAAAACTGATCGATTTTGGCGCCGCCAAAGTGGCTGGCATCGCCGAAGCGGCTAGCGACGACCGCTATAGCCACGATATTTTAGGCACCGCGCAGTACACCGCCCCGGAGTATTTTTTGGGGGAAGGCGGGTCGCCCCGGGCGGATCAATACTCCCTCGCCGTTATCACCTATCAGATGCTAACCGGCACGCTGCCCTATGGCACCGAAGTGGCTAAAACCCGAACGCGGGCGGCGCAACATAAGCTTGCCTATCAATCGGCGCTCAGCGAAAACCGGGAGCTACCCGTCTGGGTGGATGAGGTACTTAAAAAGGCGCTTCACCCCAGCCCACACAAGCGTTATCCAGCGCTTTCGGAGTTTATGTTTGAATTGCGCGCGCCAAGCACTGAAATGCTTAAGCGCGCCCAGTTGCCACTGCTAGAACGCGATCCCGTGCTGTTTTGGAAAGGCGTATCGCTGGTGCTGGCGATAGTGGTGATCGCGCTATTAGTGCGTTAAGAGGGGCTAGGAGGGGGATCAACGTGCGTCGTCAAAGCGGTCGACCCGGCGTAAGGTGGGGAAAATTTTCATCCATGCTCCAACCACCGCTAGTGTGCCGACACTGCCAATGATGGCCGCGGGCACGGCACCAAACCATGCCGCCATGCTGCCGGCACGGAACTCACCTAACTCATTGCTGGAGCCGATAAACAGCATATTGACCGCATTGACACGCCCGCGCATTTCATCGGGGGTGGCAAGTTGAACCAGCGTCATGCGGACATAAACGCTAATCATATCGGCGGCGCCGGCCACCAGCATGGCGATCATCGAAAGCCAAAAAAACGTCGAAAAGGCGAACACCAGATTGGCAACGCCAAAAATCGCCACCGCTATAAACATCACTAAACCAGCGCGGCGCTTGATACCGCGGATGCCCAAGTAAAGCCCCATCAACAGGGCGCCAACCGCAATAGCGCTTCGTAGCGCGCCCAACCCTTCCGGGCCAACGTGAAGTACTTCCTGCGCATAGATGGGGAGCAGTGCCACGACGCCACCCAATAACACCGCAAATAGATCCAGCGAAATGGCGCCCAGAATAATCGGCTGATAGCGGATATAGCGAATGCCCGCCGTAAAGCGTTTGATGGCAGTACTTTCCAGTGTTTTGGCGATTTCAGCATAGCGAATTGGCACCGGCATCAGCAGCACCAGCGCCGCAATAAAGCATCCTAAACACACGCTGTAGGCCAGGCTTCCGCCGCCCAGGCCATACAGAATGCCGCCCAAAAGTGGGCCGCCAATCACAGCGATCTTCATGATGGAGCTATTCAGCGCAATGGCCGATGCAAGCTGCGCGCGGGGCACAATGTTGGGCAGCAAGCTTTGTAAGGCGGGGCCGGTAAAGGCTCGCGCCGCGCCAAACAGTGCCAGGACCGCGTAAAAGCCACCGACACTCTGGCTTCCATTCAGCGAAAGCGTCAGCAGCAGCGCGCTGCACACACCTTGCACCACCCAGCTAATTTGCAAAATGCGTTTGCGCGAAAAGCGGTCAACGAAATCCCCAGCGGGGAGCAGTAGCACTACCATGGGTAAAAACTGGGCCAAACCGACATAGGCTAACGCCATGGGGTCACGGGTAATGTCGTAAACCTGCCAAGCGACAACGATCGCCTGAATCTGCATGGCAAACACGGCTGCTAAGCGCGACAGCAAAAAACTCAAAAAACCGGGTTGGCGATGCAGCGGCAGTAAACGTTCTGAAGTGTTGTTTGGCGTGTCGGTTGAGGAGGTCATGGCATCTTCATGGTGGGCATAGTTTCAGGCGCAAAGGGTTGAAGTAAGGCAATGGTCACCCCATGTTAGTTAACACGCTATCAATAGAAAAGGATGTTAATGATGCAGAATGTAATGCCTAACCCTGGTTTCGGTACGTTTCGCCTGGAAGGCGATACGCTCAAGCAAAGTATTCATGCGGCGCTTGAGGCAGGGTACCGTCACATTGATACGGCGCAGTTTTATGGTAATGAAGCGGAAGTGGGTGCAGCGATTCATGACAGTGATGTGCACCGCAGCGATATTTTTCTTACCACCAAGGTGTGGTTTGACAATCTTGAGCCTGCCACGCTGAAGGCCAGCGTAGAGGAAAGCCTTGAGAAACTGGATACAGGTTACGTGGATCTGTTATTGATTCACTGGCCGTCGCCCAATAATGAAGTGCCGATGGCGGATTACTTAACGGCCCTTAAAGACGTCAAAGCAGAAGGTAAGGCGCGCCATATTGGTATTTCCAATTTCACCTGCGAGCAGGTAGACGAAGCGATTAGTATTTTGGGCAAAGGTGAAATTCTGACCAATCAGATTGAGGTTCACCCTTTCCTTCAGAACCGTAAACTGGCGGAGCATTGCGAGCATCAAGGTCTTCAGGTCACCGCCTTTATGCCGCTGGCCGTCGGTAAGGTAATGGAAGACCCGACGCTTCAGAAAATTGCCGACGCCCATGGCGTAACACCTGCGCAAATTACCTTGGCTTGGGTAAACCAGCGCAATATGATCACCATCCCGTCTTCCACCAAGGCGCGAAATATTCAAAGCAACATTGCTGCCTTTGATTTAGTGCTAAGCGACAGTGACATGGCCGATATTGCCATGCTGGATCGCCAAGAGCGTATTGCTAATCCGGATTTCGCGCCCGCTTGGGATGAGTAAGCAGCCGGAATAGGCAAGGCGAGGAACGCTGAAACTTAATAGATGTCTTAATCGATGCCTGCTAAAAGCAGGCATCGTTCATTGTTAAAAGCACGGAGCTAATAATGAAACACTGTAAAATTCAAGACAACGCGTTAAAAGCGCAACTGCGCACACCAATGTTTAAAATACAGCAGCAAACCCCGAAAAAAGGCAAGGGCAGCTACTCCCGTAAAGGTCGAATAAATAAACAGGCATATAGCCAAGCCGCTTGATGGGCAGTTGTGCGATCAAGACGTGTTCATCAAGCGCTTTGGCTATATGTCGGTTACTTTCCTGAAGGCTTAAACGCCCCGGCCACAATGGGTGGCCGGGGCCCTCACTATGTCAAGCGGCTCCCGTCGTGAAGGTACGATGGTGGGGCCTTAACCTATTTAGCTAATGGCTCGTCCTGAGTCACCTGGCACCTTTCCATTCGGTACCCCGATTGATAAACGCTGCGTAGCCGCAGGCCGTGTCGGCCATCTAGTTCCAGCTTGCGGCGAAGGCGGCTTACGTGGGTGTCCACCGTACGTGTCGATACATCGCCCTTAATGCCCCATATCAACTCCAATAAATGCGCGCGTGTTATCAGCTCGCCAACTTTGGAAAAGAAAAGCGCCGCTAACCGATACTCCCGCTCGGTAAGGCCAACGGCTCTATCTGCCACGCTGATATAGTGCTCCTCCGTATGCAGAGTGAACGTATCGGGGCATGACGACGCAGGGCGCGGCGTCGAGTAGCCTGACCGCCTTCCAAGCGCGCTCACCCTGGCAATCAGTTCATTGGGGCGAAGCGGTTTGGCAAGAAAATCATCCGCGCCTTGCTCTAGTGCTTTCACGACGTTGTCTTCACCCTGACTAGCGGTAATAAATAGGATGGGCCCGCGCCAACCCTCATGTTGGCGTAAATGCAACACCACATCCATTCCGCAGCTATCGGGAAGCTGCCAATCAATGATCAGGAAATCAAATGATTGCTGCTGGGTAGCGCGACGCAGCTCACTGGCGCGCGTAAATAGAGCAACCTCATGGCCCGCGCTGGTAAGGCACGCCTCAATAAAAGCCTGCTGGTCAAGATCATCTTCAAGTACGCCAATATGCATGATCAGTTCCCTTATTATGGTCTTATTAATGCCATGTAAATGGGGGCGGTAAGCTCATCCACTAAGCTTAGTTGATAATGCTACGTTGACACAAAGGTTCACAGTTAACCTTTCGGCGGCCGTTATACAATGCCAGCACACTCAACTGTTTACACCGAGGTGCAGCATGAGGCGTCGTACTATGATCCACCGCCAGTGTCACAGTGCTAAGGTTTCTCCCCGACCTAACGTTCATCACCGTTCCATGGGGCAAAAATGCCGAGCATATATACTGGTGGCGCTGTTAGTTTTGCTGTCTTCCCATGCTATCGCTTTGGACTTACCTGAAGGCCCGGTCATATTGGTGGTAAGTGGCAAGGTAGGCCACACCAATGTCGGCAACGAAGCCCATTTTGATAAAGCAATGTTAGAAGCCTTGACTCAGCACGAAACGCTTACGCATACCCCTTGGTATGACGGTGAGGTTCGCTTTTCTGGCCCATTGGGGCGTGACATTTTGGAAGCGGTTGGTGCTGAAGGAGAAAGCCTGCGTGTCGTTGCATTAAATGATTACGCGTCGACACTTCCTATCAGTGATTTTGAAAATTTCGATGTGATTCTAGCCATGCAGGCAAATGGCAAAACGCTGCGCGTTCGTGATCATGGCCCTCTATTCGTTATCTACCCTTTTGATCAGTATCCAGAACTGCTGAATGAAGAGATCCTTTCGCGTTCAGTGTGGCAGGTGAAGCGTATAGACATTAATTAAAATAAAAAGAGCAGACGTATGTTAGCCATAATTAAGGTTTATTTTTCACGACGGGCTAGGGTCGCTACTTTTTCAGCGATCCTTTTTTTTCTTTCAGCGTTAACGGCTGGGGGCGTCATTTTTAATCGGCAGCATGCGTTAGAGAATCGTCTGCTTGAAAATTTGTTATGGGCTGGCTATCAGTACGATCGTGAGGTGCGCGAGCTTCGTTTGATACTTCTTGAGATCAGCAGCGGTAATAGCTCTGTTGACGATATTCTCCTACGGTATGAAATCCTCTTTAGTAGGAAGACTTTGTTTTTTCAAGGTGATATCGGTCAGGTGGTTCATAAACTTGATCACATTGGCGAGTTGATTCGGCAAACCGAAGCCATAATTTTGGAAATGGATGATCTGCTTGTTCCGCTTTGGGAAAACTCTGCTGTATTAAATAACTACTTGTTAACGACACTGTTAGATAAAACGTCTCTCTTACAAAAATTGACAGGCACAATCTTAGTAGAAACCAATACTCATGTGAGTTAAGCTCAAGTCTGGTGTATGGGAGGAGGTAGGAAGGGTGGCGTATCCTGTTGATTGATCACGACCAAGATCTCAACCAACACGAGTGGATACGCC
>JGI24025J20009_10000020_pt1 | contig 112021 bp, 109 predicted proteins | sample Cruoilmetagenom3_FD_20009 | JGI IMG/M metagenome (IMG submission 20009)
TCGTGAAGGCGGCCGTACTGTAGGCGCTGGTGTTGTTGCTAACGTATTGAACTAATCGATAAGTCTCAGCAATGAGATTTTGAGTTAGTCATAAAAAAGCCATTCTCTTAGAGGATGGCTTTTTTTGTGGGTGGGTGGAAGTGGTATTATTAATAATAAAGTGAAGTCTCAATAAGATTCTTTGGCAAAATTTGCCTGAGCTAAGAGCCATTAAGCGATAAATATAAGAGGAAGCGCCGTGTTTGCTATAGAAGATTTACCCATTAATGCAGCAGAGCGTCAGCACGTAATACAAGCGGTGGCGGATATTGAAGCTGTGGTACAGCCACAAGATGCGTGGTCTTATCAGACATTGCTCCAACTCCTTGAACAAGATAGTATCTACATACTAATTGTCTATGGGCAAGAGCAGCCTGCTTCTGCGAACGGAAATAAGGTGGTTGGCTACTGTTTATATCAAGTGGTTTTTGAGCAAGCAGAAATTCTACGTATTGGGACGCAGCCTGCTTATCAACGCCAAGGTATTGCCTCGCAACTTTTTGCTAAATTAAACACAGAGTTAAAGACCGGTCAGGTAGAGAGTCTGTTGTTAGAAGTGCGTGCAGATAATGCCCCTGCCATTGCTTTATATGAACAGCAGGGGTTTTTGGTGATTCATCAGCGTAAAGGCTATTATCAAGGGTTGGGCCAGCCTGCTGTTGACGCGTTGATTATGCAGCGTGTTTATCGTTAAGTGGTTCAAGACGCCTTTTGTCACTGTGAGGGTGCTTTCTTTTTGCATACTTCGATATCCAGCTGATAGTCACTGTCTGCTTTCATGCGCTCCAGCACCTCGATACGTTCGCTTAGCAACTCTACCATAATGTTGATATTGGCTTGTTGGTTTTGAACCTGTGCTAACTTTTGCTGAGTCAGTGTCAACTGCAAATCAATATCGAGTTGACCGTCGTAATAATCATTAAGATTTTCTCTGATTTCTATAAGCGTAAAGCCGATGGCTTGGGCGCTTTTGATCAGCTCGATACGTTCAATACACTGGGGGTGAAACTCCGTATATAGACGAGAACCTGCCTGCCGTTTACGGGACTTTAGCAAACCCAATTGGTCATAATGACGAACGGTATCTTTGGTTGTATTGGCTTTTTTTGCTAGGGCGCCAATTAATAAGAATGAGGTATCAGGTGCCATAATGATCTCGACCGTAGGTAAATATTTATAGAATATTATAAATAACAAAATGGAGTGTGATAGGTAGTAGCAGTCGCGCTTAACGTTGTTTGAGCTGCCAAGGCTCTACGGTATCAAGTAGCGACACTGCTAACGGTTTGTGAGAGTCGCTTTGCCATTTTACTGAGCGACCACTCAGTAGGGTACCCAGTTGATTGAGAAAATCCACTCGCGGTAAGGTGATGGCGCCTAAGCTCATAAGATGGTCATTTGGAAGCTGACAGTCAACGAGCCCTACATGGCTTTGTTCGCACAAACGCATCAATCCCCAAAACGCCAGTTTAGAGGCGTTAGAGGCGCGGTGAAACATGGATTCGCCAAAATACACGTTGCCTATTTTTAATCCATAAAGCCCGCCGATCAGCTGTCCTTTATCATCCCAAACCTCGATACTGTGGGCAAAGCCTTGAGAATGCAGCTCAGTGTACGCTGCAATCATCTCTTCATGAATCCATGTATGTTCGCCCTCAGGTAGTCCGTCGCTACGGGGTAAACTACAAGCATGGATCACCTCAGCAAAAGCGTGGTTTAGGGTCAGCTGCCACCGTGCGCGACTGGCTTGCTTACGCAGAGACTTACTCGGCTGATAGTCACTTGGCACCATCACACATCTTGGTTCAGGACACCACCAAGCGATAGGCTCATCTTCATTAAACCAAGGAAACAGCCCCTGCGCATAAGCAGAAATCAGGGTGTCGGGCGCTAAGTCCCCACCCATAGCGACGATACCAAGCCCCTCAGGATCGATAGACGTAGGATCAGGAAAGTCATAACGCCCAAGACTCTTTAGAGCCTCAGGTGTGATGGGATGATCATTATACTGTGATAAGTTAGCCATTTAGTCTTCTTGATCAGCAGTCAACGTTGACGCATACGTGTGATCAGACGCATTGGCTTCCCCAATGGCGTCCAAATATTTCTCTGCATCAAGCGCTGCCATACAGCCAGTACCAGCAGAAGTAATGGCCTGACGATACACATGATCTGCGACGTCACCGGCTGCAAATACCCCTGCCATACTGGTTTGGGTGGCATTACCATTTAAGCCGCTGTTGACGATAAGGTAGCCATCTTTCATATCGAGCTGATCTTTGAACAAATCAGTATTGGGCTTATGACCGATGGCAACAAACATGCCCATCGCTTCTAGTGTTTTGGTGCTACCATCTAGCGTAGACTCGATGACCACGCCATTAACGCCCATGTCATCGCCGACCACTTCTTTTACTTGATGGTTCCATTCGATTTTGACATTACCATTTTTGGCTTTTTCAAATAACTTGTCCTGTAGGATTTTTTCAGAACGCAAGCTGTCACGGCGATGGACTAGTGTGACCTCAGAAGCAATGTTAGAGAGGTACAACGCTTCTTCGACGGCGGTATTACCACCACCAATGACGGCCACTTTTTGGTCTTTATAAAAGAAACCATCACAAGTGGCACAAGCTGATACGCCCAAACCTTTAAATTTGGTTTCAGATTCTAGTCCCAAATATTGAGCAGATGCCCCTGTTGAGATAATCAAGGCATCACAAGTGTAGTCGCCATTGTTACCTGATAGCTGAAAAGGACGCTCATTCAAATTCACGTCATTGATATGATCATAGACCAATTCAGTACCGAAGCGTTCGGCGTGGGCTTTCATACGCTCCATTAAAGCAGGTCCCGTTAAATCATGAGCGTCGCCTGGCCAGTTATCGACTTCGGTGGTGGTCGTTAATTGTCCACCCACTTCCATACCTGTGATCATGACAGGCTTGAGATTGGCACGTGCCGCATAGACGGCAGCGGAGTAACCGGCTGGGCCTGATCCTAAAATAATAAGCTTTTCGTGACGTGGAGCTGTAGTGGCAGATACCATGAGTTGTTCCTTGCTAAAAATAAGAATGAAAAATGTGAGTTATTAGTAGAATAAAAAGATACTCTTCAAAAGTTGTGACGAATATGGTTTTTCTAATTGCTGTGTGATAATAACATAAGGGCATACGGCAAAAAGTGCAAGTTTGCTAAAACAAACACAGGTATCATTAGAATTAAAGCATGTGGGTCTTGAAAGAGGATTTTGAAACATGGCTAAAAAGATAGTGGGTATTTTATAGGGTTTACGAAATAGGGTTTACGAAAAATTGTTAGAAGTATCCTGTCAGCGGTTTTGACGAGTAGCTCGTGTTTTGTGTCTAAATCGTATATTGGCTTACTTTCTTGCATGCTTTCTTTAGAAGACTGTCGCCACTGTACCTATGTATTTGTTATTATAAGAAGTTATGCCAAGTGTGGTCGTACCTAAAAAATGACGGTTATCTATCGTTGTTAGGAGGGATAATGGCCTTTAAACACTTAGCCAGGTATATTTATGTCAGCACTTTATGTCAGCATGATTAGGCTTAGTCATGCATGGGCGACCATTTAGTATTAATAACAAGGCAGATCTTACGTGATATCAGCACCGCTTATTGAGTATTTAAAAAAGGGAATATTTACCCTCCTTGGGTTGATACTGGCCGTTTACCTGTTTGTCATTTTGATGACGTACACAGGCAATGATCCTAGCTGGTCGCACATCAGTAGTGATATGACGACGATTAATAATATGGGCGGTGAAACTGGGGCGTGGTTGTCTGATTTGCTCTATAGCTTCTTTGGTTTTGGCGCATGGTGGATTCTGGCGTTTGTGGTTTATGAGTCTATCCTTATTTGGTGGGACAATAAGCCAACGTTTTGGCTCATGCGCTTGGTTGCTTATGTGTTTTTATTATTAAGTGCCAGTGCTTTATTTGCTCAGTTTGTGTCTTTGATCCAGCAGATTACCAATCCCGCATCGACTGAGCTTGAAGGTGTGGCGGGTGGTATTATCGGCCTTGAATTACAAGTGCGTTTGGCGCAGCTGTTATCACAGTGGGGGAGTGCGCTTTTCTTGGCAGTATTTGTCATTATTACCGCCACCTTTGCCTTTAACATTCATTGGCTGACGATCTATCGCAAGGTTACGGCGCTATCATGGCTCGGTGCTGGTGTAAAAAATAAAGACAGGGACAATACCTTAGCCACGCCAGAAAATAACGCTTCCGAGAACGATGATGAAAGTACAGTAAAAGATCATACAAAAAAAGAGGCGTCAGAGTACGAACAATTACCACTTGAGCTACAGACAGTGGATCATGCTAAAACAGTAGATAACAGCGGTCGGTTCAGCAATGCGTTGTCAGATTTTTTAGTAAACTCTGGGCTTGCTGATAGTGTGAAGGCGTCCATGGCGACAGCAACACAAGCTACTACCTCTGATCAAACCGCTGTATCTAGTAATGGAAAAAGCGATTATTTAAACACAGTAGCCGTGACCCCTAGTGGCACTATGGCTCGTGATACGATGGCCAGCGGTACTACGGACAGTACTACCGCCCCCATGAATACCTCGACGTCATCGAGTCCTACTATGATGCCTGTGCGTAAAGTGGAACCAAGCTTTGCGTGGAATGATGCCAGTACCGTCGATGATTTGTTAGCAAGTGAGCAAACGAGTTATAGCGCTCATGGTGTGAATCGCGCCGATGCTGATACTTTAGTTTCTAATGATACCGACCTTGAATCACCAAATGAAGCTGCCCCAGTGTCCACACTCACCCCAGAGGCAGAGCTGGCATCGGCTCAATCAGCTGTGAATTCACAGACAAACACTATTCAGCCATCAGTTGATGACTCGTCATACAGTGACAGTCGTCGCCAAGTTACGACCGAGTCTAGCTCTGCTGAATTAGAGAGCACAACGGCAGCCGTTGATACGTTGGCAGAGGCTTGGTTAGCAGAGCATGCTGACGTCTTGGAACCTACGACTCCTGAGTCTCATGACCCCGTTCAGTCAGACAATATCGCTGAGCCGCTAGTATCAAAAAAAGTAACGTCTGCGCCAGATGTTACTCCTGATGACTCAAACACACCCTCGCAACAGAGGACTAACGAACCAGCTGAGCTGTCACATAATGTTGAAGAGCCGAGCGTGACTGAAAACCCAGCTGCTCTAGCATCGACAGAAGCTACTTCGCCCGCACCAGAGGATACTGCCTCGGTCTCAGAAGTGGCTGACATGACGCCAACCAACACGCCGCCTACCAATCCAAAAGCCGCCCCAACGGTAGAGGCAACGAGCACTAAGACAAGTACCCCATCGGCTAATGCGGTTAAACCTTTGATGAGCTTTGCCGTGCCAGAGGGTGATAGCAGCAACCGTATCACCGACATGATGCCAGATGATGACACGAGTACTGATGACGATGCCCCAGTCATGCCAGATATCAGTGATGATGCGGCCTTTAGTCAAAAATCACGCTCGATGCAAACGGCCGCCTATCGCAGCAGCTTAACCCCTATTCCAGAAGTGTCTATACTCGATAAGCCTGATCCTGACCGTAAGCCTAGCTACACCGTGGCTGAACTTGAGCAACTTTCTGAATTGTTAGAGATTAAACTGCAAGAGTTCAACGTCAAGGCAACCGTCGTTAATGCAATCCCAGGACCTGTGGTCACTCGCTTTGAAGTGGAGCTTGCCGCAGGGGTAAAAGCCAGTAAGGTCACAGGCATTTCACGCGATTTGGCGCGCTCATTATCGATGGCTTCTTTGCGGGTGGTCGAAGTCATCCCAGGCAAGCCTTACATCGGTATTGAAGTGCCCAATAAAAAACGCGAAATGGTACGCTTGATTGAGCTGCTCAGTACCGAAACCTTCAAAGACCCTAAAGCACAAATCAGCATGGCCATGGGTAAAGATATTGGTGGTAACCCAATCATCACGGATCTTGCCCGCGCGCCGCACATGTTGGTCGCTGGTACCACAGGCTCTGGTAAGTCTGTACTGGTCAACTCCATGTTGCTCTCGATGCTACTCAAATACACGCCAAATGAGCTGCGCCTTATTCTGATTGATCCAAAGCAGCTAGAGCTTGCCAACTACAATGACATTCCGCATCTGCTGACGCCAGTCGTCACGGATATGACCGAAGCTGCTAGTAGCTTGTCATGGTGTGTGGCAGAGATGGAACGCCGCTATCAGTTGATGAGCTTGCTTAAGGTTCGTAAGCTGAACGAGTTTAATAAAAAAGTCGTTGCGGCAGAAAAAGCAGGCAAGCCGATGCTGGATCCTTTGTGGCGACCGAACGACAGTGTCAGTATCAGTCAAGCGCCCAAGCTAAAAACCTTACCAATGATTGTTATTGTTGCAGATGAGTTTGCCGATATGATCATGCAGGTCGGTAAGCAAGCAGAAGAGCTGATCACACGCTTGGCACAGAAATCGCGCGCCGCTGGTATTCACTTGATGCTCGCCACCCAGCGCCCATCCGTAGATGTCATCACAGGTTTGATCAAAGCCAATATTCCAGTACGCGCGGCTTTGCGAGTCAACTCAAAGGTCGATTCACGGACGATCTTGGATAGTGGCGGGGCTGAAGACATGTTGGGTAATGGTGATATGCTGTTTTTGGGGCCGGGTCAAATCGAACCCGATCGGGTACATGGCGCATACGTCAGTGATGAAGAGGTCAACCGTGTCTGTGACGCTTGGCGTGAGCGCGGTGCACCTGACTATATCGATAATATGGCAGGTAACTTTGAGTTGTCTAGCCCGGGTGGGGGCGGTAGTACGGCTAACGCTTCTGGTGAAGACGACGACCTTTATAACGATGCGGTCGCCTTTATTATGGAAACCCGTAAAGTCTCTGCTTCTAGCATCCAGCGTAAATTCAGTATCGGCTACAACCGTGCGGCGCGCATTGTAGACTCTATGGAAGAGGCAGGATTGGTCAGCTCGATGGGCAAAAGTGGTAAGCGTGAGCTACTGATGTAAAGGTTGGTCAGTTGGACTAAATGATTCAAAAGCGAGCTGCACAAGTAGCTCGCTTTTTTAATGCCGTTTTTAAGGATTGTTAAACAAATATTGGTAGGAAGTCTGTCCGACTATGCGCTAACCCGATATACTAAGTAAAATCATTTACCATGGAAGGTTAATTATGTTTAAAGAATATACTCAGTATGATGCCATAGGGTTGGGCGCACTCGTCAACTCGGGTGAGGTGAGTGCGAAGGAGCTGCTGGACGCAGCTGTTTATCAAGCGAACAAGATGAACCCAAAGTTAAACGCCATTATTCACCGTTTTGATGAGCGCGCCTATCATACTGCGCGCGCAGGATTGCCGACAGGCGTTTTCAATGGCGTGCCTTATTTGCTAAAAGACTTGTCTTTTAGTTTCGCTGGTGAACCGATTACCATGGGCAGTCGTAGCGTCAATGTCATCTCAGAAAACGACAGCGAAATCGTTAAGCGTATGAAAGCTACCGGCGTGAATACCTTCGGTAAGACCAATACCCCTGAGTTTGGTTTGATTATCACCACTGAGCCAAAAGCCCACGGTGCCACTCATAATCCCTTTAAAAAAGGCTATAGCTCGGGCGGATCTTCAGGCGGTAGCGCGGCGGCAGTGGCTAGTGGTATGGTACCCATGGCAGGCGCGGGTGATGGTGGTGGATCGATACGTTTCCCTGCCGCTTGGTGCGGGGCATTTGGATTAAAGCCGAGCCGTGGCCGCAATCCAATGGGTCCTAGATTTGGTGAAGGCTGGGAAGGGGCAGTCGCTGATCATGTGATTACGCGCTCAGTACGTGATAGTGCTGCGATGCTCGATGCCACAAGCGGTGCAGAGGTTGGTGCGCCATTTGTGATTGGCGCACCTGACGGCACATTTTTGCAAGCTGCCATGCGTGCACCGCGGCAGTTGACCATCGCCTTACATCAGCAGCCATTGATCGCCAATACCACCGTAGATAAAGAAGTGCTTGCCGTCCTTGAGCAAACCGCAAAGCAATTAGAATCTATGGGTCACCGCGTAGTACCAGCTGAGCCGAATATCAATATCGAGCAGTTTTGGCACGACTTTATCGTCGTGGTTTGCGCACACACTGCCTTTACGATAGATAATATCGCGCGTGACTTTGGCGCTGCCCACATCAAAAATTTAGAACCGCAAACCTATAACATGGCGCTGCTAGGTCGCTCGCTATCAGCGGTTGATTTGGCGCACGCCAAACACGGTTGGCACAACAGTCAGTATCAAACGGGTTTATTACTCGAAACCTACGATATGATTTTGTGCCCGACTGTACCGACCACTGCTGTGAAGCACGGCGTGCTACCGCCAAGTCGTGTGGATGAGATGCTGATGCGTAGCGCTGAAGTGCTCAATAAAGGCATAGACATGGGTAAGTACGCCTTTAACTCAGGCATGATTGAAAAGCTGAGTCAGCCTGTGCTTGGTAAAATGGCCTTTACATTATTGGGTAATGTCACAGGATTGCCCGCGATGTCAGTACCGGTCGGCATGAGTAAAAAAGGCTTGCCCATCGGCATGCAGTTGATCGGGCGCATGAACGATGAGGCGACCTTGCTTAGTGTGGCAGGCGAGATGGATCGGGCGGGGTTATTTACCAAACCTGCTTTTGAAAAGTAGTTTTATGTTCTATGCCTTCTAATCAAAGCGATAGATATCCATACCCAAACTATGATGCGCCATGCTTTGATGAACGACAGAGACGCGCTGACCTGCCCCTAAGGCAAAAAATAGTGGGAGCAGATGCTCGTCACTTGGATGAATATCTTGATAATTAGGATATTGCTGCCAGTCGAGAGCGCTGGGTATGTCTATTTTAAGCTGCTGTAGCAACCATAACTTAAACGCTTTTGCTGTCTGATCGATGCTGTCCGCTTGCCAGCGCAGTGCTTGTAAATTGTGCGTGATGTTACCTGAGCCAATAAGCAAGATCTGCTCATCACGCAGGCGAGCAAGCTGTGCGCCCAACTGATAGCAAGCGACACTGTCATAGTGCTGCGGTAACGATACCTGCACGATAGGCACATCTGCCTGTGGGTATAGGTGTTTGAGCGGCGCCCAAACCCCATGGTCACACGCTCGCACCGGATTGACGCTACAAGTAATACCGCGTGCGGTGAGTTGATGCGCGAGGGATTCAGCAAGGGCTGGCTGACCTGCCGCAGGATACTGGATTTCGTACAACTCAGGAGCAAACCCGGAAAAGTCATGCCACGTTTTTGGCTGTGGATTACTGCTGATTTCAAGCTTTGCCGACTGCCAATGGGCTGACATAATAACGATGGCACGGGGCTTGGGTAAGTTTTGCCCAATACGTGCCAGCGCGCTGGTGGTGGCAGACTGCTCAAGCGCCAACGTGGGTGCGCCATGTGAGATAAATAAGGCTGGTAGCTTTGCCATGTTACCAGTACTGGTTATGACAGCAGATGTGTCCGCCCAAGCTGTTGCTGCCGTGATGGGCGGCAGCGTACTATCGTGATGATCGTCACATGGAGGGAGAGTCTGAGAGGTGTTAGGTGTCGCGCGTTTTGGATATTTCATGGTCTCTGTATTAGGGCGCGCGCCCTTTTTTCAATCTGTTTTGCCGGTGATATTTTTAGATTAAAAAACAGTGGGTATGTATTTTATTCAATTACCACGATGATAAGGGTGGTTGTTATTGATACTCATCGCTCGATATAACTGCTCCATTAACACCACACGAACTAACGGGTGCGGCAGTGTCAGCGCTGACAATGACCACTTTACATCGGCTTTTGCTAACACTTCTGGCGACACCCCATCTGCACCGCCAATGACTAAGGCAATGTCATCGCCTTGCTGCATGCTGTCTGCCAGTTTGCCCGCCAGCCCTTCTGTTGAAATCATCTTACCTTTGACGTCCAGTACCCATAGCTGTTCGCGCCCTGTTGCGTTATGAGCGGCCAAAATTGCTTGACCTTCTTGCTCACGGTACTGTGCTAAATTGGCATCTGAAGGGTTTTTTGCCCGTTTTGCGGCGGCAATTTCAACGATCTCTGTGCTCAGCATGGGTTGGATACGCTTAAAATACTCATCAAAACCCGTCTGTACCCAGTTTGGCATTTTATTGCCCACACTCAAAATTCTTACTTTCATAGGAAATACCATTTTAATAGTTGAAAAAAACGTAATAGCAAAACGCTACGCTTAAATTACTGTAACAAACCTGACTTTTACAACGCTTTTTTTTATGCTTTACTAATATTTGATAAACACTTGTTCTTTATATAGTCGTCTCTTAGCGCTGTTTGGTAGAGGGACGAGCAAGTACCCCATGTTGTTGTCGTGCTCCTAGCCAGCATTTTGGTCTTAGGAGTAAAAGGGATATTAACGTTTTTAAACGAAAGGAGTCGTTCATGAACCGTAGTATATCAAGTTTTCTCACGCTTACCGCAGGTGCCCTGCTATCTACCTCTGTTTTTGCCGCCTCTTTGGACGGCACGCAATGGCAAACCATTGATGATAAAACAGGAGAAAAAAAGGCCATCATTCAGTTGTACGAAAACAATGGTAGAGTGTCCGGAAAAATCATTAAGGTGCTTGACAGAGAAAAGGCCAAAGCAGTCTGTACTAAGTGTCCGGGTAGCCTAAAGAACCAACCTATCGAAGGCTTGCGAATTTTAACAGGTCTAAAGGCCGATGGTAATAACAGATGGCGTGATGGTAAGTTGGTCGATCCTGAATCAGGTAAAGTCTATTCGGGTAAGTTGACGTTAAGTGATAATGGTCAAAGTCTCGACTTACGTGGCTATGTCGGCACACCACTATTTGGTCGCTCACAAACTTGGCAACGCATCAAATAACCGTTTGACGCTAGGTAGACTGTTTATTAACAGTCACTGTTATTTGAAACCAACCATTTGAAACCAGCCATTTAAAATAAACCATTTAAAGCAAAAGGGTAGCCCATAACCATGAGCTACCCTTTTTGATTGGCCAAATATGATCGAGCCAAATCGATACTGCGTAGTTATTGAGCGTGACTTGCAGCCTACATTAAAGGCGCAATGGTTTGTGAGACGGTGCTTTCTGTCTCTTGGCTGTTGGCGCTAGCCTCAGTCGGGGTTGGCTTTGGAATAACGGTGAGCTTTGCGTCAGACTCAAAGACAATGGCTTCAACATCATCGAAGTTGTTTATCCCTTCAGAACGCATCGCACATTCGATCTCTTGCCCAGTCAACCGTTCAGCGCGCATCGCGTCGGGCAAAAACTGCCCTTGATAAAAGACAATACGTGGCTCAGATAAAATAAAACTGCTAAATTGCGGTGAGATAGAGGCGTATTTGGTGACCAAGAACTGCAATAGGTACAGCACCAAGATAGAAGCCACTCCTTCGATAAAAGGCACTTCTTTAAGAAGAATGGTACTGGCACCCAAGGAGCCAATCATCACCGTGACAACCCAATCAAAGTTGTTGAGCTGTGAAGTGGAGCGCTTTCCTGAGGCTTTAGTGACCAGCACGATCAACACATAAACCATGGTTGCCGTCAGCACAATACGCCCAAGTTTGTCTACACTGTCAAAAAAAAGCATATCCATGAAGATCACTCCTGTTATCAAAGTAAAACTGCTTTTTATTAGTAAGGTATCTACTAAACTTAGCCTAACGGATTTTGCGCGTCTATAGGAAGAAATTTGTAGTCACTTGTAGAGGCCTTAGATATCTTGTTAGTCTCAAATCATCTTGCGTTTGGGATCAAGCAAGCGATTGAACGCCCAAATACTGATTCGAGCGCTGACTAAGGTCAGTACCAGTATCATGATCAACGATGAGAGCAGGGGTAACGGGCGTTGTTTGGCCATCTCAAACAACACTTCGCGATTTACCGCATCAAATAACCAAAACCATATGCCTAAGAAATAAACGACCGTGAGTAACCACACGGCTGCGACTCCGCCAAACATCAAACGATTGATCTCTTCACTATCTAGTGCGCGCTGCTGATGTTTGACAAATTTGTGTACCGCGATGTAGGCGCCGACAATGACGGAGAGTACGGTGATGAGCTGGGAGTTTAGGGCGATTTGGGTTTGGATCATCATGAATATCACACTGGCAAGCGTATAACCAATCGCGAAAAACCCAACATATTGGGCCAGTTTAGGCTGAGCAAGTTCATGGTGTTGTGCTGCCCTGTTATGGCCTAAGTGTGGGTTGGATTTATTGAGTTTAGTTGTCTTACGTGACATAAGCTGACCTTTATAAAGGGGAAAAACAGAAGGTTCAAATTAACATTATGGTGCGATAAAAGTAAGATAAAAGGGGCTTAGTGCTGCGCTGTCCAGTCTAGCATGGCATCTAACACGGGTCTCGCGGTATAAGTGTTTAACGCCTGCTCACTATTGATGAGCCCAACCACGACATAGTCCTGTTCTGATACTCCTTTGACATACCCTGCCATCGAAGTGACGTTGTTTAAGGTGCCCGTTTTTATCCACGCGCGGCCAATGGCGGCTGACTCAGGTAAACGGTCACTATGCGCCGTAATGGTGCCGCTGACACCAGCCACGCCCAAGGAGTTGACGTAAGCGTCGAAGCTTGGACGGTTATAAGCGTACGTTAATAACTCGCTTAAGTTAGCGGCAGTGATCGTACAGTCGCGGCACAGTCCTGAGCCATTGGTCAGATGCGGTGGCGGCGTGTCTAAATGGTGCTGCCACCACTGATTGATGGTCTGTAGTGTCTGCGGATAGTCCGTCGCAGCCGCGTTGCTAACCTGATACAAGCTGCTGGTTTTCTGGAGACTATTTTGATTACCAACTATTTGCTCACGAGCCTTTTCACTGGATATACTTTTATCGGTATTGGTTTTAAGTAAAGTCTCGTGATGATAAGCGCCTATCGATAGCGCCACTTGCTCGGCCATGACATTGTTTGAGAAGTGATTGATGTCATGGACCTGCTGCCTTAAATTTAGTGAGGGGTAGCTGACAATGGGTAGTGGTGACATAGGCAGGGCGGCCAGACCTTGTGCTGGCTTAACCCTTTTGGCCGCATCGTATGGGGTTTCTTGGGTAATGACGGTGCCACTTAAGGTATTGCCCAACTCTTGCCACTTAGCGGCGATGACCCGTGCCGCAAACGCTTTGGCATCAGGGTAGGCGACATAAAAAACATGCTCTTGGCAGCGGTTTGGCAGATCGGTATTTAGTACTAACTGTTTGGCTTGCCACTTTGGGGCGAGACTATAGCGTGCTTGACCGCAGGCCGCTGCACGCACATTTATCACGCTTGGCATGTGATAATTCGCTAATTGCGGCGTGTACGTGAGGCGAGCTTGACCGTTGTCCATCGGATAGCTTTTGATACCAACGGTGCTAAAATTGACCAAAAATCCATCAGGACTGGCGTTATAAGGACGTAGTGGCGCATTATCAAAGGCGGCAGGGTCTTTAGTAACGTTGTGAAAAATAGAACTATCGACAATCATGTCCCCATTGATATGACGAATCCCTGAGGTTTGTACTTGATACAGCAGTTGTTTTAAACGCTCATGGGTCATTTTTGGATCGCCGCTTCCTTGGATAATCAAGTCGCCATACAGCCGATCTCCTATCACTAAGCCTGTGTGATAAACACGCGTATGCCAGACAAAGTCGGCACCTAGTGTGTCTAAAGCGATAAAACTGGGCACCAGTTTCATGGTGCTGGCGGGGGTGCGCGGAGTATCAGGCTGGTGACTCAGTAATGGGGAAAATGAGATTTTGATAGCAGATGCCGCTGTGTTGGTATGATTGTCTGCTGCGCCCATGCTGCCATTATCAAGGACTGCTTGGTTACCAACTGACTGAGAAGCGGAATGATGACTATCGGGGATCAGCGTTGGAATACTCTCCAAGCTTTGATAGGTATAAGGGTCGTCAGTATAAGCGTGTATTTTTTGCTCGTGTTTTTTAATCGTTCGCTTCTCGATAGTGGTTAGGGTAACCTGCGGACTTGAGTTGTTTTTACCATCGTGCTTAGCATTTTGAGTACTGTTTTGTTTGACGCTTTTAGAGTCAAAAGCTGCCTCAGTCTCTGCCGAGTCACTGCTATCGATAACTTGAATGGGAGAAGGCAGGTGGCTGGCGTTTTTATCACCGACTGGCGTGATGACCATACTAATATCAGAAGCTGATAACTCTGCACGTGATAAAGCGGCTTGTATGGCCGCTGGCAATGCTGCTTGTGCATAGAGTGGGGTTGCTAAAACTGTCACTGCAATGAATATGCTAAGTAACGATAAGCGTTTACTGGCTTGAGATGTCACACGAAAATAGCCAACAGAAGGTTTTGCTTTGGCGTCATTTTTGGTGTCAATAAGAGCGTTATTATTGAGGGTGTGGCAGCGTTTAGAGGTGGGTTGCATAAGCATCTATCGTCAGCTAAAAAAACAGCCTATGGTAACATGAGTTGCTGTTTTCGCGTAGATGCCAGGCGTTGTTTGATAGTCGCCGAAGCTTCTTATCACGAGCGCGCACGGAGATGCAAAAACGCCATTGCGGTCATAATCGCGTCATTATAAGCATCATGAGCACCCAGCTCAGGAATGTCGTAGTGCGCTAAAATGTTGCTCAAATGCTGCGATTGATTGGGAATACCTTGAGTACGATCACCCATACGCTGACTGTATAACTGACGGACATCAATGATCTTATTTGGTAGGGCCGTGCCCATGTAACGTTTGACCAAGGGGTTTAAAAACCCAGTGTCTAGCTGTGTACAAAAGCCAACGATCGGTCGATTGCCTATAAATGGCAGCAAGTACGCCAGCATCTCCTCATAGCTCATGCCATGCTCAACATCAGCGGTACGCAAACCATGAATAACAATGGTATCGCGGTCTGGCATCACAGGTGGTTTGCATATCAGATGCATACCGTTGCCTGTGTCGATCGTATTGTCATTGATATGAATCGCTGCGATAGACAACAAATGGTGTTTTCTTGGGTTCAGCCCCGTCATTTCACAATCAATCGCCACCCACTGCTTGGCTAAGGGTTTGCTAAACATAAACGCCAGCTCTGGGCGCTGTAGTTGCGTCTTTTGCCAAGCGTAAGACAACTGTTTTAGCCAACTCATATTCGTTACCCATCCATCTACGTTAGTGTTAGCCTTATGATATTTCTAATTGATAGTGCTGACGGAGCTGTGTCTTAAAGCTTTTGACCACTGCCAAGCACTCTTTTAACAAGTCACGCTCAAGCGCAGTTAAGGTCATGGGGTCGACTTGCCGTGCGTGTTTGTCATCGGTCGAGAGTGCCACTGATAAACGCTGCGCCATAAAAAATTCCAACGCTTCCAATAAGGTGTCGGCGCGCTCTTGGTTGATGACATGAGCTTGCACCAACGCCTTGAGACGGTCTTTTGTGCTCGGCACGGCTAAGATGTCATATTCTAATGCCAAGGTGCGAATTCCATGTACCAGAGGGAAGATACCGGCTTTTTTTAGGTCAATGTCTTGTGAGCTGGACTTGCCACCGAGCAAGGGCATGAACTTTTGCCACCACTGATTGACATCACCAAACTGTAGTGCTGCGCGGGCGAATTGACGAACGAACATTGGATCTGATTGCCGATGGGCGACCTTGAGGTGTTGACGTACTTGGGTCAGGAGCGACTCATCACCGCAGACGTATTCACCATCGAGTATGGCGGACAAATAAATACCATGCATCGGATCGGTGTTTTTAAACCATACGCCAATCTGGGCGTTAAACTGTTTTAGCGGCTGCCGCCACATGGGATTGGTCATCATGATATTGCCGTCACATAGGGGGTAGCCTAGGTCTGCTAAATGGTGATTAAAAGTGTCAGCAAACTGGGCCAAATCAGGATGCGTGTAGCCATCGCGTATGATGAGCGCGTTATCTTGGTCAGTACGCATGATTTGTTCGCCGCGACCTTCAGAGCCCATCACGATGAGGCAAGTGTTCTTCATGACGGCCTCAGGCACGATCAGCTGCCACAGCTTGGTAAATACCTGTGCGTTTAGTGTCTGTACCATGCGGCTAACGTTGCCGATTTTTACGCCATTTTGATGCTGAGCACGAATATAGCGACCGATAAGCTCGACTGCGGTATCTAGGCTCATTAAGTCTTTTGCTTGTTCGATTTGCATACTAATAAGCTGTGAATGGTGACTAATGTGAGCGAGCAGGTCGCTTTGTCCCAGCACGCCTGCCACGTTACCGTCACGGTTAATGACTGGCAATCGATGGATGCGATAGCGGGTCATGGTCAGTAGGGCATCACCAATCTCATCATTCGCTCTGATCGTCCGTAAATTAAAGTTGGCGTAACGCTGACAAGGTGTCGTGGCGGGGTCTTGCTGGTCACTCACAGCGCGGCAAATGTCCGTGTCGGTTAATATGCCTAATAGATGGCCGGTTCGCTGGGGCAACGCGACATCATTTTCTACAGAATGGGGCTGTATCAGTACGTGTTTTAGTCCGGCCTTTGTCATGATACCAGCGGCTTCATAGAGACTAGCGTTGGCATCGACAATATGTACTGGCAATAACTTAACCTCAATCACGGGTTGCAGCATGATTTGCTGTACTTCTTGTTGGTTATTATAATGAGAGGGGTCGATGACTTTGCCACTGCGCCGTTGTCGTAAGGCTTTTAAGCGTTCCGGCAGCTTGTCTGATAACAGCTGGCGCACCAGATGATTCTGAGCGCTGATTTTATCGACTGTGCTGCCAGCTACTTGCAGCAGCAAGGTGTCTTCAGTCGCTCGAAACTGATAGGTCTGTATAGCTTTAGGGTTGGTGCTATTTTCATCCCCTTGTTGTAAGCTGTTTTTGGGTGATGCTTCAGGCAGGCGTCGACTATCGAACCAGTCGTTGTTATTGAGATCGTCAGAGTGGTTGCTACCCAAATAAGACGCGACAAAGTCACCATCGAGTGACTGTTCAATCTGTCCTTTGATGACCACATAAAGGTACTGTAACTCTGCCACAGGTAGGCTTTCATCTTTGGCAAGGAAGCGGATTTGGGTGTTTTTTCTGATGCTTTGACGCTCAGCCAAGCTTAATACATCAAAGGGGGGCTGGGTAAAATCAAGATGGGGCATGGCATCGTCCTTGATGGCACATTTAAAAAAGACTCTTTACTATAGCACTATTAAGGCAAAAAACCTTTAATAACCACAGTTATATTGTGGCTATTAAAGGCTGAGGTCTTGCTGACCGCTTAATCTTTAGGCAGCTACCGTTTATGTGCCCAGCAGTTGACGAATGCGACTGATCGCTTCACGGCTTTCCTCGACGCTAGCGACAAGAGCAATACGCACATAACCTTGCCCAGGATTGTGACCATTTACCTCACGGGACAAATAGCGCCCTGCTAGCGCGTGAATATTGGCCTGCTCATAGAGTGCTTTGACAAATACCTCGTCATCACCGTCGAACTGATCAGGGACCTTTATCCAAAAGTAAAACCCAGCGTCAGGCATACGTAATTCTAGTAACTCGCCAAGCTCTGACATCCAGAGTGCAAACTTTTCTTGATAAAGCTGACGATTGTGTGCCACGTGTTTTTCATCTTGCCAAGCTGCAATAGAAGCAAGCTGATGCGGTATCGGCATCGCACAGCCTTGATAGGTGCGATACTGCAGGTAAGCCTGCAAAATCTTGGCATCTCCTGCCACAAACCCTGAGCGTAAACCGGGTAAGTTTGAGCGCTTGGACAACGAGTGAAAGACCAGGCAGTTGTGAAAATCGTTCCGGCCCAGAGCGGCGCAGGCTTGTAATAGACCGATTGGCGCTTTATCAAAATACAGCTCGCTATAACACTCGTCGCTTGCGATGATAAAACCGTATTGATCTGACAGACGAATGAGGTGCTCCCAGTCATCCATCGTCATGACCGAGCCTGTTGGATTATTTGGGCTACAAACAAACAACAGCTGCGTGCGCATCCAAACGTCCTTTGGCACGGCGCGATAGTTACCTTTAAAGTCATCATCGGATGTACAGGGCACAAAGTAGGGTGCGGCTTGGGCGAGTAGTGCCGCGCCCTCGTATATTTGATAAAACGGATTGGGCATGACAACCGTCGGCGGTTGATCAGACCCAGACAGCGAATGGCTCTCTATATCGATTTTTTTATGATTAATGACCGCTTGTACCACGCTAAAAATGGCTTCGCGTGTCCCCATGGCCGGCAATACCTGCGTATTGGCATCGACATGATGCAAAAAAAACCGCTTCTCTAGCCAGTGCGCGATGGTTTGCCGCAGCTCAAACAAGCCATTGGTGGTGGGATAATGGCTTATTTTGTCCAAATTTTCGTGTAGGACGTCCAGAACAAATGCGGGCGGCTCATGTTTTGGTTCGCCAATACCCAGCTTGATTTCACTGTAGCTATGGGCTGGCGTGCTATTGGCAAGCAAGGTTACCATCTTGGCAAAGGGGTAAGGGTGTAGGTGGGTCAAGTTGTGATTCATAAGTAGGGTAACTATAATGGACAATTAATAATAAAGTTATAAAGAAAAGTTACATTTAAGCAGTGTAGCATTTCTTTTGTTTTTTTTCCTTGGCTTCTTATATTAATACTCTGTGTCTTGTAAAAGACAAATAACTGTAATAAATTGAGAAGGCAGGGTTTAAAGAGGCTAAATAGCGTTAAGTAAAGCTTATCAGCTGATAACTTATAACAACGAAAAAAACCGCTATCAGACCTAACGATAGACTATTGTGAGGATAGTTTGATATGCCTAGTGCTTCGAATATTGAAGATATCAATACTAAAGAGAGCAGTGCTGAAGAGAGTATTGCCCAAGATATCAGTAATGAAAACGATGAGAGTAGCCAACAACGCACTAAATTGTATGAGCTATTAAAACAGCGGGAACAGTGCTGGTGGCAAGCGCGTCAGCAACTGATTAATCGTAAAGAACGAAAAGTGGTTTGGTACGGCGAAAACAGCTTAATGATGTGGTTGCTGTGGCAGCTGGTCAGTTATGTGGTCGTGGCGATGGTGCTGATGTTTCTCAGCAGCTTGTTGAATATACTGCTAACTTTATGGCAGTACGTTGCCTTATTTATCTTACAAACCGTGGTTTTTATCGCTATGCTGGCAGCCAAAGGGCGTACAGCAAAAACCCTGCAACGCAAAATTGATAAAGATGAGATAGTACGCGAAGAGGCGTTTAATGAGATGATTATTTTGGCAGAGGACAGTCTGTATCCAGACGTACACGCCAAATCGCCTATCTCTTTGAGGCAGTTGTATGAGTGCTTTGATGGAAGTTTCCATCTGGCAACCTTACATGGTCTACTACAAAAAGAAGTCGACGCTGGACGCCTTATATTAGGGCAACAGCAGATGGATGCCAAAATTTTACCGCCAGATCTTGCCGACGATGAGCTTGATGAGCATGCCAGCGAGATGGTGTATAAAAGCACGTTATAAGCACTGACTGACGCTAAATGCTAGAAGGATGCCTATGACTACGTACTAAATGATCACTAAGGGTAGCCATTTTCTCGCGAGCGGTCATACCTTTACAGTGCTTGAACATGTTTCTCAGCCTCCCAGTCCCACACGCCACCAGTAGTAAATAGCTTCTTTACGCTGTATCAACAGTACGATGTTTAATGACGTTTTTATTCAGTGTACTCTCTGCTAATCAACAAAATGATTAGCAGAGAGTACATTGCCATCTTAAATCACTTGGGTGTCTTTTTGGACGCTCAGACTCAGGATTAGTGCTGATTTTAAGGCCTCTAATCGATCAGCTGACAATGGCTCATCATTTTGATCACTGATATAAAACATATCCTCTGCACGCTCACCTAACGTGGTAATACGAGCAGCGTGTACCTCAATTCTCTCTTGCAAAAAGACTTGTCCCACTCGTGCCAATAACCCCGGCTGATCAAGTGTCTCCAAGCTCATGATATGTTGATCTGATGCTTCATTAAACTCAAAGTTAATAACCGTCGTTACTTCAAAATGCCTAAGTTGGCGCGGGATACGTTTATTCGTCAGCTTTAGCACGGTTGGGTCTTTAAAAGCGTTGATTAACCGCTGCTTAAGCTCTTGCTGGCTGTCTTCATCGACCAAGAGTGTCCCACTAGGATCGAGCAATACATAAGAATCCAACGCAAAATCGCGGGTGGCAGTAATGATGCGGGCGTCTAAAACGTCTAGATTCATCTGATCAAACACCGCCATGGTAACCGCAAAAAGATTTGTCTGATCTTGGGTATAAACAAAAACCTGTACCGCATCAAGAGCCAGCTCACGATGCTCTCGCAACACGATCAATGGTGGACTGTCCGCATTGGAGGCAAGACCAATCGGGGGGTGGTTCAAGATAGCTTCGGTATGCCATAAGATGTCTTCAGCAATCTCTCGCAGAAAGTACTCATCACCCAAATCATCCCATAGCCGCAAGACTTCATCGCGATTCATGTGCTGATTATTAACATTGTCTAGCATCGTGAGCGCTTGCCTACGTGTGGCACTGATCATGTCTTGGCGGTTGGTGGGCGCATCAATGTCAGCGCGCAAAATGCGCCGCGTTTGCGAGTATAACTGCTTCATCAAGGTGGCTCGCCAACTGTTCCACAACTGTGGGTTAGTGGCATTCATGTCTGCGACGGTGAGCACATAGAGATGATTGAGGTGGGTCACATTACCCACTAGGTTGGCAAAAACGGTGACGACTTCTGGATCTGAGATGTCTTTTTTCTGGGCGGTCATTGACATCAATAAATGATAGCGGGTCAGCCAGCCGACTAGATTTGCATCCGCTAAACTCATGCCATGAGCCAAGCAAAAATCAATCGATTCTGTTTGCCCAAGCTCACTATGATTGCCACCGCGGCCTTTAGCAATATCATGAAACATGGCTGCGAGCACTAAGATCTCTTTGCGCTCGATACGTTGAAAAATAGAGCTGACCAATGGAAAGTCTTCATAAAAACGTGGATCAGTGAAACGGTGCAAAATCCGAATCAAAAACAACGTATGAGCATCCACCGTGTAACGATGAAACAAGTCATACTGCATCAGACCAGTGACTTGCGCAAAAGCGGGAATATAGCTGCCCAAAACGCCACAGCGATTCATGGTACGGAGGCGATGAAAAAGATAGTTTTGTTCTTTTAAGTTGGCTAAAAAAAGCGCTTGGTGAGTGGGGTTGTCGCGATAAACCTGATCGATACCGCGTGCTGCGATTTTTAATGCCCGCAGGGTATGCGTACGGACGTTTTTGATACCGTATTGACCCATCAATAAAAACATCTCTAAAATGGCGTCAGGATGCTGGGCAAATACTCGATGATGCGCCATGGCGATTTGTTCACCCACTTGATTAAAGTGTGCGTTGATTGGCTGCTTTTTTGGGCGCTCATCATCTGGCAGTTGCGGCTCTATGATCGTCTCGTAGTAATGATTGGTCAACATCTCAGACAGCGTCGATATCTGCATAGCACAGCGATAGTAATCCCGCATAAAGCGTTCCACCGCCGCATTAGGCTGATCGTCCGGCTGCGTCTCATAGCCCATAAGCTGGGCAATCTCACGCTGATAGTCAAACAGTAGCTTGTTTTCATTACGGCCAGTCAGCACATGCAAATAATGACGTATTTGCCATAAGTAGCCTTCTGCAAAGCTGAGCTCATCAAATTCCTTTTCGGTCAAAAAGTTTTGCTGGACTAAGTCATACAGCTTGCCGACTCGAAAATAACGTTTGGTCACCCAGCCGATGATGTGAATATCGCGTAAGCCTCCAGGGGCCGTTTTGATATTTGGCTCAAGATTGTACTCTGTGGCGTTGTGCTGTAGATAGCGCGCTTTGGCTTCTGCAATTTTTGCGTCAAAAAAGGCACGGGGCGTCCACTGCTTATTGACAATCTGAATAGGCACATCTTGCAGAGCCTCATTACCAATCAGCAGCCGAGCTTCGAGCTGTGCACTAGCAATGGTATGATCAAGCGCCGCTTCTAGAGCGTCACTAACGCTACGCACAGAAAGGGCAGGCTCTAGGCCTATGTCCCAGAGTAGCGCGACCAAGCGGTCAATTTTTCCACTCGTATTTGTGTCAACTTCTTCAGGGGAGAGCAGTAAAATATCGACATCTGAATAAAGCGACAGCTCACCGCGACCATACCCACCAGTTGCAAACAATGCCAAATCGGTCTGATCCAATTCAAACCACTTGAACAACGCTATCAGTAGGCTGTCAATCGCACAGGCCCGCGCTGCCACTAATTGACGAATATTGACGCCGCGTTCTAAAGAGCGGCTAATATCCTCATTGATTTGAGCCAACCAATCAGGAATGCCAAGCAACGATTTTTCTGTTGCAGCGTTGTCTGGCAGCAGTGAGGCATTTGTCGCTATATCACTTGATAGTAAAGGCAGAGGCGTGAGATCAAGAGTCGCGACATCGCAATTAAACATGAGTGTTATCCAATTAAGAATTTAAAAATCAATCGTTAGAGCTAACAGTGGACTAAAAAAAGGCTGTAAAAATTAAGATATCGCTACGTGAAGGTACTGCTATATGGTCATTAGAATGTAACTGTATTTAATGAGCAGTATTTGATGAGCAGTATAAAGGGACATCATCGCTAAACAGTCACTAGACAATCACCACGCATAGTACGCAATATGCCTGAATTTTAGTCCAAAAAAAAGACCGCCTAGGCGATCTTTTGTAGTACTACTGGGTCAAAAAGCTTAAATCTTCTTCAGGGCGAGTGGTAAACACTTCACAGCCATTATCGGTCACGACCATTGTGTGCTCCCACTGAGCAGACAGCTTACGGTCTTTGGTAATCGCCGTCCATTCATCAGGCAAAATCTTAGTCTGCCACGTGCCTTGGTTGATCATCGGCTCGATGGTAAAGGTCATGCCTGTTTTTAGCTCAAAGCCAGTGCCTTTTTTGCCATAGTGCATGACTTGCGGTTCATGGTGAAACTCATTACTAATACCATGACCACAGAACTCGCGCACGATACTAAAACGCTCAGGTTCCACCACTTCTTGAATAGCAGCACCGATATCACCTAAGCGAGCGCCATTTTTGACGACACTCATACCTGCATATAGCGCGTCTTGTGCCACTTTGCAGATACGCTGCGCCATAATTGAGCCGTTACCCACGATCCACATTTTTGAGGTATCGCCGTAATAGCCGTCTTTAATCACCGTGACATCGATGTTGATGATATCACCATCTTTTAGCAGTTTGTTTTCGGTTGGAATGCCATGACAGACGACATGGTTTACCGAGGTGCAAATAGACTTTGGAAAGCCATTATAATTGAGCGGCGCAGGAATCGCCTGTTGCACATTAACGATATAGTCGTGAGCGATTTGGTTCAACGCCTCGGTACTGATACCGACTCGAACGTGCTCATCGAGCATAACAAGGACATCGCTGGCAAGTTTACCGGCCACACGCATTTTTTCTATGGCGTCGGCGGACTGGATAAGGGATTTTTTAGTCATCATGATCTTACTTATAGTTATGGAATTAATGTCTTGCATTATAGCATAAATGCAGCTGCTGCTGTTTTGTGAGACTGGCGTACAGAGCGTCAGTTGAGCTGACCGCTGACCTAAGAGGTTATAAGTTTATACATTCAAAGAAATGACTATATGGTCATAAATAAATTGCCTATCGTTAATAAAATAATTGAATGTTGCAAAATATAGACGTATTGTAAATTTAGTTGCTAAAAGGATTAGCCATTGTTTTGAGAGTGTTTGTATTGCCGGTAATACAAACGCTCATGCATGAGAACGACAAAACGCTAACGATAACAAGGACGTTATTATGATGCTCAAAGCTTACTTTTCGACGGCGTTTACGCCTGCTCTGTTTTTACCTTCCCTTGGTGCCATTGGTATTGGTGTGGTCATGATGGCAGTGCAAACCACCTCTGCCCAAGCCGCTGGCCAGTACTATAATTGTGCCAATCCTACGGGATGCAAGCTGGTCAGTAACCAGTATTGGACGTCAAGTCATACAGCTACCCAGTATCCCATTGTCATGGCTCATGGTCTTGGTGGCTTTACTAAGGCATTTGGGTTGGTGGATTATTTTCATGGTATCCCTGAGACCTTAATGAGTGGAGGAAGTCAGGTATATACGACCAAAACCTCATCGGTTCACAACAGTGAGTTTCGCGGTGAGCAGCTGCTGCAACAAGTTAAAACCATCAGTGCCATCTCAGGCAGCCCCAAAGTCAATTTACTCGGTCATAGTCAAGGCGGTATTGATATTCGTTATGTCGCTGCTGTAGAACCGAAATACGTGGCGTCAGTAACGGCTATCGCAAGCCCAGAGCAAGGCTCAAAGATGGGCGACTGGGTAATCAAACAAGTCGTCGAAGGGAGTGCAAAGGATGGCTATGATGAAGGCGAGTTTAATGTTGGCTCACAGATAGCCATTGGGTTTTTTAAGTTTGTGGGTGGCTTTATGGACGTCAGCGCGGGTATTGGTTTTAAAGAGATACAAGAGCAAGACGGTTGGAACGCGGTCCTTGCCTTATCGACTGACTATGCCACTCAGTTTAATGCCAAGTTTCCAGCGGCGATGCCAACCACCTATTGTGGTCAGCCTGCTAACACGGAAGTTAACGGCATAAAGTACTACTCATTCAGTGGTATTGGTCAGATCACCAATGGCCTTGACCCTAGTGACTATATGCTGGCCTTAACAGGCACCACCTTTGATAACGATCCAAACGATGGTTTGGTATCTGCCTGCTCAAGTCGACTTGGGTATGTCATTCGTGATGACTATCGAATGAATCATTTGGATTCAGCCAATCAAGTATTGGGCTTGACTGCATGGGGGCAGCCAGACCCAAAAACTTTATATCGTGGTCACGTTAACCGTTTGAAAAGGGCCAATTTATAAAGCTCATTGATAAAGCTGGCATGAGCAACCATCGGTGACCTTGAGATTACCAAGCTTATGTATAACCAGTTGATACATAAGCTTGGTCAAAAAACTGATTTATTAAAAAGGTGTTTTACTATGAGACGCAATCGCCGCCGACCTTTTTTATCTGTGTTTATTATCACTGTCATACTAGCGATAACAGTGGCGATTATTCTGTGGTTTAAGCCTAATAATAAAAAAAGCACGATGTTTCCTCACCTGCCTTTCACAACGATAGGTGAGAATGACCTAAGCAGCTCGATAGATATGACCATGTTTAGTCATAAAGTGCGCAGCGCAGCCACTCAAAATAATACCTCGTTTACCACAGGGCTAGAAAATTTACCGCGCTCTTTACAAGGTACGGAGGTGGACGGCGAAATCATTATTAATGAAAACAAGCAACTGATCGTTACTGAAGGTTTACGGCGTTTGTTTGATTATTTTTTGTCAGCGCTGGGTGAGGAGGATGACGCTGTGATCTATGCCCGTGTGGAGCATTATATTCGCAATCACACGCCTGAACCTGCGGCCAGTCAAGCAATTGCTATATTTGATCGCTACGTTGCTTATCTTAAGGCAATCCCTGAAATAGAAAACCGTTACGGCAATTTGCAATTACAAGCCACAAAAAGTGGCGAGCTGGATCTAAATGTCGTGGCACAGCAAAAGCAAGATATGGCCAAGCTACGCCAGCAGTATTTTGCCAAAGACACCATCAAAGCGTTCTTTGGCGCAGATGATGCCTATGATGATTATAGTATCGAGATGATTGGCATTAACCAAAACAAACAGCTGTCTGCTGCTCAAAAAGAAGCGGCAAAGCAGGATTATATTAGCCGTATGCCAGATAATGCCACCAAAGCCCATATTGAGCAGCAAACCAATCTGAATGAGCTAATGAGTCGTACCGCACAAATGAAAGCAAAAGGGGCCACGGCTGAGGAGCTGTACAATATGCGCCGTGAGCTGGTAGGAGCGCCTGCCGCTCAAAGGCTTGCGCAAGTAGACCAAGAAGACGCCAATTTTGACCAGCGCTTCACTCAGTATGAAACACAAAAACAACGCTTATTAAGCCAAAATCCGGACCAAGCTCAAGCACAAGTTCAGATAAATCAGCTTGAGCAGCAATTGTTTGATGAGACTGAGCGCCAACGTTTGGCAGGGTATACCGCTCTGCAAGAAACAAAGACGCAATAAGAACATTTGAGTAACATTAAATAATTTACAGTGATGTAAGAGATAGGTAAGCTAAAAATGTGAATAAGTTATGGTTACTGGTAGAAGTACGATCCAATATCTGTAGCTTTATTACAATGACATGCATACTTCCATTGAACCAAAGAACTATTAAAAACATTCTAGGAGCTAAGATGAAAAATATAACCAAAGCATTGATGACAGGTATGGTCGTGGTAACGGTATTGGTCGGTTGCCAATCTTTATCAAGCATGACGGCACCCGCCACTAACGAGCCAGAAATTACGGGTACTGACGTTATCTAAGATTGTCGCTGACACGTTTATTGATAGCGAAACGCTTTGTCTAAAGAAGCGATAAGTACAATCAGCAATAACGCATACGACTTTATTGAAGCAACAATATACAAAAACACCTCGCTATTGAGCGGGGTGTTTTGCGCAGTAACGCTTGTTTTAGAGGTGTTAGGAGAAAAACTAGAAAAGGGTTAGCAGCTAATGCGTCGCCTAGCAAGACGTGTTAGCAAAACAACCATAGAGTGGAACAAATAGGTGGGAATCTTACACCTAACCTATCAAGACAGGTAAGTATCAGATGTGCATAATAGCGACATTGTTTAGGTACATGAATAAAACCATAAATGAATCATAATAAAAACGAACATTTAGAGTGAAAAATATCTTGGTTGTTCATTCTAAATCAAACCACTGCGGAGATGATATGAAAAACATGACTAAAATAATGATGGCTGCGACCCTTGCGGTAGGGACACTTGCGGCCGGTTGCCAAACCACCCCTAATATCACGGCCCCTGTCACCCAGCCAATCACTGCAGAGGCACTGCAAGCGTATAATTGGCAACTTGTCGATGCCAAGCGTACCAATGGCGACAAAGTCAGCCAGTTGTTTTTTGATCCAGCGAAGCCGTTAACGCTAAATTTCTTTACCTCTAACGGTAGTGACCGTGTGAGCTTTATCAATACGTGTAACAATATGGGTGCGGAATACAGTGTGGTCAATGGCAATGTACAGATTAAAAACGGCATCAGTACTTTAATGGCCTGTCCTGAGCCGCAAGCGAGCTTTGATACAGCAACATTAGCGACTGTACAAGGTAAATATAGCCTAGATAAAAATGCGAATAAAACGCCTATCTTGACCATCAAAAACGACAATCAAGTGGCTTACTTCAAAGGTGTTACTAAATAATTCAGTCATCATAGATAAGGGATCTAAGCCCACTGTTTTTTTAACCTAATATTTAGTTTTAATAATGCCTCACTATTTAAGTGGGGCATTTTTTTATCTAAAATCAAAGCGCAATGTACGCTACACTAGAAGCAATACATGCCTTTAGCAAAAGACGCATAACGCGTCTCTCAAGGCTATATTGGACTTTATCTTATGTTAAAAACCTCTGCGCTAAAAGTGGCCATAAACGTGCGCCTAATAAACCATACTATCGTCATTGGCACTCTCAGCGTGTTAACGGGGTGTCAGACGCTACCCAGCCCGCCTGCCAAAACGCCTACCAATACAGTCGCGACCAATCCACTGACAGCACGTATGCTCGCGATAGACCGTCAAGGCTACATTGCTTATGTGGAGGAGCAAGGAATGGGCAGCGCTAAAATATCGACACTTTATCGCATTCGTCCTGATGGTAGCGACCGCCAACTGATCGACCAGTTAAATGGCTATATCTATGCGCCAGCGTGGTCAGCTGACGGGCGACTGCTCGCCTATAGCAAACAGGCCCCGCGTGAGCACCCCAACATTTATATTTATGATTGGAGCAATCGCACGCGCAATCTGGTGGTCAGTGCTGACGGTAGCAATCTGTCAGCATCATTCTCCCCTGATGGACAAAAATTACTCTACAGCTCCACCGTTGGTGGCAACGCCGATATCTATGAGATGCGTTTGAGTGATGGCGAAACCCGCCAGCTGACCACCTTACCCAGCACAGAAGTGCAGCCCAGCTATGCAGCCGACGGCAAGAGCTTTGTCTATACCAGTGATAAAGTCCGCGCTGGGCGTCCTCGCATCTACCGTTATAGCTTTGCCACTACCAATGCCGTACCGGTGTCGACAGGTGGCTACGCGGCCAGTCCCCAGTTGAGTCTAGATGGTCAGCGTCTGGCCTACCTAAATGGTCGCAAGGCAACGGTCATGACGCTCGCCACGGGGCAAGTGCTCAATCTGGCAGAGACAGGACTGGATGAACCAGCACGTCTATCACCCTCTGGACAGTATGCAGTCTATCCAACGCGTCATTCGAATTTAGACGGGCAAGTAGGCGGTCAAAGCGGTGGTGGTTTGATTATCCATTCACTGTCTGGCAACGCAAGCTATACCATCAGTGGTAAAGATGGCGGGGTAGTACGCTCACCAGTGTGGAGCCGTTAACATGACGGTTTTAAAAATTTAGTCACCAATCTAATCAATCTAAGGGTAATAAGGGATGGCGCACAAAAAGAAGAACGTCCGCAAAAAAGAATGTCCGGTCTGTGAGCGCGAGTTTAGCTGGAGCAAGAAGCTCGATAAAAACTGGGACAATATGGTCTACTGCTCAGATCAGTGCCGACGGATTAAAAAGTATGAGGGCGTCGAGCATCAGAAGTAAGATGATACCAAACAACAAAAATACGATTAGCTGTGTCAAAATCGCTTAGCCTACAATGCGTAGTACTTGCACTCTTTTTCCTTGCTACTCTAATTTTTGTGAATGGTATGAATAATTCATCAGTCGAATAGATAAGGTAGGGCAGTTATGGTACATAAGAAAGTAAACTTACCGCAAAAAACCTGCCCTGTCTGCCAGCGTCCGTTTACGTGGCGTAAGAAGTGGGAGAAAGATTGGGAGCAGGTGATTTATTGTTCTGAGAAGTGTCGGCGGGGGAAGGATAAAGCTGATTAAGTTAATTCAAGATAGTAAGGTAAATTATGAGTAAGCATTATGAACAATCAAGCTTCCGAGAAAAGCTTATTGAGCACTTATTTATTGGTGAAATACTAAAATTATCGTGGTTAAAAGGTGATTGTCAGTTGGAGGTTATGAAACCTGAAGTTGATCACGCAGGTTGTGATGTTGTCCTTGAAGACAATAATATTATTCGTCATATTCAACTCAAAACGTCAAAATTAGGTGCTAAAGCGTCAAGTCAAAAAGTTAATGTTCGTTTAGCCAATAAACCTTCAGGATGTATTGTTTGGATAGTATTTGATGAAGATACTTTAGAGTTATGCTCGTTTTATTTTTTTGGTGCTGAGGCTGGCAAGCCATTAACTGGACTAGAGAATGCTAAAGTTGCAAAACATACCAAAGCCAATGCGGATGGCATAAAAGCTGAAAGGCCTAATATCCGCACTATTAATAAAGGAAAATTTGATCGTTACGATAGCATTGAAGCTTTATATAACGTCTTGTTCGTTCCAAAAAGCTAAGGTCAGTCATTATTCATTTTGATATGCTGGAATATGGCTTGACATAATTCTCTTGCTGATCTTTTAGCAAAAATATTCGCAATTAACGTATCGCTAAAGTTGTGCCATACATTAAAGCGCGCACTGGGTAAGACAGCGACAGGATTGAAGTGAAAATCTGGCTATGACTCTATAAAAATGGCTTACTCATCGTAAATGAGTAAGCCAGCAGACAGCCAAAAAATGGTTAGGCGTTAGCTGACTTTCACACCTCTACAAATTCGGATTTAACCATTTCTCAGCCGTTTTCATATCCCAGCCTTTACGCTCCGCATAGCTCTCTAACTGATCGCGACTGATTTTACCAACGTTGAAGTACTCACTGTCAGGGTGCGAGTAATAGAAGCCGCTGACCGATGACGCAGGCCACATCGCATAGCTTTCGGTCAAGGTCGTACCGATGGCATCGACTGTACCAAGCCAATCAAACAATTTGCCTTTTTCAGTGTGTTCAGGGCAGGCAGGGTAGCCGGGCGCTGGACGAATACCAACGTATTTTTCTTTGATCATCTCATCATTGGTGAGCGATTCGGTTGGTTGATAGCCCCAATAGTCTTTTCGAATCAGCTCGTGCAGGTGCTCGGCAAAGGCTTCTGCTAGTCGATCAGATAACGCTTGTACCATGATGGCGTTATAATCATCGCCTGCGGCCTTGTACTTTTCTGCCAGCGCTTCTGTACCGACGATGGAGACAGTAAAGCCGCCCAAATAGTCATTATAGGCGTCCGAGGGCGAGATGAAATCTGCCAAGCTCAGGTTCGGCTTGCCACTGGATTTGTCGCTTTGTTGGCGTAAGTGCTCAAACTGATGGGTCGGTTGACCGTTTTGTTGCGGATCGTTGTCGTAGACAGTGACCGTGTCTGCACCAGTACGACGGGCGGGCATGAGTTTAAACACGCCTTTGGCCACGATTAACTTTTCATCGATCATCTTTTGTAGCATGTCTTCTGCATTGGCAAACAGATCGCGTGCCGCTTCACCAACCACGTTATCTTGCAAGATTTTGGGGTATTTACCTGTCAGTCCCCAGGAGATAAAGAATGGTGTCCAGTCAATATAAGGGAGGAGGTTGGTGATGGGATAGTCGTCAAATATCACTTGTCCGAGGGTATTTGGGACAGGCGGTACATAGTTTTCCCAATCATACTGAAAACCAATCTTAACCGACTCAGCATAGGTCAACTTGGCCGCTTTCGGTTGACGCTTGGCGAGACGCTCACGTACTTTGACATACTCTTCACGTGTCTCATCGATAAGCGCTTGACGGTGCTCTTTTGACAGCAGTTTGGTCACCACGCCGACTGAGCGCGAGGCGTCTGAGACATAGATCACACCATCGTTTTGGTATTGTGGCTCGACTTTGACAGCGGTATGGGCTTTTGAGGTGGTGGCACCGCCAATCATTAGCGGTAAGGTCATACCGCGCTCTTGCATTTGTTTGGCGACGTAGACCATCTCATCAAGACTTGGGGTAATCAAGCCTGATAGACCGATGATATCGACTTTTTCTTTGATGGCGGTATCGAGAATTTTTTCACAAGGAACCATCACGCCCAGATCAAGGATGTCGTAACCATTACAGCCCAGTACCACACCGACGATGTTTTTGCCAATATCATGCACGTCACCTTTGACCGTTGCCATCAGGACTTTACCTTTGACTTCACCCTCGACCTTTTCGGCCTCAATGTACGGGTTGAGCCAAGCGACCGATTGCTTCATGACGCGCGCCGATTTTACCACTTGCGGCAAAAACATTTTACCCGCGCCAAATAGATCGCCGACGATATTCATACCGTCCATGAGTGGTCCTTCGATGACCTCTAGCGGTTTGGGGTATTTCTCCCACGCTTCTTTGGTATCGGCTTCGATAAAGGTGGTGATGCCTTTTACTAACGCATGAGCAATACGCTCTTCTACCGTGCCTTCACGCCAGCTCATATCAACGGTGCTGTCTTTTTTCTTACCACCGTCTTGGTAGTTTTCAGCGACAGTCATGAGACGTTCAGTCGCATCTTGCCCCGTGTCACCTTGATTGCGGTTCAGCATCACATCTTCAATGGCCTCACGCGCCTCGACAGGAATGTCATCATACACTTCAAGCATGGCGGGATTAACGATACCCATGGTCAGACCGTTTTTGATCGCATGGTATAGGAACACAGAGTTGATCGCTTCACGGATAGGGTTACCACGGAAACTAAAGGAGACGTTAGAGACACCGCCTGACACCATAGCGTTCGGCAGGTTTTCAGTGATCCAGCGCGTGGCATTGATAAAGTCAGCGCCATAGTTGTTATGCTCTGTGATACCTGTTGCGACCGCAAAAATATTGGGATCAAAGATAATGTCCTCGCTAGGAAACCCCAATTCATTGACCAACACATCATAGCTGCGCTGACAAATCTGAATTTTACGCTCGTAGGTATCGGCTTGACCATCTTCATCAAAGGCCATGACAATCACAGCCGCGCCATAACGCATACATAACTTAGCGCGTTCGACGAACTCAGCATGGCCTTCTTTTAAGGAGATGGAGTTGACGACAGATTTACCCTGCGTGCGTTTGAGGCCTTCTTCAATGATGTCCCATTTAGATGAGTCAATCATTAAGGGGACACGGCTGATATCAGGCTCACCTGAGACCAGATTGACAAAATGGATCATCGCTTGCTTAGAATCAAGCATGCCCTCATCCATGTTGATATCGACGATTTGCGCGCCGCCCTCGACTTGATCACGAGCGACATCGAGCGCCTCAAGATAGGCTTCGGTTTTAATCAAACGCAAGAACTTCTTTGACCCAGTGACGTTGGTACGCTCACCCACGTTGACAAACAAACTCTCAGGCGTGATGGTAAAGGGCTCAAGTCCTGATAGACGGCAGGCAGGCGGTGTCTCAGGAATGACGCGAGGCGGATAGTTCGCCACCATGTTGGCAATCTGGCGAATGTGCTCAGGTGTGGTCCCACAGCAGCCGCCGACGATATTTAAGATACCAGCCTTGGCAAAACCTTCGAGTAGGGCAGCCGTTTCCTCAGCGGTTTCATCATACTCCCCAAACTCATTAGGCAGACCGGCATTTGGATGCGCAGAGACAAAAGTGTCCGCGATGTTTGACAGCGTCTGAATGTGTGGACGTAGCGCATCGGCCCCCAGCGCACAGTTAAAACCCACAGATAATGGTTTGGCATGGCGAACAGAGTTATAAAACGCCTCAGCCGTTTGACCTGATAGGGTTCGACCCGAGGCATCGGTAATCGTCCCTGAGATCATAATTGGTAATTCAAAGCCGATATCATCAAACACACCCGTGATCGCAAATATCGCCGCCTTGGCATTGAGCGTATCAAAGATGGTTTCAATCAAGATAATATCCACGCCGCCTTCTATGAGTGCCAAGGTCGCTTCACGGTAATTTAGCACCAGCTCATCAAAGGTAATATTACGAAAAGCAGGATCGTTGACATCAGGCGACAGCGAACATGTGCGCGAGGTTGGACCCACGACACCAGCGACAAAGCGCGGCTTATCAGGCGTTTTGGCGGTAAACGCATCCGCCGCCGCACGTGCAATGTTGGCCGCCGTCTTATTCAGCTCGGGGACCAGATATTCCATATCGTAGTCGGCCATCGATAGGCGCGTACCATTAAAGCTGTTGGTCTCAATGATATCTGCCCCAGCCGCCAGATGATCGTGATGAATCTCTTTAATCATGTGCGGCTGCGAGAGTACCAGCAGATCGTTATTGCCCCTGACGTCTTGACTGATATCTGCAAAACGCTCACCACGATAATCCGCTTCTTCCAACTTGTAAGTTTGAATCTGGGTACCCATCGCGCCATCTAACATCAAAATTCTTGAGGTCATCTGCTCAGTGATGCGGGCACGTGCCGTCAGTTGTTGTTCTTTATAAGGAAATACAGCAGGTGGCGTTAGCACAAAGCCGTCAGTAGAGTGTGATGAGCTAGGAGTGGTATCAGGTTGAGAGGAAGTCTGTGAAGTCGTTGTTTGAGTCATAGGAGCGCTGCTTATATCGTCAATATTATAAAAGGAGGGAGTAACAAATAGGGTGCAAAATTTTATAAAAGGCGTCGGCAAATCCAGATTATTTTAGCATGAAAATCATACAGTACGCCGGATAGTCCTTATTCCTCTTTGGCAATTTGATAAACCTGATGTCAGTTTAATGACGAACGGGCATGGCATCAAAGTCTATGGCATAAAATGGTTTAGTACAAATGAATATCATTTCGCTAAAAGATTACAGAAAGCTTTGCTTTTATAAATGAAAGCCAACGGGCATTCGTAAAAGTCAGACAAGGTTTACACCGATACTACAAAAAATAGCGGAAAGAGGAATTGATAAAACGGCTTTATATGTTAATTTAATTTCAGAAGAGTTGGTTTTTTATAAGTAATACTTACTAGTAAATGTTAATGATTGCTATTCGCTATTTGTCAGTATTAATCAGTAACAGCCAAGCAAGTAGGTATTCTAGAAAATCAATTTGATCTGTAAAACAGTAAGATCGTAGTCAAAAAATACTTAATCATTAAGGACAATGTTATGAAAATTAGTAAAATTGCTACCATCGGTACATTAGCAGTTTCAATCGCAGGTCTAAGCGCTTGTAATAATATGATGCCTCATAAGAGCGCACATATGAAAGCGCCTATGCACAGTCAATCGATGGCAAAAATGAACGTGGTACAAGTTGCCCAAAGTAACGCTGATTTCTCATTGCTCGTAGAAGCGATACAAGCGGCTGGGCTAACGGGTGCGCTGGCCAATCCAAATGCCAATTACACCATATTTGCCCCAACCAACGCCGCCTTTGTGCAAGCTCTACAAGAAACAGGGATGACGAAAGCGCAACTATTTGCCAATAAGCCATTGCTAACCAAAATCTTAGGTTACCACGTGATCAACGGTGATATGGCGATGTATGCCAAAGACGTGAAGCCAGGCAACGTCATGACCCTGAGCAACGATACATTAATGGTGACTAGCCAAGGCAAGTTGATGGATGAAAACGGTCGTACGACGAATATCATAAAAACCGATATCGCAGCTAATAACGGTGTGGTACACGTCATTGACAGAGTATTACTACCGAAATAAGGGTGAGTAAAAACTTTGGTTGTTGGGAGTAGGAAACGATCCCCTGATTACTTTATACAACGCATGTTATATGACGAAGCTGGTCTAGGTACTGGCTATCGTCTTTTTTGCCCTAAGTGTCAGACAGAGGTCATTGTTTAGGCGGCATTGTTTTCGATGCCCATTCTCAAGTGGTACACGTGATTAATACAGTGGTACTACCTAAGTAAGCATCAATCTAAAAATAATAAGTTACACTCATAGTAATTGGTATAACAGGTTTGAGGTAGTTGAAGCTGGCTAACGTGCCATGTTTGCAATTAATAACGTATTTACTGTTATATTCATTGGTTACATACATACATTCATTCATTCATTAAGAGATACTATTTATTTAGCAAAATTATTTGTTCAATCAATAGTCTAATCATTCATTTATAAGGAAATACTCATGTTAAAGAAGAAGGTACTATCTATCGCGGTTGTTACTGCTGCCATATCATTGGCGGCCTGTAATGACACTGAAACTGTCGCAGATCCTGTGGAGCCTGAAGTCACTACTGAAGAAGTGGTGGTAGTAGATCCAGCTGTTGAAGCTGAACCAATGGTGGAAGCTGAGCCAATGGCTGAAACTGACGTAGTCGGGACGCAAACCATTGGCGAGATGGCAGCGAGCAATGAAGATCTAACCATTCTTACGGCTGCACTACAAGCCGCTGGACTGGATACAATGCTGATGGCTGATGACAAATACACGGTATTTGCCCCTACTGATGAGGCGTTTGCTGCTTTGTTAACCAAACTGGACATGACCAAAGAAGAGCTATTGGCTGATGAAGCGACGCTAAAAAGCGTTCTGCCTTATCATGTCGTTCCTACGGTCGTGACAGCGTCTGATATTCCTTATGGTACTGATATTGAAACGGCAAATGGCCAAGCCTTCATGATTAGTGAAGATAATGTGATCACTGATGCGAGTGGCAACACGGCCAATATCGTTGGCACAGACATGATGGCAACCAATGGTGTGGTCCATGTAATCGATACCGTATTATTACCAAAATAAGCCTGTGTAAACGATTGCTATAATTTGCAGATGTTACCTAAAGAGCCTAGCGATGAGCTGGGCTTTTTTGTGCTTGGCTGTTATCCAAGAAACTCTCAGGAATGGTGCCACAGAGACATTAGAAGCGCGCTTAGCATGGCCAGCCATACCTAGTGGGGAGGTATCAATGAGAGAATGCCGATTTAACGCCACATTTCACTTTGCTATGCTTTAGCTTTACGCATTCAACGTTCAAAATGAACAAAGCCCGAGACGATGGCCTCGGGCTTTTGCTTAAGATACTTATTTAGTAACCGCTGTCGTGATTACTTACGCTCTTTACGTAGTGGGTCAGCCGCCAGTCTTTGTTGCTCTAGTAGATGACGCTCTTCCCAATAAGGCGCATTTTTGATACCGAATTTTGCAGGATCAAAACTGTAGCGTGCAACGCCAGCTTTACGCTGTGCTTCATAGTCTTTAAGCATAGTGAGTGTTGGACGCGCCACGATAAAGATGACCAAGATACCAACAATATTGAGCCATGCCATGAGGCCAACACCAATATCACCAATAGCCCAAATGTAACCCGCTGAGTTTAGACCACCGTAGGCAACCATCACCATGATGAGGACTTTAACTAAGAATAAGCCCGTCTTATTGGCACCGCGACTGAGAAAGCGAGTCAAGTAAGCCACGTTCACTTCAGCGATGTAGTAGTAGGCCAAGATAGTCGTAAAGGCAAAGAAGAATACAGCCACCGCGATAAAGGTATTACCAAAACCACCGTATACAGATTCCATTGCCATTTGCGTAAATGCAGGCGCGTTGATCTCAGTGGTAGCAGCGACATTCTGTACGATGAACTGACCGTCTGGTAGCGTACCTTGGATGTTATAAGTACCCATCGTCAAGATCATAAATGCAGTAGCAGAACATACTAGCAATGTATCAACATACACTGAGAATGCCTGTACCAGACCTTGCTGTGATGGATGCTCAACTTCAGCAGCAGCAGCAGCGTGAGGGCCTGTCCCTTGACCTGCTTCGTTTGAGTAAATACCACGTTTGACACCCCAACCAATAGCCGCACCGAAACCTGCTTGTGCCGTAAAGGCATCGCTAATGATGAGACCGAATACTTGTGGAATCATGTCAAAGTTAGTGAACATAATGATGAGGGCTAGCACGATATAGCCTAACGCCATAAAAGGGACGGCAAACTCAGTAAAGGTTGCAATACGTTTAATACCACCAAAGATGATGATACCTAAAACCACTAGGATGATAGCTAGAGCGACCAAACGCATAGAACCGACTTCTAATGCGCCGATACTCATGACAGTGCCTTCACCCATTACCTGTGCGAACGCATTGATCACGCCGTTGGCTTGAACGCCTGGCAAGAACATACCACAAGACAAAATTGAGGCGATGGCAAAGAGGATACCGTACCATTTTTGACCAAGGGCACGCTCAAAGTAATACGCAGGGCCACCGCGGTACTCGCCAGTGACCGTGTCTTTTTCTTTATAAATCTGTGCAAGTGTCGACTCAACGTAAGCCGTAGATGCGCCTAAGAAGGCCACGATCCACATCCAAAACACGGCACCCGGACCACCAAAGCCGATAGCCGCAGCAACACCTGCAATGTTACCCATACCCACACGGCCTGCGAGTGAGACGGCAAGTGCCTGAAATGATGAAATACCTTGTTGGCTGGACTTACCAGTGAAGAGCAATTTGATCATTTCACCGAATAAACGCACTTGTACAAAGCGCGTCAGAATGGAATAGAACAGGCCCGCGCCCAAACACAGATAGATCAGTGCGGGGCTCCAGATAATTCCGTTTACTAAGTTAACTAAACCTTCCATATGTATATTCCTAGTACTGTCTCAAAGTGGCTCTGTATGCTAGGAGTAAGCTAACTGGTTAACTTACTTATTTAAGTTAAGCAGTTAAATTAGCTACATTGACTTATACATCAGATAAGTCTCATACGCGCTTAGCCACTAAGAATGGACTGTAGTTGTCTGTATTTATCCGCTTGGCTCATCAGCAACATTGACGGTTTGCATAACACCTACTGACGCCAATATTTCTATCAGCGACATTTGCCACGCTTTTGCTGTCTTTATTACTGGTGCATCTTATTATCACATCATAAATAAGATAAGTTATAAGTAGACCAGCGGATAAAATAGGCGGCTAATCATTAAATACTGATCGTATTTAACTTGTTATGAGCCGTACCGATTGATGACAGGACGGGCGTGGATGATTGAATCTGTGAGCAACTGTCTAATAATTGATTGACACTTTTATACATCAATCAACGATTGGCTAGTACTAATCAAACGATAAGTCCACTACCAAATGTATTCAAACCGTACGGCTACGTAACTGCAATTTGCCATATTTTTTTACCAATTACTAGAATTTTCTTTGTACATAACCATATATATTCTTTTTGCGTGAGGTGGTCACTGTCATAAATAACGCTAACGTGGGGGCATATAACGCTGCTAGGTGTGGCAAGACCGCCTACTAAAAAATGTATCACCTAATGAGAACGCTAACGTTGTCACGGCTTTTACCACGCTCTATCTATGAATAGCAAGGGACGGAAAGCGGCATCAAAATAAGGGTTTGCGGTTGTTTTTTGGTAACGGTGAATTGTAAAAGTGCCGTTATCACGCCATTATTGTTAGGATAACTTATAGGCTATAAACCTGAGTATAACTTGAGCGTATGATTAGTATTTAATCCGCCAGCGCTTGTGTTTTGCATCTGCACTTATGTTTATATTTTTTGAATAAAAATACAGCCCCACAGAACGTTACTGACAGTAGTCAGGAGTTCCAGTAGTCAGGCGTTCTGAAAACAAGATTAAAAGCTGTGACTGGTTATTTGTTATTTATCATCATTAGGAGAGACATCGATGACGCGTCAATCAATTGTAAAACCCATGTTGCTTGCAGCAGTATTAGCAACTTCTACTGTTGGTCTAAGCGGTTGTGGCTATAATAACCTTCAAGCCCAAGACGAGCAGGTGACGGCGTCGTGGTCAGAAGTGGTCAACCAGTATCAACGCCGTTCTGACTTGGTGCCAAACTTAGTCAAAGTGGTACAGCAGTATGCGGAGCAAGAACAAGAGGTGTTTACTCAAGTGGCTGAGGCTCGCTCACGTGCTGGCAGTATCACCGTGACGCCTGAGGTACTCAATGATCCAGAAGCGATGGAGCGTTATGCGGCTGCGCAAGAACAAATGACGGGGGCGTTATCACGTCTGATGGCAGTGTCTGAGCGTTATCCTGAGCTAAAGTCAGATGCGTTGTTCCAAGATTTACAAGCACAGCTCGAAGGCACTGAAAACCGGATTGCTGTCGCTCGTAACCGTTATATACAAGAAGTACAAGCTTACAATACCACTGTGCGCCAGTTCCCAACCAACATCACGGCGAAAGTGTTTGGTATGGATGCTAAGCCAAACTTTAGCGTGGCGAATGAAGAGGCTATCTCAACTGCGCCAAGTGTCGACTTCGGTGATGATAACGCAGCGACAGCTGAGTAACCTTAATTAAATGCATGAGTAGCGAGGTATTTGCCTGGTTGCGGGTTTAGAGGGCACTGCCAGATTTGTTTTAAAGGTGTCGATAGTTATGAATGCCTATTAATTTAGTACCGATGTCACTTGAGGTGGTATAGAGTAGATGAATAATTCCAAAGCAATCTTATCAACATTGTTGTTCACCCTAAGCATGAGTAGTGCCTCTGTGCTGCATGCTGCGCCTGCTGACACGGCTGTGGCGACAAAAAATAACCCCTCAAGCATACAAGACCGTAGCGTCGAGGATTTGGTGGCTATTGCCAAAGCCGGTGAGTCCAATGAAGCCATCAATGACGCTGTACTGGGCAATGATGCCATTAACCCAGTGGCGGCCAACAGTGAGGCCACCACTGAGACCTCAGCAGCCACTCGCCCTTCTGTACAATCAAGCGCGCCTAGTGTCGATGCAGACAAACTGATATTAAATAAGCCAGTGATTGATCAGGCCAATATTTTAAACCCGCAAGAAAAACAGCGCTTGGAAGCACAGCTTAGAAATATCTACCAGCAAGGTCTAGCACAAGCAGCTGTTGTCATCGTACCGACGACAAATGGTCTGCCTATCTTTGACTATGCCTTGCAAGTGGCAGAAAAATGGCAGCTTGGCGATCAAGACATCGATGATGGTTTGTTAATTGTCGTTGCGGTCAATGACCGTGACATGTATATTTTAACGGGCTACGGCCTAGAGGGCGTGTTGCCAGATGCTGCGGTCAATCGTATCATTCGGGAAGAGATCACCCCGCTATTTAAACAGGACAACTATGGCGCTGGGATTTTAGCTGGGGTTGAGGCCTTAAAAGCGCGTCTGAGCGCTGACCCTGAGGTTTTGGCGCGTGCCGATGCGCAAGCAGCCGAACGTAGTCAAAATCCAAACGATGTCGGTGACAACTCATCACCCGTTTTTTTATTCGTCATGGCGATGATATTTGGTAGTTTTATTACCAGCATCTTTGGCCGCGTTTTTGGCTCGATCCTGACGGCCGGAGGTTTTTTTGCCGGCTCATTGGCGCTCGGCGGCGGCTTTTTTATGACGCTGATTATGGCGATATTTATCTGGATGTTCCTGATTTCACGCGGTGGTGGTGGCAAAGGCGGCGGCGGTAAAGGTGGTCGCAGAGGCGGCGGCATGATTTTTCTACCCGGCATGGGCGGCGGTGGCGGCTTTGGCGGTGGTGGTTTCGGTGGCGGCGGCTTTGGCGGCGGTGGTGGTGGCTTTGGCGGCGGCGGTGCTGGCGGCTCGTGGTAGACCCATTCACTAAATGAACGTCAGTAATGACGTACTTGAGGAAATAATATAATGGCAGAAAACAGCGCTTCAAATTCCAGTTTTGCCCGCTGGTGGCGTCAAGTCTTGTTTGTCCCTTTATTGCATAGTAAGTGGCTGACAGCAGACGCCAAAGCACGTTTAACAGATAAAGTAACACGCGCTGAGCGTGGACATCGGGGTGAGGTGTTTTTGATTGTAGAAAACCATCTACCTATCCAAGAGGCCTATCACATCGGCTGCCGCGACCGTGCGATTGACTTGTTTAGTGAGTATCGAGTTTGGGATACCGAAGAAAACACCGGTGTTTTGATCTATGTCAATATTTGTGAGCATCAGCTAGAGATAGTCGCTGATCGTGGCATCAGCGCGCACGTCAGCCCAACGGTATGGCGCGCGATGTGTGAAAAAGCGCTATCAGGTATTGCGAATAAGAAAACAGAAGAAAGTTTGACTGAATTGTTAGATGAGGTGGGACAATTGCTGCGTCAGTACTATCATCTTGAGCACAATCCGGCTGGTAATGAGTTGTCTGATACGGTGGTGTTTTTGAAGTAAGTACTATGATTGGCTATTTCTGCAAGTATTCTTATTGATAAAGGGTACATTCATCGCATTAAATGGTTTGCTTTTAGCCTATGGGGTTTTGAGGGTAATTCAAATATAATACGCGTCTAGCCACAGAAAATGACTGATGTGTGTCGCATTTAAGCCCATGTATCGTCTGCCTGTCTTGATAAAAAACACTACTGGAACACTATGATTGAGTTAATAAAGAAACTACCGAAAGCGGAACTGCATCTACATATTGAAGGCTCACTAGAACCTGAGCTGATGTTTCGATTGGCCAAAAAGAACGACGTAAAGATTCCTTATGAAAACATAGAAGATGTACGCAAGGCTTATAACTTCACCAATTTGCAAACCTTTTTAGACATTTACTATGCGGGTGCAAATGTTCTGCTCACCAAAGATGACTTTTATGATTTGACTTGGGAATACATTCTTAAATGTGTTGAGGACAATGTCATCCACACGGAGATCTTTTTTGATCCCCAGACACATACAGAAAGAGGCGTGCCTTTTGAGGCTGTAATAACGGGTATCAAAGAGGCACTTGCGGATGCTAAAGAAAAGTACGGCATCACCTCTTGTATTATTATGTGCTTTTTGCGTCATTTATCCCAAGAAGAGGCCTTTGAAACGTTAGAGCAAGCCTTGGCATTCAAAGACGACATCATTGGTGTGGGTCTTGATTCATCAGAGCTGGGCAATCCGCCATCGAAGTTTAAAGAGGTATTTAAAAAGGCCAAAGAAGAAGGCTTTAAATTGGTGGCCCATGCAGGTGAAGAGGCAGATTTTTCGTACATTTACGAAGCGCTAGATTTATTGAATATCAATAGAATCGATCATGGTGTGCAATCTATAAAAAGTCCAGAGCTGATGCAACGACTCAAAGACGAGCAAATGCCGCTGACCGTCTGCCCCAACTCAAATATCGAACTGAAAGTTTTTGAAACCTATAAAGAGCACAACATCAAAGAGCTGTTGGATTATGGTCTAAATATCAGTGTCAACTCAGACGATCCAGCGTACTTTAAAGGCTACGTCAATCAAAACTTTATCAACTTATATGAGAATCTACCGATCACGGAAGATGATGTCATAACCTTGGTGAAAAACTCTTTTCGTTCGGCATTTATAGATGATGAGCTAAAAGCAGCGTATTTAGCGAAAGTTGATCTAGCGTTACAATAAGACCTGATCAGATCGTGGTCTCGTACAAGGCTTAATGGTTGATACAAACCGTTAAGCCTTTTTTGGTCTGATAAAAATTTAAACGAACTCAGCACCCAAGCTAGTGTTAGATTTTATGATTCTTCACACAGCCATAATTATAACTCAGTGATTGCTTGTATGAGTGCTGGCATTATCACCCCCGCTTTTTCTGCTAACGTGATATCAACGACAGTATTTGGCGTCGGATTTGGATTTATTTCAATGATTTTGGCGCCATTGTGCTTTGCTAACTGGGTCAGTCCCGCAGCAGGATAAACGAGGCTTGAGGTACCAATACTGATAAACACTTCACAGCTGGCAGCGGCGTCCTCTGCCGTCTGCCATGCCTGTACGGGCAGCGCTTCCCCAAACCAAACGATATCTGGCCTGATGTAACCGCCACAGTGCTGGCAAGTGATTAACGTATCAGCAAAATCTGTGTCATCCTCACTATTAGATGAGCCCTCTGGTTTGCTTTGATAAGGTGCTTCACATTGACTACAACGATTACGCCACAGATTTCCATGCAGATGAGACACGGTACTGCCAGCTTGTTCATGTAAGTCATCGACATTTTGAGTGATGAGCGTTAACTGCTGATGGTTTGCTTTGATATGTTGCTGCCACTGGGCTAAGGCAACATGCGCGGGATTTGGCGTTTTATCCGCTACCAACTCTCTGCGCCATTGATACCACGACCATACCAGTTTTGGGTCACGGGCGAACGCAGTTGGTGTGGCCAAGTCCTCTGCATGATAGTTTTCCCATAAGCCTGTTTGCTTATCTCGAAAAGTTGGAATGCCGCTTTCTGCTGAAATTCCTGCCCCCGTTAAAACACAAATACGCTGTGAGGAAGCCAATAGTTTCGCTGCATCCTGTACTTCTGCTATTAACGCTGGTGATAATTCTGCTAACATAAGCCAACCCTTGCTAATAATGGATACTCTTCTTATGATAGATGGAATTTGGTGGCTTGTCATATTGTTTGCCGTTATCGCCGCCTTATGGCTGGTGGCAAAGTCACGTGGGGCAAAAGTAGGAGAGCAGAATGGGCACACACAGTCAAAAAAAGATAAGTCTCATGATGGCTTACAGAAGACCTCTGCATTATTAAAAAAATATTTCCCTAATTATCGAGTGACCCGTAAGGCAAATCATTTATTACTGAGTAAGCAAGATAAAAAAATTGCCATGATTACCATTGACAGGAAGCTTGCCACAGGGCAGCGCCGTCTTGGTAATGTGCCAGTGATTAACTACCACCGTGTCCCTAGCCGCGCGCAACTAACGGCTAATTTGCAAGAGGCAGAATAAGCTCACGTTATAAGCAAAACATTCAGAAAGATAGGCGCAGAGCAACAAACACAAATATCTTTAAAGACATATTTGCACAAGTGTGAGCGATGTAAGGTAGTGCTAGGGAAGGGGGAAATACAATGATTGGTGCGCTCGGCGGGAGTCAATCATATCGCCATAAGCCTTATATATCATGGTTTTTATTAATGTTGTAAATTAATTTAACATCAAATTTAACAACATTTCGTTATCGCTAATGATCAGACTTTATGCACAGGTTGGTACAACTTAAAGACATAAAAATGTCTGAGCAACCAATCCCTGATAACTATTCAGGGGCTTGCTCAGACAAATTAAATATATCAATGAGTAATGGTAATGTCAATTAAGCTAAAACCCCAGTTAAATGAATATTAGCCAACATCGCACACTTTACACGCATATTCACAGAAAGCTGCGCGTTTAATCATTTGAATTGAAAGTATAAGCTTTGTACTGCGCTTAGAAGCAGCTGTATATTCAAAAGCTCTCTTAAATCGCTAAAAGCAGTTTTCCATCTTGCTCAAACAGAAAGCCTTCATCTATCAAGGATTCTATATCCCTATAAAAGGTTCTTTCCGTACGATTACTATATAAAGCCTTGATTTGCGGATTACGCAATAATGCAGCAGGGGTATAAGTATCACTAAAGCCCATCATGACCATAATGGCATTAAACTGTCTTTCAGAAATTGCTTTGTTAAACCTAGCATTATTCAAACTACCTTGGTACAGCAAAAAACCAATCAGTTGATTACATTGGTCATGTAAGTCATTAATTGTTTGCAGCATGCCATCCATTGCAAAATCAATAAACAGTTTATTTGGCAGCTCCTTTTTGTTTTTAGCTTGTTTACGACAATGGTTAAATAAAGCAAAGTATTCATGAATATTTTTTTGATAATAATGCCATATAGCCGATGATGACAGTCTATATCCTGATTGCTCATATATTAACATTTCAATCAATCGACCCGTTCTACCATTGCCGTCCCAAAAGGGGTGAATAAGCTCAAAATAGTAATGAGCCAAACTCGCCCGAATGATCACATGCTGATTAATAATAGCAGGGCTATTCAACCATTCAATCCACGCTTGTAACAGGTATTCAATATCTTTAAGGCACTTGGGTGGTTGATAGCGTCCTCCATGCTCTGCATTACCGACATAGGTCTTTTGCCATTTTTCATTATCTCTAAACTGTCCGACTGGGTTATGCCCCTCATCTAAGCCTTGCGATACTAAAGCATGTAGATGTGTAATATCTGCTAATAAGAATGGTTTGCCTTGTGTAGGCTCAAATTGTGGATTGCGCTGCTTATTCACCCATAGCAAAGCATCTTTTAGATTAAACAACCGTTTTTCGGCTGATTTTTGAATATCTTTTGGGGCAGTATGTAAGATATTACCCGTTTCTTCTTCGCTAAATTCTCCACCTTCAATAGTATTGGTACTGTAAACACTACTGACCAAAACCTTCTCTTGGATTTTGTCTAGAATTTGTGCTGCTTTTGGCGTTTTATTAAAACGTAATTGCGCATCATCAATGCGATTTAAAAGGGCTTCATCAGGTGAGCAGCCCAACGTAAATGTGAATGAGCCAGACCGATAGGTCATGACTCTAAGCGTGCTATCATCAATCCACTCTTTAGATTGCTCTGCCATAATAATGAACCGTAATTTGTCAAAGAAAATGTCAAAATAATTATCAGCTAAAGCCATTATAGAATAAAGGGTGTAGAAAAATATAGACTAAAAATGTCAAAGAAAATGTCAAGCTTTTTGACCAGTCAAGATGCAAAGCGCTTAAATGGGTGCAAAACAGGCGCAAATAATGTGCGTTTTTCGTGCGTTTTCTTGCACTGTGCCTAATGGGTCTTATCCGACTTGCCAGCTTATCGCGTGTCTGTGGCTGATCCTGTAATGCGATGATTTCATCTGTTTTCTTGGTGCCTTGGTGCTTGCTTGGTTCCGCTATAACGGTGTGCTGATATCGGTTTGCGAGTTTGGCACCAAGAGCAAAAACGCCTTTTTTGGTGCTTAACTTTTCGCTTCTTGGTGCCACATTTCCCTAATTAAGTTTCCTGACGCTGTTAGGTTTCCGTCCTCACGCCTTTGTGCATATAGGTATTTCCACTTTATGGACTTCTAAAACTGACAAAAATATTTCCTTTTTTTCGTCAATTTCCTGTATTTTCCCTCACCTTTAACAGCGTCAGTGCTGATACCAAAATCAAATTGCACTTTGCTTGCATGGGGTTAAATTGCCGCGCGCATCATACATTGAATTTTTGCACGAAGAAAAAATGACCGATCTTCCTTATAAATCTCACATACAGACTTGCCGAGTAATGTCGAATACCCTTATGATGGTCATATTTTATCTAAGATGGGTATCACCTCATTGCTAACGTACCATCTAAAAACTCTATCCTTGCTCAACAAACAATAAGACAATTCCATGACCAAAAATTTCTCTCAAACAGCGGCTTTCATCTGGTCTGTCGCTGATCTATTACGCGGTGACTTTAAGCAATCTCAATACGGCCGCATCATCCTGCCATTTACGCTATTGCGCCGTTTAGAGTGTGTATTAGAAGATACTAAAGCCGCTGTCGTTGCAGAGAGTCAACGTATCGCTGAGAAAGGTTTGCCAGAGGAAGCACAAGAAAAATTCATCATGCGTGCCAGCAAGCGACCGTTCTACAATACCTCGCCGATGGATCTCAGCAAGATGGGTCAAAGCGATATCAAAGATAACCTCAATACTTACGTGCAATCTTTCTCTAAAGACGCACGTGAGATATTTGAGCACTTTAAGTTTGAAGAGTTTGTCGGTCAGCTAGCCGATGCCAACTTGCTGTATAAAGTCGTGCGGATGTTCGCCACTACTGATCTTAGCCCTGAGACGATATCTAACCATGAAATGGGCTTTGTGTTTGAAGAGCTGATCCGCCGCTTTGCTGAAAGCTCGAACGAGACCGCAGGGGAGCATTTCACCCCGCGCGATATCGTCCGCTTAACTACCTCACTGGTATTTATGGAAGACGATGACGCCCTGACCAAAGACGGCATTATTCGCACCATCTATGATCCTACAGCAGGTACGGGCGGCTTCCTATCCTCTGGTATGGAATACGTGCTAGAGCTGAACCCTGATGCGGTCATGCGTACCTATGGGCAAGAGCTAAACCCTGAGTCTTATGCCATCTGTAAAGCTGATATGCTGATCAAAGGGCAAGAGGTGAATAACATTAAGCTGGGCAATACTTTGTCTAGTGATCAGCTGGTCGCTGAGAAATTCGACTATATGCTATCGAACCCGCCGTTTGGGGTCGATTGGAAAAAAATATCAGGTGAGATCAAAGACGAGCACGAGCAAAAAGGCTTTGATGGTCGCTTTGGGGCTGGCTTGCCGCGCGTGTCTGATGGTTCGCTATTGTTCCTGATGCATCTGCTTAGCAAGATGCGTCCGATCACTACTAATGAGCAAGAAGCTAGTAATGGTCAAAATAGCAACCAGAATAACAACCAAGGCAGCCGTATCGGTATTATCCTAAATGGTTCGCCGCTATTCACGGGCGGCGCAGGGAGTGGCGAGAGCGAGATTCGCCGTTATATCCTTGAGGCCGATTTATTAGAAGCCATCATCGCCCTGCCTACCGATATGTTCTACAACACGGGTATCGCGACCTATGTATGGGTACTCAGCAATAAGAAAGCGCCTGAGCGTAAAGGCCATGTGCAATTGATCGATGGTAGTAACCTATACAGCAAGATGCGTAAATCATTAGGTTCTAAGCGCAATGAGATGAGCGATGACGATATCAAGACCATTATCCGTAGCTTTGGTGACTTTGAAGTGGTTGATGCGCGTGTGTTAGATAAGCCAGAAGCCGTGAAGTCTAATCGTGGTCGTCAGTCTGCCAGTCCTAAAGCTGAGCCTGCTAAGACTTTCGCCAGTAAGATATTTGCCACCCATGAATTTGGCTATCGCCGCATCACCATTGAGCGTCCGCTACGTCTATCCGCTCAACTATCTGATGATGCTATCGAAACCTTGCGTTATGCGCCTAAACCGTTTGATATGGTCATGCCAGCGCTGTATGAGGCATTTGGTAGTCACTGGACGACTGATAGCGAAAATAATACTGACAATAATAACTATGGCGACTTATCAGCGGTCACCTTAGAAGCGCGTGCAATGATTAAGGCCGACTTTAGCGAGCTAAAAGAAAAGCAAATTAAAGATGTGCTTGATGCCAAACTTTGGCAGGATCAGCTTGAGATTATGAATAAAGCCAAAGCCTTGCAAGCGGCTATCGGTGAAAATCAATTCGATGACTTTAATGAGTTTGAAAAAGTGTTTAAACAAGCGTTAAAAGATACTAATGTGAATCTTGATGCTAAAGAAAAGAAACAGCTGCTAGATGCGATCACTTGGAAAAATTCTGAAGCAGAACCCGTCATCAAAAAAGCGGTCAAGGTTGCCAATCCGCTCTATGGTGCGTTTAGCTATAAGCCTACCGCGACTAATCAAAAAGCAGACAAGCCAGCCAAAATTGTAGAGTTCCAAACCGACAGCGACTTACGTGATTATGAAAACGTGCCGCTGAATCCTGAGGTGACGACCACTGAGTTGATCGAAAGTTACTTCGCCCGTGAAGTACAGCCACATGTGCCTGAGGCATGGATCAATGCCGATAAGACAGATACTATCGATGAAGAGATTGGCATTGTGGGCTTTGAGATACCGTTTAACCGTCACTTCTATGTCTATGAGCCACCGCGCCCGCTGGCTGATATCGATGCGGACTTGGATGCTGTCAGCAGCGAGATTATGCAGTTATTGGGTGAGGTGCATTCGTAATGGCTAGGCTTCTTGAATATGAAAACTATAAAGATTTAAATGGTGTAAAAATTCCTGATTCATGGGAGTTAAGCAAAGTAAAGCACCTAGGTAATTACTTAAATGGATTTGCTTTTAAACCTACGCACTGGACTGATAAAGGCATTCCAATTATTAGAATACAGAATCTAACTAACCAAGATGCAGATATAAATAGAACCTCTTTTATTGCTCCTGAGCGCTATCATGTTTTCAAAGGGGATATATTAATTTCTTGGTCTGCAACTTTAGATGTATATATTTGGCAAAAGGAAGAGGCTTGGCTAAATCAGCATATATATAAAGTCAAAGTAAATAGAAATAAAATTATAGAAAAGTATTTCTATTGGACTGCAAAATGGTTTATGGGAGAGTTGAACGAATCATCGCATGGCTCAACTATGCAGCATTTGACGACAGATAAATTTGGTAGTTTTAATGTGCCGCTTCCACCTATTAGTGAACAGCACTTAATTACCAATTTTCTTGATTATGAGACCGCCCAAATCGATACCTTAATCAAAAAGCAACAAACCCTTATCCAACTGTTAAAAGAAAAGCGCCAAGCGGTTATTAGTCATGCCGTGACTAAAGGCTTAAATCCTGATGCACCGATGAAAGGTTCAGGCGTTGAATGGTTGGGGGAAGTGCCTGAGCATTGGGAAGTAACCAGAATAAAATATATTACCTCTATGTTTGAACAGGGTTGGAGTCCTCAATGTGATTCTCGTCCAGCGACAAGTGATGAATATGGCGTTTTGAAAGTGGGCTGTGTTAACTATGGCAGTTTTCACTCAATTGAGAATAAAGCTTTGCCGCCTGAGTTGCAGCCAAGGTTACAGTACTTGATAGAAAAGCGTGACTTATTGATTTCACGAGCAAACACGAAAGAACTTGTTGGAAGTGCGGCAGTAGTTGATCAAGACTACAACAATCTACTTCTATGCGATAAGTTATATCGTTTGCGATTCAATTCGAATATACAGCCTGAGCTGATAGCACTATACCTTTCTATTGAGCCTGTCAGAGAACAGATTGAGCTACAAGCTTCAGGGGCTAGTTCTTCTATGCAGAATATTAGCCAAGATATTATTAAAGAGTTGCCATGCTTCTTATTACCAAATGAAGAAGCTCATGAGTTATTAGATTATATTAATGAAAAAATGAAGGTTTTTGATAATCTAGTTTCAGAAGCACAAAAAGCCATTCAACTCATGCAAGAACGTCGCACTGCTTTAATATCGGCCGCCGTCACGGGGAAGATTGATGTTCGGGGCTGGGTTGCGCCTGATATTTAAAATATTGTAAGTTGAAATCCATTTGCATTTTATATTAATAAACTATAGTAGCTCGTAGTGTGTTTATAGAATAAAGAATAATAGGAAATACAATGAGTAATATTTTACGTGACTTACCAACGCTTTATGATAAAGCTCAAGGACTTCAAAATATCTTGATTTCTAGAGCTACTGGTGGAGATGGTAATAATAGCGATTATGCCATATTAAGAAAAACGATTTTAGAATCGCAATTTAATACTTTAGTGCCAGACTTCGTTAGACACGCAAGGGATTTAAACCAGTTTTGGCAGATGATAAAGCATAGGTATGGCTCATATGCGGAACGTAGAGAGTTTATCTATAGCGAGTTTCAAAATTTAATTGAAGCAATAGAATTTGATAAGTCAGGAATGAGTCCTGCCTTTGAGAAATCCATTGAAGTTATAAACTCTGGCTATATCGATGGAATGTGGAAGAAAGCTATAGACCGTAAAGTCAATGACCCAGAGGGTGCAATCACTTTATCTAGGAGCCTTATTGAATCTGTCTGTAAACACATTTTAGATCTTGAGCGCGTTTCATATGATAAGAATTCTGACTTATCAGAACTGTATAAAAGAACCTCTGAGCTGTTAAAAATGTCTGCTAGCCAATATGAGACAAACTTGATCTTCAAACAAATTCTTGGTGGATGCTCAGGTATAGTCAATGGTTTGGGTCAATTGCGAAACAGTGTTGGTGACGCTCACGGACAAGGTGTTATTAATATTAAGCCAAAGCCAAGACATGCAGAATTAGCAGTCAATCTAGCAGGCTCAATGTCACACTTTCTATTATCTAGCTATGAAGAAAGTTTTAAAGGTAGATAGTTATTTAAAAGCACTTTTCGAAAAAAAATAATACTATAAACGGACTTAACATGACCGATACCACCTACGAATCTGTCTTCCAAGCCGATATCGTCACTCAAATGCAAGCACAAGGCTGGCAGTTAGGCAGTCCTAGCGGCTATTAGGTAGCGCCGCTAGTATTTGGTGGCTATGAATAATTAATCTAAATCATGCAAGAACGTCGCACCTTTGAAGGCGAGTGAGGTTTCAGTGTGGAGTATACCTATGGATGCTAGTGTTTGGACTCAGATAATAATGGCATTCTGTGCATTTATTGGTATTAGCTATAAGATAATAACTGATAGAATTTCTGAAAAAAAAGGCGATTTAGAGAAGACAAAGAGTGTGCTTGATAGACAGGAGTGTATTAAGAACAGTAAGAAGTATCTGCAAGACTTAGAGATAAATAATATAACGTATCTAAAAGGCTTTACGTGGGAGCAGGTTGAAGTACTTTTGAGGAAAGATTTGCGATTAATAACCATTTCAGAATTAAGATTTCTAAATAAAGATAAGTTAGTCGTCATTCGTAACGACGAAATTATCATACCGACCAAGATGTATATTTTGAAGAAAAAGTGTTTAAGCATTCGTGCTTGTATGATTGTGGGAAACTTCATATTCAGTGTTATAGCGGTTGGTTGGGCAATATTCAACTACTCTTTATTTTCTATCGTATCTGCTTCATTTTATATATACATGTTATTTGCTGAAGTAATAGCTATTCATCACTTTGAAAGCTTGACCAGTTTTGACTTAATTAAAAAGTCTGGAGATATGGCAAGAAATACTATCGTGGTCTCTACAGATTTTGATAGAGAGGTATAGTGAGATGAAAAAGCAGAAAATTAAATATCGCAAAATACGCGGCATCAACCGCCGTAAGCGTGCTATTGAGCAATGGGGTGATAGCCGTAAGAGCCTTAATACTGATCTACTAACTCAAGAAAAAAGAAACTACGTTAAGTTTAGAGTACAACCATGGTCACGCTTGGCTTTAGGTAATAGTATTTATCCTGAGCCAACAGGCGACTGTGAGTATTTACTGATTAAAAACTTGCAAAAAATCTATCAGTCATGGCAAAACACTTTAGAGAGTATGCAAACTCATTACTATCTACAAATCTGGCTATATGAAGAGTACATTAGTCGCTCACAAGTGGTTTGTGCGATAGAAGATTATAAAGACTTTTATATAAATACCTTTGAGCCAGTAGATGAACAGCCCAAAAATGGTATCCAAAGCTCTATTCACTACAATGCAAACACTGCTAAGTACTTAGATTGCCATATCTGGCAGCTTAGTCGGCATATTGGAGCTTATGATATGACCGATGAGTACGACATAGAAATACTGCAAGAGACTGACCCTAGCAGAATTATAAGAACAGAAGTTATCGAAGGTAGAGAGTATCAGATCATTGAAATCAATAAAGTGTGGCTGATCTCATAAGCCCAACTTATAACTTAATAATAAGAGTCAAACCATGACCCAGACCAATACTGCTATGAATACGCAAAATGTCACCTACGAATCTGTCTTCCAAGCCGATATCGTCACTCAAATGCAAGCGAAAGGCTGGCAACTGGGTCATGCCAGCGGCTATACGGCTGAGACCGCACTATATGAGCAAGACGTGCTCGACTTTGTGCAGAGCACCCAGCCGCAGGAGTGGGAGAAGTTTTGTCGTACCTTTCCTATTGATTCTGAGCGCCACTTTATCAGCGCATTGGTGAAGCAACTGAACAAGGCCGATGAGCAAGCTACCGATAGAGCCTCGCGCACCTATGGCACGCTTGGCATACTGCGTCATGGCCTCAAGATTCGTAATGCGCGCTTTTCGTTATGTCAGTTCAAGCCTGAGCACAGCCTCAACCCTGAGATCATGGCACGCTACGAGGCCAATATCTGCCGCGTGGTTCCTGAGGTGGTGTATAGTCCGCATGCCAGCCTAAAGGGTAGTCCAAAAGGCGAAACAGACGGTAAAGTCGCTAAGCGTAACCGTATCGACATCGTGCTCTTCGTCAATGGTTTGCCTGTGACCACGATGGAGCTAAAGTCGGAGTTTAAGCAAGCGGTACAAAATGCCATTACTCAGTATAAGCGTACACGCCTACCTAAAGACCCTGATACTAAAAAATCTGAGCCGCTACTGACGTTTAAGCGTGGCGCACTGGTTCACTTTGCAGTCAGTCAATATGAAGTCTATATGACCACGAAGCTGGCAGGCGAGAACACGTACTTCTTACCGTTTAACAAAGGTACAAGTGAGGGCAGTGCGGGTAATGACGTGCCAGCCGATAGCAGTCGCTATGCCACCGATTATCTATGGAATGAAGTATTAACGCCTGATAACCTGCTGGCAATCCTTGGGCATTTTATGCACTTGCAGATCGAAGAGGAAGAGGACGCGATTGGCCGCAAGTCCAAACGCGAGACCATGATGTTTCCGCGCTATCATCAGTGGGATGTGGTGACTAAGCTTGTTAATGCGGCCATTGATGAGGGGGCGGGTCAAAAGTATCTCATTCAGCACAGCGCTGGCTCGGGTAAGTCTAACTCTATCGCATGGACTGCCCATCAGCTATCCACCTTATACAACAGTGACGGCGATAAGCAGTTTCATTCAGTCATTGTCATCACCGACCGTACCGTGCTTGATGACCAATTGCAGGACACCATTTATCAGTTTGAACATGCCGATGGCGTGGTCGGTAAGATCAATAGAAAAGAGAGTGACGGCTCAAAGTCTGAGCAGTTAGCTAGCGCATTGGTGAACTCACAGCCGATCATTATCGTGACCATTCAAACCTTCCCGTTTGTACTCAAAGCCATTGAAGACTCAAGTGTGCTTAAGTCGCGCCGCTACGCCATCATCGCCGATGAAGCTCACTCGTCACAGACAGGCTCTACCGCACGCCAGCTCAAAGAAGTGCTGGTCTCAGGTGATATAGAGAGTAAGCAAGGTCATACTACTGAGAATGACGCGCCGCTATCTAGCGAAGATATATTAGACGCCACACTTGCCGCCCGCCGTAGCAGCCCTAACCTAAGCTATTATGCCTTTACCGCCACGCCTAAACCAAAAACCATTGAGCTGTTTGGCCGTTTGCCCAATCCTGACTTGCCAGCTTCTAAAGATAACCTGCCAGCGGCTTATCATGTCTATTCCATGCGCCAAGCCATCGAAGAGGGCTTTATCTTAGATGTGCTTAAAAACTACACCAACTACAAAGTGATGTATCAGCTCACCCAAAAGCTGGCCGCTGCTGATGATGAAGTTGATGCTCGCCGCGCCAAGATTAAGCTGAGTAGCTGGGTGCGCCTTCATGAGCATAATATTGCGCAGAAAGTTAAGATCATCATTGAGCACTTTAACGACAATATTAAAGGCTTACTTGGCGGACAAGCCAAAGCCATGGTAGTAACAGGCTCACGTAAAGAAGCGGTACGCTATAAGATAGCCTTTGATAATTATATTGCAAATAGTGGCTATCGCGGCATCAATGCGATGGTTGCGTTCTCAGGGGAAGTCACCTTTAATGATAATGATCCTGATAGCGACGCACTGCTTGGCGAGAAGTTCACCGAGCATAATATGAATATTGGCCTCAAAGGCCGTGATATGCGTAAAGCCTTTGACAGTGATGACTATCAAGTGATGCTAGTCGCTAACAAGTTCCAGACGGGCTTTGACCAGCCCAAACTGTGCGCCATGTACGTGGATAAGAAGCTCACAGGCGTGGACTGCGTACAGACCCTTTCACGGCTGAACCGTACTTATAAAGGCAAAGCAGAGAGCGGTACGTTTGTGCTCGACTTCTTTAATGATCCTGACGATATTTTGGAAGCCTTCCAACCATACTATGAGACCGTAACCTTAGTGGATGTGTCTGACCCTGATCAGGTGTTTGATCTGTATGAGAAGCTGCGTGCCAGCGGTATCTTTTTATGGAATGAGGTAGAGCAATTCGTTGATGCTTTCTATAGTAAGCACAAGTCTAACGCGGCCATTAGCAATATCTGCAAGCCAGCGGTCGAACGTTGGCAAAAACGCTACAGCCAAGCACGTGAGCAAGCACAGCACGCCAAAGCAATGCTTGAGCGTACCAAAGCCACGGGCGATGTGGTACTGATGACCAATGCTGAGAATGACTACAAAGGCTTTAAGGCCGATCAAGATGCGCTAGAAATCTTTAAAAAGGATTTAGGCACTTTTACCCGCCAGTATGAGTTTATGTCGCAAATCGTGGACTATGACGACAAAGAATTAGAAAAGCTGAGCCTATACGCGCGTAACCTACAGCCGCTACTACGTGAAAGTGTGGACAATGAAGATGATATTGATCTAACCAACATCGTCATGAGCCATTACCGTGTCTCAAAACTGCACCAGCAAGATCTAAAGCTACAAGAGGGCGGCGGCGAGCTGGAAGCTGGCGGCGGTGCTGGTACTGCCAAACCTAAGGATAAAGAAGAAGAGCTGTTGTCAAAAGTCATTAATCGATTGAACGAAGTGTTTGCTGGCGAGGACTTTACCGATAAAGACATGATCAATTTCCAAAACACCATTTGGGATAAGGTCACAGAAAATGAGATCGTGGTAAAGCAGTTTAGTAATAACAGTACCGATCAAATCATGTTAGGTGGCTATCCTGATGCCGCTATGGACGCGCTATTTGAGAGCCAAGAAGCCTATGAAGGTATGACCATGCACCTACTGTCTCATCCTGATCAGTTTAAGAAGTTTATTCGTTTGATGCTTGATACGAAGCTGAGGGCTTAGGACTCAGAATAGGTTCTACAGAGAATAAGAGGTGGTTAAGGATAGTGTTTGTCTAGACGCATAAAAGCCTTTTTTCTGCTTCCTCTTGCTTCCTTTTTCATTCCATTATTCCGCTGTACGTATTGTACAATAAGCGATTGACGTGATTCCAATATTTCACAAAAGTCGTTTCTTGCTTCCTAATTCTCTTGCTTCCACGGTTTTGCTTCCTGATTTATGGGATCAGAGATAGTAAATGACGGCAGTTAGGAGGGGTAATCCAAGTTTGGATTAGGGTTTAGTTATCAATAAATATACCGTTATCAAGAAAAAAGGCAGACGATACACATCTGCCTTTCATTATTAGATTGGGTTTGGACATAATACGAAGATACTACATCTAAATTTGTCAACTTACTCATTTTGTTATCTAGCGTCTCAAGATATGCTTAATAGATGCTTTCGGCTATTGGCATCATTCGCTCATAAAAATGCTTGTCACCTGTTTTATCACTACCACATAGCACTACTGCTTGCCTATAGGGTCGAATACATAAAGTGCCTTGTATGGCTTACCAGCGTGTTGAATATCTAAGAACAGCTGCTTAAGCTGCTTAAGTTGGCTGTAACCTACAATAGGTGTGCGATTGGCTTAAGATAGGTGTTTGCTTAGCGTTGCTTAAACTGCTTAAATTCGTTTCAATTTGGCTTGCCTTAAATTAAGTTTAAGCACTTTGAGCAAGTTTAAGATTTAAGAGTCTTAATTAGAAATCCCTAACTATAAAGGCTAAAGGTTACTTAAGCAGTTTAAGCAAGTTTTCTTAAGCGTTAATACTATTCGTGTAGTTTAGGGTTGATAAATATCACCTTGCTACGACCTTCCATTTCTTGCGTGATGTGTTTGGCAGACTCTAATTTGTCTAACTCAATCTGTAATAACTTTGTGCTTTTACGCATAGGATTAGGTGCATTATTAGCAATATAAGTTCTATTTAACTTATTAGTATTTTTAATCTTAGCTTTATCTACTAGCCAGCTACTTAGCCTCTCGCTATCGTTCTGCTCACCTGTTGATGGTGCATCTAGGTAGCGTAGGCGTTCGACTGTAGAATACTCTACCAACATAAAGGCGCGTGTTATATCGTCTATAGTGATAGTATTACGCCCCTCAAAGAATACTATCAACGATGCGATTCGGCTTGCGTTTTCTGCCATACGTGAGGCATAGGCCTTTAAATACTCTAGTTGTTGTCCATTTGCTTGACGGTTTTCTATACCTTGTTTAAGGTTACTAAATACTTGTTTTGTGTGGTCGTTTTCCCATTGTATTTTGATGCGCTGCGGCGTGCCTGTACTATCATTCGGCTGGCTTGCTGGCAATGGGTCAAGTAAGGCATGACAGCGTGACCAGTATTCTATTAAATTAGAATTGTTATACGGATTGTCACTATTGCGCTGCTCATCATTCCAAACCCTTTTGCCGCGTAAGTCCTCAGGGCAAGCGATAAGCGCCCGTGCCAAAAAACCTTGCCCGTTCATTAGTGGGTCGGTCAATGCTGGCTCCAATATCACGCGCTGACCTTGAAGCAATAGTGTCATACGAACGTCATAAGCATCGGTGCGCGGTGTAGCGTGGGCTGACTTTTGAGAACGTTGTCTTGATACTCTGCCGTCACTATGTAACTTGGTGATAGCGCCTAGTGCATTACCTGCAGTATCACCTTTCATAGTGTGACCGTTAAAAAATTGTCCTGCTTCATCGGTTGACCATGACGCGTTACTAATCTCACCATCAACAAACTTATCTAAGATAGGTTCAATCGTTGCATCATCAAAAACGGTTTTGGGGTTGGTAGGCTTTGGCGTATTGTTTAGGTATTCTTTTAATTCAGCACCCTTTAATCCTACCTTGTCATTTTCCCATACTTCTAGGTCTTGCAGATATTTCTCATACTGTTGGCGCTCATGCTTCTCTATTTTAAAGTGAGTTAAACCCATTACTTGCGTTTTACCGCTACCGCTTTCCCCCTCTGTGATTAATATAAGGCTGGCTGGTATGTGACCATGCCCCATAGGTGCATCAATGAAACGTTGTCCCATGTGTGCCAACGCCCCCAAAACGCATTGACCTGCCATCGCAAGCGGTACTTGTGCGTAATACGCCACGGCTTCAATGACTTGTCTTAATAAGCCCGTGAACGCGTTTATAGGATAGGGTGTTGGCCTGCTTGGATCATTGGCTAAGGGTTCAGGTTCACCCCATGCCAGCACTTCAAGCTCGATAGTGTCCGCATCTGCAATAAGGTTTTTTATTAAGTCACCCTCATTCAGTCTGCAAATAATGTCATCTATGGTTATATGAGCAATAGCATTTATACCTGCCAGCCGGTTAACAAGCCTATCCTTGTGCTGGGCTGTGTCCATAATATGAATGGTTTTGACTTCGCTAAAGTGTCTTAACGTCATATCAAACATGTTAGGGTTGAGGCACGCTAAAACAGTGAGATTAGGGTCGCTGCTGCTTAAATTAGCGTATAACGAGACGGCATCACTTAAACTAGTCACTAGCCACCAGTCACTGTCACGGCTCATTGAGCCGATAGCATAGGCACTAGCTTGTGTGTTGTCGGATATAATAGGAAATTTGTCGCTGTTGGGCTTATGCGCTGCTATGTTTACGGGTTCGGCTTTATTGTTGACCATGATAAGCCCATAACTGCCTTTAGTATCAGGTAACTTTCCGCCTTTGCTATTGCCACCTCTCATGCTAATATCATCATCTAGATAGCGTGTTTTATCGATGTGATTGGTTGGTAGCCTTAAATCATCCTGCAAGCTGTCTAACTGGCTCAAATCAGCATCTTGAGCGCGTTGTTCAGGTGTTGCATTATCAATATCAGCAATATAGCCAATGAAGCCGCCCATGTTGTCCGCATGGGCTTTTTCTTGGCTGTCAATTTGTAGTGTAGTGGTCATCTATTCCCCCTTGCTTGCGACTGGTTCGGCTGGCATGTGGCTCTATATCTCTTGTAGTAGGTTTTCATAGGCTGCTTATCCCTATAATGGAGATTACAGGTTGGTTTGGCTGGCAAGCTATCAATGACAGTAGCAAGCCAATACCTGCTACCCATACCATGAATATGATAAAGCTAAGTAGTGAGCCACGCTTATGTGGCTGGCTGGTGCTGGGTTGCCCATGGCGGGGCTTTAGATTGGTTTTGTTATCATTACTCATGGTCTGTTGCCTCCTGTAGTGCTGATAATATGCCGTCTAATTGGTCGCTTAAGTCTTCACTGATAGTGGCATTACCTGATAACGCCATGATGACCGAATTAATCACACCACCTGATACCGCGCAATCTACTTGTACGGCTTGCAGCGCCATTGCTAAATGACCTGCATCAATACCCAATAACACTATCTGCTCATTGATACTTTCTAACTGGTCGGCTGATACTACTATTTGATTACTCATTGATTGCTACCTCGTCTTGTAAGATTAGCTTACCCATGATGTCCGCGCTTACTTTGCTGGCGTGCTCGCTTTGAGCAAACAAGGCAGACCTGACAGCAACGATTATTCCCTTACTTGCTGGGTCGGCTGTCTCGATAAGGTTCAAGGCATAAGCAAGGCTTTCACAATCATTCGATACGTCTTGTATGTAGTCGTCCACATGGCACAGCGTATAAGTGTCCACTGCCACTAGGCGCGGAGCTAAGACTTCTAATGGTTCGGTTATGCTCATTTAGTTCACCTCGCTGTCGGTAGTATTGGCTGGCTGGGCTATCCAATAACGCTTAAACCGTTTGCCATTTTGCGTGACCATTTCATCATCAATGCTCACACCACTAGCGCGTAACTGACTGATCCGTTGAGCCAAACAAGTGATTTGATAAAGACGGATAGAGTCCCATATGGTGATAGTTGCGCCTGTCATTAGGTGCGCCATAATAATTTGACTATAGGTTTGTTTAGTTGGCTGTTTTGAGGTAGTCATGGCTTATACCTCGCTAGTAGTTGCGGCATGGCTGGCAAGCCATGCATTAATATCAGACAAGCGCCATAGACTAGCCCGTCCGATTTTTACGGGGGCTGGGAATTTATCTTGATTGATTAGATGGTAGATGTGCTTAGCACTAAAGCCTGTGATACCGCGTGTGGCGGCTTTTGCGGTGATAGTGCGCTGTTGGCCTGATCTAGTGGTATAAGTTTTGGCTTTACGCTCAGGTTGATTGGCAAGGTCTGCCATTCTTAGATGTTGATCGACTAAGTTCATAATAGTTCACTCCATAGCGGGGTTAGTTATAGCCAGTAATTGGCTTCGCTATGAGATGAATGTTAAGGGGTGGGGGTTTTTGCAGCACCCTAGCTGAGGTGGTTTCACACCTCAACTGAGGTATGGATTTATTTCGGGGTAGTAGCTATCAAGGTTTAAATGCTTTCTTTTTTGTTTGCTCTAAAGTCGTTTTTACATCTCTAAAACGCATTTCTAAAGTGGTTTTACCTTGCCCATAAATTGATTTATCAGCAATCTTACCAATAATTACCGCTTCACTGGTAAATGGTGGTCTATCGCCTTCTATCTTTGGGACAGTCATCAATTCTAGTAGTAACCCTATAGTCGTTTGATAGCTCTTTTCGTTGCGGTCACTTAATATATCGCTGGTATCAGCTTGCTCTTTTAACTGGTCATTAAGCCTATTTACCTCTTGCTCTTGCTGTTTTATCTTCTTATTGGCGGCTGTTAGTGTTTCAGTATGCTGATATTTTAGGTTAGCCTTTTCAGCTTCTAACTGTTCGATTGTAGACTCTAATATTTCTATTTTGGTTTTACTATCCATGTGCTCAATCTGCATCTTATTTAAATACTCTTCTAAATCCTTTTTAAGTACACCAACTTTATCATTATCAATCTTTATAGTATTTTGAGTATTCAGATTGCTAAACAAGGGTGATCGCCCACCAGTTGTAAATAAAAGAGCATCGCCTTCTTTGGGCGTGATACCTTCAGGCGCATTATTACGAATGTAGCAAGAGTTCAATTGATAAATAATAGCTTCGCCTATATTCATCTCTTCTAAAAAACCTTTAAAAATTCCTACGGCTTCGCTACTATTTCGAAAATTAAAGTAACCACTCACTTGTATATGACGTGATTGATATTCGCTTTTATGTTGAAATTCCCATGTTGCCCATCCTTCATATTCGAAAACTATCGGTATATTTTTTTCCTTTATGAATTTAAGGGTTTTATCTTGGTTGAAGTCTCTATCTGTCTTTTCATTCAAATACTCAACCACTTCTTCAATACCCATCAAACGACTATATAAGTCCACATTCGCACCCTCACACCCCTAAAGAAAAAAAGGTGCAAGGCGCTGACAGCTAAGGGTGCGGTTGCTGTCGTTCGGGTAATTAGTCCTAGCCTTGCAATCGGTTGTGACAGCAATTAACGCTATCAAGTTCGGCTTGCCAGCCCAATGCTGGCGATCATGAGTAAAGCGATGTTGTTAAATGTTGTTGTTAAAGCTGCTCGGCAAGTTTGGCCAGTACCTCAGGTGATACGCCTTGCGTCTGTAAGCTCTTTATCAAAATATCCTTGTCATGCAACGCTATATCAGTGGCTTGCTCACTTCTACTATCCATTTCTTTAGCCAGTTCATCAGGAGTCAGTAAATCAAAGCTGATCGCCTTGCCAGCACGTAGGTCATCAAGATAGTTTGCCCATCGGTACATCATCATTTGGCGCTCAGCTAGATGCTCTGATAAGTCATAGCGCCGTCTGACACTCGATTGCTCTAAATGGGCGAGCTGTATCTCTATCAAACTTTCAGAAAATTGCAGCTCATACAACCCCGTGCTGGCAAGCTGCCTAAAACCGTGGCCAGTCATCTTAGGGTAGGGATCGCCTGTGTAACCCATACGTTGTAATGCCTGATTAAACCATGCTTCACTATAGGGTTTGTTTGACTCAAAGTTATAGAATACATAGCCTGTATGTTCGGTTAAGGGTCGCATACGCTCGATGATAGCCATTGCTTGCGGTGACAGAGGGATAATATGATCTTGTCGCATTTTCATCTTAGCGGCTGGAATACGCCATACGCTTTTATGATAATCAATCTCTGACCATTCAAAGTGCCTAAGCTCTTTGGTGCGCACAAAGCACAGTGTCATCAGCTGTAAACCTGCTACGGTCTGCTCATGAGCGTTTGGGTGATTACTAATATATTGATCAATATTGCGGAGTAGGTCGGGGAATTGGTGCTGCTCTACCGCTTTCATACGTTCGGCTTTATGCGGTCTAAGTGCCTTGTTACGTCCAATAGCAATATTAGTAATATCATAACCTAGCGTATTAATAGCATACTCAAAGATGGCGCTAATCAACCCCATACACTTATGCGCGGTCTCTGAGGTGTGTTTGCCTTGCTGCTCGAAAGTCACTTGAATAGCAAGCCCTGTCTTAATGATGTCTTGCGCGGTGATGGCACCAATAGGGTATGCGCCTAAGTGCTTCAAGATATGATTGTCCAAAAACCCTTGTAGCTTTTGTACATTCTTGGTCGTGGTCTTAGACTTTTCATCTATATAGCTTTTGGCAATGGCTTTGAATAGGTCCTTTTGCTCAAAGTTATTTTTCTCGATGCTTTTATGGGCGGTGGGGTCGATACCATCAGCAAGCAATGCTTTTGCCTTGTCACGTTCGATACGCGCTTGCTTGAGCGATACTTGCGGCTTGAATGAGGGGTCAATGGCTTGCTTTGATGATTTATAGATACCGATTTGATAGGTTTTTTGTTTGGGCTGAATATCTTTGTCCGATTGATAGCGGTATGACATTTGCCAAAATAATGAACCGTTAGGGTGTTGTATCAGATATAAGCTATTGCCATCACTGTGACGGGTGACCTTATCGGGTGCTGACTGCTTGGCGATAGACTTTACGCCATTGTCAGTGAGTAGGTAGTCTTTTCTCTTATTCATGCCAGCCCCAAAAGATGTTAAATGTTTTAACAACAGATTTAACAACATTCTATAGGTGCTACTAGGTAATGACAAGTAATAGTTAAAGACTTGATGTGTTGATAATAAAGGGTTTTGGAGGTTTGAGGTAATGCTAGGGAAGGGTGAAATACAATGATTGGTGCGCTCGGCGGGAATCGAACCCACGACCCTCGGCTTCGGAAACCGATACTCTATCCAACTGAGCTACGAGCGCATCATAACAACGGCATCTTGTATTAAACAACATAACGCTTAAACGAGGTTATAAGCGGTATCAGGTGTCGAAAAATAAAGACCGCTTAGTCTAACAAATAAAAGTCATAAAGCCAATAAATGAAGACAAGGATTGATGTTTTTTAAGAAAAAACAGCATAGTCATGAAACAGGCATGGCAATTTACCTGCCTTTTCCCTTATAATGACAGGGAGAATTCATATTTATAATCACCGATTACAAGTGTGCTGACACGCGGGATGGCTGTTTGCTATTGATGACGAGAGGTCATTAAAGGAGGACAGACAGAATGTCCGAGCCGTGCCAGCCTTTGTACATGTAATAAGAGAACGTGACGAATGAGAAAAGTAGTTATGTTATCGGCAGCTGCCATTCTAGGAATCGCTAGTATCGCGGTGAGCCAAGCTGAAGATGTGGCAGGGCCTTCTGTCACTGTTACTGACGTAGCAGAAGCGCAGGAAGTGGTAGAAAATGTTCCTCAAAAGCTAGGTAATGACACCCAAGCTGCGGCAGTGACGACAGAGAGCGAAGTTTCTCCTGATGAAGCCGCGCAAGTAGATGGCGCAGCTGTTGAAGAAACGGCCGCTGCAGCGCCTGCTGCTGAAGAAGAGCCCATTCCGCAAGATACACCGCAAGTGCAAAAACTGATTGCTTTATACCCTAATCTGATCGCACGTATTCAGCCTGTTGCCAATGTGTGCTTTGAAGATGATGACGTTTGTGATGTGACACCACGTGCCGCTGGCCCATCAGCAGGTGACGGACCTCGTGATGGTAAAGCTGTGTACAATGCTGTGTGTCAGACTTGCCACGGGGCAGGCTTACTTGGCTCTCCTATTTTTGGCGATGCTGGCGCTTGGGGGCCACGTATAGCAAAAGGTAAAGACACGTTATATACCCATGCTATCAATGGTTTTAACGCCATGCCTGCAAAAGGTGGTGCTGATATCCCTGATGAAGAAGTCCAAAATGCGGTGGACTACATGATTGATGGAGCAAGCTAATAAAATTTGCGATGTCTGTCTGTACAGCGCCTATTTCATTTGATGAGATAGGCGCTTTTTTAATGGTAACTGTTATTAATATACGCCTTCCAAGCCGCTGCAGTTGAAATTCATCCTCAACAGCCTCATTTCATGACAGTATCTTTTCTAGATAGTAGAGTGTGTTAAATATTTCACGGCGCTTTTGTCAGTGTCGTCGTTGAATGTTCAACACGGCCTATTATTCTAAAACCATTTTTTATATAAGTTTATAACAAATAAAGAGGTCTTCATGTCTGAGGTACCAGCACTTTCTATCCAGAACTTATCCAAAACCTATGACAATGGGTTTTCGGCGCTCAAGGATGTCAGTTTGACCGTCCCCCAAGGGGGGTTTTTTGCATTACTTGGGCCAAATGGTGCCGGTAAGTCAACGATGATTGGCATTATCAGCTCATTGTTTAAGCCCACCACAGGCAGCGTGAAGATTTTTGGCACCGACCTGCTAGAAAATCCTTCCATTGCCAAGCAGTATCTGGGCGTGGTGCCGCAAGAATTTAATTTTAATCAGTTTGAAAAAGTACAAGATATCTTGATCACCCAAGCAGGTTATTTTGGTATTCCTGCCAAAGAAGCGCGTCCACGGGCGAAGCGGCTACTGACAGCGCTTGGTCTATGGGACAAACGTGACAACAAATCACGTGAGTTATCAGGTGGTATGAAGCGCCGTTTGATGATTGCTAGGGCTTTAATTCACAAGCCCAAGCTGTTGATTCTTGATGAGCCAACCGCTGGGGTTGATATCGAGCTGCGCCGCTCTATGTGGGAGTTTATGCAGCAGATTAATATTGAAGAAAAAACCACGATTATTCTGACCACTCACTATCTTGAAGAAGCTGAGCAGTTATGTAAGCGCATTGCTATTTTGGATCATGGTGAAATTCGTATCAATACAGAGATGAAAGACTTATTGGCGCAGTTATCCGTTGAAACATTTGTTTTTGACTTAAATACACCGCTCACCCGTCAGCTGGCTTTGACAGGAGTGACGGGGATAGCACAACCAGATGATCAGACGCTGGAAGTCACCTTGACAGAAGGTGAGTCGTTAAACGGTGTCTTTGATCAGCTGTCTGAGCAGGACATCAGTGTGGCGAGTATGCGGAACAAAGCCAATCGACTAGAAGAGCTGTTTATGCGTTTAGTGGATAAAAACATTCAAAGTTCAGACAGTATGAAGGAGGCAGGGTTATGAGTCAGGAACTGATAGATCGCAATAAAACGGATCTTAGCAAAACCATGTCATGGAGTAAGAAGTGGATCGCTTTTCGTACTATTTGGTTTAAAGAGATTCGTCGAATCCTACGTATTTGGCCACAGACCTTGCTGCCGCCCGTTATCACAATGAGCCTGTATTTTGTCATCTTTGGTAAGATGATTGGCTCACGTGTGGGTGAGATGGGCGGTGTACCGTATATGCAGTTTATCGTGCCTGGCTTGATTATGATGTCTATCATTACCAACAGCTACTCCAACGTGGTTTCAAGTTTTTTTAGTGCCAAGTTTACAGCCAGCATCGAGGAGCTTTTGGTATCACCAGTCTCTAAGCATGCGATCTTGATGGGTTATATCAGTGGTGGTATCTTTCGCGGACTGGCCATTGGTGTCATTGTCTCAATAGTGGCGCTGTTCTTTACTGATCTTGGTATCGAGCATTTATTCGTGACGGTATTTACTGTACTTGGCACCTCTATTTTGTTTTCACTGGGCGGTTTTATCAATGCCGTATTTGCTCGCTCATTTGATGATATTTCTATCATTCCAAGCTTTGTGCTCACACCATTGACTTATCTTGGTGGTGTTTTTTATTCGATGGAAAATCTCTCACCATTTTGGCAAAATATTTCGCTTTTGAACCCTATTGTCTATATGGTCAACTCGTTCCGTTACGGCATCCTAGGCTATTCGGATGTCAATGTTTGGTATTCGATGGCCGCTATTTTTGTCTTTTGTGCGATATTTTATACCATCGCCTATCGCTTACTGAGTAGTGGCTCACGCGTACGCTTGTAAGGTTTTGGGCCAAAAGGTAGTGTGACTCATGTAAAGTTTGGGTCAAGGTACTCTCTATCGGACTGATTCGTAAAAGTTAGAGTACAATAAATTTTTAACGGTTTAATATTAGGAAGGTAAATGAGTATTCACGGCATCTTGGGTGAGCAAACCACCGACTATCCAACCACGTATAGCCCAGAGACGCTATATCCTATTGCACGCAGTATGGGACGTGACGCTATTGGCTGGCAAACAGATAAGTTAACGGTGGGTGTTGATTGGTGGCAGGCTTTTGAGATGTCGTGGCTTAATACACAAGGCGTCTCGCAGGTTGCTATCGCGCGCTTTAGTATCCCTGCCAGCTCACCATTTATCGTAGAGTCAAAGTCACTTAAGCTATATCTGAATAGTATTAATTTTACTGAGTTTGCCAGCTGGGACGACGTACAAGCGTTGATAACTAAAGATTTGTCTGCCTGTTTGCAAGCAGATGTGCAGGTCGCGCTGTTTGGCTTAAATGAGGATCTAAATGACAAAGCATCTGAGCTTTTAATTGCCCAGCCTGAGGGGGTTTGTATTGATGATGCGTTGTCAGACAGCACTGACAAAATCGCGTTAACTGAGCACCCTGATGCGTCGTTGCTGCGTCATCATGACACAGAAGTGAGCAGTACGAGGGCAGTAAGGGGGAGCAGTCAGCCTTATGCGTTCTACTCCAATCTACTGCGGAGTAACTGCCCTGTGACCAATCAGCCAGATTGGGGCACTTTAGCCGTTTCGATCAGGAGCGAACACCCCATTAATGAAGCCAACATGCTGCGTTATATATTGAGTTTTCGTCAGCATAATGGGTTTCATGAGCAGTGCGTTGAGCAGATATTTGCTGATTTGAGCAGATGCTATGCGCCAAGTGAGCTGATGGTGCGCGCTTGGTATACACGCCGCGGTGGTATCGATATCAATCCTTGCCGCGTTAGCGATATAAGCTTGCTGCCTAAGCCCAGCCGTTTGATTCGTCAATGAGTAAGTGCTATAGAGTTGGTGATAAATAAGCAGATACGATCAGCTTTATTAATAAAAAAGCGCCTATCTCTTCAGTGAGATAGGCGCTTTTGCTTGAGCAGTCTGTATTGAAAGGGCTACTTACCGCTTACTTTTGCCAATACGTCTTCACGGCTTAGCATTTGCTTCTCGGTCTCACGGCGATTGACGTACTCGTACTTGTCTTCTGCCAGATTGCGGTCAGAGACGACAATACGATGCGGAATACCAATCAATTCTAGATCTGCAAACTTAACGCCTGGGCGCTCGTTACGATCGTCAAGTAGCACATTGACACCTTGAGCTTTTAGCTCTTCATAGAGTGCCGTTGCCGTTTGCATGACTGTTTCTTCTTTTGACTTCATCGGTATGATGGCCACTTCAAAAGGCGCAATAGAGTCCTCAACGGTCGGCGTGGTTGGCCACATGATCCCGTTTTCATCGTTGTTTTGCTCGATGGCAGCGGCAATAATACGACTAACCCCAATACCATAACAGCCCATCATGAGAGTGACGGGCTTGCCGTCTTCACCCGATACCGTACAGTTCATCGCTTGTGAGTACTTATCACCCAACTGGAAAATGTGACCCACTTCGATACCGCGTTTGATTTTTAGGCTGCCTTTGCCATCGGGAGAAGGGTCGCCTTCTTGCACATTACGCACATCAACGATGCGAGTAATGCGCGTGTCGCGTGCCCAGTTCATACCGATTGTATGCTTATTGACTTCATTAGCACCGCAGACAAAGTCTGACAAGGCGGCGGCCGAGCGATCAACGAACACAGGCATGTCTAAGTCAACACCAATGTAGCCTTTATGCAGGCCAGCTGCCTTTAGCTCTTCATCTGAGGCGAGCGTTAATGGTACGTTGGCTTCTTCGATTTTTTCAGCCTTGATGGTGTTGAGCTGATGGTCACCGCGCAATACGACAGCGATCAGTTGTGGCTCATCGGCTTCGGTATGACCATGTACGATCAAAGTTTTAACCGTGGTCGCAAGTGGGATATCCAAATGCTCAGCAACCATTTTACAGCTGGTCATGCCTTCTGTTAAGACGTCTTCACGCTCCATTCTAGGCGGTTGACGCTCAGCTGTGCTCACAGATTCTGCCAGCTCAACATTGGCCGCATAGTCAGATGAGTCAGAGAAGGCAATGTCATCTTCGCCGCTGTCCGCCAACACATGGAACTCATGTGAGGCAAAACCGCCGATAGAACCTGTGTCTGCTTGTACCGCGCGGAAATCCAAACCCAAGCGGGTAAAGATGCGGGTATAGGCGTCATACATGTCATGATAAGTCTTAGCCAATGATGCTTGATCAAGATGGAACGAATAGGCGTCTTTCATGGTGAACTCGCGAGCACGCATCACCCCAAAGCGCGGACGAATCTCATCACGGAACTTGCCTTGAATTTGAAAGAAAGTTATCGGCAGCTGCTTATAGCTACGTAGCTCACCTTGAGCAAGATTGGTGATAACCTCTTCGTGAGTGGGACCAAGCACGAAGTCACGATCATGACGGTCTTTAAAGCGAAGTAGCTCAGGACCATAATCGTCAAAACGTCCCGTCGTCTGCCAAAGCTCTGCAGGTTGAGTCATGGGCATCAGCACTTCTTGCGCGCCGACATTTTGCATCTCTTCACGAACAATACGTTCGACCTTTTGTAAGACACGCAGCCCCATGGGCAACCAAATATATAACCCAGAAGCGATTTTGCGAATGAGGCCGGCCCGCACCATCAACTGGCTTGAGGCGATGTCGGCATCACTTGGGGTTTCTTTTAGTGTGGCAAATAAAAATTGACTGGCTTTCATAAATAAAGCGTAACCTTATCAACGATAAAAAAATAAGAAATAGTAGGATGTTGAGCGTATGGCTAATCGTTTCATGGCCGCCGCAAGCTTACCTTTATCACTTAGCAATAATCTAGGGTGTGTCCTAGAGACTAAAATGCTTGTAAAAAAGCACATAAGTAAACCGCTCTTATAAAAGAGGGAAAGTTATGATTGACATATCAATATATCGAGCGGTTGAATGGGTAATTTCAGGCTAAAATCCTGATAAGTATACCTATGCCGACATTTTATCCATGCAATCTGACTATGTTAGGTAAAGTTTGTCTAAGACGCAATGACTTTTTGTTTTTTCAGACCGAACGGGCGTTAAAGTCTTAGCTGAGGCAGCCATAACGGCACTGTTTGCTTGTTTTAAGCGTGTTTACAGTCAGTAACAGCGAATTTTGGTGGGCTAAGAGGATTGGGGCTTATGTAGCATATTAGTAGCCATGACTTGAAGTGAAGGCGCAAAAATAGCATTTATCTGATAGACCGATGTTTGTCATGTAATTTATAAAAGTAAGCGGTATAAACGATACAGTATAAATGATGAAGTATTGAGGTGGCCTATATGAACAGTCCTGATGAACGCTCTCCTCTTGAGCACAAGGGGAGAAGTCCGCAAGCGAAAAAACCGATAGCCATGATGTCATGGGTTATTTTGCTCATTGGTTTGGCCGCGATTGTTTTTGCTATTTATAGTACGCAGAATCTAACAGAAGAAGAGCCCATAGAAACCATCACTCGCGAGGGTGTGGTCACGCAAATCCAGCAGCTTAATCGTTTGCATACCGTTGCGTTTAGCGTCGATACCGTGATTACAAGCGAGCGTCCCGGTAGCTGGATGAAGCTGTGGCAGGATGAACAAAAAGGCTTGTTTATCGCTCGTGGGCGGGTAGAAGCGGGTATTGATTTAAGTACGTTGACACCTGAGATGGTACAGGTAGTACCGCCTGCTGAGGCTAACACTGATGTAGACGGGGAGCAGGTAGCCAATACCAGTACACCAGCCTCAAGCATGCCAAAAATCAATATTACCTTACCGCCCTCAGAGATATTCTCCGTGTATTTGGATGATATTGAGATTTATGATTGGCAAACGGGCGCTTTTGGCCTGATGCAAGTCGATCCAAAAATCTTAGCACAAGCACAAAGTATGGCCAAAAAAGAAGTCTTAGAACGGGCTTGCCGAGGAGACGTAATGAATATGGCGCTACAAAACGCGCAAACGCAAATCCAGCAGCTGTTTGCTTTGACAGGAGCTGTGGTAACAGTGACCACTCAGGGCGCAGGGGCGTGCCAAATGCCACTGACCGTGTCGGCAAATGGTTAAACCTATATATAGCTAACAAGGCTAGTCTTACTTGTTAAGCTTAGCTGTTATTTTTTAAATTCTGCGATGGCAAGCTGGCGTGCTTTTTTATGCTCGACCATGGGCACAGGGTAGTCAAGGTCGGCAAATTGCCCCCCTTTACCGAGCGCCTTGCGGAGTTTGTCTTCTGAATGCAAGACATTGGTAGGGATGCTCTTTAGTTCAGGTAGCCACGTCTTAATAAACTCACCGTTAGCATCATGGGTCTTAGCTTGGCTAAAGGGATTCATAATGCGAAAATAGGGGGCAGAATCCGTACCAGTCGAGGCACTCCATTGCCAGCCGCCATTGTTGGATGCAAAGTCGCCATCGATGAGCTGCTGCATAAAATAGCGCTCACCCGAGCGCCAGTCAATGAGCAAATCTTTAGTCAAAAACATCGCTGTGACCATTCGCAGGCGATTGTGCATAAAGCCTGTTGCATTGAGGCAGCGCATGGCAGCATCGACCAGTGGTACACCCGTTTTTCCCATACACCACGCTTTAAAATTCTCCTCATGGTATGACCAATTAATTTGTTTGTCCGTTTCATCCTTGTAGGCTTGGTGGCGGATTAGTGCTGGCTTATCGACCAGTACATGACGATAAAAATCTCGCCACGCAAGCTCGCTGATCCAGCGGTTGATATCGTCATTGTCGCCATCATTGCCGTGAAGTTTTTCTTGTACTTTGCTTGCTTGAACATAGCAAAGTCTAGGGCTGATTGCCCCTATCGCGAGATAGGCGGATAGTTGACTGGTTGCCTGTAGATGCGGCACATCGCGACTCACATCGTAATTGTTGATATCTTCAGCGACAAACTCCTCTAACCGCTGGCAAGCGGCGGTCTCACCAGCAGGATAAGCATCTCTTGCCTGACTGAGCTGTGCCGCCATATTGACATGCTGTAATGCTTCCGTACTTTGCAGTGTTTTTTGGTAGTTATTAGTAATCTCTCTACCGAGATTTTCTATCTCCTTAACAGAGCTTGCACTGTTTTTTGCTAATGTTAGCTCACCGTTTTGGTTCTCATTTACCCCTGATGCTGTATGTAGTTGTATATCGCTTACGTCCAACGTATGCCGCCATTTTTTATAAAACGGAGTAAATACTTGATACATGCTATCGTCATTGGTGGTAATGCTTTGCGGTGGCAAGATACATTGGTCATGCCAACGGACAAATTCGATAGCTTCTTTTGCGATATCGTCTTTTGTCAGTCGCTCGTTTAATTGTTCATCACGGTTGATTTCATTGCCTTCGTACTCGTGATTGGCCATGATGCAGCTAATGGCATTGTCCTTACATAAAGTAGTTAGCGCATCTATACAGTCCGAAAAACTGGGACAGACCTGTACTATTAGAGTGATATTCAATTGCTCTTGTAGGTGTTGTGCAAGTAGCGGTAAGGTACGAGCGATATGGTCAACCTGTGCAAGTGACATGTCATGGGCTTTCCACTGAGCGGGCGTTAGAAAAAACACCGCGCTGAGCTGAGCGTTGTCTGTGTTTGCCCGCTCACACAAAGCCGCTAGGGCGGTATTATCATGAATTCGCAGATCACGACGAAACCACATCAAATAATGGGGCGGATTTACGCTTGTATTTTTAGCGTTGCTATCAGCGTTGTTAGCCGTTGCTGACGTGGTCTTAGACATTCAAGTCGCCTTATGTCAATCATAAACAAAATTAGGAATAAAAGTATGCTAGGATAAGTTTTTGGATGCAATGGATTTGCCATCTGATTAACAAATTATCATATTTACTTGGTAGCGCTAGCGATTGGCATTTTTCGCGAGTCCGTTTAACCCTGTCATGCTAAGTTTCTTATTTAAGGTCATGTCATGCACGTTAAATTTTGCGGTTTTACCCAGCTTAGTGATATTCATACTGCTGTACAATTGGGTGTGGATGCGGTCGGCTTGGTGTTTTACCCACCAAGTCCGCGTGCTGTCACGCTTACGCAAGCGAAGACGCTAAGCGCGGCGGTGCCTGCTTTTATGAATGTGGTGGCGTTAGTGGTCAATATGCCTGAGGATGAACTGGTTGAATTGGCCAATAATGTACCTTTTGATCTTATTCAGTTTCATGGTGATGAAACGCCTGAGCAGTGCGAGCAGCTAGCCAATACCGTCAATAAGCGCTGGATTAAAGCGCTGCGTATCAATGCTGATCAGCATACCACGGCTAGCGTGCGCGCCCAGATTGATCAGTTTGCCGCAGCAGGGGCGAGCAGTATTTTACTCGATGCGTATCATCAGTATAAATATGGTGGTACTGGCGCCCGTTTCGATTGGAGCTTGATACCAAAGGACAGCGCGCTACCCATTATCTTAGCGGGTGGACTCGATGCCGAAAATGTTGTGGCGACTTTAGAGCTACCTATTTATGCAGTCGATGTCAGTGGTGGTATCGAGCAGGATAAAGGCAAAAAAGACACCGCCAAAATGCGCGCCTTTATGAAGGCAGTCAAACGCGATCGATGGCAAAATGAGACGCTTAGCGAACCTTCGAACCTGAGTAGCTAGCTTTGTATGACCGTTACATAGCCAACTCCTTAAACCGTTTTTCCCCATATTTATACTAAAAAATACCACTTATTACAGTAGGAATTACCATGAGTCATGTCGCGAACAAAGATTTATCTGCCACTGCGCAGTCTGTCAATACTTTTACCAATCCTGAAAACGTAGCCGACTTCAACCAATATCCGGATACGCGCGGACATTTTGGTGTACACGGTGGTCGCTTCGTCTCCGAAACCTTGATGGCCGCGCTTGAAGAGCTAGAGACGCTCTATACCAAAGTCAAAGCCGACCCTGCGTTTTGGGAAGAGTATCACAACGATTTGGTCAATTATGTCGGTCGTCCAACACCGCTGTACCATGCCAAACGCTTGAGTGATGAGATTGGCGGCGCGCAAATTTACTTTAAACGTGAAGATCTCAACCATACGGGCGCACACAAGGTAAATAACACCATCGGCCAAGCACTGCTTGCCAAAATGTGTGGTAAAAAACGGATCATCGCTGAGACGGGCGCAGGACAGCATGGCGTGGCGACAGCAACAATTGCTGCGCGTTTGGGTCTAGAATGTATCGTCTATATGGGTGCTGACGATGTTGAGCGTCAAAAGATGAACGTCTATCGTATGCGTTTGCTTGGCGCGAAAGTTGTCCCTGTCACGTCAGGCTCACGTACGCTCAAAGACGCCATGAATGAAGCGATGCGCGACTGGGTCACCAATGTCGATACTACTTATTATATTATCGGTACGGTGGCAGGCCCGCATCCTTATCCGCTATTAGTCCGTGATTTTCAAGCGATTATCGGTAAAGAAGCGCGTATTCAGCATTTAGAAAAAACGGGTAAATTACCGGATGCCCTAGTCGCTTGTGTCGGCGGGGGCTCAAACGCTATTGGTTTGTTCTTTGACTTCCTAAACGACACCGACGTTAAAATGTATGGCGTTGAAGCAACGGGTGATGGCATTGAGTCAGGTCGTCATTCCGCGCCGCTAGCAGCAGGTCGTATCGGCGTGCTACACGGCAACCGTACCTACCTGATGGCAGATGATGACGGCCAAATTCAAGAGACGCATTCTATCTCAGCGGGACTCGATTACCCCGGTGTCGGTCCTGAACACAGCTTCTTAAAAGACATGAAGCGCGTTGAGTACGTTGGCTGTACTGATAAAGAATCACTAGAAGGCTTTCATGAGTCCACGCGCAAAGAAGGCATTATCCCTGCACTTGAATCAGCTCACGCAGTCGCTTATGCCTTAAAGCTGGCTAAGACGATGACACCTGATCAGACCATTATCGTCAATATGTCAGGTCGCGGTGATAAAGACTTGCATTCAGTGATGAAGGCGGAAGGGATTGAGCTGTAGCAGCGACTACTTTTGCACGCTTATCCAATCTATTGCTTATAAGAAAAATTGCTTAGCGCCCTTTGTTATTTAATAAAGGGGCAAGCAAGTAAGCTAATTTATATGAATTAAGAGACTCCTATGACCCGAATTGAAAGCACGTTTGCAACCTTAAAAGCACAAAATAAAAAAGCCCTCATTCCTTATGTGATGGCAGGCGATCCCAATCCTACAACGACCGTAGACTTGCTCCATGATTTGGTTAAGCACGGCGCGGATATGATCGAGCTTGGCTTGCCGTTCTCTGATCCAATGGCAGATGGTCCAGTCGTCGCGTTGGCGGGTGAGCGCGCATTGGCAGCAGGGACCAGTACCCGTGATGCCCTAAAAATGGTCGCAGAGTTCCGTCAACAAGACACGCAAACGCCCATTATCTTGATGGGTTATCTTAATCCAGTGGAGATTATCGGTTATGATAACTTTGTCGCCTTATGTGAGCAGTCAGGCGTCGATGGTATCTTGATGGTGGATTTACCACCAGCAGAGGCGGGCAGCTTTACCCAACATTTGACTGAACATTCGATGAATGAGATTTTCTTACTGTCGCCAACGACTCTGCCTGAGCGCCGTGAGCAAGTATTGACCCATTGCGGCGGCTATATTTATTATGTGTCTTTAAAAGGCGTGACAGGCTCAGCCACGCTAGATACGGATGATGTGGCAACCCAAGTGCAAGCGATTAAGGCAAAGACAGATTTGCCAGTGTGTGTGGGCTTTGGTATTCGTGATGCCGCTTCGGCAAAAGCGATTGGTACTCATGCAGATGGCGTGATCGTCGGCAGTGCCTTGGTACAGAACTTTGCTGATATAGATGCTAACGATGCCGATGCTGTCGCAAGCGCTCAGCAAAAGATAATGACTAAGATGGACGAGCTGCGGGCGGCACTCGATAGTTTAAGTGCTTAACTTTAGTAAGGGGTAGTGGCTATACTGCAAATAGCACCTTCAGCAACCAGATTATATGAGTATGCGGCCTTATTTTTTAGAGTATCAATAGCCGAGTTAAGGTATCGTCACATTGTTTATAAAGACACCAACAAATGACTTTGCTAAAGTTAGTTTACGTGTGTAAACTAACCTCACATATAAATTGTTACAGTTGCACGTAAGTGTGCCTTATAACTGCTCATGTTATGACTGTATGTGACTCTTAAATCTACTCTTAGGGACAAGTGAATGAGCCAACTTGCCGATAAGCCTTTGATAATGGCGAATAATATGACTGATACGATGACAAAACCTGACTCTAACAACGATAGTGCTGCTAGCCTTGAGCAAAATAACAAGACGGCTGGACAATCATGGTTTAATCGCCCGATACCAGGGATCAAGCAACAGCTGACGGCACCATTGACTGCGGTCGAGACCGAGCCGTCAACGGAATGTAGCAGCTGCCACTCCATGATTACCAATACGGCGCTGATTTTTAACTGTTATGTGTGCCCACATTGTGACCATCATTTACCGATGAGTGCTCGTGAACGCTTAAACTGGCTACTCGATCAAGTAGATGGGGAGCTTGGGCAAGAGTTTACCGCCAAAGATCCGCTAAGTTTTGTGGACAGCAAACCCTATCCACAGCGTATGATGGAAGCACAAGAGAAAACAGGCGAGACTGAAGCACTGATTGTGATGCACGGCAAATTGCGCAATCTAGATGTGGTCACTTGTGCATTTGATTTCCGTTTTATGGGTGGCTCTATGGGGTCAGTGGTTGGCGATCGTTTTGTCCAAGCGGCCGAAAAAGCCCTTGAAGACAAAGTCCCTTTAGTGTGCTTTGCAGCCTCGGGCGGTGCCCGTATGCAAGAAGGTCTGCTGTCATTAATGCAAATGGCACGAACCGCTGCCGCCATTGAACGCTTGCGCTTAGCTGGCATACCTTATATTGTGGTATTGACCAACCCTGTTTATGGTGGTGTGACGGCTTCTTTGGCCATGATCGGCGATATTCACTTGGCAGAACCAAAAGCGATGATCGGCTTTGCTGGCAAGCGCGTGATTGAACAAACCGTCCGTGAGACGCTAGAAGAGCCGTTCCAACGGGCAGAGTTTTTGTTAGAGCATGGCGTGGTTGATGAAGTGGTGCATCGTCATCAGTTGATAGATACGATTTACCGTCTATTGGCCAAGTTATGCCGTGTGCCGAATGTTGACGCTTAGTAGATAAACGGGTCTATTACGGTATGTATAACGGTTTCTTGTCGTGCTAATATCTACCGCATAGGTAACCCTAACGAATAGCATTTATCGTCAATCACGGTAAATGCTATTTTTTATTGTTATTTAGCTCGTTATACTATTTTAGGCTTTTATCAAATTTGAGCTTTTATCAAAATTTTTATATAGGTTTTGTCCATGTCTGATTCTTTAACTTCTCGTACTCATAGTCCCAATAACAAAGCCAGCCTAACTGAGTGGCTTGATTATATGCAGCAGATACATGTCTCTGCGATCGACATGGGTTTATCGCGAGTATTGCCAGTCGCTGAGTCGCTAGGCGTCGTGCAATCAGCGAAGGATGACGCCTACGTATTTACGGTGGCAGGTACCAACGGCAAAGGGTCAACCACCGCCGCTATCGCACAGATGTGTCAAGCTGCCGGTTATAAAACCGCTCTGTATCAGTCGCCGCACCTGAGTGTCTTTAATGAGCGCGTGCGTATCAATGGCGAGATGGTCAGTGATCAGACGTTGATTGATGCTTTTAGCAAAGTAGAGTTGGCACGGTTAGAATGCGCGTTGACCCTATCGTTTTTTGAGATGACGACGCTGGCAGCATTACTGATATTTGCTGAAGCAGACTGTGATGTTTGGGTGTTAGAAGTAGGCTTGGGTGGCCGTTTAGATGTGGTGAATATCATCGATCCTGACATGGCAGTGATTACCAACATCGGCATCGATCATGTCGATTGGCTAGGCGACAATGTTGAAGACATCGGTCGCGAGAAAGCGGGTATCTTACGTGAAGGTATTCCCTTAATTTACGGTACGACAGCGATGCCAGATAGTGTGCAGCAAGCCATCAATAAGCATAAAGCGACTTGCTACCAGTTTGGGCAAGATTTTAGTTACCGCGAAATCGACGCAAAAACGTGGCAGTACAGTAATGCCGCTGTCACGATGCAACTACCACGGCCCGCACTGTCACTGACCAACACCGCCAATGCGCTGTCAGCAGTACTGGCAAGTTCGTTAAATGTAGACACTCATGCGATTGAGCAAGCACTACAAAAGGTCAAGTTAGCAGGTCGCTTTGACTACCGTGAAGTGCAAGGTCGTCATTGGCTATTGGACGTGGCGCATAACGAACAAGGCGTTGATTTTTTACTGGCGCAGTTGTTGTCTTTTTGGCAGCAGCACGTAGTAGAACAAAACAATCACAACCGCCACGCTCATATCGCGCCGCCAAAGATAAAAATGCTGTTTTCAATGCTAGGCGATAAAGACATCAATAAAGTCGTGCAGTGTTTGACCGAAGCAGATCTGCCAATTAGCGACTGGTTTATCGCTGAAATTGACTATCCGCGTGCTGCAAGTACCGAGCGTCTGCAAAATATCTTAGCTGAGTATGTGGATAGCGCTCAGATACATGAGTTTGAGGGTTTGCAGGCAGCGACGCAGGCGGTGATAAACGCCAGTCAACCACAAGATCTCATCGTGGTCTGTGGCTCTTTTCACACGATTGGAGAGGCACTGGCTGCTCTTGAGGTAGCGTGATTTAAGTTAAATCGTCCGCTATTTCACATAAATTTTAGTGATAGGATGATGGCAGACAGCATGAAAAATATGCTTTATAATCAAAGTGATTTAGCAGACTGGTATTAGAAAGTCGGCATAAATTCTGCGCACGAATAGATGTAACCGACGGCCGTTACTGCAGATTAAAGCTATCTATAGTATAGTTTTGAGACGATAGCTGCGGCGCTCAATCAACCTTATTACCAACTAAGAGACGTAAACGGATGAACTTTTCGAGACAAGCCTTATTGGGCATTGGGATGATTATAGGCGGTAGCGTGATGCTATACGCAATGGTACAACAGATTGGTGATAGCAATAAACCTGCGCCAACGTCAGCGATGATAGAAAAGCCAGATACCGAGCAAGAGTCGCTGCAGCCACTGACGACTGATATTGAGACTGAAAAACGTATCCTCGCGCAAAAACAAAGAGAACGTGCCGCTCGCGTTGCCGAGCAAGAAAGGCGTGCTCAGCAGTTCTTAACAGAGCAAGAGATTGCTGAAGCGCAAGCATTAGCAAAAGCTCGGGCGGAAAGTCAGCAGTATGTCGAAAACATCGCTGCGGTAAGTGAGCAGAGTGACAGTTCAGCAGAGGAAAAAAACACGGAAAAGAGTGGCAAAAGTAAGGAAGTGCAAGATGCTGAGAAGTTAGTTAAAGCCGCCGACGATGCAGTGAAAGAAGCTAAAGCGAAAAAGCAGGCAGATGAAAAGCAACAGGCTGAAGCAAAACAAGAAAAAGCCGCTGCTGAAAAACTAGCAGAAAGTAAAAAACAAGCAGAAGCAAAGAGACAAGCTGACGCACAAGTTGCGGCTGAGAGAAAAAAAGAGGCAGCGGAGGCCGCTAAAAACGAGCCACCAAAATCGCCTTCTGACTATCAAGTCAAAAGAGGGGATGGACTCATTAAACTGGCTAGGCAATACAACATGCCAGTTGAAGTTTTGGCTCAAGCAAATAATATCTCACCGTCTACCTCATTACAGCTGGGCCAAAACATAACCATCCCGTCGCGTGATCAAGTGCAACGTCTAGAGCGTGAAGCAGCGGCGGCTGAGCAAGCACGTGAAGAAAAACGTCAACGAGAAGAGGCGCTAGCAAAGAAATCTGCCGATGCTAAGCGTGATGCCCAGCAAAAACTCAGCGAGGCACGCAAAGAAGCGAGAGAAACGGATGCCAAAGGTAGCTTTGGGGTGCAAGTGGCATTAGCAGATAACCAAGCCAAAGCAGACGCACTAGCAAAAAAACTCCAAGCGGCGGGCTATCAAGTGAAGACCAGTCCTACCAGTCGCGGTGTCCGAGTAATCGTGGGGCCTGAGCGCGGTAAAGTGGCCGCGTTAGCCCTAAAAGATAAGATTAATAGCGATCCTAAAGTCAATACGACCAACGCTTGGGTGCTTTACTGGCGCTAAAGTACAGATGCGGCAATTGTCATCAAAGGCTTATATTGAGATAAATAGGAGCGCTTTTATGAGGTTGGTCTGACTTTTTATTTCCTAACTATCAAAACACGACATCTACTGTCGTGTTTTTTGTTTTATAGTTTGCTGATTGGCGCGTGTTTGGTTACGATGAGCAGCATTTTTATTCTCTCTTTTTATATAACCTGTCAGCCTACAAGGGCTGCCCTGTTGTGATCAGTTAGTGATCTTAATAAGGTCGTGACGTCTAGCCGCTCACTCTCATATTGTATAAGGTAAAACCATGTCATTTGGCGTTATATTTTTAATATTGGCCGTTGGATTTTTAGGGCTGATTACGTTACCCAAGCTGTTATCAAAACGTCAAAGCACTGAGCCGGACCCAAAGCCAGTTCGCGGCGATGAGCTGGCGATTTGGCCGTTTGCGCCAATGCCCATCATGACCGATACGGAAGTGATTTTTTTTAATAAGCTCAAAAACGCCCTGCCGGAATATCACATCTTTGTGCAAGTTCAGCTGTCGCGAATCATTGAAGCCAATAGTAATGAGACATCCGAGCGTAGCTTTTGGTTTAACCGCATCTGCCGTCAGAGCGTCGATTATGTGATCGTGGATGTTGATGCACAGACCACGCTAGTAGCGATTGAGCTGGATGATTGGACGCACAGCAGTAAAGCGCGGCAAAAGGCTGATGACAAAAAAGATAAAGCCCTTGCGAGTGCAGGTATTGCCATCGTCCGTTTTCACGCTGAGCGTATGCCCAGTGCAGATATGCTCAGGTATGAGCTGATGCAAGTGATTGAAACATATTGACGGTTTTACGAGTGTGCATTAAAAGCTATTGTGAGCTTGGTCGCGCTGATGGGGGTAAATAACGATGGGTCTATCACCTTCAAAGTACAATCCTGTTTTGAGTGACTCGTTATCAGAGTAGGTGAGTGGCGATGGATGACCATCATCGCGATCGTAAAAGCGGCGTTTGCTAAACCATTCAATATAATGTGCAGCTCGTAATGTGGTCGTATCAATCGTAGCGAGGTTAACCGTATCATTCTTATCACACCATTCATGTAGCGGAAAGCTTGGTGTGAGCCAAGTAGGCCAATCATAGCAGCCAAAGTGTTTGGTGTTTATGGGTAAAAAGAACCGTCCTTTTATAACGCCATAACGCTTATCAATTTTGATTTGACCTCGATCCTCAGTATCTACCCACACCGCTCGAAATTGCTTGGTTTGCATATGGGTCATTTTACGCTGTAGATTGTCATTGGAATTAATACCTACCCAGTTCATAGGTTCAAACGGGGCTGAGCCCATAAAAAACTTAATGGCCAGCTCCCAATGCTCGACAAGCTGCTCTTCATGATTGTATAAAATCAAATCAAGCTCGCCGGTTGTCTGTTTGCCGTTGTACAGTTGCACGTTGTTAGCCAACGTTTCGTATGGATGCAACTGACGCGCAAAACCATCCTCTAACCAAAATGATAACAATCCTTCGAAGTGAAAGCCCAAGCGATTGGGACTGGGACGCTTGAGTAAATAGCGAGTGAGCGTCTGGTAGGCAGTGGTGGTGTCAAGCTCTTCTAAACGCTGTTGATACGCTGCAAACTGTGCTTGCCAGAAGCTTGCGCTATGTACTTCAACCTTATGCGTATTTTGATGCGGCACAAAGTCCAGCCACGTCGTCAAGACGTTGGGGCACGCCAGCACATATGCCAAATCACGCACATAAGGACGTCGGTAACGCTCCCAAGGTGCGTCATCTGTAAGGCTAGGGACGGGCTTGGCAATAGGCTCGGACATAGGATAAACCATCATCACGGTAAAGCATTTACCCTAACTGCTCGCTCTATAAAAGTCTATAGATGGCAAGTATCTGCTATTGTGTTTCAGTACTAGAAATATATTTAAACTGATTCCAAAAAAAAGCCAACCATTGAAGATCAATGATTGGCTTTTCTTATAACTACTATGTTTGGTCGGAACGGCAGGATTTGAACCTGCGACCACTACACCCCCAGTGTAGTGCGCTACCAGACTGCGCTACGCCCCGAATGACTGACTATTTTACGCAAAATTATGCATATTGCAAGGGCTATTTGTCTTTGGCAAAAGATACAACAGCGTTTTACCTATAATAGTCAGCCTAACCAATGAGCAGACAACCTTAACCCAATAGCTCTTTTAGGATTTGATTGACTTGCTGCGGGTTAGCACTACCACGGCTGGCTTTCATAACTTGACCGACCAGACCATTAAAGGCTTTTTCTTTACCGCCGCGATACTCTTCGACCATCGCTTGATTTTTAGCGATAACCTCTTCAACGATTGTCTTAATAGCACCCGTGTCGGTTTCTTGCTTGAGGCCTTTTTCTTTGATGATCTTGTCTGCTGCATCGTCAGCGTCGCCGCCTTCTTGCTCATATAGTGCAGTGAAGACTTTTTTGGCCATCTTACCCGACAGCGTGTCATCATTGATACGTTTGAGCAGTCCTGCGAGCTGCTTGGCACTGATAGGCGCATCAATGATGTCTGTGTCGTCTTTATTGAGGGCGCCCAGTAGCTCACCCATTACCCAGTTGCCCGCCATTTTTGCGTGCGTCTCACCCACATCAGCGACAACATCTTCAAAGTAATCGGCAAGCTGGCGGCTACCAGTTAAGATGCGAGCGTCATACTCTGACAGCCCAAGCGCCTCTTCAAAGCGTGCACGACGCGCAACAGGTAGCTCAGGCATAGCCGCTTTAATCGCATCAACTGTATGCTGCTCAATGTGGACAGGCAGCAGGTCAGGATCAGGAAAGTAGCGATAATCGTTGGCATCTTCTTTGGTACGCATGGTACGAGTTTCATCGCGTTCTGGGTCATATAGCATCGTTGCTTGGACGACTTTACCGCCGTCCTCGATGATATCGATTTGACGCTCAATTTCACGATTGATCGCGCGTTCGATAAAGCGGAACGAGTTCAGATTTTTTAGCTCAGTACGCGTACCAAGCTCATCGCCAGGCTTACGCACAGAGACGTTACAGTCACAGCGGAAAGACCCTTCGGCCATCACCGCATCTGAGATACCAAGCCACGTGACCAGCTGATGAATGGCTTTGATATAAGCAAGCGCTTCATGGGCTGAGCGCATGTCTGGCTCGGATACGATCTCGATCAGCGGCGTACCAGCACGGTTGAGATCGACGCCAGTCATGCCATCGATGGCATCATGGACAGATTTACCCGCATCTTCTTCTAAATGCGCGCGGGTGATACCCATGCGTTTCGGATATTCGTTTTTTTCGCCTTCATTGACCACAACATCGATGTAGCCAACGCCTACGATAGGATTGGCCATCTGGGTGATTTGATAGCCTTTTGGTAAGTCAGGATAAAAGTAGTTTTTGCGGTCAAAAGTGTTGTACAGACCCAGCTCGGCATTAACGCCAATGCCGAACTTTAGAGCGCGATCAACCACGCCGCTGTTTAGAACGGGCAGTACACCCGGCAGACCTAAATCAACGATACTGGCTTGGCTGTTTGGCTCATGACCAAAATCAGTCGGCGCGCTTGAGAATATTTTACTTTCAGTATTGAGCTGGCAGTGGATCTCAATACCGATAACCACTTCATAACCATCGACAAATAGCTCTTTACGGACGGCAGTGTTGTCAGTTGTCGTTGCTGTGTTCATTATACCGTCTCCTTGGCGATAGTAGAGTGTTGCAGATGATGGTCTGTGTGTTGCTGAAACAGGTGGGCTGTAGACAGTAGCTTACTTTCTTGCCAATACTGACCAATCAACTGCAAGCCAACCGGTAGACCTTCTGACGTCAAGCCAACTGGTTGACTGATCGCAGGCAGACCGGCTAAGTTAACCGCAATAGTATAAACATCACCTAGGTACATGGTCGCAGGGTCGAGGTTTTCACTGAGTTTATAAGCCGCCGTGGGCGCGGTTGGGCTAGCAATCACATCACAGCTGGCAAACGCTTCATCAAAGTCGCGAACGATTAAACGGCGGACTTTTTGTGCTTTGGTGTAATAAGCATCAAAGTAACCTGCAGACAGCGCATAAGTGCCTGTCAAAATACGGCGCTGTACCTCAGGGCCAAAGCCCTCAGAGCGTGAGCGCGTGTACAGATCGATAAGATCGGTTGGGTTTTCACAGCGATAACCAAAGCGCACGCCATCGAAGCGTGATAGGTTCGATGAGGCTTCTGCTGGTGCTAGCATATAATAAGTCGCAAGCGTAACCTCAGGATCGGTAATGTTTACTTCTACAATGGTGGCGCCCAGCTCTTCATATTTTTTAAGTGCCGCCCGTACCGCTTGCTCGACTTCGTTGTCTAGCCCTTTACTAAAGTATTCTTTGGCAAAGCCTATACGCAGACCGGCAAATGGTTTGTCACCAGCACTTGCTTCTGCGTCGTTAAGGTCTTGCACATAATCCGGAATGTCGTGTTTGATCGATGTCGCATCGCGTGGGTCATGGCCGATCATTGGTTGCAATAGATAAGCGCAGTCTTTAGCGCTGCGTCCCATGCTACCAGCTTGGTCGAGACTTGAGGCATAAGCAATCATGCCAAAGCGTGACACGCGGCCATAAGTCGGTTTGATCCCCGTCAAACCGCAAAATGAGGCAGGTTGACGAATAGAGCCACCCGTATCACTACCTGTTGCTACAGGGACAAAACCTGCGGCAACGGCGGCAGCACTACCACCTGATGAGCCACCAGGAACACGCTCTAGGTTCCAAGGGTTTTGTACCGTGCCATAATAAGAGCTGCTATTGTCCGAGCCCATCGCAAACTCATCCATATTGAGCTTACCTAAACTGATCATCCCAGCTTTATCGATGTTAGAGACGATCGTGGCATTATAAGGTGAAATAAAATTGTGTAGCATTTTCGAGCCACAAGTGGTCAGCACGCCTTGGGTACAAAAGATGTCTTTATGCGCCATGGGCACGCCTAATAATGGGCGCTGATCGCCTTGTGCGCGCATCTCGTCTGCCGCTTTTGCTTGGGCGCGTGCCGTCTCAGAGGTATGAGTGATAAAGCTGTTGATCTTGCTGTCTAGCGCGTCTATACGTTTGATGTAGTGTTCAGTCAATTCCACGCTGCTAAATTGTTTGTCTTGCAAGCCAGTGATAAGCTGCTGGGTACTTAATAGATGAAGTTCAGACATAAGGTGTCGTCCGTCAAAGTGTTAATAGCATTAATAAAGTGAGATAAAGGCAAAAATAGCGAAAGCGGCCTATTCAATCACTTGTGGCACCAAATACAAGCCGTCTTCGACCGCGGGTGCAACCGACTGATTACGCGCGCGGTTGATATCGTGTTTGGCGACGTCAGCACGCAATTCTTGGCAGGCTTCATGGATGTTTGCTAATGGTTTAACGCCCGCCGTATCAACGTTGCCAAGGGTGTACATCAGCTCTAATACTTTACTGATGTCATCGGCATAGCTATCGGCCGTACTTTCATCGATACCTAAGCGGGCAAGGTTAGCAATGTCTAGGATTTCTTCACGGCTGACGTTACTGTCAGAGGGTGTTGGTTGCTGTGACATGATTTCTCCAGTTAAGGACATTTTTTGTTAAAGGTAGTAGTAGGTGAACGCTAAGACCATTGAATACTAAGACAAGCAAAGACAAAAAATAAAACAGGTTAGTACGAAAATAAAGTCTTATATACAGTTGGCTTATTATAAAGCATCTGACCCAAGTTTACAGAGCATGACGCTAGATTGATGCACAATATCCGCCAAGACAGAAGGATTTGTAAAATTGACCGTATAATTCACGATTGATTCTTAATTGCCCACCCATTCCGTTCTGAAATACGTTACAGTATGCACCTGCTGTAAAGCAAAACTCTCATCTGCCTGTAGAACCTTGTTAGTTATTGAATTAAATGATGTTTCATTCCGTTGAATGGCAATGGCTGCTATTTAAACTTTGTAACAACTTTTAGCGTTTAAGACCAAAATCCTGACTTACTGATGCAAATATCTGTGTTTTTTTTGAGCTAAATCGGTATAATTTAGCTCAGTTTTGTCATTTCATCATTATTGCTTAGGTTTGACTTGTTGCGATGTTCAATTTTCGCGATAAGTAATGTCTATCGACGACCTGCTCAACACTGACGAGTAACCCCTCAGTCAATCTCATTCGCCTCATTCGTAAGACGCTGGATATATTAGTCATGAACCTGTTTGGATTTTTATCAAATAATATCGCTATCGACCTCGGTACTGCGAACACCCTCATTTTTATTCCTAATAAAGGCGTCGTGCTTGACGAGCCTACGGTGGTCGCGCTACGAAGTAATCGTACTCAGAACCCTACCGTTGCAGCTGTTGGTATCGATGCGAAGCAGATGCTTGGTCGTACGCCTGCCAATATTACGGCTATTCGTCCACTAAAAGACGGCGTGATTGCTGATTTTGAAGTGACGCAAAAAATGCTTAAGCATTTTATTGGTAAGGTAAAAGCCAAGCGTTTTATGGCCCAGCCTAATGTGGTGGTTTGTGTGCCTTGTAAGTCTACTCTGGTTGAGCGTAAAGCGATTCGTGAGGCGGTCTCATCAGCAGGCGCGAGTAAAGTACTGTTGCTAGAAGAGCCAATGGCGGCAGCAATTGGTGCGGGTATGCCGGTGCATGAGGCGAGCGGTTCTATGGTGGTTGATATTGGTGGTGGTACGACTGAGATTGCGGTGATCGCGCTATCTGGTTGTGTCTACGCTGAGTCGATTCGTATTGGCGGTGATATGTTTGATGAAGCCATCATTACACACGTTCGCCGTACCCATGGCTGCGTGATTGGTGAGACGACGGCTGAGCGTATCAAGCAAGAAGTCGGCTCTGCACTCAATGAAGACAGCCAGCTTGAAGTAGAAGTTCGTGGTCGTAGCATGGCAGAAGGCGTACCAAAAACCTTTACGGTCAATTCAGAAGAAGTACAAAAAGCGCTGAGTGACCCATTGAGTGGTATCGTTAGTGCCGTAAAAGCCGCACTTGAGCAAACCCCGCCTGAGCTGTCATCAGATATTGCAGAGCGTGGTATTGTCTTGACGGGCGGCGGCGCGCTACTACGTGACTTGGACAAGTTAATCTCAAGAGAAACGGGACTACCTGTGACTGTGGCTGAAGATCCGCTAACTTGCGTCAGCCGTGGTGGTGGTATTGCGCTTGATTTTATCAATAACAAAAGCTTGAACATGATTTTTGTGTAGTCTGTTTTAGTTGAGCGTACTGTATTGTTATAGTACTCGTGCGCTCGCTTACAGTAAGCGTAAAATATCTGGTTAAAAAAGCATAAAATTAAAGGTAGCCAGTTGCGCTGCCTTTAATTACATTGGCAAACGCTAGAAGCCATTTCTGTCTGTACATAGTGCTGCGCTCGACTGTGAGTAAGCTATGTGCAACGCTAACTGTGTTAGTAAACGGATAGTCATTATACCCAGTACTGGCTACTGATTATTTTATAACTCCTGAGTTAAAAGACTTATGACCCCAAGTATTTTTGCGCGCCAGCCGTTGTCACTTCGTAAGACTGCTATTGTACTGATAGCAGCCTTGATACTGATGTGGTTTGATAGCAAAAACTCAGACTGGTTTAAACCATTACGTAATAGCAGCCATGCCGCTATGCAGCCTATCTATGAGCTATCATTGTTGCCAAGCTATGCTAAGCATTGGGCGAGTGGTAGCCTGCAATCTAAAGAAGCAATACGCCGCGAAAACATCCAGCTAAAATCACAACTTATTTACGCACAAGCCAAACTGCAGCAGCAAGATTATATCTTGGCTCAAAATGCCCGGCTGCAAGGTATTTTGTCCACCACCAAACCTGAGCAATTTGATCTTAATCTGGCTCAAGTCATTGGTACAGATACCAATTTACTCAGACAAATTGTGGTGCTTAATAAGGGTATGCAAGATGGCGTACAGGTTGGACAAACGGTCATCGACGAAGACGGTATCCTAGGACAGATCATTAATGTCTATCCCAACACCAGCCGTTTACTACTTATTACTGATGAACAGCAATCAGTGGCGGTCACTGTGAAACGCACAGGCCAACGTGCTATCGTGACAGGGCAGGGAATACCAACCGCCTTAAGCCTCGACTATGTATTCAAAACCTCAGACGTGCGTGTGGGGGATGAGCTGGTTTCGTCAGGATTGGGCGGGCGTATCCCTGCAGGTTATCGGGTTGGCCGCATCGCGCATATTAAAGATGCCCAAGCCGCCAACTTTAGAAGCATAGAAGTGACGCCAGCGGCAAACTTTATCAATAATGCTTATGTATTGGTGCTCCAAGACAAGCTGATAAATAAAAATACGCTTGCGGCTAATGAATAAGCGCCATTGGCGTTACGTGTCGCCCCTAGCGCAAAGTAACATGACTGTCATCGCTCTCATCTAGCGCATGTATCCTATCATCAACGCTCAATCATGCTTTTATAGCAGCAGCCCGCCCATTTGCTAAGGTAAGTACCCATGTCGTATCCTGATTCTGAGAATGCAAAGGTACTACTGATTGCTATGATTATTATAAGTTTTGTCATTGCATCATCGCTTAATGTGTATCCGTTAAGTCCTAGTATGGCGACATTGCGGCCTATGATTATGATCATGGTGCTGATTTTTTGGTTGTTATTTCAGCCGCGTTATGTGGGTATCTTCACGGCATTTACCATTGGTCTTATTGCCGATCTATTGCTGGACACCCATTTAGGCGAGCAAGCCTTTGCTGCGGTGGTGGTCGCTCTTGTGATCAAAATCAGCAGTATCTATGTTAGACAACTAAATACCATCAGTGCGTGGCTCATAGCGAGCCTAGGGTTGATTGTGTTCCAGTTAAACCTATGGATATTACAGATGGCTATCCAAAATACCTTTGTTGCAAAGTCCGCCTTATCCTTGTTGATGAGTATCATCAGCTGGCCATTGGTGCTATTAGCGTTACGAAAATTTGTGCGTTAAGTAAGGCTGCTCCTATCGCGCTGGTGGTGACGGCAATCACTGTCATGAATGGCCTGTTTTGGCGTGCCAGCCTACAAAAAATCAAAATGAAAAACACACAATCTATAGGGTAAGAGAATAGCGATGGATATCATTTTAGCGTCTGGTTCGCCGCGGCGTCGAGAGCTGCTCGCAAGAGCGCAGCTGGATTTTAGTGTATTGCGCGTGGATATCGATGAAACGCAATATGATAATGAGTCGCCAAAAGACTATATTGAGCGTATGGTTGCCATGAAAGCTGAGGCTGCGATACAGCAGCTAAATGAAGCCTTTAAAACAAACAAAGACACTCGTGCTCACCACCTTATTGTCTTAACTGCCGACACTATCGGGGTACTAGCAGATGGTCAAACCATACTGGTTAAACCCGTCGATCGTGAACACGCTTATAGTATGTGGCAGCAAATGTCGGACAGCGTCCACCAAGTATGGACGGCGGTTCAGGCAACCCAAATAGCGTTACTTCCAAATAGTGCCAACACAGCGAGTAACGAGCCAGCGTATCAGATAGTCAATCAACAACAAATCACTGAGCGTACAGAAGTGCGTTTCATCCCGCTGACGCCAGCAATGATGAGCGACTACTGGGATAGTGGCGAGCCTACTGACAAAGCGGGTGGTTATGGCATTCAGGGTTTGGGGGCGGCATGGGTCAGTCGTATCAATGGCAGCTATACCAATGTCGTGGGCTTGCCACTTGCACAAACGCTGGCATTGATCAAAAGCCTCACAGACGTCAGCGATAGGTAAAGAGATAAGACAGATGAAGGCAAAAGCTATCAATTGATCACAGATTGGTTGCTAAGCTTTTGCACATAATGACACGGTAGGGTCATGGGCAAGAGTAAGTCGTATTTGTTACACTGTAAAGCTAATAGGCGATAAACGCCTAATAAGAAAGCTGAGAGATAAGAGAAAAACATTATGTCCGAAGAGCTGCTGATTAATATTAGTCCAATGGAATCCCGTGTCGCGGTGTTAGACAACGGCATCTTGGGCGAAATTTATATTGAACGTCATCATAAACTGGGTCTGGTTGGTAATATCTATCTGGGGACAGTCGTGCGTGTCTTACCTGGTATGCAGGCGGCGTTTGTGGATATTGGCCAGTCGCGGACAGCGTTTCTACATGTCAATGATATGCAGCGTGAGCCGCGCCCAGTCGCAGAAAGCAAAAATAAAGCGGCCCAAACGACCAAGAAAGAGACTGACACAGATATTAATAAAGACGGTGGCGTGCTAGATGACTCAGCCGACAGTTTGGCGGTCATGCCTCCTGTGGTCAGTACCCAAAGTACTGACGTTGTACCAGTGACTAAAACCCTTATTCAGCACCGCTTGCACGAAAGCCAGCGTATTTTAGTACAAGTGACCAAAGATCAATTGGGTAGCAAAGGCGCTCGCTTAACCACCAACATATCGCTACCATCGCGTTATTTGGTCTATCTACCTTCCAGTGAGCATATTGGTATATCACAGCGAATTGATGGGGAAGAGGAGCGCACGCGTTTAAAGACTGAGCTGAGTAGTTTGATGCAAACGGTCAATCTAAAAGGCGGTCTCATTGCTCGTACTGCAGCAGAGCGTGTTCCTGTCGATAAGCTAGAAGAAGATATTTATTACTTATTACAGCTTTGGCGTACCATTTGTGCGCGCCGTCAAGAGATCAACCATCATCAAAGCTCAGAGCTGATCTATCAAGAGCTATCACTGCCACTGCGCTCCATTCGTGACTTAGTACACGCCGATACCGAAAAAGTCATCATCGATAATACGCAAGTTTATGAGCAAGTAAGGTACTTTGCCAAAGAGTTTGTGCCTTTTGTCTACGATCGAATCGTACATTACACTGCAGAGCAGTCGTTATTTGATGTACACCGTGTCGAAGACGACTTACGTGATGCCCTAAAACGCCGCGTGGATCTAAAGTCTGGTGGTTATCTGATTATTGATCAAACTGAAGCGATGACCACCATTGACGTCAATACGGGCTCCTTTGTTGGCGGCCGCTCATTAGAAGACACGGTCTATAAAACCAACTTAGAAGCCACTCACGCTATCGCTCGGCAGTTGCGTCTGCGCAATCTAGGCGGCATTATTATCTTAGACTTTATCGATATGCTGGAACAACAGCATAAAGACGATGTACTTGAGAGTTTGCAAGCGCAGCTGGCACAAGATTATGCCAAAACCAAAATCACGCAAGTAAGTGAGCTTGGGTTAGTAGAAATGACACGTAAACGCACGCGCGAGTCTTTAGGGCAGCAGCTTTGTGAGCCATGCTCGACCTGCCAAGGCCGCGGATTCGTAAAAACCGCAGAAACCGTCTGTTTTGAGATATTTCGTGAGATCATGCGCTGTGCCCGTACGTATAACTCCCCTAAGAAATTCACTGTCGTCGCTCATGCGGCGGTTATTGATTTACTGTTAACGTCGGAGTCCGACACCGTGGCAGACTTAGAGTACTTATTAGGTAGGGTCATTACTTTTGATGTAGAAAACCTGTACACCCAAGAGCAGTATGATATTGTTTTGGACTGATGGCGTAACTCACTGTTTATGTGTGCAAGTTGCCTCTCTGTTTATGGATAGCGCCGTTCAACAGGGTAGGGTGTTGCACCGCCCCCTATATTGCGCTTGCAATGAAAAAAATACTATGTATAATATACACCACTGAATTATATACGCGCAGCCGATTAAAAAGCTGGCGCTATGACAGCTAGAGCATCGTTTCTAGCACTATTTCATTATGCCTTTGCTGACATCCATATTAATAGGAGGGTTGGCGGGGCTTTAAACTATTTTGCTTTTAGCACGCTGCTGGTTCTCTTGAAGAACAGATTCTGTAAAGAATGGGAAGCCGCTTGAAGTGAATCTTTAACCAAACTGCCTTTGATCACAAGCTTGCAACGCAAGAATGACAAAGGCACATATTAGGAGCTTGCTGGCATGGCTAACCAGAGAATCCGTATCCGTCTCAAGTCATTTGATCATCGTCTGATTGATCAGTCGGCGCAAGAGATTGTCGATACTGCAAAGCGCACCGGTGCGCAAGTTTGTGGTCCTGTACCGTTGCCGACTCGCATTGAGCGCTTCAACGTTCTAACCTCACCACACGTTAACAAAGACGCTCGTGACCAGTACGAAATTCGTACTCATAAGCGTATGGTTGATATCGTTCAGCCTACTGACAAAACTGTGGATGCGCTAATGAAACTAGATTTAGCGGCGGGTGTTGACGTTCAAATTGCTTTGGGTTAATGCACATTACACACCCAACCCATTAATATAAGATATAAAGAGGTCTAAAATGGCGATCGGTTTAGTCGGTAAAAAATGCGGCATGACCCGTGTCTTCACTGAAACAGGCGCATCTATCCCTGTGACAGTGGTTGAGGTCGATGCAAACCGCATTACTCAAGTAAAAAATACTGATGTAGATGGCTATCAAGCTATCCAAATTACCACAGGTACCCGTCGTGACAGTCGCGTAACAGCCGCACAAAAAGGTCACTTCGCTAAAGCTGGCGTTAAAGCTGGCCGTGGTGTGTGGGAATTTCGTGCCAATGAAAGCGATCTTGAAGGTCGTGAGATTGGTGGTGAGATCCTAGCTGACTTATTCGAACAAGGTCAGATGGTTGATGTGACAGGACAGAGTAAAGGTAAAGGTTTCCAAGGTCCTGTAAAACGTCACAACTTTAGCATGCAAGATGCTACTCATGGTAACTCAGTATCTCATCGTGCACATGGTTCAACTGGTCAAAACCAGTCACCAGGTAAAGTATTCAAAGGCAAAAAGATGGCGGGCCAGATGGGTAACAAGCGTGTTACTGTTCAAGGCCTAGAAGTGATCTCGGTTGATGCCGAGAAAGGGTTACTTGTCATCAAGGGTGCTATCCCAGGTGCCACCGGTGGCGATGTTATCGTACGTCCGTCAGTCAAAGCCTAAGCAAGGGGATTAACGTGGATTTAAAAACAGTTACAGGTGCGGCGGTTGAGCTTTCTGATACGGCATTTGGTCGTGAATTCAACGAAGCACTAGTGCATCAAGTCGTCACCGCTTATTTAGCTGGTGCTCGCCAAGGTACACGCGCACAAAAAACCCGTGCCGAAGTTTCTGGCGGTGGTATCAAGCCATGGCGCCAAAAAGGTACTGGTCGCGCTCGTGCGGGTTCTATTCGTAGCCCAATCTGGCGTTCAGGTGGTCGTGCATTCGCTGCAAAACCACAAGATTGGTCACAGAAAGTAAACCGTAAAATGTATCGCGGTGCGATGCAGTGCATCCTAGCCGAATTGATTCGCCAAGAGCGTTTGATTTTGGTAGAAGAGTTGAGCGTTTCTGGGCCTAAGACTAAAGAGCTGATTGCAAAGTTAAATGAGCTTAATGCACCTCGTGCACTAATCGTCACCAAAGAAGTTGACGAAAACTTATACTTAGCTGCTCGCAACATTCCACATGTCAATGTACTTGGTACAAATGAAGTGGACCCAGTGAGTTTGATCGCGTTTGATAAAGTGATCATGTCAGTTGAAGCTGCGAAACAATTTGAGGAAGCACTAGCATGAATAACGCAAGACTTTATCAGGTCTTAAGAGGGCCTGTATTCTCAGAAAAATCTCAAATGCTTGGCGACTCACTTGGTGTGCAGGTATTTAAAATTGATTCTAATGCTACTAAGCTTGAAGTCAAAAAAGCAGTTGAGTTGATGTTTGAAGGTGTTGAAGTTACTAAAGTAAACACTTTGAATGTTAAAGGTAAGACAAAGCGTTTTGGTAAGAGTATCGGCCGTCGTAACGACTATAAAAAAGCCTATGTTACCTTAAAAGCTGGTCAAGATGTACAAATGGCTGATGCTGGTGAAGAGGTCGCGAATACGACTGCTTCTGCTAGTGAAACAGCGAACAACGAATAAGGATTACACTCATGCCTATCGTAAAAGCAAAGCCAACATCACCAGGCCGTCGTTTTGTTGAAAAAGTGGTGCATCCACACCTTTACAAAGGTCGTCCTTATGCAGCGCTTCTCGAATCAAAAAGTAAGTCAGGTGGTCGTAACAATAATGGTCGCATAACTACTCGTCACATTGGCGGTGGTCATAAGCAACATTATCGCATCATCGATTTCAAACGTACTAAAGACAATATCCCAGCTGTGGTTGAGCGTATTGAATACGATCCTAACCGTACTGCACATATTGCATTACTTAAGTACGCTGATGGCGAACGTCGTTACATCATTGCTGCTAAAAAACAAGCAGTTGGTGATACAGTAATGTCAGGCGAAACTTCTCCAATCCGTCCAGGTAACTGTCTACCGCTGAAAAACATCCCATTGGGTACTGTGATTCACAATATCGAGCTTAAAATCGGTAAAGGTGCACAGATGGCTCGTTCTGCGGGTGCTAGCGTTCAGTTACTAGGTCGTGACGGTATCTACGCAATTTTACGTATGCGTTCAGGCGAAACTCGCCGTGTACATGTGAATTGCCGTGCTGTTATCGGTGAAGTCTCTAACACTGAAAACAACTTGAAATCACTTGGTAAAGCCGGTGCTTCACGTTGGCGCGGTGTTCGTCCTTCAGTTCGTGGTGTCGCAATGAACCCGGTTGATCACCCGCATGGTGGTGGTGAAGGTCGTAACAAAGGTCGCCATCCAACCAGCCCTTGGGGTCAGAAGTCTAAAGGACTTAAAACGCGTCACAACAAGCGTACTGACAGTATGATCATCCGTCGCCGTCGCGCCAAGAAGAAATAAAGGAAGAATTTCATGCCTCGTTCATTGAAAAAAGGTCCATTCATAGACGCGCATTTGTTTGCCAAAGTTGAGAATGCATTAGACACCAACTCACGCAAGCCAATTAAGACTTGGTCGCGCCGCTCGATGATTCTGCCACAAATGGTTGGCCTAACTTTATCTGTTCACAACGGCCGTACACATGTACCGGTTATCGTGAGTGAGCAGATGGTTGGTCATAAACTAGGTGAATTTGCCCCGACTCGTACGTATCGTGGTCATGGCATTGACAAAAAAGCTAAGAGATAAGGTGCTTACCATGGAAGTAACTGCAAAATTACGCGGTGCCGCCATTTCGGCACAAAAAGTTAGACTCGTTGCTGATGAAGTTCGTGGCAAATCTATCGAGCGTGCTTTGGATATCCTAACGTATAGTAATAAAAAAGGCGCTGTATTTGTTAAGAAATGCCTTAACTCAGCCATCGCCAATGCCGAACATAATCACGGCTTAGATATTGATGACCTAAAAGTCGCTACTATCTACGTTGATGAAGGCATTACGCTAAAACGTATCCTACCACGTGCTAAAGGTCGCGCTGATCGTATCAGTAAGCGTACTTGTCACATCACTATAAAGGTAGGAGAATAAGTTATGGGTCAAAAAGTACATCCAATCGGAATTCGTCTTGGTGTTGTAAAAAAGCATAATGCAAATTGGTATGCTAACCCTAAACAATACTCAGAATACCTCATCAACGACATCCAAGTTCGTGAGTATCTACGCAAAAAGCTAGATAATGCTATGATCAGCAATATCATGATCGAGCGTCCTACTGGTGCTGCTAAGATTACCATCGCCACTGCGCGTCCTGGTATCGTTATCGGTAAAAAAGGCGAAGATATCGAAAGACTTCAAAAAGAGTTGACCAAAATTATGGGCGTACCTGCTCAGGTCAACATTGAAGAAATCACTTCACCTGATCTTGATGCACGTTTGGTAGCAGACGGTATCGGAAGCCAGCTTGAGCGTCGCGTTATGTTCCGTCGTGCCATGAAGCGCGCGGTACAGAACAGCATGCGTTCTGGTGCTAAAGGTATTAAAGTTGAGTTGTCTGGCCGTCTTGGCGGTGCTGAGATTGCTCGTACTGAATGGTATCGTGAAGGTCGTGTGCCATTGCATACACTCCGCGCTGATATTGACTATTCGTCAGTACGTGCAGAAACAACTTACGGCACTATCGGTGTAAAAGTTTGGATTTTCCGTGGCGAAATCCTTGACGGTATGAACAGTGTTTATAATCCCGTCAACGAAGAGAAGCCTCGTGCGCCAAAACGCCGTGGTCGTGGAAACGGAAACCGTCGAAACTCAGACAGAGGTTAAACTATGTTACAGCCAAAACGTACCAAGTTTCGTAAAATGCACAAAGGTCGTAACACAGGTCTTGCTCATCGTGGAAGCACCGTTGCATTCGGACAAATTGGTCTAAAATCGTTGACTCGTGGTCGTATGACTGCCCGTCAAATTGAAGCAGCACGTCGTACCATCACTCGTAAAATTAAGCGTGGCGGTAAGATTTGGATTCGTGTATTCCCAGACAAACCAATTACCAACAAACCATTAGAAGTACGTATGGGTAAAGGTAAAGGTCCAGTCGAGTATTGGGTATGCGAAATCAAACCTGGTAAAGTGCTATATGAAATCGAAGGGGTCTCAGAAGAGCTTGCTCGCGAAGCCTTAACGCTTGCTGCAGCAAAACTGCCCTTTAAAACTACCATTGTTAAGCGGACGATAATGTAATGAAGATCAGTGAATTACGTGATAAATCATTAGAAGAACTGACCCAGTTACTTGATGAAAAGCAACTTGATGCTTTCCGTATTCGTATGGCTAAAGCAACTGGTCAGTTGGGTAATACCCATGAAGTCAGAGGCAATCGTCGCACGATTGCTCAGATTCAGACTTTGATTAACGAGAAACAACGAGGCGACTCATGAGCGATAACAATCAAACAGCTACCAATGCTAGCGTATTGACAGGACGAGTTGTCAGCGACAAGATGGACAAGTCCATCACAGTTTTGATTGAGCGTCTGGTTCGTCATCCTTTGTATGGCAAACAGCTTCGTCGTTCTACAAAAATCAAAGCACATGATGAGAATAACGTTTGCCAACAAGGCGACCTTGTCCGCATCAAAGAAACGCGTCCAATCTCTAAAACCAAGTCTTGGACTTTGGTTGATGTGGTTGAAAAAGTAGAAAAAATCTAAGTAAATTGCATTAAAAGCCAGAAGCTGTTAAAATAGCCGCCTTTTTAAGGATGCTGATTGCGCCGAGCGTATATCACTCACATTAAGAGTAAGCAGCGGTTATTAATATTAAAATGCCGACTACTCATACTGTGCTAGCGGCAGCAACTGGTTTTTATTGCTCATACGTGTGGAGTAACGCTATGATTCAGGTTGAGTCAATGCTGGAAGTTGCAGACAATAGCGGTGCAAGGCGAGTTCAGTGCATTAAAGTACTGGGTGGTTCTCATCGTCGTTATGCATCAGTTGGCGACATTATTAAAGTAACGGTTAAAGAAGCCATTCCGCGTGGTCGTGTTAAAAAAGGCGACGTGATGAATGCTGTAGTTGTACGTACCAAAAAAGGCGTTCGTCGTCCTGATGGTTCTGTGTTGCGTTTTGATGACAATGCTGCGGTATTGTTGAACCAAAACAAAGCGCCGATTGCAACTCGTATTTTTGGACCGGTAACTCGTGAACTACGTGGTGATCAGTTTATGAAAATTGTATCACTAGCACCAGAAGTATTGTGAGGTAATCCATGTCAAAATTACGTAAAGGCGATACAGTTATCGTGATTGCTGGGAAAGACAAAGGCAAGCAAGGTACTGTACAAGCTGTAAAAAATGATCGTATTAAAGTTGAAGGCATTAATATTGTTACTAAACATCAGAAGCCAAATCAGGCAACTGGCGTTGAAGGTGGCATTCTTAAGCAAGAAGCTTTTCTGCATATCTCAAATGTCGCAATTCTAAATGCGCAAACCCAAAAAGCTGATCGTATTACTTATCAGTTCGGCGAAGACGGCAACAAACAACGCGTCTATCGTTCGAACGGTGAAGTAGTGGCGACTGCGTAAGACACTAAGGGTGTAATGGTAATGGCAAGATTAAAATCTTTATATAACGATGAACTAAAGCAGCAAATCAAAGAAGAGCTTGGTTTGGCAAATGTGATGCAAGTGCCTAAGATCACTAAAATCACACTTAACATGGGTGTAGGCGGCGCGTCTCAAGACAAGAAATTGCTTGAAGGTGCTGTGGCTGATATGACTGCGATTGCTGGTCAAAAACCTGTTGTCACCAAAGCGCGTAAATCAGTTGCTGGCTTTAAGATTCGTGAAGAATGGCCAATTGGCTGTAAAGTAACGCTACGCGGTGAGCAAATGTACGAATTTTTGGATCGTCTCATTGCCATTGCAATTCCTCGTATTCGTGATTTCCGCGGTTTTTCACCTAAAGCCTTTGACGGACGTGGTAACTACTCTTTGGGTATCAAAGAACAAATCGTATTCCCAGAAGTAGATTTTGACAAGATTGATCGTATCCGCGGTATGGATGTGACAATCACCACGTCAGCTGGTACTGATGAAGAAGGTCGTGCGTTGCTTAAAGCATTCGGCTTCCCATTTAAATAAGGTAAAGACGTTATGGCAAAGAAGAGCATGATTAACCGCGAATTAAAGCGCGAAAAAATGGTTGCTAAATATGCTGAAAAGCGTATCAAGCTAAAAGAAACTATCAGTGATATGACTGCAAGTGACGAAGCTCGTATGGAAGCGATGTTAGAGCTACAAGCTTTACCACGTAATTCATCACCAGTACGTCTACGTAATCGTTGTGCTATCACCGGTCGTCCTCACGGTTACTTCCGCAAGTTTGGCTTATCACGCAATATGCTGCGTGAGCGTGTCATGCAAGGCGATGTGCCTGGTGTTCGTAAAGCAAGCTGGTAAGGAGTAACTATATGAGTATGCAAGATACCGTTGGGGATATGCTAACCCGTATTCGTAACGCACAAATGGCTAACAAAGTATCGGTAGCAATGCCGAGCTCTAAATTACGTAAATCAATTGCTGATTTACTAGTTAGCGAAGGTTATGTGGCGAGCGCCGTTGTTACTGAAGAAGAAAACAACAAAGCAACCCTTACTATTGAATTGAAGTATTTCGAAGGCCGCGCTGTCATCGAAACTATCCAACGTTATAGCCGTCCTGGTCTACGCCAGTTCCGCGGTAAAGACGCTATCCCTACTGTTAAGCAAGGTATGGGTGTTGCTATCGTATCGACTAGCCAAGGTATCATGAGCGATCGTGCTGCACGCGCTGCTGGTATCGGTGGTGAAATCGTTGCATTTGTTGCCTAATTAGCATTCTTTGCTTTAGGCAATAAAACGATAAAGTCTATTTGGACCCCTTTAAGCTTTGTTAAATTTATAAAAATTTATAATAAGCTTGAAGAAACCTAAACATTCGATGTTAATAAAATTGAAAGATGTTTAATGGGAACAACTATGCTAAACTAGCAGGCTTTTTAGCCTGTTAGTTTTTTCGCTAATATAAAGAAGTTAATTTTTTAAGGAATATTCCTATGTCTCGTGTGGCTAAAGCCCCAGTGACGCTGCCAAATGGCGTAAGCGTTACTTTGAACGATCGGCAGGTCGAAGTTAAAGGCAAGAACGGCAATTTGTCTTTACGCCTGCATGAATTGGTCGAGCTGAAACAGGAAGATGATGCTATCATTTTCTCACCTACAGTCGATTCAAAAGAAGCTATGATGCACACTGGCACCATGCGCGCTCTGCTTAACAACTATGTTACGGGCGTGAATGAAGGCTTTGAAAGACGTCTTCAACTGATTGGTGTTGGTTATCGCGCACAAGTTACTGGTAATAAAGTAACTTTAAACGTCGGTTACTCTCATCCAGTAGAGTATACGTTGCCTGAAGGTGTGTCAGCTGAAACCCCAACGCAAACTGAAATTGTTTTGAAATCAAACAATAAACAGCAGCTTGGTCAAGCAGCGGCTAATATCCGTGGTTTCCGCCCACCTGAGCCTTATAAAGGCAAAGGTATTCGTTATAGTGACGAACATGTGATTCGCAAAGAAGCTAAGAAAAAATAAGGTGAGTTGAAATGTTTGATAAAAAAGCAGCTCGTCTGCGTCGAGCTAAGAAAACCCGCGCGCATATCCGTGTCTTAGGCGCTCATCGCTTAACGGTTAATCGCACGCCGAAACATATTTATGCCCAGATTATCTCTCCGAACGGTGGTGAAGTGATTGCTCAGGCATCTACCTTGGACGGCAGTTTGCGTTCAGGCGCGACAGGCAATACTGATGCCGCAACGTCTGTGGGTCAATTGATCGCAGAACGTGCAAAAGCAGCTGGTATTACTAAAGTTGCCTTTGACCGTAGTGGTTTTAAATATCATGGTCGAGTAAAAGCTTTAGCAGAAGCTGCTCGCGAAAATGGATTGGAGTTTTAATCATGGCTAGAAATGATAAAAATGATAAGAACGAACAGACTGACGGTCTAGTAGAACGCCTAGTTACCGTTGATCGCGTTGCAAAAGTTGTTAAAGGTGGTCGTATTTTCTCATTCACTGCGTTGACCGTAGTGGGCGATGGCAATGGTCGTGTTGGTTTTGGTCGTGGTAAAGCACGTGAAGTGCCAGCTGCTATTCAAAAAGCACTAGAAGCTGCCAAACGTAATATGATCACTGTTGATCTTAATGATGCAACTTTGTATCATCCAATCAAAGCACGTCATGGTGCTAGTAAAGTCTACATGCAACCTGCATCTGAAGGTACTGGCGTAATCGCTGGTGGCGCAATGCGTGCTGTATTAGAAGTTGCTGGTGTCAAAGATGTTTTGACTAAATGTTATGGTTCTACCAATACTGCTAACGTTGTTCGTGCAACGTTTAACGGTTTACGTGATATGTCAACTCCAGAGAAGATGGCAGCTAAACGTGGTAAATCTGTAGACGAAATCTTGGGTTAACTTAGACTAGGTGAGTTACGATGAAAAAAATGAAAGTCACTCAATTTAAATCGGGTGCCCATCGCCTAAAGAGCCACAAAGCGAGCTTGAAAGGATTGGGTTTACGCCGTATTAATCATACTGTTGTAGTAGAAGACACTCCTTCAACACGTGGTATGGTCAATCGCGTCAACTACATGGTAAAAGTGGAGGAAGCGTAATGGGACTTAGATTAAATGAATTATCACCAGGTGTTGGCGCAAAGAAAACTGCCCAACGTCGTGGTCGTGGTATCGGTTCAGGTCTTGGTAAGACTGGTGGTCGTGGTGTAAAAGGTCAGAAATCTCGTTCAGGTTCTAGCATTCGCTCAGGATTTGAAGGTGGCCAAATGCCTTTATATCGCCGTCTACCGAAATTTGGTTTTACCAGTAAAATGGCAATGAAGACTGCTGAAGTGCGTCTGTCTGAACTGAATAAAATTGAAGGCGATGTGGTTAGCGTTGAAACACTGAAAGCGGCTAACCTAATCCGTCATGATATGAAGCGTGCCCGTGTTATGTTGTCAGGCGAAGTCACTAAAGCTTATACTTTTAAAGGTATCAAAGTGACTAAAGGCGCCAAGCAAGCAATCGAAGCTGCTGGTGGTAGCATCGAGGAGTAGTAACGTGTCAAAACAATCAATGTCATCGGCTGGTATACCGCTTAATCCATTTGCGTTCATACGTAAGTATGATGAACTATGGAAGCGTTTATTATTCTTAATCGGCGCATTGATTGTTTATCGTTTAGGGTCACACATTCCTGTACCAGGTATTAACCCAGTTAATCTGGCTGATCTGTTTTCGCGCAACGAAAATACCATCCTGAGCATGTTTAATATGTTCTCAGGGGGTGCACTAGAGCGTATGTCTATCATGGCGCTTGGCATTATGCCTTATATCTCAGCGTCCATTATTGTACAGATGATGTCTGCGGTATTGCCATCGCTTGAAGCCCTCAAAAAAGAAGGTGAAGCGGGACGACGTAAGCTAAATAAGTACACCCGTCAAGGGACACTTGCTTTAGCACTGGTACAGTCATTAGGAATGTGTGCGGGTTTAATCAGCCAAAATCTTACCTTATCTACTGGTCTTACCTTTTACATACCAGCGGTTACTTCTTTAGTAGCAGGCGCAATGTTCTTAATGTGGCTTGGTGAGCAGATTACAGAACGTGGTGTGGGTAATGGTATCTCAATGCTTATTTTTGCAAGCATTGTGGCCGGTACGCCAGGTATGATTTCGCAGTCTATTGAACAGGTCAATCAAGGGCAGATGAACTTGATTGTACTATTTATTTTTGTGCTACTAGGCATCGCGGTTACCGCAGGTATCGTTTATATTGAACGTGCTCAGCGCCGTGTTCCTGTAAACTATGCACAAAAACAACAACAGGGACGCAAAATTTATGCTCAGCAGCAGTCACATTTGCCGTTGAAGCTGAACATGGCAGGGGTTATCCCAGCTATTTTTGCCAGCTCTTTATTGTTGTTTCCCGCAAGTTTGGGGCAGTGGGTGGGTCAATCTACCGATCCTAGCTTCACACAGAAAATATTGCAAAATATGGCACTCGTGTTGTCTCCTGGACAACCGCTGTATCTAGTACTGTTCGGTGCAATGATTATTTTCTTCTGTTACTTCTATACGGCATTGGTATTTAGTCCACGTGAAGTAGCTGAAAACCTTAAACGTAGTGGTGCGTATATCCCCGGTATTCGCCCAGGACAACAAACTCAGCGTTACCTCGATCATGTATTAAACCGACTGACCTTTATTGGCGCGATGTATATGACGGTTATTTGTTTAATGCCAATGGTCGTCCAGTCATCGTTTGGTGTACCGTTCCAACTTGGTGGTACGTCTTTACTGATTATGGTGGTTGTGGTAATGGATTTCATCTCGCAGATACAAGCGCATTTGATGACCCATCAATATCATGATCAGACGTTAATTCAATCGCCCACTCAACCTTAAATGAGCGGTACGATATTTCAAGGAGCATGCTATGAAAGTTCAAGCATCAGTTAAGAAGATTTGCGGTAGCTGTAAAGTTGTGCGCCGTAAAGGCCGTGTACATATTATCTGTACAGCAGAACCGCGCCACAAGCAACGTCAAGGTTAATATTTGGTACCATAAGTTTTTTAACTTTTGTTACTAAATAAATTAATACTTGAAAAATAACGGCGGATGGGATATCATCCGCCACTTGCCGTGTTTATGCAGAATGTTTTATAATACTGTCAGTCGATAGGCTTGTAATTGAGTCAAAAAGCGACAGTAATCATAAAAACTCTAGTATTAACAGCAACAAATCTGAAGAATAATGCCTTATTGATAAATAACGCTTATTTTTCTTTAATGGAGAGAAATCAATGGCTCGTATTGCCGGCGTAAACATTCCGGATAATAAGCATGCTGTTATTTCACTAACTTACATCTTTGGTGTAGGTCGTACCACTGCTCAGAAAATCTTAGAAGCAGTTGGCATTGCCCCTACTACTAAAGTTAGTCAGTTAGATGATACACAGTTAGATGCTATCCGTGCACAAGTTGCAAATTACATGACTGAGGGTGACCTTCGTCGTGAAGTTTCAATGAATATCAAGCGTTTAGTTGATCTTGGTTGTTACCGTGGCATCCGCCATCGTCGTAACCTACCGGTTAGAGGTCAGAACACCAAGAACAACGCTCGTACTCGCAAGGGTCCGACACGCCCTCTCAAAAGATAATTAACTTAGGAAGCTAAAAGATGGCTAAAGACACTCGTAGTCGCAAAAAAGTGACTCGTCGTTCAGTATCGGAGGGCGTTGCCCATATCCATGCGTCTTTTAATAACACCATTGTTACGATTACCGATCGTCAAGGTAATGCACTGGCTTGGGCCACTTCAGGTGGACAAGGCTTCCGTGGTTCACGTAAATCTACACCATTTGCAGCTCAGGTTGCAGCTGAAGTCGCTGGTAAAGCGGCTCAAGAATACGGTGTTAAGAATATCGACGTTTTGGTCAAAGGACCAGGACCGGGTCGTGAGTCTGCGGTAAGAGCACTAGGTGCATTGGGTTATAAAGTTAATAGCATCTCTGATGTTACCCCAATCCCACACAATGGTTGCCGTGCGCCGAAAAAGCGCCGCGTCTAATATTAAAGACGAAGCTTTTTATCCCAAAAGCTTATAGGAGACATAACAATGGCCCGCTATATTGGACCAAAACTCAAATTATCACGTCGTGAAGGTACAGACTTAGGCCTTAAGTCTGGCGTAAAACCATATGACGTAAAAACAAAAAAAGCTGGTCGTCCACCAGGTCAACATGGCGTTAGCCGTAACAAGACCTCTGAATATGCTTTACAGCTGCGCGAAAAGCAGAAAGTTAAGCGTATTTATGGTGTATTAGAGCGTCAGTTTGCTAATTACTATAAAGAAGCTGCTCGTAAGCGCGGTGCTACTGGTGAAAACTTGTTAGCTATGCTTGAGAGTCGTCTAGATAACGTTGTATATCGCATGGGCTTTGGCTCAACTCGCGCAGAAGCACGTCAGCTAGTCAGTCATCGTACTGTTATGGTAAAAAAAGCTGGCCGTGATGAGTTTGTTCGTGTGAATATTCCTTCAATTCAGCTTCAAGATGGTGATGTCATCGCTATCCAAGAGAAATCTCGCGAACAACTACGTATTAAAAACGCTATCGAATTAGCGACACAACGTGGTATTCCAGAATGGCTTGATGTTGACCACAGCAAACTACAAGGCACATTTAAACATGCGCCTGATCGTATTGATCTACCTGCTGAAATCAACGAAAGCTTGATCGTTGAGCTATACTCTAAGTAATGACGTAATGCTCAATGTTATGAAAATGGCATTGAGCAATTAACGTTAATTAAACCAGTTTAATAAATCGAGGTGACATCATGATGCTAAATGCAACTGAGTTTCTAACGCCGAATGCCATTAATGTGGATACGGTTAACGAAACGATTGCGAAAGTCACGCTCGAACCGTTAGAACGCGGCTTTGGGCATACCCTAGGTAATGCTCTGCGTCGCATCTTGTTATCTTCATTACCTGGTGCTGCAGTCATTGAAGCTGAGATTGATGGTGTTGACCATGAATACTCAACGCTTGAAGGCCTGCAAGAAGACGTACTTGATTTGCTTTTGAACTTAAAAGGCTTAGCAATTACGCTTCATGACCAAAATGAAGTATTTTTGACCTTGGATAAACAAGGTCCAGGCACTATTACTGCTGCAGACATCGCGTTGCCGCACAATGTTGACATCATCAATCCAGAATTGGTCTTGGGTACATTGAGCGATCGTGGTCATCTTAAGATGCGTTTGCGTGTAGTGATGGGTCGTGGATATGAGCCAGCAAACCAGCGCCGTGAAGATGGTGATACTAAAGCAATTGGACGTTTAAAGCTTGATGCAAGTTTTAGTCCTGTGCTTCGTGTTGCTTATCAGGTTGAGAACGCTCGTGTAGAGCAGCGTACTGATCTTGATCGTCTTATCATTGAGCTTGAAACTAATGGCACTATAGATCCAGAAGAAGCAATTCGTAAAGCAGCCACTATTTTACAACAACAGATTTCTATCTTTGTTGACCTAGAAGCTGAAGAAGCGCCTGAGCCTGTGAAAGAGAAAGAAGAGGTTGATCCGGTGCTATTACGCCCTGTGGACGATCTTGAACTAACGGTTCGCTCAGCCAACTGCTTGAAAGCTGAAAACATTTACTATATCGGTGATTTGGTACAGCGTTCAGAGACTGAACTTCTAAAAACCCCAAATCTTGGTAAGAAATCATTGACAGAAATCAAGGACGTATTAGCGTCTAAAGATTTAGAGCTCGGTATGCGCCTAGATAACTGGCCACCAGCTGATTTACGTGTTGATGATCGCTTTTCTTATCGTAGCCGTTAAACTTTAAGGATTTTTGACTATGCGCCATCGTAAGAGTGGAGTCAAGCTGGGTCGTACCGGCAGTCATCGTAAGGCAATGTTTCAGAACATGACCAACTCATTATTTGAGCATGAACTGATCAAAACAACTTTACCAAAAGCAAAAGAGTTACGCCGCGTTGCCGAGCCATTAATCACTATGGCTAAAGAAGACAGCGTTGCTAACCGTCGTTTAGCATTCAGCCGTATGCGTAGCAAAGCTATGGTAGGCAAATTATTTGGCACGTTGGGTCCTCGTTACCAAACACGTCCAGGTGGATATTTGCGTATCGTAAAATGCGGTTACCGTGATGGTGACAATGCGCCAATGGCTTATGTAGAATTGGTTGATCGCGACTAATTTTATACTGACCTATAAGTATATAAAAAAAGCTCCAATAAATTGGAGCTTTTTTTTGTGCGTCACATTTGTCATTATTCTTCGTTAACTATAGTAGCAAGGAAGCAACGTCAGCAGCACCTTGTCTGATAATCTCAGGTTGGCCGCTAGTCATATCGACAATGGTGGTGAGCTTAGTGGTCTTGATACCCGCGTTAATGAGACCATCTATCTGATTGCCCAACAGCTCTTCAATCTCAAATGGATCATCGAGGATATCGTCTCTATTAGGTAGTATGAGGGAGCTGGTCAAGATTGGTTCATCCATTGCCTCTAAGAGTGCCTGAGCAATAGGGTTACTCGGTACGCGAATACCTATGGTTTTTTTCTTGGCGTGTGCCAGTTTTTTTGGCACATCTTTTGTAGCATTTAGAATGAATGTAATAGGTGCGGGGGTATGGGCTTTTAGTTGTTTAAACTGTACATTGTCTACGGTGGCATAATTAGCAATTTCACTTAAGTCACGACACAATAAAGTAAATTGATGCTTGTCATCCAGTTCACGAATTTGCTTAAGCTTCTCTAGTGCCTCTTTTGCCCCTAGGCGGCAACCAAACGCGTAACTGGTATCAGTGGGATAGATGATTAATTGGTCCTTGCGTAATAGATCAGCGGCTTGTTCAATAAGACGCGGCTGTGGATTGTCCGGATGAATATAGAGTACTTGCATAATAGATCCTTATTTATAATTATTGGGTTTTTGTCATTAGGAGAGATTGTTTTTATTGACACTACGAATCAAATCTATACAGAGTTGTTCAAATACTTGTTTTGTTTACTGCGCAGACATTGTATAAGTAGGGTGGGTGATACTATATGAGTCTGAGAGATCACGCACCGCTTTATACTGCGTTATTCATTAGACCCAGTATAGCGCACAGCAAATATAAGTTTAGTGGCAAGACGTTACTATCCGTAGAAAATCGTTAACGAAAGATCATAGAGAGTAGCAAGGCTAAGCCCATGTACCGTCGTTAGCGTCGCCAGTAGCACAGACCGTCAGAAGGGCATGTAATAAGACTTTAGCATCACGGGGTAGGGTATGAGGCTTTGCGATGTATTCCTCAACCTGTCGATAAACGTCATTTTCGAAGGTACTACTGCTGGTATCAAATGTTGCAAATAAATTGTCTTGTGAGACTTGAAAAGAGCGTCCGCAAGCTAGAGTGAATAGACACTCAAGCGCCTGTGGTTTGATCTCTACACGCTCAAACGCTTGCTGCTGAGCGACTGATCGTCCATCTGGTGCGTACCAATAGCCAAAGTCAGGCAAGCGTCTACGAGCGTCCCCTGCTATGCACCAATGACTCGCCTCGTGCAGCGCACTAGCAAAAAATCCATGGGCAAACGCTATTCTGGCAGGCTCATTATTTTGTGCAGGGAAGTACTCTGGTTCGCTTTCACTACGGACCAAGACGACTTTTTGCGCGGCAAATAGGGTATTGAATAATTGGATAAGCCAGTTTGTCGCTGCGCGTTCCCTGTCATCAGATGTTTGTATAGTGCTATCAGATGCTTTGCTAGGAAGTAGACTGTACCATTCATCTTGCCACTTCTTGAAACACTCATTTAAGTACTTATTTCTTCGAATGCTTCCTGACTCAGGAGAAAGTAGGTTGTTATTACTGGTCAGATTGGTAAGACGTTGCAGTAGTTCTTTGGTTTTGACAAAAGGGAGTAGATTAGAAAAATCAACTTTATTTTTAACTGGATCCATAGATAACACACTGACCAAATAGAGGATAAAAAGTAAGAAGAGATCGGCTGAGGAAAAAGAATACCAAAAAATATTAACATACTAGCGCTAGCACAGCACGGTGCTTTCCGTTAGTATGGCAGGCAATATTATACACCGTTTTGACGAATGAGGTCGCGCATGTCAAGCACTCCAGAAAGTAAACCGTCAGCATTGAACCCTGACAATAAAAAAGCGCCTGTAACGAATAGCATGCCTGAGCACATCTCTTTAGATAAATGGGCAGACACGGGTTATGAGTGGGCAGGAGAAGTAGAGCCGAGCTCTTTTCAACGTCTCGCTACTGTTTTGTCCACCGACCATGAACAGACAAAAACGCAGCTCGATGCTAACCTATATCGCCGCAATAATGTCTTACATCTGGCTTTTACACTGACGGGTAACGTCTGGCTAACTTGTCAACGTTGTCTACAACCAGTGGCTATTGATTTGTCTGATGATTATGACATTGCCTTGCTAGAAAACGAGAGCCAAGTGCGCTTAGTGAATGAAGAGCAAGACTATTTGCTACTTGATGAAATCATCACGGAGCAATCACCAGAGCGTTTACTACCCTTTAAAAAGCTGGTTGAAGATGAAATCTTGCTCAAGACCCCAATGGCGCCAAAGCATGATGACTGCGAAATGACGGTAGAGCAATTTGGTGAGATACCAGAAGAAGAGGAAAGTGAAAACCCATTTGCGGCTTTAGCCTCCTTAAAAGGCAAGCTCTAACCGTATAAATGCTCTGCTCTTTAGATTTATAATGCCTTTTATCTGCTTTGTACAGAAGAGTGAAAGGCAGGGCTTTATTAATCCATTAAACATGCGTATAATGTCCGGTTTATTGCATTCTAGCAACAAGTTACTTGCTGATAGACGCTGACTGGGCAAAATTTCTGTGGATTTTAGACGCAGTCAGTATTATATGTAGGTGACAATCTATTTAACTAATGATGCTTAAGACTTAGGTTGTGGTGATTATATAGCCTCTGTCAGTATCGACTAAAGCTGAATTTTAAGCTTATCCCTTTTAAGTATAGGAGCTATATCATGGCTGTTCAAAAAAGTCGTAAAAGCCGTTCTCGTCGTGACATGCGCCGTTCACACCATCGTATGGAAGTGGCTGAGCTAAGCGTAGATGCGACCACTGGTGAAAAACATCGTCGTCATCACATGACTAAAGATGGTTTCTACCGTGGCCGTCAGTTATTCAAGGTCAGTCAAGACGCTTAAGTCATTGACTATTCAATAGCTAATACATAAGTAATGATAGTACTGGTGATTGTCATTACTTGTGTGCAGCCGTTATTAGACAATATGTTTTAAGCTAAAAAAAGCCAAGTTATTTCGCTATCATATATTATGTGGCTGGATAACTTGGCTTTTTGCTATATGTTTTTTATCAACCGTGTTTTCACATCCTTTTATCTGTAGCTTTTGGTAGATATGAAGATGAACTAATACAATTGATCACTTTGTTCCGAGTAGGGTTCTTTGCTTGGTGTGTTTGGTTGTCATCCGCTATGATAATAGTGTGCGTCAGTGTATAGTTTACCGATGGTTTGTTTTCTTAGACAAATAATGAAAGGATCGGCTGATATCGTGTCTAATAACGGTATATAGTACCTAATAACATCATTACCCCCATTATTTTTAGGGATATTTCCAATTAAATAAGGAATGTTGGTTATGGCCTCTGCACCCGATATGGTAAAAAAGCAGCCCACGCGTATTGCGGTAATTTTTCCGGGACAAGGATCACAAGTGGTCGGGATGACTAGTGAGCTTGCTGAAACTTATCCAGAGATTCGTGATACTTTCACCGAGGCGAGTGACGCACTTGGTGAGGATTTATGGGCAATCTGTCAGGATGAAGAAAAGCTCAATCAAACCCAGTACACTCAGCCTGCACTACTGACGGCTAGCATAGCAATTTGGCGTATTTTAAAACAAAAAATAGACACACCCCCTTGCTACTTGGCTGGTCATTCTCTAGGTGAGTACAGTGCGCTTTGTGCAGCGGGCGTATTATCGCTTGGTGATGCGGTAACCTTGGTACATAAGCGTGGTCAGTTGATGCAAGAGGCTGTCGTTGGTGTCGATACAGCGATGGCAGCAGTATTGGGGCTTGAGGACAATCGGGTCGAAAATCTGTGTGAGCAAGCGACTGAACATGTGGCCGATGCGGTGGTTGATGCCGCCAACTTTAATAGCCCAGGCCAAGTGGTCATATCGGGCAATGCTGCTGGCGTTAGTGCGGTGATTGATAAAGTGCAAAATACGGGCAAAAAAGCGATCTCTCTAAAGGTAAGTGTGCCGTCACATTGTGCGCTTATGGAGCCCGCAAGTAGTGCGCTCGCTGAGATATTGGCCGCAATCAAATTTGATCAAGCGACGATTCCTGTTATTCAAAATCGTCATGCGCGCGTTGAGAGTAGTGCTGTCGGTATCAAACAAGCATTAACAGAGCAGTTAAGCCAACCTGTCTTATGGTCAAAGACAATGCAAGAGCTGGCTGACAAACAAATTAATGTTTTAATTGAATGTGGCAGTGGTAATGTATTGAGTAATTTGGCTAAGCGTCAAGCGCAACCAATTACCAGTTATCCTACGGATAAACCTGCCCGTCTCGATAAGTTAATGGAGGTATTATCATGAGTCGTACGATTACATTAGTGACTGGCGCTAGCCGTGGTATTGGAAAAGCTGTCGCCAAACGCTTTGCCAAAGAAGGACATTTTGTTATTGGGACTGCGACCACTGAAAAAGGCGCTGCACTCATCGAAGACTATCTCCATGATAGTGGGGGCATTGGTCGCGTCTTAGATGTCCGTGATACGGCACAAATTGATAAGCTGTTTGAAGAGATTGAAAGCGTTTATGGAGCGGTACAAGTGCTCATTAATAACGCTGGTATCACGCAAGACGGATTATTGATGCGCATGAAGGATGAAGACTGGGAAAATGTCATTGATACTAATTTGACGTCAGTTTATCGTATGAGTAAACGCGCGGTCCGCGGTATGATGAAAGCGCGTCGCGGTCGTATCATCAATATCACCTCTGTTGTCGCTCAAATGGGCAATGCAGGTCAATCTAACTATGCCGCGACCAAAGCAGGAGTGGAAGGTTTTAGTCGTACCCTAGCGCGTGAAATTGGCTCACGCCAAGTGACCATCAACTGCGTCGCCCCAGGTTTGATCGAGACCGATATGACGGATGAGCTGGATGAGCGCCTACTAAACTCCATGTTAGATGCCGTGCCAATCAGTCGTCTTGGCCAGCCAGAAGACATTGCAGCCGCCGTCCATTTCTTAGCCAGCGATGAGGCAAGCTATATCACAGGCGCTGTCATTCCTGTCAACGGTGGCATGTATATGTAACGCGCGAGCCTGCGTTACACAGTTATAATAAAAAACTCTGTGAACGAGTGTAAACTATATTAAAGGGTGCTATAATGACGAATACTTTTATGTCAAAGCCCTGTATGATAGCAAGGCTTTACCAGACATTGGTCAAAACGTATAACCCGTTATAAAGCACTTAGACAGCGACGCTAGTCTGAAAATACCATTTTATAAACAATGCCATAGGCTCTGTTAATAGGGCCATGGAAGTTTGTCAAAATAATAGATCAAAAAGGAGAAATCTACATGAGTAACGATATCGAGCTAAGAGTTAAAGCGGCAGTAGCTGAGCAATTGGGTATGAACGTTGAAGATATCAACAACGATGCTTCATTCATGGAAGACTTAGGTGCAGATTCACTAGACCTAGTAGAATTGGTTATGTCATTCGAAAGCGATTTTGGCATTACTATTCCTGATGAAGATTCAGCAGAATTAACGACTGTTCAAAAAGCAATTGACTACGTACAAGCGCAGCTATAATTAGCGATTGGCTTATCCGATTTTATGTCATTATATGACCGCTTATCTTAGTAGATAGGCGGTTTTTTTATGCTCATTGTTTGTCAGAATAGGGTTTATTCATGGGATTAGCCCGAACGTTAACATAAGCTACGCCAAGTCAACATTACACAACATACTCTTACTATCTACCGCCATGCCTGTTGTTTATACTCATAATGGTAAGCCGCAATAAGTGGTAAACCGTATATGTGTTTGCCACTAAAAAATAATGATGAATAATAAAATAATGATATTTTAAGGAGTCACTCTATGGGTATGTTCAGTTTTGCCAAAGACATTGGAGACAAAATTTTTAATCGGGATGACGATAAGCATGATGCTAAATCAGAAACCAAAGCAGATGCCAATACACCAGTACAAAGCAGCGAGCCTTCTGCCCAGTCAGTTGCCAATCTTTTACTGCGCCGTATCCAGCAGCAAAACCTCAATATTAGTAACTTAAAAATTAAATATAACGGTTCTACCGATACCGCAGAAATCAGTGGCAATGCTAAGACTCAGGCTGATCGCGAAAAAGCCATTATCGCTATTGGTAATGTACAAAATGTCGCAAAAGTCATTGATAACATCGATATTGAAGAAGATGCGCCTGAATCAACGATGTACACTGTAAAATCGGGCGACAGTTTGTCTAAGATTGCCAAAGACGTTTATGGTGAATCTGGTGATTATATGAAAATATTTGAAGCCAATCAGCCCATGCTGTCTGATCCCGATAAGATTTATCCAGGTCAAGTATTACGCATTCCTAAACCATAATATTGCTTTTACATTCTAAAGTATGCGTGAATAAAAAATGCCTCTTAATTGAACTGACCCCCATAAGTTGGACACAACTTATGGGGTATTTTTATGCGTTACGATCTGGACTTTAAGATGCAAGTCATCGCATACTATCGGCAAGGACA
>JGI24025J20009_10000022_pt1 | contig 110051 bp, 76 predicted proteins | sample Cruoilmetagenom3_FD_20009 | JGI IMG/M metagenome (IMG submission 20009)
AATGCTTGTCTGGCCATCTTTCTTATATACCTCTTATTTTATAAAGTGTATGCTTTATTTTAGAAGATATATACTTGTTTGCCAATTAGGGACACGCCCTAGTCAGATTTAACGTTAATCCTAAAAAACCCATCCATCAATAATAGAAAAATAATTTATGATTACTTTGCACGGTTTCCCCGCAAGCAACTACTACAATATAGTGAAACACGCTCTGTTGTACAAAGCGTTGCCCTTTCAAGAAAACCTTATTTATGCTGGTAGCGATGCGCTGCTGTCCATCAACCCAGTCGGTAAAGTGCCTGCTATCACAACGGATGAAGGTATGACGCTCTCGGAGTCGAGCGTCATTTGTGACTTTATAGAAGAGACCTACCCTGCCATACCGCTATATCCTAAATCTGCTACAGAGCGTGCAATTGTGCGGCAAATCATGAAGATAGCAGAGCTGTATTTTGAATTGCCAAGCCGCCGCCTCATTCCTTATGTGTTTTCAGGCACCAACGCCCCTGACGCCGTCAAAGAAGAAGTACGTCAAGTACTCACACGCGGCATCCCTGCTCTCAATCGCTTATGCCAGTTTTCGCCGTGGATTGCCGGTAAAGAGTTCACGATGGCGGACATCTATATGCACTATGTAAACGTCGTGGTTAAAGCCTGCGCCTCAACCCAGCTTGACTGGGACGTGTTGGCAGAGATACCGGGTATGAAAGAATGGAGTGACACCATGCGCCAATCTGACATTGCTCAAAAAATAGAAGCAGACCGCTTGGCCAATATGCCTGAATTTATGACACACGTGAAAGCCCAGATACAGGCGGCGCAGCCTAAATAAGATTATTTAAAATAAATATTAATAATGCAGGAGCAAAATTATGACCGATAAAAATAAGCAACTGGTTTCAACCATCAGTGACGACAACAAACTCACCTTGTCTTTAAAAGATATCGACATGCCGCAGCCCGGTGCCGATGAAGTGGTTGTGCGCATCGAAGCGGCACCATTGAACCCCTCTGACTTTGGGGTCATGTTTAGCGCTGCTGACATGTCAACTGCCGTACAGTCGGGCACCGATGACAGCCCTGTCATTACCGCTGATGTACCCGCGAAATTCATGCCAGCCCTAAAAACACGGGTGAATAAAGACACGCCTGTGGGCAACGAAGGCGCAGGTACGGTTGTCGCAGCAGGTTCTTCGCCAGCAGCGCAAGCTTTGATGGGTAAAGTGGTGGCTGTGATTGGCGGCGGTACGTATCGTAAGTATCACTGTGTCCATGTCAAAAGCTGCCTAGAAATGACAGAAGGCACCACGGCTATGGAGGCGGCCTCATCGTTTGTAAATCCCCTCACCTCACTTGCGATGGTCGAAACCATGCGCGCTGAAGGCCATAAAGCCATCATTCATGCGGCAGCGGCGTCTAGCCTTGGTCAAATGCTCAATCGCCTCTGTATGGCTGATGGGATTGATCTGATCAACATCGTTCGTAAAGAAGCGCAAGAAAAACTGTTGCGTGATATGGGCGCAAAATATGTGGTCAACTCAAGCAGCGAGTCGTTCACAGCGGACTTAACCGCAGCAATTGTCGAGACAGGTGCTACCATCTCGTTTGATCCCGTTGGTGGCGGAAAATTAACCAGCGACATCCTAAACTGCATGGAAGCGGCCATTACCCGTGATGTGGAAGAATACAACGTTTATGGCTCAAACACGTTCAAACAAGCATATATTTATGGCGCATTAGACCGTGGCCCGATCACCATCAATCGTAACTTCGGTTTTGCTTGGGGCGTGAATGGGTTTTTATTGTTCAATGCTCTTGGAAAATTGGGTAATGAGACGGTCAAGTCAATGCGTAAGCGGGTTGCAGAAGAAATCACCACCACATTTGCTAGCAGCTATACGCATGAAGTCACGCTAGAAGAAGCGCTACAATTAGAGTCTATCAAAGCTTATGGCAAACAAGCGACTGGTGAAAAGTACTTAATCACGCCTCAGGGTTAATTGTTAGTTAAAGAACAGTTTGAAATAAAAAAAGCAGATATCGATGATATCTGCTTTTTTATTTGCTTGCTGGTAATAGAAGATAGCGTGTCATTAGTAAATTAACCTAACAAAAACGACTAAAGTTATTTACCATGACATCCGTTATGAAAACAAGAAGCAGTCTTTGGAAATTTATTTACGATCGTCAGCCTTACTTACATATGGTTGACTCTACTCATCTTTCATTTGTGTACAGGTTTTTTTCTCTAAAAACATAGTGCAAATTTATTATGCCACGACAGGCGCAATAAAAAAGACACATATAAAAGCCAGCAGATATATAATATCCATATTTAAAGTATGGATACGGAAAACATGGATATCGAAAGCGGTATCGCTAACCAAGTAGAAATCATCTATGAGGATGAATTTTTGGTAGCGATTAATAAAGAGGCTGGTCTCTTGGTGCATCGCAGTTGGCTGGACAAAGGCGAGACACGCTTTGCCATGCAACTCACCCGTGATGCGGTAGGTTGCCATGTATTCCCGGTACATCGGTTAGACAAACCTACATCAGGCGTATTGTTGTTTGCCAAGAGCTCTGCTGTGGCGCGCAGCCTTACCGAGGCTTTTACTGAACACAAGGTAACCAAGCAGTATTTAGCTGTGGTGCGCGGCTTTATGCCAGAGCAAGGCACCGTTGATTATGCGTTGAGTTTTAAGCCCGATGCCATTGCCGATAAATTCGCCAATTTAGACAAACCCGCTCAAGAGGCAGTGACCCATTGGCGACGTTTGGCACAGATTGAGCTGCCATTTGCAGTGTCAAAAAAGCATGATACTACCCGCTATAGTCTAATGCGCTTAACCCCCGAGACCGGGCGCAAGCATCAGCTACGTCGGCACATGAGACACTTATTCCATCACATCGTGGGTGATACCAGCCACGGCGATGGACGGCACAATCGATTTTTTCGTACTCAATATGACTGCGCGCGTATGCTGCTACATGCTCAGACTTTAGCGCTCAGCCATCCGGTCACTGGTGAGCCGTTGTTGCTAACAGCGAAATTAGACGATCAATGGATGCGCATTATGGAAGAGTTTTCTTGGGTAGAGAGCGCTAAAAACTAAGCCGTGTAAAATTTAGGGTTTATCTTAGAAACTCCCTTCAAAGGAGTTGACGTGCTGGCGCTACAGCCAAGTGAATTCAATGTCATACACAGGGATATTTTGATCAAAAATACCTACTACAGTACCAACAGTCCGAGGCACGATCATTGGTGAACTGATGTATGGAAAAAAGAAGTCTATGAGCTGAACTATCTGGCTGAATCTTTTGATCTCAGATCTTTGACAGACAAAGAAAAAGAATACGGACTAGGTGGAAACTGCACCCTGTTCGATGCCGTTCGCCATTGGGCGTATTCTGCGATTAGAGAGTATTGAGGGAGTATTTGACCCCAATTAAATCAGTACTTAAACACGCTCAGAATGTGAATATGATGTTTTCAGAGCTGCTCTCTTATTCAAAAATCAAAGCCACTGTAATCAGATAATGGCCTTTTTAATAGGTTTAGTGAAAAGTGATAGCAGATAAGCCCATGTTTTTTGTATCGGGTAAACGCTCCTTAAATCACAGTGCTTCTATGTTCCTGGGTATATATTTTTCTTAAACTATTGTTTCCTTTACTGTACGTTACGTTTCTTAGATTGACAATGTGGGCTATTGTTTGCAAAATATTCGGCTTGCTCAATTTATTAGTTTAATTAAAGTGTTTGATGGATTTCTTAAGTTAACATTTCTCCTATCAGGCCTCTTGAAGTATAAGAGACATATTTGGTTAACCTACTCTCTATGAATTACGGTTTTCACATGGAAAATTCTAATGAATATTTATGATCTTTCTGACTATCAGCTTTATAAATTAAAATCTTTGGATCCTAATCTAAGCTCGGATTGGCCTGAAGTGCTTCAATCTATGCTACCTGAATTAGATCGAGAGAGTGTTGCCAGTATCTACAACCATCTACTTGTGCCTCGAGGTATTTATCTTGATGCTGATAGAAATTTAGCCCATAGGCGTCCTATTACGTTAAGAGAAGTCATGGCTAGCACCCATGTTCAGGAGCCTGATCTATTAGCTCTAGTAACGAATATGTCTAACATTATTGCTTCACGTTCTACGTGTTATGATGCTTCAAAACTTGCTGATGAAATCGAAGCAATATTTCGTTGTCTGGACCACCTTAATCTACAAAATGAACATGAGAATATAAAAAATATACGTGTCGCTTTTTTATATGACTTAGCACAATGGTTAGATACTGTTGAGTTGAAAGTTTCTCCTGGGCTTCGAAAACTTGATTCTTCTATAGTTAAATCTTACTTAAAGGAGGTCTTTATCAAGCAAAAAATACAAGGGCAAGATTTCCGCCGGTGGGATTCTACAGATCTAGATTTTCAAGATCTTACTGATGTACCTACTTTCATTAGAAATGAGGGAAAAAGTAGAAAGTTTTTTGTTGTAGAAGGACAAGATTATTGGTTTTTAGTTGGAAATTCAGATGTATCTGGAAAGAACCCTTATTCATTTCGGCGCTTTCTTCATGAAGAAACTAGTGGATCGGAGAAATACACTTATCTGACCCATGTTGTTATCAAAAAAAATGAGATGCAAAATTCAGAGTATCTATCTAGTGTGGCTTATGCTATGAGTCGCTTTTATACACTGGATCTCGGGACTCCAGATACACTTCTTAGTTTTATTAAAGAAATCAAGTTTTTGAAAAGTAAGTACTTAAAACCCTTACTAAAAGAACGTTTAGAACAAACTGGCGCTTCTACAGACGCTGTTGTGAATGAGCGTATGTTAAATTATGAAAAGCAAGTTTCTATATTAATACTTCAAAAACTACCCAGAATTCAAGCCACACTTCATAACAAAGTGGATCAAGGCTACCTATTTTATCACTTAGATAAATTAATCAAACAGATGATAGAAAGCGTTCACGATTTTAGACTGCAACCTTTGGTCAGTAATATCAACAGTAGTGGGATTTTGTTAATTAAATTAATGGCGCTAAGAAAGTTGCTGACGAAATCTTATGGTTTTATTCTCTCGCAAGATTTAAGTATAGAGGAGCGCACCGATGCTATGACTACACCACTCCTGAAGGTTCAAGAAAAAATAAATGCGACTAAAGTATCTATGAAAGAACTTAGAGACTTAAAAGAAAATCTTGATAATTACTCCCAAGTTAAAAATAATGGAAGCTTTTGGGAAAAAATAGCGTTGGGAAGAAAGCCTAATTACACGCTAAAGGATATTAATAAAGAGAAGTTACTTCTTAAAAAAGATGTTTTTACATCTATAGTTCGTATGGCTAAAATTCAAGAACAAGGCATGGTCTATGTAGAATTAGAATGCGATGAAATAATAGATAGAAATTATAGACATTATGCGTTAGCAGATGGAAAACTAGGTATCACTCGTCTACCGAGGATATTGCAATTACCTGAAGACCCAAGGAAGCTTAAAATCGAATCTATAAGCCAAATAGTAAATTACAATGTTTTTGAAGCTAATCCATTGTGGGACCCTCTAAGTAATAGATATATAACGCATAAAGAGTTAGCAACTACTTAAGTACAGCGTGGCTCTATTTAAACTCTTAGATCAAGTGCTATTGATAGATAAAAAATTTACTGTCATAGCACTTAATCTAGAATGGTCAAGAGCAGTTTATTCGATCACGCGACTAACCGACTATATCAAAATTAGACCCTAAAGTAATGCCTTCCAAATTTGCACAGAACCCTAGTATCACCCTGATTCATCAATTCTATGCACGTACGCGAGCATAAATCTTATAAAATACACCTTAAATCTATTGCCCTATAAAGCATGCAGACGATAAGAACCCAAATTATCTGAATACAAAAGCCGTTAAAATCCTGTTTAATCCAAGATATAGCCTATTGAACACGCAATCTACTTCCTATTCATTCATTGTGGTACAATTATCCCCAAGGTTCACTTGGGGATAATATTTCTTATAAAACCTACGATTAAAAGCTTTCAATCAAATAATCTATAATTTAGGTGTCCACCTTGGTGTCCAAAAAATTCTATGTATTTTTTAAAAGACACTTTTTAATAAGTAATAAGATCTGTGCAAAGCATCTTCTCAATTTACGCATAATTAGCAAAGAGACAATAATCTTCGCTCTCCTTATTTATCACCATTTATGATGGTTACGGGTACATATCATGGCTGTCGATACTGCATATGACATTAGTAAGCTTGAATGCCGAGATAAAGACTATTCGGTCAGTGTTTCAGGCGTGTCTGGATTAAGCATTCGTATCTCTCCAAATGGCAAAAAAGAATACTACCTACGGTATGCGCATCCGCATATTGGCGGCAAACGACCGCGAATGATGCTTGGTAAGGTGGATGACATCAGTTTGTCTGAGGTTAAGTATCAAGCAGAGACCATACTTGCTACGGTTGCTAAAGGATCTGACCCCAAAGCGATTCAGCAAAAAGAGCAAGTGAATAAATATGCGCACCTAAAAAACGCCACGTTTTCTGAAATTGCACAAGCGTGGCGGGATCATAAGACCGCAGGTCATCACAGAAAATCTAAAAAATCTGCGTTTAGTGAGTCGACCCTCAAATTTTGGGATTTGTGTCTAGGATACATGTGCCAAGAGATTGGCGACCTGAGAATGAACGATATCACCAGCGAGATGATATTAAGCGTCTGCGAGGCAATTCAAAACAATAAAAACCAAGCAGCCTTTGTTGGCGCCAGTACTCGGCTATATACCGAGAAAGTATTCTCATTTGCTGTCGCGCGAGGATTGTGTGATAGAAATGTGGCGATTGATACGCGCGGTGAGCTGGCACCTGCCAATTCCGGCAATCACTTGCCAGCCATTACCAAGCCAGATCAATTCGCGACTCTGTTAAAGGACATGTCTGACTTCAAAGGCGCAAGCAAGATGACACTAGAGGCCATGAATTTACTGCCTTATGTGTTTGTTCGTAGTATCGATTTGCGCTCGATGCGCTGGCAGGATATTGATTGGGACAGCAGCCTATGGGCGTTCTCCCCTACCAAAGGCGAAGGTCGTGATGATATGGTTTCGCACTTAGTGGTGCCTTTAGCCACGCAAGTGATTGAGCGCTTACGACACCTTCAATCCATCAGCGGTCATCAGGAATACGTCTTTGCATCGGCGCGCGCCTCAAACAATGCTTATATTAGCAAAGCGGCGCTGGTGCAGGTGTTTCATCGGCTTGGCTACAAAGATGTGCAGTGCGCGCATGGCTTTCGGGCTTCTGCCAAAACCTTATTGATGGAGCAGCCAGAGCTGCGTTATTCAGACATCGTCACCGAGCTGCAGCTGGGTCATAGAATCAAAGACACACATGGCGGCGCTTACAATAGACTCGATGAGATCGATAGTCGGGTAAAAATGATGCAAGCGTGGGCAGACTATATAGATAGTCTTCGAGGCTCTGCTAAAGAGGTCTAGTGCATTTTATGTAATGACAGCCTCAAAGTGTGACCTGCCAGCTGGCTATCGTAGGTTCTGATAAGCCATTCGACTTAGGATAATTGATTAGCGTACTAATCATTGGTTTCACGATATAACGTGGTCTGCGACTCTTCTCTAAAGTCCTCGTACGTGATGGCGGGCTGAGTCTCTGATTGATCTAAGCTATCTAAGTTATCTAGGCCATTGTCGATGGCTGCTGGTGTTGCAGCCGTACTATTATTGACCGCTCCTTGAGGGTCATCATTCGTTAAGCTGTTGTGTTGTGGCTCAACGGTTGGGAGACTATCAGGGCTGGTATCAGCAAGCAGCGGCTTATCTACCGTAGTTGGGGCAGCGGTACTAACCACGGCTACAGGATCAGTTGCTACCTCATTATTCGTACTTGTCTCAGCTGCATGGAGCGCGTCGCTCTGCGCTGAAGGTGACAGCACCCCTGTAAAAATCAGTATCGCGACGACAATACCAATCAGTAATGAACCAACTACCATACCCATAATCAGCGATTTTTTGTGACTCGCCAGCTTATCATTGTCATGTGCTGGCGCTACTTCTTTAATAGTGGGTTGTATTGGCACATCTTGAGTGTCTAAGTGAGTGTCATCATCAAGTTTATGAGCGGTTTCGTCAGTATCAGAACACATAGGCGAAGCTGGTTCTGTGGCTTGATTGGTGTGATTGAGATCATCATCAAAATTGATATTAAATAGATCGTCATCTAAATCGCTGTTGTCTAAAGAGCTGTCGGTATATTTTGTCTCTTTTTTTATTAGCGGTTCTGATTTAAACGTGTCTTGATCTGGAGACTCATCTGAAAAATCAAAGGTCACGTCTGTTGTTGTAGTGGTTGTACCTGTGGCGTCAAACTGCCCTTTTCTATCATTATCTTGATTGGCAAATGGTTCAGGATTATTTGTACTGAAAGGCGCATCGGCAAAAAAATTGTCAGTGTCGCTATTGTCTTTTTCACCGTCCTCATCACTGTGAACCCGACTGATAAAGCGTTCATAGATATTATTTTTGGTTCGATTACGATAACGCGATTTTTTACTGGCAATTTCCGCCAGTTTTTCCTCAAAATCCGTTGCAATATCTTTTTCTTTGTCGCTCATAGAAGGTTACCAAACCAGTTGATTTTGCTGGTATTAGATGACGGCTAAAATAGAGTTATTATATTTTTTGCTAAAATGTAACAATATCGATGGCAAACAATATAGTTGCTCGCCTCACTATCTTCAAGCACAATTTATTTGATCGATCTCATATCTGTAAATTATATCTAAAAACATACGATCGTTACCCTAAAAAATAGAGACAGTAGATAGCTAACAGGTTTAAGAATATGGACTTAAAACAACTTAATGCATTTATTGCCATCGCAAATTTGCGCAGTTTTAGCGCGGCAGCAGCCCAAACGGGACTGTCACAACCGAGCTTGAGTCGTTTGCTCAAACAGCTCGAGACAGATATGGGTGTGGAATTGATTGACCGTTACCACAGACCATTGCATCTGACCGAGGCTGGGGCATTCTTTTACGATAAAATCAGCGCCATCTTGACAGAGATTGACACTGTCACCAGCATGACCCAGCGGTTATCCGCACCAAGTCCTATCTTAAACATCGGCTTTGTCCCCTCTGTGCTTTATGGTTTGCTGCCTGAAGTCATTGCCATGCTAAAGCAGTCTAGCCCTGATATTGAAGTCAATCTCAAAGATATTAGCTCCTATCAGCAAATGGACGCGCTCAAATCTGGCGACATTGACATCGGTTTTGGGCGCTTCGCTCACCAAGATCCATGGATTCAGCAAATACTACTGCGCCATGAGCGTTATGTGGTGGCCCTGCCCAAAGCGCATGCGTTAGCCCACGTACGTGAACAGCGCTTGATAGACTTGGCAAATAACCGCCTGATTTTGTACCATCAAACCCACTTGCCGATATCAACCACCGTCACAAAACCGAAGTCAACCAAAGGTAATCTCTCAGCCCTCACTCCTGGTACAAAAACCAGCCGTGCCAACAACGAGCAGGCCGTGCTTAGCCAGCCGATTACCGAGCCTTTGCTGCACTTGTTTGCACAATACGGTATTTCACCCTTTATAACCACGACGGTGAGTGACTTACAAGTAGCCCTAGGCTTAGTGGCTGCGGGTGAAGGGATTACGCTTGTCCCTGCCAGCCTACAAACGGTGCGTACCGAACAAATCAGCTATCAACGTTTGGTGCATGAAAACGTTACCTCCCCTATCTATTTACATACCCTCAAAGATTTTGTTCATCCAAACATACCCGATTTGCTGACCGCGATTTATCATGTTTATGAGCAGCGCGGTATCACCTATCGACGTCAGCAGTTTACCTAATAAATAAAGAGGGTCTTGAAATACGCGGTTATTGTCCATGTACTCTTATCATAACTATAATTAGTAAAGAAAAATTAAACAATAGACGCTATATGTAACCTTTCGTTTGTCTTATTAATGAAAATAATCATTATCTCGTATCATTATAGGTGTGCTAAAGTCGCTGCTAGATGTTTCTTTTTGTTTTTTAATTCTCTCTTTCTTATTACTGTTCTAGTTGCAGGCACCCTATCACAGGACAGTGATAGGGTGTCGCTTGCTATAATTTGAGGTATTTATGACTGCACAACGAACACACAACCTTGATAGCGCTGCCAGCCAGGAAGGCTTTAGTTGGCGCATCTTTGGTCCCGGTATTTTGATGGCGACGGCAGCTATTGGTGGCTCGCATTTGATTTCATCCACACAGGCTGGTGCCATATATGGGTGGCAGTTGGCTATTATGATTGTTTTAGCCAACGTTTTTAAGTATCCATTTTTTCGATTTGCCACCGACTATGTTTACGATACAGGCGAAAGTTTAATCGCTGGTTACGCCAAACGCTCCAAGGTATATCTTTGGATATATTTTATTCTATCCATACTTTCAGCCGTGATCAGTACGGGCGCGGTATCGCTGATCGCTGCGGTGATATTGGGCTTTATGCTGCCAGCTTCCTTGGGTCTATCAACGATGGCTTTGTCTGTCATCATCGTTGCCGTGTCGTGGTTCTTTTTGATTGCTGGACATTACAAGCTGCTTGATGGCGTGACCAAATGGATTATGATTGCTCTGACGACAGCGACGGTTGCCGCCGTTATTATTGCTGCGGGCAAGCCGACGGTGATGGCTGCTGATTTTGTCGTTGTTTCGCCTTGGAACCTAGCGACTTTAGGGTTTATCGTGGCTCTGATGGGCTGGATGCCAGCGCCCCTTGAATTTGCTGCGATTACGTCTATGTGGACGTCTGCCAAAGTCAAAGCCGATCACACCACGCACCGCCAAGGTTTGCTTGATTTTAATGTGGGTTACACTGTCTCAGCGATTTTGGCGTTGTTTTTCTTATCTTTAGGCGTGTTTGTCCAATATGGCTCAGGGCAAGAAATTGAGCTGGTTGGCGGCGCTTATATCAACCAGTTGATCAACATGTATACGGCGACCATCGGTGAATGGTCCAAACTGCTGGTCGCCTTCGTCGCCTTTATGTGTATGTTTGGCACCACGATCACCTGTGCTGATGGTTATGGCCGTGCCAACGCTGAGTGCTGGCGTTTGCTCAAAGGCGAGAAGGAGATCAACAAAAAACAAATTGCCTTTTGGACGACTTATGCCATCGGTGGCGGGTTGGTTATTATCACCTTCTTTACTGGCCAATTAGGTGCAATGCTCAAGTTTGCGATGATATCAGCGTTTGTTTCGGCCCCTATCTTTGGTTGGTTAAACTATTCACTGGTCACCAAACATAAAAAGCTATCCTTTGGCATGAATGCGTTGTCGATTGCCGGTTTGATTTTCTTGGCAGGTTTTGCGCTCCTGTTTTTGGCCAATCTTGCCGGTTTGTTTGGCTAAGACAAGCAATCTAGATATTTGACCTTAGACAAAAAGCCCTTTTAGCCTCGCTATAAGGGCTTTTTTCTGCCTGAGAACTTTGAGCATTCAATCAATACGTCTTCCTATTTGTAACTAAATGTAAAAATTTGGTAGTAAAAAATTCTGGCGTTTTAGTAATACGAATAGTGCTTTATATGAATCACTGTATTTTGGATAATGCTATTTGATAAATAAATAGTATTATTTTAATTAAATTAATTATTAAAATAGATTAATCAATACTAAGAAAACATCGCTTTGCCGTCATCGATAATTGGGTATAATCAATCCCAATAATGAGAATAATCACCCCTCCATGTAAGGATTAAGACATGACATTACCTTCAGCAGGCGCCCGCTTTCGCAGTGCCCTGACCCAAAAAAACGACAACAACCAACCCCTACAAATCGCTGGTGCCATTAATGCTTATACTGCGATGATGGCGACCCAAGTCGGTCATAAGGCGTTGTATCTCTCGGGTGCTGGCGTGGCAAATGCGTCATTTGGCCTGCCTGATCTTGGTATGACCAGCCTTGATAACGTCCTAGAAGATGCCCGCCGAATCACCGATGCCGTCGATACGCCCTTGTTGGTTGATATCGATACGGGTTTTGGTGGTGCGTTCAATATCGCTCAAACCATCAAAAAGATGGAAAAAGCGGGCGTGGCGGCGGTACATATCGAAGACCAAGTGGCGCAAAAGCGCTGTGGTCATCGCCCAAATAAAGAAATCGTCAGTATCTCAGAGATGGTGGATCGCCTAAAGGCCGCATTAGACGCCAAAACTGACCCTGATTTTGTGGTGATGGCACGTACGGATGCGCTGTCTGTCGAAGGGCTGGATGCGGCTGTTGAGCGTGCGGTGGCCTTTGCCGATGCTGGTGCTGATATGATCTTTGCTGAGGCGTTGACCGATATTGAGATGTATCGTAAGTTTACGGACGTACTCGACATCCCAGTACTCGCAAACATGACAGAGTTTGGTCAGACTGATCTATATACCACTGACCAGCTATACAGTGTGGGGGTCGAGATGGTGTTGTACCCCCTATCAGCGTTCCGTGCGATGAATAAAGCGGCTTTAAACGTTTATCAGCATCTGTTGAAGGATGGCACGCAACAACAAGTCGTCGATACCATGCAGACCCGTATGGAGCTGTATGATTTCTTAAACTACCATGAGTTTGAGCAAACACTAGACAAGCTGTTTGCCGATAATAAATGATCATAAGCAGCGTTTTTTAAGTGACAATGTTAAGTGACACTGTTTTTTAGTCCATTGTAATAACCCGTTAAAAAGCTACCAACAAAAGGAATGGAAACATGGCAGCACAAAACCAATCAGCAAAAGTATTGTCAGGCGCAGGTCTTCGTGGTCAAGTCGCTGGCAAGACCGCCCTATCTACCGTGGGTAAATCAGGCTCTGGATTGACCTATCGTGGCTATGACGTATCAGAGCTGGCGGACAAATGTATTTTTGAGGAAGTCGCGTATTTGCTGCTTTATGGCAACTTACCAACGCAAAGTGAATTAGACGCTTATCAAGCCAAGCTAAAAAAACTGCGCGGCCTACCGCAAGCGCTGAAAGACGTGCTTGAGCGCATTCCTGCCAGCGCCCATCCAATGGATGTGCTGCGTACTGGCTGCTCAATGCTTGGCAACCTTGAGACTGAAACTGACTTTTCTCAGCAAAATGATCAAACTGACCGTATGCTGGCAGCGTTCCCATCGATCATTAACTACTGGTATCGCTTTAGTCACGACAACGTACGTATCGAGACTGACACTGATGATGACACCATTGGCGGACACTTCTTGCATCTGCTCAAAGGTGAAAAACCAAATGAGCTCCATGAAAAAGTCATGAACGTTTCACTCATTTTGTATGCAGAGCACGAGTTTAACGCCTCAACCTTTACCGCGCGCGTGTGTGCCTCTACCCTATCTGACATTCATTCTTGCATTACCGGCGCGATTGGCTCACTACGAGGCCCGCTGCATGGCGGTGCCAATGAAGCAGCCATGGACATGATCGAAGGTTTCAGTTCACCTGATGAAGCCGAAGCAGAGATGATGGGCATGCTGGCGCGTAAAGATAAAATTATGGGCTTTGGGCATGCCATTTATAGCGAATCAGATCCGCGTAATGTGGTGATTAAAGGATGGGCTGAAAAACTGGCCGCTGACGTTGGTGACGAGGTGTTATACCCTGTATCAGTACGCTGTGAAGAAGTGATGTGGCGCGAGAAAAAACTGTTCTGTAATGCTGACTTTTTCCATGCGTCTGCTTATCACTTTATGGGTATCCCAACCAAGCTATTTACCCCAATCTTTGTCTGTTCACGCTTAACAGGCTGGGCGGCACACGTGTTTGAGCAACGTGCCAATAACCGTATCATTCGCCCAAGTGCCGAATATACTGGCGAAGAGTTGCGTCCTGTGCCAGATATGAGTGCGCGTTAGATTTGTCACTATCGGCTAGCGATGGTGCTGGCTGATAGACGTATGACGACCCAGCCTTGCTCGCCTGCATCAAGGTTTAGGCTGGATCGTCACACGCTCATCCTTTTTAGGTAACCTTATTCATATAACTTTGCAACCGCGTCTTTCTAATTTCCCATGATATTTTTTAGCAAAGCCTACTAGTTTGAATGGTGACATAGCGGGTTTTGCTAAAACATAACGCTTTTACGTCATTGTAATGTTTGACACTCGAGTATTAATTCAAATCAGCCAACAGCCAAAGGTGACTTATGGACAACGCCCTCGTACAACCCATGAATGACTCATTCAAAAAGCCACTTCCGGGAACGGATCTTTATTATTTTGACACACGCGCTGCTGTCGAGAGTATTGAAGCGGGCGCCTATGACAAGCTACCGTTCTGCTCAAAAGTACTGTGCGAAAACTTGGTTCGTCGTTGCCCGCCAGAAGACTTAACAGCTGCCCTAAAGCAGCATATCGACCGCAAGCAAGACCTTGATTTTCCTTGGTATCCGGCGCGCGTCGTTTGTCATGATATCTTGGGTCAGACGGCCTTTGTTGATTTGGCCGGCTTACGTGATGCCATCGCTGAGCAAGGCGGTGATCCCTCTAAAGTAAATCCAATTGTGCCGACCCAGCTGATCGTAGATCACTCATTGGCCGTTGAGCACGGCGGTTTTGAAGAAGACGCGTTTGAAAAAAACCGTGCCATCGAAGAGCGCCGTAACGATGACCGCTTTCATTTTATCAACTGGTGTCAGTATGCCTTTGATAACGTCAATGTCGTACCACCTGGTAACGGCATCATGCATCAGATCAACCTAGAGAAAATGTCACCTGTCGTACAGGTCGTACAGAACAAAGCCGGTGAAGAAGTTGCTTTTGCTGATACTTTGGTCGGTACGGACAGCCACACACCAATGGTCGATGCGTTAGGCGTTATCTCAATCGGTGTGGGCGGACTTGAGGCCGAAAGCGTCATGCTCGGCAACCCATCGTATATGCGCTTGCCAGATTACGTTGGCGTCAAATTAACGGGCAAATTGCAAAAAGGCATTACGGGCACGGATTTGGTGCTTGCCATGACCGAGTTTTTGCGCGATGCAGGCGTGGTCTCTACTTATATTGAATTCTTCGGTGAAGGCGCGCGCCAGCTGACAGTAGGCGACCGTGCCTCTATCTCTAATATGACGCCTGAATATGGCGCAACGGCGGCCATGTTTTATATCGATGAGCAAACCATCGACTATTTACGTCTGACGGGTCGTAGTGAAGATCAAATTAAATTGGTTGAGCAATATGCCAAGCAGACAGGCCTATGGGCTGATGGCATGGAAAACGCTGAGTACGCACGCGTACTTGAGTTTGACTTGTCATCGGTCGTGCGCAACATGGCAGGGCCTTCACGCCCGCATGCCCGTGTCTCTACCACAGATTTGGTTGCCAAAGGTATTGCGCATGGTGCTGATGAAAAACTGCCTGAACCAAAAGACGGGCTTATGCCAGATGGCGCGGTTATTATTGCTGCTATTACCAGCTGTACCAACACCTCAAACCCACGCAACATGGTTGCCGCAGGCCTCGTCGCCCGTAACGCCAATGCCAAAGGCTTATTGCGCAAGCCGTGGGTGAAGTCATCCTTAGCCCCTGGCTCAAAAACCGTAAAAATGTACCTAGAAGAAGCAGGCCTGATGCCTGAGCTACAAGAAATCGGCTTTGATGTGGTCGGTTTTGCCTGTACCACGTGTAACGGCATGAGCGGTGCGCTTGATCCTGATATCGAAAAAGAAATCATCGATAACGATTTATTTACCACAGCGGTGCTGTCTGGCAACCGTAACTTCGATGGTCGTATCCATCCTTATGCCAAGCAAGCATTCTTAGCATCGCCACCATTGGTCATCGCTTATGCCATCGCGGGTAACATTCGTTTTGATATCGAAAAAGACGCGTTGGGTCAAGATCAGGACGGTAATGACGTGTATCTAAAAGACATCTGGTTCGATGATGATGAAGTGGATGCTATCGTTGCCGCCGCTGTCAAGCCTGAACAATTTAATGCCGTTTACATCCCAATGTTTGATGAAGCCAAAAAAGACACGGGTAAAGCCTTAAGTCCGCTATATGACTGGCGAGAGATGACCACATATATCCGTCGCCCACCGTATTGGGAAGGCAAAATGGCCAAGAAAAATGCACTCACCGGTCTGCGTCCGTTAGCGGTATTAGGAGACAACATCACCACCGATCACTTGTCACCTTCTAATGCTATCTTAGGTGATTCCGCGGCTGGCGAGTATCTTGATACCATGGGCCTACCTGCTGAGGACTACAACTCTTATGCGACCCATCGCGGTGATCATTTGACCGCGCAGCGTGCCACTTTTGCCAACCCAAAACTACTCAATGAGATGGTACGCGACGATAATGGTGAGATCGTTCAAGGGTCATACGCCCGTGTTGAGCCAGAGGGTCAAGTCATGCGTATGTGGGAAGCGATTGAGACCTACATGAACCGTGAGCAGCCGCTGATTATCATCGCAGGTGATGGCTATGGTCAAGGGTCAAGCCGTGACTGGGCGGCAAAAGGCGTACGTTTAGCAGGCGTGGAAGTGGTTGTCGCTGAAGACTTTGAGCGTATCCATCGTCAAAACTTGGTCGGTATGGGCGCCCTACCACTACAGTTTGAAAAAGGGACCACCCGTGATACTTTAAATATAGATGGTACAGAAGTATTTGATGTCACAGGTGATGTATCGGCTGGCGGTCGCATGACCTTAGTCATCAACCGTGCTGACGGTAGCAAAACGGAAGCGCCTATTATCTGTCGCCTTGATACAGCAGATGAAGTCAAAATGTACAATGCGGGCGGTATGCTACAGCGCTTTGCCAAAGAGTTTATCGAAGGGACCTTAGATATTGCGTAATTTTTAGCATTCTATGAGTATATAAGGAGCCGATGTTGTATAGCGTAGTTATATGACATCGGTTTTTTTGCTTGCAACCTTTAAACTTAGCCTTTTTACTAATATCTAAGTATCGAGGTCAGCTAAATATTGAGTTTGCCTCACCAATGGCGTAACATGTACAATATAATGTACAAGTTATGGAGTATATCATGAGGGTCGTTAGTTTTTCAGAAGCCAGAAAGCACCTAAAATCGGTGCTAGACACCGTCAATGACGACGCCAATGCCACTATTGTCACTCGACGTGACGCTGATGATGCGGTTGTTATGTCGCTTGATTATTACAATAGCCTGATGGAAACCGTCTATCTGCTCAAATCTCCTGCCAATGCCGCGCACTTAGCGGAATCTATTGCGCAATATCAAGCTGGCAAAACCGTCACGCATGAGCTGATTGATATAACAGACGAAAGTAATAGCAGTGATGACAATGAGCGTGCAGATGGCGACATTGAGAACGCTTGAACGCAAAAATTTTCATATAGTCAAAGGGTTTGATAGTGAGTGAGCAATTAGCATGGACAGATGCGGCGTGGAAAGATTACTTGTATTGGCAGACACAAGACAAAAAAACACTCAAACGTATCAATAAACTTATCACCGACTGCAAACGCAGTCCGTTTGATGGCATTGGCAAGCCTGAACCCCTAAAAGAAAACCTATCAGGATTTTGGTCCAGACGCATCGATGACGCCAATCGGTTGGTATATACCGTCGATGATAACTATTTGACCGTTATTTCTTGTCGCTATCATTATTAACGTCATGTCTTAGTCGTTCGTACTTATTTATCGATGACACCTAATCATATTACAACTTAAAAAGGATTTAACACAGTGACCCAAACCACTTCACCAACCCCCTCTTTTGCCCCACAAGTCTCCGTCCCTGCTACTTATATGCGTGGAGGCACCTCAAAAGGCACGTTCTTTAAGTTATCCGACTTACCTGTGCGTTGCCAAGTGGCTGGCGCGTCGCGCGATAACTTCCTCTTGCGCGTCATCGGTAGCCCTGATCCTTATGGCAAGCAGATCGATGGTTTGGGCAATGGCAGCTCTAGCACTTCAAAGACGGTCATTTTGTCCGCCTCTGAAAAATCAGATCATGACGTGAATTATCTGTTTGGACAGGTCAATATCGCAAAGCCGATGATAGATTGGGCGGGTAACTGTGGCAACTTGACCGCAGCAGTGGGTGCGTGTGCTATTAATATGGGTCTGGTCGCTGCCGATAAAATTGCTAATAGCATTCATGAAAACGCTGATAGCGGTATTTGCGAAGTGCGTATTTGGCAAGAAAACATCGGCAAAACGATTATTGCGCATGTGCCAGTCTATAAAGATGTAAATGATAAAGTACAGGTTCAAGAAACAGGCGACTTTGAGTTAGACGGTGTCACCTTCCCTGCCGCTGAGGTCAAGATTGAGTTTATTGATCCGGTCGACTCATCAAGTGATATGTTCCCAACAAACAACTTGGTCGATGACTTTGATGTTTCTGGCTGTGGTCTAAAAGCTGATCGTGTCAAAGCAACCTTTATCAGCGCGGGCATTCCGACTATCTTTATGCGCGCAGAGGATTTAGGCTTTACAGGCACCGAGTTGCAAAGCGATATTAATAGCAATGATGAGCTACTAACCAAGCTAGAAAAAATCCGTGCGCGTGGCGGGGTCGCTATGGGCTTATTTAAAGACGAAAGTGAGGCGCAAACTAGCCAGCATATCCCTAAAATCGCTTGGGTTGGCAAGTCGCAGAGCTACACCGCATCGAGTGGTAAACCAGTCGAAGCAGGCGAGATTGATTTGGTCGTGCGAGCAATGAGCATGGGGCAGTTGCATCATGCCATGATGGGCACGGCAGCAGTAGCAATTGCCGCAGCAGCAACCACGCAAGGGACATTGGTCAACGAAGCCGCTGGTGGCGGCCAATCTGAAAAGCAGCTTGATGAAGTGCGCTTCGGTCATCCATCGGGAACCTTGCTAGTCGGCGGTAAGACTGAGCTGGTCGATGGACGCTGGCAGGCCAAAAAAGTATCCATGAGCCGCTCTGCGCGCCGTATTATGGCAGGCGCGGTATTTGTGCCAGCGGATGCGTTTTAATCTCACTGATTAGCCTGTTGCCTTGGTCTCACCATATATCATGATCATGCCTCCGATAGTAACCAAGGCCAAGCCAATTTATATAAATATGATTACGTAAAATATTAATACCCATGAGCTAAGCGTTTATGCCAACCACCCCATCACGCCGTGCCCCCTTAGACAAAAAACCGCTGCTAAAAAAAACGGAGCGGCGGGCTTTGCTATGGGATATTCTCAAAAAGCTGGCCGTCTTTGCCGCGCCTTACAAAGGCTTAATTGTGGCAACCTTGATATTAACGGTGCTTGGCTCCTTTACCGCGCAGGTCAACGCCTTTGTGCTGCGCTACGCGGTCGACACCTTGACCGAAATCGCCACCTTGTCCGAGCCTTGGGCAGCTGGCGTACGCATGTTAACGATCATCAGCGCGGTACTACTGACCAAAGAGATACTGTCGATATTTATCTCGTTTGGGCAGCGATTTTTTGGTGAAAAGATTCGCATCAACCTCTCTCGGGACTTGTCACAAAAAATCATCGAGCGGATTCTTACATATCGTATGGCGTTTTATACCAGTAGCGAAAATGACAGTGGAAAACTGCAAACTCGTATCGATTATGGTGTCAGTAGCCTAACCACCCTAGTACAAAACTTCTTTATCGATATGTTACCGCTGTTTGCCAGTGCGATTGTCTCGCTCATCATTATGTTTTCGACCAACGTTTGGATAGGTTTGGTCGGCCTGATCATCATCCCGATTTACTTTTTTATCAGTCAAAAACAGGCAAAGCGCCTACAAGGATTTCGGCGACAGATGCGTGGATACCGCGAAGCCAAGAGCGGTTTGGTGATCTCGCTCATTAACTCTATCAGCGTGGTGAAATCTTTTGTCCGTGAGTCGATTGAGGCTGAGAAACACTTAGCCATTCAAAAAGAGATGACCGACAATCAGCTGCGTATTCGCAGTATTGGTTTTATTTATGATGCCATAAAAACCTTTATCGAACAGATTGGTGTGGTGGTCATTATTCTGCTTACCGCTTATTTTGTGCTGCAAGGTGAAATGACCATCGGCATGATTTTATTTCACGTCATGCTGTTTCAGAATGTCGCTGCGCCGATTCGGCAACTGCATCGCATCTATGATCAGATCAATAATGCCCTCACTTATGCCGAAGGATTTTTTGATATTTTAGAAGATGAAAGCCAAGTCGAAAATGTTGATGGTATAAAAAACCAAGATTTAAAAGGTCACATTGAGCTGAAAAACGTTGATTTTACTTATCCCAATGGTACGCAAGCGCTAAAAGACGTCAGCTTTACCATTAAGCCCAATCGCATTACCGCTTTGGTTGGGTTAAGCGGCGCTGGCAAGAGTACGATTATTAGCCTACTTGTGAAGTTTTATGAGCCAGACGCTGGCAAGATCTTGCTAGATGGGCACGATTTAGCGGATTGTGACACCCATGAATTACGCCAGCACATCGGTTTGGTGCTACAAAGCAATCATATTTTTTCAGGGACCATCAGTGAAAATATCCGCTATGGCAATATGAATGCCAGCATCGAGGATATCATTGTGGCTGCCAAAAAAGCCTCTATTCATGAGCAAATTACCAAGCTGGCGGATGGGTATGACAGTACGGCAAAATCTTTGTCGGGTGGTCAACAGCAGCGTATCGCGCTGGCAAGAATGTTCTTAAAAGACCCGCCCATTGTGTTTTTGGATGAGCCGACTGCCAGTCTGGATGCCATCGCCAGTCAACAAGTCAAAAAAAGCTTGGATTTAATCAAAAAAGACCGTACGGTCATTATGGTCTCGCACAATATCGCGCAAATCATCGACGCTGACGACCTTGTCGTGATAGAAAACGGCCAAGTGGTAGAGACAGGTACTCACGAGGCGCTATATCAAAAAGGCGGCAAGTACTTTGAGATATTTAGTGCCATGTCTGACAGCTTAAACTTGGACAAGATCAGTCAAACCTTGCATGGTTAATGCGTGTCTAAATCGTTATAATGCCACTCTTTTAAAGCCCATTGTTAGAAGCCAATCAATTATGACTTGTGAATTTTCTATAAAAACCTTTGATGAGTTGACCTCAGTTGATCTGTACCACATTCTAAAGGCGCGCTCCCAAGTGTTTGTGGTCGAGCAAAATTGCGCCTACCAAGACATGGATGAGGTGGATTTTGATTGTTTGCATCTGATTGCCCATCAAAATGAAGCGCTGGTGGGTTATTGCCGCATCATTCCGCCTGAATTTAACCAGCTGAAGTCCAATCTTGCCGTCACCGATTCGGCTGTTAAATCCAACCACACATCCATGTCTGCCATTGGTAGAGTGCTCGTACTCTCAGCGCACCGAGGTAAGGGTCTGGCAAGGCAAATAATGACCCATGCTATTGCCCACTGCCGCAAAAAATACGGTAAAAAGAGACCCATTATTATCTCTGCCCAAAGCTATTTGCTCCGCTTTTATGAGTCTTTAGGCTTTGTGCCTGAAGGTGACCACTATCTCGAAGATAACATTGAACATGTGAAAATGGTGTTGTACGTTGCCAAAAAAACCAAAGTGAGAAAAGAGCGTACTGATACTGCCACAACCACGACCAAAATTTTAAGCGCTCTATTGTTTATCATGGCAGCTTTATTTATTTTAGGCCTACTGTATCTGATGATTTAAACGGCTGCTAAGGTCGTAATTCTTAACATAATTCAATTTGGTTGTTCCATATTGAGTGTGCTACTTTTAAATGATGACTAAAACCCCAGTTGGTCAATAAAATAGCCCACTTAAGGAAGAGGAGACAGCCATGTCACAGTCCCAAAATGCGACCGTCGAGAGCAATGTTCGTCCAGAGTATGACGATGAAATTCAAAAAATTGCCGACTATGTTCTTAATTACTCTATAGATGAAGAGTCACCAAACAGTACCGAGGCATGGAGCACCGCTCGTTATTGTTTGATGGATACGCTTGGCTGCGGGCTACTGGCGTTACGCTTTCCTGAGTGCACCAAACATCTAGGTCCAGATTGCGCCGATCAACTGACTCCCAATGGCGCGCGCGTCCCTGGGACCTCTCATAAGCTCGACCCCATCAAAGCCGCCTTTGATATTGGCTGTATCGTGCGCTGGCTTGATTACAACGACACGTGGCTTGCGGCTGAATGGGGACACCCTTCAGACAACTTGGGCGGTATTTTGGCAGTGGCGGACTATATCAGTCAGAAAAACGTCAGCCAAGGTCGTGCGCCCCTCACCATGCGTGAGGTGCTCGAAGCCATGATTATGGCGCATGAGATTCAAGGGGTACTGGCGTTAGACAATTCCTTTAACCGCGTTGGGCTCGACCATGTGTTTTTGGTTAAGCTAGCCTCAACAGCCGTGGTCGCTAAACTCTACCAGCTACCCCGTGAGCGAGTCATGGCAGCGATTTCTCAAGCGCTGGTCGATGGTCAAGCATTGCGTACTTATCGTCATGCGCCCAATGCCGGTAGCCGTAAGTCTTGGGCGGCCGGTGATGCGACCAGCCGCGCTGTGCGTTTGGTTGATATTACTCGACGCGGTGAAATGGGCATTCCAGGCGCACTCACCGCGCCGCAATGGGGGTTTTATGACGTGTTGTTTAGCCACACCAGTAAAGACTTAGCCACCAAACCTGACCATGAGAGACAGTTTACTTTTCAGCGGGAATTTGGCAGTTACGTCATGGAAAATATCTTGTTTAAACTAAGTTTTCCTGCCGAATTTCATGCGCAAACGGCTTGCGAGGCCGCTGTTATTTTGCATCCACGCATTGATGGCAGAATTGATGAGATTGAAAAAATTGTCCTGACCACGCATGAATCCGCGATTAGAATTATCTCTAAAGAAGGAACGCTGGCCAATCCTGCCGATCGCGATCACTGCCTCCAATACATGGTCGCCGTGCCTTTATTGACAGGTGATTTGATGGCGGAGAACTATGAAGATGACTATCATGAGCAGCATCAGATTTTGATTGATGGGTTACGCCAAAAGATGGTGGTGGAAGAAGATCTGCGTTATTCAAAAGACTACCATGACCCAAGCAAACGCTCGATTGCCAATGCGATTCAAATATTTTTTAAAGACGGCACCAGTACCGATAAGGTTGCGGTGGAATATCCTATCGGTCATAAACGCCGCCGCAAAGAAGGCTTGCCTGTGTTAGAAGCTAAGTTTCGTGCCAGTCTGGCGACGCGATTTATCGACAGTCGTTGCGCGTCTATCTTTGCATTGTGCAGTGATCAAGAGCGCTTGGAGCAAACACCTGTACATGAGTTTATGGACTTGTTTGTCGCGAACTAACGTGTGAGCCCCAGCGCATTAACCACCTGTTTATAAACAGGCTCAAACCTACCTTCTTAATGCTGCTGTCATTACCAAGGTATGGGTTCCCCTGCCCAATCAACAAAGCTTCCTGATTGCGCCGCCGTCATGTGGCTTAGCACCTCTAATAGGCACTCTGCACTATAAGCGGGCGAGAATAACTGTCCGTCAGCCACGTTCCCTTGGAATGGGGCTGACAGTTGGGTGTTCACCGTGCCTGGTTGCATGACAACGACACACACGTCTTTGAGCGACCGGCCCCACTCGATACTCAGATTTTTCATCCCCATATTAAGCGCCGCTTTACTCATACGATAGCTATACCAACCGCCCAACTGGTTGTCACTGATACTGCCGACACGTGCCGATACCGTCGCAAAAACCGCTGGTTTATCATGACTACGTTCAGCATTCGCCAATAGGGGTTTGATATGTTTGGCAATGAGCAAGCTTGCCCAGGCATTCACTTGCATGTTCTGTATAAAAAAATCAGTCTCAATCTGCCGGAGTGCTTTTTCTGGCTGCTGCGCGGCCGTGTGTAGTAAACCTGCACAATTTATCACCCAATCAATGTGCGCGGTTTGCTGCTTGATGACGTCAGCCGCTTGTTGGATACTTTGCTCGTCACAGATATCCATAGGTATCCAATGCAGATTGTCTGCGGCAAAATCAGGAACACTGCTATGGTAAGTTGCAAAAACATGAGGGATGACTTTTTCACTATGGCTGGCAGTGTTATCTATTAATTGCTCAACCATGGCTCTGCCGATGCCGCCTGTACCGCCGATAATGAGATAAGTTTTATTATTCATGACGATTCCTTTTTTTTGGGTCTTTTGACAGTTTTTTGAGTAACTAGGATCTGTTCTACCCTTCATTTTGGCGGATTTTTGTTACGTTTACCATGATAAACATGCGTCAGACGTTAACCTGTATTGATGATCGGCCGCGCTCACAACAAAATAATAGCGGTCAACGTCATATTATTTACGCTACAATCATCAAGTACTGTCTGCTAAATGAACGCTTTTATACGGATATGACCGACTTATGCTATCACCCCAAGATCAATTGACTGAGCTGGTACGTACGCTTGAAACTCAGCAACACGTCTTTACCACGGATCCGCTGCTTATCACTGAAAAATTACAAAGTGAAGACGGCAAACCCCTGCAAAAATTGCATCGCCGTGCTTCACGTATCGATAGTAACGGTGCACTGGCGCAAGTGTTGGGTAAGATTGATGGTCGCATCAAGGGTATCATGGTTGTCATGAGCATCGTGTGGTGTGTCTCAGGATTTTTAGGACTGTTTACCTTACTACAGAGCAACGTAGTGAATTTCTTTTATGTGTTGGTCTGTCTGCTGGGGTTTCATACCATTATGCTGGTCGGCTGGCTTGTGATGACCCTGATGAATCAAGGCAAACAATCTACCAATTGGTTTGCCAGTTTTGTCAGCCCCAGTTATCTCATACGCGGCAAAGATGATGTCACCAAAGCTGCCGTTGATTTGTACGAACGTCAATTGCAACACAGTGGTATGCGTTGGTATTTAGGCAAGTTTAGTCATCAATTATGGCTGGCCACCTTAACCGGTATGCTGTTTGCGATTGTATTTTTATTGGTCGTACGTCAGTACAGTTTTAGCTGGGAGTCAACCCTACTCTCCGATCAGGCACTCATAGCGTTGACTCAAATACTCGGCTGGTTGCCAAGCATGGTGGGATTTGATGTGCCAGACAATGCGGCGGTCACTCAAAGCCGATTGGTGACAGACGCGATGCCCCTATCCGTTGCACGGCAATGGGCAAGCTTATTGGTAGGAAGTTTGCTGATGTATGGCATGGTGCCGCGAGCGATAGCATGGACGTTTTGTGCGCTTATGTTTCGCCGTAAAAAAATGCGTTTGGATATCAAACTGCCTTATTACCAAAAAATCTTGAATTTTTGGCAGCGTCATGTGGTAGATGCTGATGATTATCAGGAAGCGCCAGCACCTATCGCCCCAAAAGCGGCGGTTAGCGCTGGCAAGAAAGTGGTGGCTTTACTCGAATACCCATCAGAGCAGGACAACTGGTGGCAAGCGAGTTTGAAGGCGACTCTTAATGCCAGTAGTGAGGTTGAGAATTTCGGGATTATTGATGATCGTGATGATATGGCACGATTAAAGGCTTACTTAGACCACCATCCTGTACAGGTCCTACTAGGCATTCATGAAAACGCACTGCCCGACCGTGGCACACTGCGTAAGCTTGACCAAATCGCCAGTCACGCAAAAGAGGGGCTAATCGTACAATTGCTTGGTGATACTACCCTGACCGATAAAACAGAAGATCAAACGTCTGAGCAGTTCTTAGAATATCAAAATATTCGTTACCAACAGTGGCAAACCGCGCTCTCGGCTCGAAAAATCGGTCTTGTTCATAGTGGCGCTTAATTTATAGTGATACTTAGCACAATGTAGTGATGCTGACAGCCCTGTCTTTTTTGAACAGGATTCATTAGTCAGGACAAGAAAACTGATACGACACCATTTTTTGTACAGTGTTGTTTGCTAAGTTTAGTATCATACCAAAATGACAAGGATGGTTTATAGTGGCTAGGAGGCCCGTATGGCAGCAGATAATACCCTTATGACACTGGGTCAGTATGGTCAGCTATTAGATGGTTACAAGGAGGCATTGAACCAAAGTATATTGGCCATATCCCCTGAATCCTGGCAGTCAACGCTGGCCAGTATTTTACCCACGCACTGGCAAGAGTGGCTGATACCGCTGGCTGGTGGCCCATTTTTCTTACTGTTTTTAGCAGAATGGTTCTATCAATCCAAACGTGGCAAGAGTGACAGCTTTAGCTGGCGTCGCACCATGACCAACTTTAGTTTGGGTGGTTCTTATTTAGGGTTTGAGCTGGTTGTCCACGCCCTTATCGTGCTGCCCATTTGCTTGTGGCTGTATCAATATCGCTTATTTACCATTGAGGTGACATGGCTGACCGCCATTCCTATTTTTGTTGCTGTTGAGTTTAGCTACTATTGGTTCCATCGTGCCTCGCACCGCGTAAACTGGTTTTGGTCAGCGCACGTCGTGCATCATTCCGATGACTATATGAACCTCTCTACCGCCATGCGCCAAAGCTTGCTGTACTCAGTGACAGGCTGGTGGATATTTTTTGTCCCACTGATGATGCTGGGTGTTCATCCAGTATGGGTATTCTTCTTTTACGCGTTAGATTTGATTTATCAGTTCTTTATCCATACCGAAACCGTCGAAAAATTCCCAAAATGGGTGGAGTACATTTTTGACACACCCTCCAATCACCGTGCGCACCATGGGACCAATGGCGCATATATTGACCAAAATTACGGCGGTGTTCTCATTATTTTTGATCGTTGGTTTGGCACTTACGTCGAAGAAGATACTGTCAATAACCCCGTGAAATACGGTGCTGTTGGTGAAGACAGTCATGATAATGTCGTCAATTTAATATTTGGCGTTTTCTACCGTATGTGGCAACGATTTTTTCGTGCCAAAGGGCTTAAGAAAAAGCTCAAAGTGTTGTTTAACGCGCCTAGCGCTGCATCACCTAAGAGCAACTAGCGATTAAAAATAGTTTTGTATGAGTATAAGAGGCTCAACCAGATTTATTGACCATAAACGGCTACTCTATTTTTTGGGTGTTAGGACTGTATAGAATTCACTAAGCAATAACGATACTTTGGATTGGTATTTATATCGCTGCCGCCATTTGGTAGAAAATGCTTTTGCTAGGTTGAAGCATTTTAGAGGCATCGCCACTCGTTATGATAAGCTTAAAGACAGTTACGGGGCTGCGATCATACTAGCTTGTGTTTTTATTTGGTTGCCGCTGATTTGAATTCTATACAGTCCCTAATCTAATAATTGTGTTGTATCATACTGCTATGAAGAAGAGATATCTTGTATTTACCGATTTAGATGGAACATTACTCAATCACCAGGATTATAGTTTCGCTCCTGCAAAAGAGGCCTTAGCACTTTTAAAATATCGCTCAATTCCTCTCATTATCGCAACGAGCAAAACCTTTAGTGAAGTAGTAGTGCTTCAAAAGGAGTTAGGCATGCGGCAGCCTTTTATTGTTGAGAATGGTGCTGGGATATTTGTGCCCTCAGAGTCTGTACTTGCAAAAGAGATGGCGTTTAAAGAGGAGTGGATAAAATTCTCTAAGGCGCACTCCTACATAGAACTGAGAATTTTTTTCACACACATGAAACGGAGCTACTCTATAAAAGGTTTTGGAGATATGAGTGTTGATGAAGTAATACAGCATACAGGTTTGCCAAGAGAAGAGAGCTTAAATGCCATGAAACGCGACTTTAGTGAGCCTTTTTTGATGCAAGACGAAAGAGAGCTTGAGGCTCTTAAAAAAGAAGCAAATGAAAAGGGCTTTGATATAGTAAAAGGGGGAAGATTTTTTCACCTTGTCTCACTCCTACAAGACAAAGCAAAGGCCATGCTGACACTTGCTCACATGTATGAAGAGTATTACAACCAAAAGTGCACCAAGATAGCCCTTGGTGATAGTGCAAATGACTTTACTATGATAAAAAAAGCAGATATTGGTGTTTTAGTTCCCCTTTATGATGGCTCTTTTAGTGCCATAGGAAACGCAGATATAAAAAGAGCAGACTACCCAGGACCAAAAGGTTGGAATAGCTCTATACTGGAGATATTTGATGGACTCTAAAGCGCTTGCAAGAGAGATGTTTGCCGATGCACTTGAGGCGTCTTTGCTAAAAAATTCATCTCAAAATATTGCTAGCTTAAAGAAAATATTTTAAGTGTAGGTAGCAAGAAATATGGTACCCCCTAAACATAAGACTGTAGGGGCACAAATATGATAGATGTAGCGATAATAATAAAAGGTAACCGTGAAGGTTAGAGTGCCGCGCTTCGCTCGCAATGACACTTGCTGTCACTGCGAAGTTTTGAAAAATCATGGCAGTCTAGTTGTATGAGATAACATCAAAAGGGAGAATAAGATGTCAGATTTTTTTCAAAACGGCGTTATAACAACACTACAAAATGTGGGAAATCGCTCCTTAGAAAGCATAGAAGAAGAATTACTGCAGTTTTCAAAACGCAGAAATATGGTGCTTTTGCTTCCCGCTCTCTACTCAGAGTTTGAAATGCCAGCGATGCAGACTATTATTGATGAGCTTAAAAACGTGAAGTATCTCTATAAAATTATACTTGGACTCGACGGTGCAACTGAGGAGCAGTTTTTAGAAGTAAAGAAGCGTATGAGCGTTTTGGAGTGTAGTGTTGAGGTACTTTGGAATGATGGTCCAAACGTACAAAAGATATATAAAGAGCTTACAGATGAGGGTTTTCCTGGTTTAGACATTTCAGGAAAAGGTCGTAATGTCTGGACGATGATAGGTTATGGTCTCACAGATCAAGATAACTATGCTTTTGCCCTGCATGATTGTGACATAGTAAACTACTCACGAGCGCTTGTTGCACGGCTTTTTTACCCCATAGTACACCCAGGACTTGATTTTGAGTTTAACAAAGGCTATTACTCTCGCGTTACAAACAAGCTCCACGGTCGTGTGACCCGTCTTTTTTATACACCACTCATAAAAGCACTCAAGATCACTTTTGGCTCAAACCAGTACTTGGAGTATATGCAGAGTTTTCGTTATGCCCTCTCTGGAGAGTTCGCATTTATTCGTTCTCTTGGTCGTGGTATTGCGATTTCTCCTACTTGGGGGCTTGAGGTTTCAACACTCTCAGAAGTTTATAACAACACCTCAAGCCGTCGTATCTGTCAAACAGAAATCATGGAGAGTTATGAGCATAAACATCAAGACTTAGGCTCAAAAAGTGAAGGTGGTGGCATTTACAAGATGGCAAACGATATAGCCAAAACTCTTTTTAGAATTTTAGCTCAAGAGGGAGTGGTTTTTTCAGAAGCCTCTTTTAAAACACTCCTTGCTTCATACTACCAGCAGTCGCGTATTGAGATTTCAAAGTACCATACACTCAGTAAGATAAATGCCCTTGCGTACAACCGCCAAAATGAGATAAGGGCAGTCGAAGCTTTTGAAGAGGCTATCAAAGAAGCTGCAGCTGAGTTTTGTGAAGATCCAATGGGTGTGGCCTCCCTCTCTCCGTGGATTACAGTGCGTTCCGTTTTACCTGACTTTTCCGATAGATTTAGAGCGATGGTAAAGGAGGAGACAAAATGACAGTTATAACCCCAGTTCGGGATAAGTGATTCATTAAGCTGCTGATAGTATTGATATACTCTATTACTCTTGAAGACCAGCTAAGTCTTTGAAAGCAGACTTCTCTATAAACTACTGTCAAAAGCATGACTTTATAAGATCAGATAACAATTATGCAAATAGTATCGACAACTTAAGCACCGGCTTATCCCGAATTCAGGTTATGATAAGCTTAAAGACAGTTACGGGCTGCGATCATACTAGCTTGTTTTTTTATTTGGTTGCCGCTGATTTGAATTCTATACAGCCCCTAATTAGTGACATAAGATTCTATTATGAATAATGATAAAAAAGACAACCACGCGAGCAATAAGTCAGTCGGGCTCTTTGCGGATAAGGCTTATGAAAGAACACCTGATGCAAAAAATCAGACAGCCCCTCAATCGAATCAAGCGATTACTACGGATGAATCCGTATCATTAAACAAACCAGCCGAGCCTCGGCATACCGTATCTAAAAAAACCATTGCCAGTGGCGAGGCACTTAAACTGGCCGTCGTTGGTCATACCAATACCGGTAAAACCTCCCTACTTCGTACCTTATTACGCGATGTGTATTTTGGTGAAGTAAAAAACGAAGCAGCAACCACGCGCCATGTGGAGCAAGCAAAACTGACAGACAGTCAAACGGGCGAAGTGCTGGTGGCATTATACGATACGCCTGGTTTAGAGGATGCCTCTGGACTCATGGATTGGCTTGAAGACAATACCGCTAGTCGCCGTGATGGTATTGAACGCTTGCAGCAGTTTTTGGCAGCAGATATCGCGCAAAGTGCAGACAATAGTGATACCTCTGTAGGTGAGGACTTACAAGATTATGATTATAGCCAAGAAGCCAAAGTGATTCGCCAATTACTAGCCAGTGACATGGCCATCTATGTCGTCGATGCGCGTGAACCTGTACTCGGTAAATATAAAGATGAGTTGGCGATTTTGTCTTGGGCCGCCATACCTGTTATGCCCGTGTTTAATTTTACGGACAGTCAGGATGCCAATATTGAAGACTGGCAGACAATGCTGGCAAGACGTAATTTACACATCTCCACGCGTTTTGATTCCGTGGCTTTTGAGTTTTCAGATGAAATGCGATTGTGGCAAAACCTTGCCACTATGCTCACTCACTCGGAGATGCTTGAGCAGCTGATGGCGCGCCGTACTGAAAATTGGGCGCAGTTGTATGATGAGGCTAGTATTATCATTGCGGATTTTTTATTAAATGTCGCGGCGTATGTGCGGGAAATCAATCAAGATGACGACCCGATGCCAGTACTACAGCAAATGCAAGAAGCGGTCCGGCAAAGCGAGCGCACGATGCAGCATAGCTTGCTCAATTTATATAAGTTTTATGACAATGCAGTCGCAGCAACCCCGCTTGAACTACAAGCATACCAGCAAGACCCATTTGATCCTGAACTTCTTAAGAGCTATGGTATACGCACCACGTCTGGCGCGGCAGCTGGTGCATTATTAGGATTGGGTATTGATGCTGCCGCACTAGGCACGACATTAGGTCTGGGCGCTGCAATAGGTGGTATAGCAGGCGGTTTGTTGTCTAATACCGGTAGTATCGCGGACAGAGTGGCCGGGGTAAAGCGTTTATACATTGACCCTGCAACCTTGACGTTATTAGCCACTCGGGCGTTAGACTTACTCACTGCCCTACGCCATCGCGGTCATGCGGCCACCGATGCCACACAGCTACTGTATAAAAGCGAGAACAATCACCTTGAAACATTGCCCACAGATGACCGTGCGGAGGCAGAAGCCAATCCAATGACCGTGTGGCCCACGCATAAACTACCAAATGAGCTAAAAAAAGCGCGGGGAAAACCGCAATGGTCATCACTCAGTGGTGGTAAGTCAGAACAAGCGCAGTTGCTACGAGCAGATATGGCATGGTCACTTGCCGGTAAGTTGCAGTCGCACAAGCTTCAGGAGTAGTCGTGAACGGTTATGGCGCTGGGCTTAATAAGGCACTTAAGGCGTCAATGCCGCGCACGTCTGTTTGCTGCAAATAAATTGGATACAGCGGATAATTGGTAAAATTTTGCTCGATATCCTGCATGAGTTGCTGCTGGCGCTCAGCACGCCGCCGCCAAAACGCATCAGACTGCGTCGGTGCTATCAACTGATTGATGACGATCGCGGCGGGTGTGAGCTTACTGTCTTCTAACTGCTTGATAGCCCGCTTGGTTTCAGCCAATGGTAATACATCGGCGGTCATCACCAATACAATTGCGGTTTGGGCGCGGTCATGAAGCAGCAATCCTGCCTGACGGAACAACTGTTTGCGTTTTTCTAGCACAGATACCGCCTGCTCCCAACGATCAGATTTTTTTTGGGCAAACGGATTTGGCACATTGTCTGTTTGCGGGTTATTTTTTTGGTGGATCTGTTTGTGGTTATGACTGTCCAAATGGGTCGCCACCGAGCGCAGTTTGGCCTGTCGCCGCTGTTGTGCAAGCAGTCCATCTGTCCATGCGCCCATCATTTCAGGTAGGACGAGTAGTCTTAAAGTGTGTCCTGTCGGTGCGGTATCAAAAATAATATGCTCATAATTGGCATCTGCTGCCGCAACTAAATGCTGACACATAGATTCGAGCATCGCCGCTTCTTGGGCACCAGGGGCTGATTTTGATAACTGCATATGCTCACGAATTTTGGGCATCATATCTGGATTGGCATAAGATTTAATGGTGCGTTCCACTTGCGCAAAATGCTCATCGACGATGATGTCAGGGTTTAGCTCAATGGCATCGAGATAAGGAGAGATTGCCGTTTTTTCATTACTTACACGTGCGTTTAGTACATCGCCCAAACTGTGTGCTGGATCGGTGGAAACAATCAAGGTTTTTTGATGCTGACTGGCATAATAGCTGGCAAGCGCAGCGGCCGTCGTGGTTTTGCCCACGCCCCCCTTACCGCCGATGAATATAATTGGTTGCGTTGCCAGTTGCTCTACGAATGCTTGCAATGGGTGTAAGGCCATACTCGGATCTCATTTTTTCATCAAACTATAGATTACTAGCAGCAACCAACGTGGTCAAAAGGACATCTGTCCATACCCATTCGTGTATGCCATTCATGGAAGTTTTCTAAAAATAACGGCTGCAATTCTAAGGTATAAAAACTGGCGGGATTATCAATCCCCAAACTCTCAGCAAACATGAGTAGCATAAAAAAATCTTCTTCATCACGCGCAGCACGTGCCATCGTTTGGCGATAAGGTGCATGATAAAACTCATTTAGCCCAGCCACAAACCTTTGCCACCAAGATGGGCGGTTTTTTATATCGTTTGGCATGTTGGTATTTTCCATAAAATTTCTCGTGTTTTCCTTATTACTTATGGTCTATCATGCCTATGTGACACAAAAAACGCCAGCAGTTGCTGACGTTTTTGATAGATACTTATTTGATAGCACACAACATGTTTTACGTGTTGGTTTTTCCTTTGTGCCGCGACCACTCTTTGCGTAGTACGGATAGACTCTCAAACGTCACTAAAATGGTGGCGATTAGAATAATGATATCCATAATAATCAGCAACCAATTGCCATCAGTGTAAAAGGTTTTGAGCTGAATCAATAGCGCAAAGACTGTCATGACTAACAAGAATGACAACGGTGCTAAAGTGTACCAAACAGGTTTGCCTTTACGTAGTAAGATGACGGTGACGATCATCAAGGTTAAGGCAGCCATCAGCTGATTGGTTGTACCAAACAGTGGCCAAATAATCATGCCACCTGCACCGTCAATACCACCTGCACCAAACGCCAATAATAGGCAGCTACCGACTGCAAGCAAAGTTGCTACGACGCCCTTACTCAATACTGGCAGGTTATAGAACTCTCCAAACTCTTGGAATATATAACGTTGTAGACGCACACCAGTATCCATCGTGGTACCCGCGAACAATGCCGCCATCACAGTGAGCATAGTTTGTGACAGCACTAGGTCGATACCAACACCCGCATTTAATATGGTAGCGCCCCCATCAATAAAGGCACCGATAGAACCGTCGCCGAATTTTTGATAAACCGCCTGCCAATCGCCAAGGGTGGCAAAACCTGCGGTGGCTGCCAGTATCGCGCCGAGAGCCAGCATACCTTCACCCAACGCCCCAAAGTAACCAACGAAACGGGCATCTTCTTCTTTATCAATCTGTTTGGACGTCGTTCCTGTCGCCACCAAGCCGTGGAATCCCGAAATTGCACCACAAGCAATGGTGACAAACAATAACGGCATAAGTGATGGCGTACCAACTGGCAGTGCCGTGTTGATGGCTGGCGCGACAATGTTGGGTGTTGCGATAAAAATAGCAGCATATAATAAAATCAAACCGACAAATAACTGTAAACCGTTAATATAGTCGCGTGGCTGTAGCAGCATCCATACAGGTAATAAAGACGCGATCGCTGCATAGGCAAACAAAACCAGAATCCATACTGCATTATCAGGTAACCCCAAAACTGTCTCAGGTAAGACAATAGGGAACATAGGACCCAAGTAGATAAGTCCATACAAAGCACTTACGCCGATAATTGAGACCCAAACCAAACTCATCTTATAGCGATAGATACATTGCCCAATGATAAAGGCCACCACCAATGCGCCCCAAACTGGTAATACAGCCGATGGCGTTTTAATCATCATGTTAGCAATAGCAACGCCAAATACCGCATTTACCATTAGCAATAGCAAAAAGATAACAATCATCATCAAACTACGTACGCGTGTACCCATGACCGTACCGGCAATAGAGCCAATCGACTGACCTTTATTGCGCATACTTGCCCAAATGGCCGACATGTCATGTACGCCCGCCATAAAAATAGTGCCTAATACCACCCAAATGATGGCAGGCACCCAGCCCCAAATCACAGCAATCGCAGGACCAATAATGGGTGCAGCACCTGCCACCGACGTAAAATGATGCCCCCATAATACATACTTATTGGTAGGGACATAATCTACCCCATCTTTCATCGTATGCGCTGGCGTGGGACGACTGTTGTCCAACGCCAAAATTTTGGTGGCGATAAATTTTGAATAAAACACGTAGCCGCAGAGCATAGCGGCAACGCCGAATAATAATACAATAGCACTATTCATCTTATCTCTCCCTAGACAAGTAGTAGGTAGCCTTATAAGTTCAAGCTTTTTAAATCAAAATGTGAAAAATATGCTAAATTAGTGTGCAACGAGTGACTCAACTCATCGATCATCAGACAAATCGTAAAATTTTGCAGGACCATCACCAAATAATAAATCCTTGTATTTTACAATTAGGGCGCATCACTAATCAGCATCTAGTGTGGTGAGTCGTTGAATGGTATTCTGCTGAAATAGTAACCGATTTAACGGTAGATGTAACGTTGGCGAGACATAAAAAACAACAAATAAAGGCAGCATAATGGCACATTATTTTGGATTCGTACCTTCAGATAAATTAAAAACATTGATCAGTGAGGCCGAACAAGTCGTTGCTTCAAATGAGCAGGTAGACTACTACCCTTATCGCGATGCTCTGACGCATCAGACGGCTCGTGACCTTACCGATAATTTATTGGTTGGTTTGGTAGACATTATCCCAAATCCTGAGCGACAAGCATCCATGCGTAAAATCGTTGGAACGATTGAGCGTGCGACCGATACCCTACTCAACATCCTGCTTGGTAAAGAGAATAATGAAGAGGTACTTCCGAGTTTTCATTTTCTAAGAGATCGGGCGACTTTTATTGATAACGACGGCGTGAAACGTGTGGGCTTTAAGCTGTCTGCCGCAGGCGCAAAAACGATTGACGAAGGTTTTGCTGCTATCACACCTGAGCACGTAGACCGAGACAAGTTTAAAAAAGCGCTTGAAACCGTAAATGAAGAGACACTGACGCATTTTATCAGTCGCTATGCTGACACACTAAAGCTAGGTATGATCAAGCGTAAGTCTGTTCCAGTCGCCAAATCTGCGATTGATAAAGGCATGAATATGGCACTGAATAAGCTGTTGCCTGACTTACCAGATAGTTCGCTGAACCGTTTAGCAGATTACTACCGCCCATTTATTGTAGAAAAGTCAGAATAACCCTTAAAATTGGATTAATTTTATCCCAAACATCACATGAGGTTGGGCAAATTCACTAAAATTTGCTAAAATAAGCGGCACTTTTTATCGAAGGCGCACCCGATGACCCAAATCAGTAACCAAGAAATTGAAAAAACATTACGCAACTCAGAGTGCCTTATCAGCAGTATTGAAGTTGCTGCCGCTTATGAGCGCCTTGCCGCTCAACTCAACCTCCATTATGCTGGTCTAAATCCGATCGTTATGGTCGTCATGAATGGCGGGCTTATCCCAGCTGGCCAGTTGTTGACGCATTTGACGTTCTACCATCGTATGCACTATATTCACGCTTCTCGCTATCGTGATAATGAAGGCACCAATGAGCTTGATTGGAAATTTAAGCCTGATGTTAGCATTGAAGGTGAGCATGTTTTATTAATAGATGATATTTTTGACGAAGGCATCACGCTAAAAGCAGTCGTCGAAGAGCTGAGTAAAGAAAAACCATTATCTATGGAATGTTGTGTATTACTTAACAAAGAACATGATCGCAAAGTCGCCGACTTTGATGTGGATTTTGTAGGAATTAATGTTGCGGATCGTTATGTCTATGGCTGTGGTATGGATTTCCACGGTTACTTACGTCACCTGCCGGGTATCTATGCAATTAAAGAAGACAAAATCTAACTCCATCGAGTTATGTTTAAAAAAGCATCCAAATCGGATGCTTTTTTATTGCGTGAAAAACAAATATAACTAAAGATAGTAACTAAAACTGTTGTGCTAAGCCTGTATGGCGCTCAGTTGGCGTCTGAACCGCCTTTTCAAAAGCAGTTTTTGTGCTGTAGATGGTCACTTGTTTTTTAGCACGTGTCACCGCCGTATAAATAAGCTCTTTGCTTAGCAATCTTGCATGACTATTATCGAAAGTAATGGCCACATGGTCAAATTCAGACCCTTGTGATTTATGAATCGTCATCGCATAGGCGGTGGCAACGATCTCTTCATTGAGTAAATTCACAGCAATACCTTGAGTTTTGCTTTCAAAGAACACTTCTAATCGATTCCTTTCGTCACCTGTTTGCAAACAAAAGCCAATGTCACCATTGAACAATCCTAACTCGTAGTTATTTTGTAGAATCATAATGGGACGGCCATGGAACCATGTGTTTTGACCGAGCGGTAGTTTTAGCTCAGCAAGGTGCCATTGTGTCAGATAGTTATTGATATAGTGATCACCCCACTCCCCATTGTGGCCAGCACTTAGGATTTTAAATTGGTTAAAGGTTACCATTAATGAGTTTATAGTACTTTTTACTAATTCTGGCACAGATTTTTCTATTTTATTTTTTAGAAGATTTTTAGTTTTATTTATGTATGGCTTGTATTTTTGGGTTATTTTTTGGATAGTTTCTTTGTTACTTAGGCTATTTATCATTTTATTATCTATAAGTGTCTCTTCTTGTTGCGTATTTACATATTGAAATCTCAATGCGTCATCTCGTTTTAGTAACTGCCAAATTTTTTGAATGTCTACCTCTACCTCATGAATTTGATGGGCAAGCTGACCAATGCCTGAATCTGAGCTAAACCGACGGCTCTCGATTAGCTCTGCATGAACAGCCTGTAATGTCGGAATACGGCATAGATCGGCCAGCACCGCTCCTGCATCCACGGCTGCTAACTGATTGGCATCTCCCAACAAGATAAGCCTTGCTCCTGGTTTCACTGCACTTACAAGATAATTAGCCAACTCAACTCCAAGCATCGATGCTTCATCAACGATGATAATATCTTCCCCTAGTGGGTTATTGGCATCGTAACGTGGTCTACCCGTTCGACCGATTCCTAGCAAACGATGGATAGTTTTGGCTTCTTGCAATTGCATCGCTACATTTGCTGTGTCTAAAGCGGCTTGCAAAGACTCTTGCATTCGCTGGGCCGCCTTACCAGTTGGCGCGGCTAACGCTAGGCTCGCACTATCTGTACTGAATCGAATGCTCTCCTGTTGATCGCCCCTCCTCTCTGCAGCTTCTTGTAATGCAATAACCAGCTGAGCGACCGTATAAGTTTTACCCGTGCCTGGACCGCCAGTGATGATACTAAATGCATTGTTGTTGGCCACGTTGATGGCTTTTACTTGTTGCTCGTTTAAATTGTCAGGTATTGATAACGCTAGAGGGGTTACTTCTTGTGCTAGAGTCCTATTGATATGCTGTGCTAAGTTAAACTCTGCTTGCCAAGAGCGATGTAGCCAAAAAATTATTGATATGGTTTTTGCTTTTATATTTTGATTATTAGTTAGTTTATAAATGATGGGTTGATTTATTCTGCTTAGGCTATTTTCTTCAATAACATCAGCATCAACCTTTGCAAATAAAGCGTGTTGTTCCACTAAATCTATCAAAAAATTTAAGTCAGTATTTTTCAGTAGTTGATATAAGCTGACAATCGTATTAAAACGCTTGGTTAGCCTCTCTTTTTCATGATTGCTAAGCGCCAGCTGCATCCAAAGCTGATTGCCCTTGCCAAATAAAGTGTCTAGCAAAGCAAATAATGATATATCAACTGTTGCGTTATCTTCTATTTGAGTGTTTATTTGGTTGTCTATTAGCGCAAAAACTGGCATTGCGAGTGTTTCTAATAACTGTTGCTGCCACGCATACAATGTAACGACTTCATTGTTGATTTGACCTTGTAGTGGTACTTCGTGCTCAGCTTCCTCAACGGTTAATACCGTATGCCCTTCTTCTAAATGCGTCGCTAACATAACAAAAAAAGCCGTGAACAAATTGCTGTCTTCTATTTTATCGACTTGATCGCTATTAGTATTGGTTGGTGCCTCTGTCGCATTATATGCTGAATGCGTTTGCTGGCGACGTAATAGGATATAGTCACTAAGGTTACTGGCCCAAGTTTCTTGTAAACCAATTGCCGCTTTGCTTTTGTTGTTATTATTACTCATCTTATGCTTGTCTCTATATTGATCTGATTAATCGAGATGATATTTTTTGGATAGTGAACCGTTATTTAACCCTTACTAGTCAGGCATGCCAAATAGCGTATCTAATCCTTTAATAAAATCAATTGGGATATCCCAAGTCACCAATCCATAACGATTAGTGCCTGATGTGTTACTACTAGGCTCATTAGGGTTTTGTGATGCAGAAGCAGCGGTTTGAGGATTAGGGTCATATACACCACGTAAAAATACGTACTCTACAGGGCCTAGATATTTATCTTCATTGCCTGCGTAATCACTGATTCTCATGGAGAGCAATCGGTGCAAAGCCACCTGATAAATTGCTGCTTGTAACCAATATCCTGCTTTGGACATTGCTTGCTTAAGGGTGTTTTCATCATAATTGCTTAGGCTATTTCCTAAAAAGTTACTTTTGTAATCGACGACATAATACTTGCCAGCGTGCTCATATACCAAGTCAATTTCGCCGCGTAAATAACGATACAAGTGCGTTTTATTTTGTGGCACCAGATTGACGTGCTTGTCTGTGTCGTCAGGTAAGTATTGTTGAAACAGCTGATTGATATCCTGAGCTTTAAACCGTTCTGACAACCCCATGTTAAACTCTAATTCAGCAAATCGCTGACTTGCGTTAAGAGAGCTTAAGGGTTGATTGGAGGCCAATAGCGGCGCATGTATCACCTCATCAATCCAGTTGAGTAACGCGTCATGCTTTGTCGTATCTATCGAATCAGGCTCAATGAGGGCACCTGCTCCGCCCTCGTATCCTTGTAATCTACGGCTTTGCAGCTCAGCACTGCTATAGACCAGCGGCAGCTGATAGCTACTAACGGCTCTATCGACAACCCCAGACCACTGCGACTTGTTGGTGAAATCAATTTTTTCAAATATCTCGTGTAAAAATGTACCGGCATTGGCTCCTTTAACAAAAGTAAAGCGGATATCCTCCTCAGACTTGAGATTTAACCCTTCCACTTTTTCAGGGTGCTCACTACTATGAGATAATGGCTCAACCGAGGCGAACGTATCTCTCGTAACGATCTCTATCGCATCATCAATACGCTCATCCACTATGACCATCGCTTGTGTGGATTCGTCCAACTGACGGGCGAGCGCGGTAAAACTGGTCTTCGCCCAACCATAAAAGTAGTTTGTCTTCATAACCTCTGAAAAAGCATCGTACTCAATAACTTCTGTCATGGGTTTGATCGTAGTAAGCTGAGTCGCATCGTTTAAGCCTACTGGGTTGGCATGGTTCGCATGGTGGTCATTATGGAACTCATTGACTTTGTGACCTCTGATCATGCCTATCGTGCCTTTGAGCCTATTAGGCAATTCAAAATTTGCTTCTGAGGACTCAAACCAATAAAACACGGGCTTTAACTCAGAATCCACATTTCTTTTCGGGTCTTGCAGTACCACATAAAGCTGTTCACTGGCGCGTGTAAATGCCACATAACCAAGACGGCGCAACTCCTCAAAACCCTCTTGCGTCTCGATAGCAGTATAGTAATCGTCGGTGGTGGCAGATCCTTGTAGTGGCGAGAAGCGGCGCTGATTGCCAGTTAGTTGATGTTGTAGGGATTGCTGCACTAGGGCGGAAGGGGCTTGCTGGGCGTTATACAGATACAACCCATAGTTTTCTTTATTCCCAGATTTTCGGCTGGCACTGCCCATACCCAAGACGTAGACAATGGGAAACTCGAGTCCTTTTGACTTATGAATAGTCATAAGCTGCACGCCAGACTCTGTCGGTAGCGGATACTGCTTGGCCCAATCACTATTGGGTGCAGCATCTATGTGCTGTCTAAACCAAGCCAATAGTTCATGCTCACCCATGCCTGTACCATACTGCGCCAATACATCCATCACATGACGCAGATCCATGATGTGTCGATCTCCTTCTGGATGAGACGCTAAAGATTGCCAGACCCCTTGTGGCTGTACGGGATTTTTATCCAACAGGTAATGTAGCGCCGACAATATGCCAAAATGTTGCCAACGCTGCGCCCCTTCTTTTAGATAGGTAATAAAGTCTTGATAGCTTCTTTTATTATCAATCGTTGACGCGTTTTTTGAATGAGCGCGTGTTGTATTATCGGCCACAACAATACCTGACTTATGGTCGGTCATCATCGCTTTAACATCTTTAATGCTTAGATCATACAGATGACTGGTCAACACCCGATTAATCATGTCATGACGGTATGGATACAGCATGGCGCTAAGCAACGCTGCCACATCTTCTGCCATGACCGTTTCAAAGATACTGACATCGCTGGTGGTCAAGGTTGGTACGCCCAGTTTCACCAACTCGTCTTCAACCCGCTTTAAGTTCTTTTTGGCACGAGCCAGCACGCCTATATCACTAGGCTGGATGGCTTTGCCTTTTAGTGTCTGACCACTACTGAGCAAAGTGGCAATATGACGCGCGGTGATTTCATGCTCATCGTACTCAAGTTCTATATCCTTGCCACTAGGCAAGTGCAATACGCTTACTGGCTGAGCCGAGAGCACCTCAGTCACCAAGCGACTTCCTTGTATGTCTTGATGACTAAACCAAGACAACTGATTTTTAGGTCGCGCTGCTTTAATATGCTGGTAATAGATACCGCTACCTAACTGTGCCAGCTTATTGTTACCAGTCGTTGCTGTAGGGACGCCAAACCAGCAGTTTAGTGCATGAATCACACCTGCATTTGAGCGACGGTTGGTATCGAGCGTCCAACGGCTGCTGGTGTCAAACTGGGCTTTCATATAGTTATAGTTGGCCACATCGCCACCACGAAACCCGTAAATGGCCTGCTTTGGGTCACCAACCAATAGCAAAAACTCACGATTGGTTTTATTGGACGTTGACGGCTTATCTTTTTTCTCTTGTGTTTGTTTGTTTTTTGGCAAATAAATGCTTTCAATCATAATGGCTTGTTCACCACTGATATCTTGCGACTCATCGATCAGTGCCACTGGATAATGATGACGAATATAACGCGCCAGCTTATCTCCTTGTCGGCCCGTTAAGGCTTGGTTTAAACGCACCATCTGCAAACTAAAGGTCGTCTCACCACGTTCTTCTAAAATCACTGGCAGCCTATCACGTACGGCAAGCACAATCTGACGGTTAAGATTGGCTAATAGCAGTACAATGTGCTGATTTAATCTCTCAACCATGTCTAGAAGCGCCATTAACTTGCTAATGGTCTCTAATTCAAAAAGCGTCTGATGCTCTTTTTCTTTATTCTTATTGAAGTTCTTAATTTTGCCATCTTCATCTGGATATCTGGCATCCTGCAATGAGGTCAGAATCTTATGCTCGCGCTCATTTAAATAGCTGTTAAATGAAAGCTTATATTCTGCTATCTTTTGGTGTACCTCAATGAGGGCGTCAAACTGTTTGGTTAAATTAGAACCGCCACGAAATCCTTGCGACTTTCTGTAATCAGGATTTAAATAGGGCTGAATATCAGTTAAGTCTAATTGTGCAAACTCAGCAATAAGCTGCTCATACGCATTAAAGTCAAAGCTTTGCTCTAGTCTTACCTCATCAATCGGCGCGGAAATAAAGTTAAGCGAACGAGAAACAAACTTTTTATGATCATGAACCGCTGTCAGCTTGCCCTGCTGATCCATCAGTGCATATAGTTTAGGCTGCTCATAATGTAAGCGGCTTTGGAACTGGCGCAGCTCATCATGAATAATACTGTCAGTCACCTGCTCAATACTGCTGTCTTCGATAATAGCCATGCCTTGCTGATGACCCGTCTCGCTACTGTATTCGGTCAACCATTTTTGCGCCAAGCTATCCAGTGTACCGACAAACAGCTTATCCAATGTCGTTAATACCAGCGCGGTGCGGCGCAGTGCCTCCGCCATCGGGTAGCCATACACATGATCTAATAAATAACTCACTAAATGTAGGTTAATAGGATCTTGCATGGTGTCATCTAAACGCACATATCTAGCTTGCTCTATCAACCAATTTTCACGCGCTTTTTTTGCTTGGGCACGATTTGCAGTCGCCACTTGCTTGTCGTGGGCAAAATCTTGATTAAGATCATCAGCGTTTGCCTCACTATTTAAATCCGTGCTTGCTGGTTTGTCATGGTTACTGTTGTCGTTGTCATTAACACCATCACCATCAGGCGTTACCTGCAAAATTTTGGGATACAAGATATCTTTATTATTGGTATCAGCACTCAGATTATTGACCCACTGCAATAGTTGATAAAAATCCACCAAACGATCATGAATACGCTGACGCATCTCCGCTGCAGCGGCGCGCGTAAAGGTCGTAGCAATGATTTGTTCTGGCGCACGCCGCGCTTCAATCAGTAGGCGCAGCACAATACCAGTTAGCGTCCAAGTCTTACCAGTCCCTGCTGAGGCTTCGATAAGGTGCTTACCCGTTAGTTCAACGTCCACCGCTGGTATCACATCTGCCTTAGACTCAGCCATCGCAGCCGAGTCATCAAATTCACTTGAATCCTCATCAAATAAATCCGATTGTGTAGAGATATCAATGGTATTGGTTGTGTCAGTAAAGTCTGTCATATAGGCGTATACTTTTAATGATTATCTATGAAATCAAAATCTATCAGGTCAAAATAAACAGCGAAATAAACTGGGCGGTAGCCATCCTAGCTAATTATCTAAACCGTTTAGTGCGACAAACATTGGCTCGTACAGCGGCTGTGCCAAGGTAGTTAAGGCCGCTGTTAGCGCTTTAAATGCGTCTTGATCGCGCAATAGGTATTGCCAAATGGCGTGCTGTGAGCAGTTATCGTATACCGTGTCTGAATGATAACTGGGTCTTAACCAGTCGGAAAAATCTGCACGTTTTGGCCAATAGCCGCCATTTGTGCCCTCGTTTTCTTTAACGTTTGAACGCTTGCCAAGGTAGTTGAGTGCATACTCAGGCAGTAGCGTAATAGGAACTTGACCTGACAGGTTGCCAAAAATCGCCCACTTAATCAGCTCAATCACCGCATATTCATAGGCAATAGGACTTAGCTTGAATGCGATAGTATTTTTATAGCTATCTACTTGCGAGCTGGCTTTATTAAAGCGCCAAATACTTGTGCCATCGTTTAATGCCACTTGCTCAGCTGTGGTGCGTCTGGCAACTTGCCAGTATAAATGTGATAACCAAAACTTGAGTAAGTGTCTGGGACTCGCAGAATTTGGCAAAATATTTAACCACTGCTTTGGTGAGTGCTCAGTATAAGATACGCCTGCCTGCTTATGAGCATCTATCGGCACCAGACCTTTAATCTTAATAGCCTTTGGCAACAGTGTCAGCATTGCTTCAATATCCGTCTGACAGCTTGACTCATTAGTATCAATAGTCTTAACCCTATTGATCACCGACTTTAGCTCTAGCTGCACAGAATGCTCGCTCGTTGCAGTCAGTAGCTGCAAACCTGTGGCCGCTTCTTTGCCCTCATCAAAACCATTAGCAATTAACTGCTCTTTGAACTCCACACATTGCTGCTGTAGTTTTCGTTGCTGATTGGGTAGCGTGGTTTGGCGCGCCACCCCTGCTGGCATCATTTTTTGGTACATCATAGTGGCGTTAGCATTTTCAATCGCTGCATTGCCATCACTTTGTTCGGTTGCATTAGCCGCCAGTGACTTAAGCAAATGCGCTTTAATCTGATAAGTCGTCAAACTGTCTAAAAACAACGGTTCTTGATGCGCCAACGCTTCTTCGCCTTGCACCACATGCACTTTTTGCGTACGTAAAAATGCTTTGGCCGGGTGACGTACTTGATAAACTAGGCTGCCTTCAATATCTATCTCCCCGATGTTAAATACAAATTGGATAATCGCTTTAGTCGCCTCACTGATATCAGAAGTATCATCTAGCGCTAACATCTCAGCCAAGACAGATAAGGTTTGATTATTTACTTGTCCCAGTTGACCCAAGCCTTGACCAAGCATCGTAGCGATTGCTCCGTACTGTGTTTTGGTTGGCAGACCAACTAGTTGCGTGTGCTCGCTCGCGATCCTACCATTTAAGGTATCAAACACAGCTTGCCATAGCGGCGCGGGTGGAAATTGTTTTTTCTGCGCCAGCTTGGTTTTACGCATGGCTTTATTTAATAAAATACCCAGCTCATCCGCTACACTAATAGAGCCACTATCCTGAGCATCATCATTGGACTGACGCTCATTGGCATTGAGACTGGATATATTGGTCTGTTGCTCAGAAGCTTCCGTACCTTCCATTTCTATTTCAAACAGACTGCGATGGAAAGGCAATGCTGGATGCTCAGTCACTAACCACTGTGTGATCAGCTTAGGTAAGTAGCGTTTGAGACTCTCGGTCGTTGGGTCAATATTTTCAGGCAGGGTGTCAAGTGAATTCACTTGCCACTGTACTTCACCTTGTAAGAACTGTAGCAACTCACTGACTGGATTGGCTGGTAAGTGCTCATGAGTATCCGTCAGGCTTTGACCATTGTAGAATATCCAGCACGCACTACGTGCACACAGCATCGCATCTAAAAATGCCCCATTGTCATCATCCTCGCTGACTCTATCACCGCGACGAGCGTTAGTAGCTTTTATCAAGTCATATCGGTTATCACGGTCACGCGCAGGAAACTCAGAAAGATCCATATTAAGCATCACCACCAATTCAAAAGGCACATTCCTAAGGGCACCAAATCGACCAAATGTAATTACGCCAGTGGGCTCAGCACTGACTTGCTGACTTTCTAACTCGTCTTCGATACTATCTAGCATAAAACTTAGCTTTAATGGTAGCTGCTCAACGCCTGCCAGCCTTTGTTCCACTTCCTTATTGGCGCTATCACCGCTCGCGTACTGTTTATAATGACGATTGGCGCGCAAACTTGATTTAAAGCCATTCATGGCATTATATATGGCACGCATCGTCCGCGTTTGATCGACATCGCCAAAGTAGCGATGGATCACTTGCGTCTCAATCTGATCCAGCCAATCTTCCGCTTTCATTCTTTGGGTATGATCGTCACGTCGTTCCACCAAACCTACATAGATACGGCTAAGCGCTTCCACAATCATCGCATCATTTAGGCTCACTTGTGGCAATGGCAAACTCATCTCAGGCATTGCCGTACTTGCCCAGTCACCCTTATGCAAAGGGTATAAGCAATTACTCAAACTGGCCTCTGGCATCACAAGCCCCAAGGCCAATCGGTCTAACGCTTGGGCAAAACTAAAGCGATAATCGTAGTCATTAGCGTCTAAGGTTTGCTTAAGATGCCGCTCATCAAAGCCGCGGATAAAGCCCGCTTCTACCAATAAATCACAACCACGGCTCATTTGCTCATGAGTCAGCCCAAAGCTTTCAAACAAAGGAGGCAACATCAGCCAGTCTAAGACCTCAGCTGCTTCAAAACGGGCGCTATGACTGCCCAACAATTTGTAAAACCCAATAATCGCTTCCCATAGCTGACGAATGTCAGTATCGACAACACCCGTTACCTTTGCGGGCAAGGTCAAACCATCTTGACCTTTACCACTGACGAAAATAGAACCAATGAGCGCATGATGTCGCTCAACATCCGGTAGCAACACCACAATATCGGATATGTGGCGTTTTTTCTCACCCGTTTGGATAGGTTCATTTAGCCAGCGACCAATCATAATACGCAGTACTTCAAGCTGGCGTTGTAAATTGTGACACGAATGAATGCTTAGGCTATTATCTTGCGATGATATGGCCCAAAAACGATCCTTTTCAAAGCGCTTATTTTCTAGCACGTCATCGTCGTACCATGGCGTGTCTGACGCTTCTTGCTCAAAGCCCAACTCTATTTGCTGACTGACGGCCTCTGACACTTTTGCCGCTGTCGCCTGCTGGGTCGATTGCTCATCCAGCATCAACACATCGTTTTGCAAACGTCGCAATAAGCTTGAGGTGTTTTGTGCCTCTTGAAAGCTATCAGCGCTATCAACATCATAGACGCTGCCATCAATAGTATTACCCGTTTCATCAAAACTAGTATCAAAATTATCCTGCCATTCGACAAGCGCCTCTTGATATTGCTCATTACCTGACAAATTCGCCAGCATGGCAAAGGTATCGCGAGACTGTTTTCCCAAACGCGACAACAAACTATGCCCATAATCACGTAAAAACACACTTTCAGGATTGATGATCTGTTGACGCTGTAACCACGACTTATCGACAATATCTGCCCAAAACAGCTTTGAGGGGTTGTAGTGTAATAATGTGATGTCCATGTATTGCGATAAGCGCTGTAAAAAATCAAGCTCGGTCTGAGGCAGTTGCTGAATGGTAAAAATGCGCAGCACCTTGGGCAATTGATCACGCTCATTTGCCTTATTATGCTTTAAGGCTGACCAGAAATTGTCTTCAATGGTCACACGGTGCTGATGAACATCGGCAAACAGATGCGACCATAAGAATCGTTGCGCAACTTCCAGCTCTACATAATGCTCCACCAACCATTCAGGCGTACCGCGTGCATACTTGTCAAAGCGCAGTGATAACGCGTCTTTATCCGCTATCAGTGCATCTACATCAAGTGGCTTATTATGTGACCATAATGCCAGCCAATCCTCACGGTGGGTTAAGTAGCGGTTAAACACTCGGGTCAAATCACTTGCCAGCTGCCAAATACGCGCATCTTGCTGCGCCTTATCTTGTTGTGCCGTGTCTAGTCGTAGAGCGTCTTGTTTAACATTTTCTTGTGGCCCCTCAATCAAAGACGCCAATAGCGGGTGTACTGGGTGCGCTTCATTTTTAACAATCGACTCTTGATAGTAAGTCAGATACCCAAACAGGCGCCATTGCATCACTGTCGGCGATAATACGGCAACTTCAGGCACATTCAAAACTGCTGTTTCAGGGTTATTCTCTAACAAATAGGCGTTATGACGGGTGAGCACATCCTGCATCAGCGTCCACTGATACTGACCCCAAAATTTAGTACGCACCAACGTACTGATGCCAGCACGACTGGCAATCGTCTTATCCAACCAGTCGCCCAATACCATTGAGGGCACAATGACAATAAAAGGCTCAAAAACAGATTGTTCCTTTGACTGATATTGCAAGAGCAATTGATCCACAAGATTTTCGGTACGGTGCGATTGAATAATAGTAAACATAGAGGATAATCTAGATGAAATGGTAGAATAATGAGACGAACAAACACGAATTAAAGTAGATAAGATAAAAAATCTAAGATTAAAGATGTTGATAAAAATAAAGATCAAGCCACAAACGATACTCATCAATACATGTTTGGCAGTCGTTACGGTATTGCATTTCTGCTAGCATGATGATTATAAACAAAAAGTGACAACGCTCATTGATTTTATGCATTGACGATGAGCATTAAAACTGCGCTGACTGTCAGTGTGCCATTGATGGTTATCGTTTACTAGTGTAGATACCAGTATTATAATACCTTGCGACGGCTGGTGTCGCCTTGTTACGCTGCTCATGTTTAACAACAGCTCACGCTTAACAGAAGAGAGAATGACGATTTTTTTAGTGCCACTTCTGTGCCTTGTGTACATTTAACTTTTTATCAACGAGACAATTTAACACTATGCCCTTGCGTCCTATTGATGCCATTTTCGTTCACCCTCAACAACGTTTATACGTGGTTTACTATCGTGGTGAATTATGGCAGTTGCCGCGTATGAAAATTGATAACACGTCATGGCAAAATAGGCGCCCATTTACTGATGATAGCAGTGCCCTCTATCTCAGTATTCATCAGGCTATTAGCGACCCTGTGTTGGCAAAAAAATTGCGGACACTAAATTTGCCGAACGCAGTGCGCGGCAGTACGTTACCACGCTTTGAAGCATGGTGGGAAGCACACGGCTTTAGGTGGCTTAAAGACAAACTTACCACAGGGCAATCACCACTAGCAGCGCATCAAGCGACAACGCTTACAAAAGCGATTGACAACCACTCCACTTCCCCTTCAAACTATCAACCCGCGCGCTCCGGTGACGGTACTGGTACTGGTCATAAAAGCAGTGAACAGGCAATAAAACCCTCTGAAAATACAGATGTTTTTGCAGAAATGCTGGCCGACTTAGCAGACGAAGTGCTGCATCAGCAGATTTAAACCAAGCCATACGTCACGTACACTGTCTTATTTGGCGTTTAAAATAAACCAACTAACAAGAAGAGCGGTCACCTATGAAAGACTACAAGCTGCTACTGGCTGGGCTGATTTTACTGCTTTTGATACTCTTCATTGCTGTCTTCACTTGGTTATGGATTCATAATCGTAAGAACATAGATCCCCTACCTGTCATGGCCAACAAAAAAGAACCTATCGTAGTGCCTGAAGAAGAGGAAAATGCCGTCTCCAACAGCACCTTATACATACAAGCGGAAGAAAATTTACAAGCAGCCTTAGAAGATGTCGTTGTCAGCTTTGAGTCTCGCTATCCTCACGTACAAGTGCGGGCAAGCTACGTGCCCGCTCATACTCTTCTGACACTATCGAATGCCACTTCTAGTGACGATGAGCGCTCAGAGTTTATGGTAGGTGTAGATATGATTATCGCTAATGATAGCCTGCCCACAGAACGACTGGCGCCATTACAAGCAGAGCTACAAGCCGCTCAAAACAATCAAGAAGAAGCGATCAGTAAAACCGATACGGCTAAGATAGACGATACAAATTCACGCAGTCTAAACTCTTACAACTATGCGTTGAGAGACGAGAAAACGCTTGAAGGTGTTATTTTGACAGACAATACTGCCGCTGTTAACTTCCGAAACTTTTTACTCTCGAGCACAGGACAAGACATATTAAAAAAATATGATTATCACAATATTGAGGGTTATAAAAATAGCGTAGATGACTTATTTAATCCAACATCACGGGCAAAACAGGCGTCAAGTGATACCTCTGTAGATGTTGCTGATGCGCTTAGTAACGGCAAATCCTGATAAATTGTCTCTATTTAGGTTTTGTTGATTGCTTTTATGACAGCTTTTTCCTACAATGTCTCTCCATAATGCGCCTATAGCTCAACAGGATAGAGCAGTTGCCTCCTAAGCGACCGATCCGAGTTCGAGTCTTGGTGGGCGCGCCATCAAATATAACGATATATCCTAACAAGCCCTTGTAAGCCCCGCGCTGCAAGGGTTTTTTAATGCCTATTACACTGTAGTCACCGATTAATAACGGTATCATAGACGGTATTCGTCGATACCTCAACACAGGATACCGTCATTATGACCGTACCTATCAAACTTCTTACAGATTCTCAGGTGAAAACAGCTAAACCGCCAAGACAGATACAGTTTGAATTTTGCCCTCAGCCTTCATTACTAAAACCTACCAAGTTAACATCTAACAAATTGACATAAAGGGTCAGCTTATACTACCATTGATAATTACTTTCAGTCATCTCAACGATGAATCCATCATATCCTTTTGGAGTAATCCCATGCAATGGACTAAACCTGCTTTTCAAGACATTCGTATCGGTTTCGAAATCACGATGTATTTCGAAGCTCGTTAAAACTTACTAGACCTCAATCCATTAAAAGCCCTAGATGATTAGGGCTTTTATTTTTTTGGAAATATTGATTTATGTATATTCATGTTTTAGGCTCAGCGGCTGGTGGTGGTTTTCCACAGTGGAACTGCAATTGCTATAATTGTCATGGCGTTCGTCAAGGGACGATTGAAGCACAGACTCGTACCCAGTCATCAATCGCCATATCAGAAAATGGCACAGATTGGATTTTATTCAATGCGTCACCGGATATTCGCCAGCAATTATTTGAGTTTAAGGCGGCCCAGCCAGCTCGTGGAGTGAGAGACACAGGGATCACCAACGTGGTCTTGATGGACAGTCAGCTTGATCATACTACAGGGTTATTGACGCTACGCGAAGGCTGTCCAATTCGGATTTGGTGTACTGACATGGTCTACCAAGACCTCACGACGGGATTCCCTATATTCAATGTGCTAAAGCATTGGAATGGCGGCCTACAATACAATCAAATTGATCCAAAACAGACATTTAACATTGAAGGCTTTGACGATTTAGAATTGACCCCTTTGGTGATTAGAAGCTCAGCGCCACCCTACTCTCCGCATCGTAATGATCCACATGATGGCGATAATATTGCCCTCATTGTGAAAGATTTAAAAACACAAAAACAACTCTTTTATGCGCCAGGTTTGGGCAAAATTGATGATCAGGTTATGCAAATCATGAAAGCTTCTGATTGCGTGATGATTGATGGTACGCTATGGACTGACAACGAAATGCAAGAATGCGGCGTTGGTACAAAGACGGGTCAAGACATGGGGCATTTACATATCAGCGGTGAAGACGGCTCACTCCATTATTTAGATCAGCTCGACCATACTCGCAAGATTTTGATTCATATCAATAATACCAATCCGATACTCAATGAAAAATCTGAGCAGGCTACCCAATTAAAACAACATGGTGTTGAAGTGGCTTTTGATGGTATGCAGATTGAATTGTAAGGCGACAGCAAGATGAAGACGATGCAAGCAGAAAAAACAGCACTTAGCCCAGAAGCGTTTGAACAAGCGATTTTGGCGAAAGGTCGGTATTATCATATTTACCACCCTTTTCATATCATGATGCACGAAGGTCAAGCGACGCAGCAGCAAATCCAAGCGTGGGTCGCCAATCGATTTTACTATCAAATCAACATCCCGCTAAAAGATGCGGCCATTATGGCGAACTGCCCCGATCAGCGGGTGCGTCAAGAGTGGATTCAGCGCATGATTGATCAAGATGGGGTGTATCCTGATGGCGGTGGCCGTGAAGCGTGGTTAAGTCTGGCAGAAGCGGTGGGGCTTACGCGTGAGCAGGTAGTTTCTGAAGAGTTGGTGCTACCGGGCGTCCGCTTTGCCGTCGATGCGTATGTGAATTTTGCTCGCCGTACGTCATGGCGAGAGGCTGCTAGTAGCTCACTGACAGAGCTGTTTGCTCCGCAGATTCATCAATCTCGCTTGGAGTCTTGGCCAAAGCATTATCCTTGGATTAAAGAAGAAGGGTATACCTATTTTCGCTCACGCTTGAGTCAAGCTCGCCGCGATGTTGAGCATGGTTTAACCATCACATTAGACTCGTTCAAAACGGTTGAACAACAAGAGCGCATGCTTGAGATCCTACAATTTAAGCTGGATATTTTGTGGACCATCTTGGATGCCTTGAGCTTGGCTTATGTCCATAACCAAGCCCCTTACCAAAGCGTCACTAACGATAATGTCTGGCATAAAGGATTGTTTAAATGAGTTTACCTGATCTAGACCAATCTATCGTACCGGTGTGGCGGCATGGTTATCGCTTTCAGTTTGAGCCGGCGCAAAATGCTTACGTCTTACTTTACCCTGAAGGTATGATCAAACTCAATGACAGTGCCAGCATCATTGGTCAGCATATTGATGGTGAGGCATCCATTGCTGATATTATTAAAAAGGTGAAAGCCATGTTTGGAGATATTCCAGAAATCGAGCAAGACATTATCGAGTATATGCTGGTGGCCCAGCGTGAACATTGGATTGACTTAGAATGACTGCGCCAGTAGGGCTACCATTATGGCTACTTGCGGAGCTAACCTATCGCTGCCCCCTGCAATGCCCTTATTGCTCAAACCCCATTGATTATGCTCAGTATAAGCAGGAGCTGACGACAGAGGAGTGGTTTGATGTGTTTGATCAAGCGCGGCAAATGGGCGCGGTGCAGCTTGGGTTTTCTGGTGGTGAGCCTCTCGTTCGTCAAGACTTAGAAGAACTGGTCGCTTATGCCCATAAACAAGGTTTTTATACCAACTTGATCACTTCAGGTATGGGACTGACTGAGGCTAGAATCGCTAGTCTAAAAGAAGCGGGCCTACAGCATATTCAAATCAGCTTCCAAGCCAGCGATCCTACGGTCAATAACGCCTTGGCAGGCTCAAAACATGCTTTTGAACAAAAGTATGAGATGTCACGATTGGTTAAAAAATACAACTATCCGATGGTGCTCAACTTTGTGATTCATCGGCAAAACATTGATCAAATTGATCAGATTATCGAGCTGTGTTTAGAGCTTGAAGCAGACACTGTTGAGCTAGCTATCTGTCAGTTTTATGGTTGGGCATTTGAAAATATCGAAGGTCTATTGCCGACCAAAGCGCAAGTGGTTAGAGCCGAACGCATTACCAATGAGTATCGCAAAAAGATTGAAGAACGTGGTATCAAATGCAAGCTCATTTTTGTAGTGCCTGATTACTACGAAGAACGTCCAAAACCTTGTATGGATGGTTGGGGCAAGATTTTCTTGACCGTCGCACCCGATGGCACTGCCCTACCGTGCCATGCCGCCAGACAGATGCCTATAGACTTTCCTAATGTAAGACAAACGCCTCTAAAAGACATTTGGTATGACTCTGCCAGCTTCAATCAGTTTCGCGGTGACGACTGGATGCCCGACATGTGTCAAAGCTGCCCAGACAAAGAACGCGATTATGGCGGCTGTCGTTGCCAAGCCTTTATGCTGACGGGCGATGCCAAAAATGCTGACCCTGTGTGTGGCAAATCGCCTTATCACTACTTGATTGAAGAAGCGCGGGCCAACAGCGAAACGCCCGTCCCTTTTGAAGAGTTGCGCTTTAGGAACCCTAAAAACTCTAAACTATTAAGTAACAAACAAGTGAGCCAAGAACAATTGATTCCTACTCGTACGGTAATGGATTAAACATGAACGCTCAGCCCATAATATTTGACGGACATAATGATCTATTAACCCGCCTGTGGCTGAGCTCAGGGGAAGATCCTGTGCATGATTTTATTCATGGCACGCTACCGGGGCATTTAGATTTACAACGTTGCCGACAAGCAGGATGGATGGGCGGCTTATTTTCTATCTTCTTGCCACCCTACGCTTATATTAAAAACAACCATCCTGATAAGTTAGTAAATCCTTCGCACTCAGACTTCACTCCGCAAGAAATCATTGATATTTGCCGTGCCCAGTTAGCGCTTGCACAGCAATTACAGGCGCGCTCAGATGGTCAGATTCAAATTTGTACGTCTATTGCACAAATTCGAGCCTGTCAAAAAAATCAACAATTGGCCATCGTCCTTCACCTTGAAGGTGCTGAATTTTTAGCCATTAAGCCGGAATTGTTGGATGTTTTTTATGAGTCTGGGCTCAGAAGTATCGGTCCGCTTTGGAATAGAAAAAGTCTCTTTGGTGATGGCTTAAATGCGTCCTTTCCGCACTCGCCAGATACAGGCTCTGGTCTCACAAATCAAGGCAAAGACCTTATTTTATCGTGTCGTAACAAGCGTATGCTGATCGATGTATCACATATGAATGAGCGCGCTTTTTGGGATACGCTAGAGATCGCTGATCAGCCTATTGTCGCAACCCACTCCAATGCGCACGCTTTGTGTCAGCAAGCAAGAAATCTGACCGATCGCCAGCTGGCGGCCATCAAACAAAGCGATGGTATGGTTGGGGTAAATTTTGACGTTGCTTTTCTTCGTGCGGATGGACAGCGTAACACGCAAACCTCGCTTGATGTGATTGTCGATCATCTGGCGTATTTGATTGACCATCTAGGTGAAGACCATGTTGGTTTTGGCTCTGATTTTGATGGTTGCCTGTTGCCTGATGATTTGTCTGATATCAGTCGCCTCGAAGTGCTGATTGAGCGCATGCAACAACGGCACTTCTCCGATCAACTCATTGAAAAGGTGACGTCAAAAAATTGGTTTAGTGTTTTGAATAAGATATGGCACTGATCACGTATATGACTCTTCATAAAAAACCGTTTTTCTGAATTAACGAATACTAGTGATATCTGGGTCAGGTAACAGCAGGCGGATAATAATACCACGACTAAAACTTAGATTAACTAAACAACCTTATAGACACTTTAAAACTGACTCAACTTATCTTTAAAAACCCAGCTCCTTTGCCATCAAAATCATATTTTGAATCACTGTTTATCACCAGCAGAAAAAAGAAACGACACTTTAACAAAAACCTCCTATCAAATATCCTAAGCTCACTACCCTTTTAGATTCAGCATAGGGTTGAACTGGTGTGGGTTGTCAGCTTTGACGCGCTTTGAGAACAAGTGCCTGTGACGCTTGTTAAATAAGTCGCACATTCCAAAGTGACTTGACTGCACTTGATAAACTCTCTACTTTATTAATACTCTGCTGCACTAAGAGCCCGTTTATTTATTAATAAGAAAGTTAAGGACGATTATGGATAACAACGTATTACGTGAACGCATTAGCTTGTTAGGGTCATTTCTAGGAGATGCGATTTCTCGTCAGACTGGCGAACAAACGCTTGATACGATTGAGACCCTACGAAAAGGTTTTATCCAGCAGCGCCGCGCGCCTAACGAAGCAAACAAGCAGCAGCTCATTGACTTTATTGCCTCATTAGACAATCAAACCCTAAAAAACGTCATCCGCAGCTTTTCTATCTATTTTTTCTTAGCCAATTTAAGTGAAGAAAACTATTTGCGTGAAGAGCGCCATGCACTACGTATGCAATCCGATCAAAGCTGGGAAGGATCGTTTCGTCGCACCTTACTTGAATGCCGCGCGCGCAATGTTGAACCCACTCAAATGCAGGAGCTGATTGATCAGCTAAAATTTATCCCTGTATTTACCGCCCATCCTACTGAAGCGCGTCGCCGGACAACGATGAATCTATTGCAGAGTTTATTCACGCATAGCGACGCCTTAAACAATCTTGCAGAAGACAGTTTTGCCTACGAGCAAGCGAAAGAAAAAACGGCACAAACGATTGATTTATTGTGGTCCTCGGATGAAGTGCGTACGCGTAAGCCCTTAGTTTATGACGAGATCAATAATGGCCTACACTATTTTAACGCCAGTTTATTCAATGCCATTCCTAAGGTTTACCGTAATATTAAAGACGCCATTGTTGAGGTTTATCCAGAGCTCACAGACTACCCATTACCGGCGTTCATAAGCTTTGGGTCTTGGATCGGTGGCGACAGAGATGGCAATCCTTTTGTCACTCATGACACCACAGAAATGGCCGTATTGATGCATGCAGATACTGTCTTACGTCACTACCAAGTGTTGATCAAAAAACTGCGCCGCCAGCTGATTCACAGCGATACAATCGTTACGATTGCCCCTGAGGTGTATGCCAAGATCAACCATTACGCCGAACTTGATCAGCGGGTATTTGCTTACAATCTTGATGATTATAGTAATGAGCCTTATCGCCGGTTACTCTCTTTGATTCTTAATAAAGTCAAAGCCACCAATCAACTGATTCAAAGTAAAGGTGATGATAGCGAGGCTAAAAAAGACGCTTACGCCAACCCACAAGAGCTACTAGAAGACTTACGCATCATCCGTCAAAGTGTGAATACACACGATACCGTGCATGGCGAAGGCTTATTGCTCGATACGATTCGTTTGGTCAAAACCTGTGGTTTTCATCTGGCCGCGCTCGATATTCGTCAAGAGTCGTCTTATCACAGTGAAGTCATTGCCGATATTTTTGCCAGTGCGTCTAATTTGCCAGACTATCAAACACTTAATGAAACGGAGCGGCAAGAGTGGCTGACGCGCTTGCTTGAAAGACCCGGCACACCGCTCATCTATAGCGACAACTTGAGCGATAAAACCCGCGAGCAATTGGCGTTGATGAACTCAGTGGCGACCTTACGTCAACTGGTCGGACAAGATACTTTTGGCAGTTATGTGATTTCGATGACCAACAACGCCAGTCAATTATTTGAGGTGTTGCTACTCATGCGTTTTGCAGGCTTATGCAGAGTCGATGACAAAGGGCAATTATCCGCTGATTTACCCGTCGCACCCTTGTTTGAAACCATCGAAGACCTTAAAAACATCGATCATATATTACCTGCCGTTTTGGACAACCCGCTGTATCGAGGACTGCTTGCGCACTCAGATAATACCCAAGAAATCATGTTGGGTTATTCAGACTCCTCGAAAGATGGCGGTATCATCACCTCGGCATGGCAGCTTTATAGTGCGCAGCAGACCATCAATCGTATCGCGGATGAATATGGCATCAAAACCCGCTTATTCCATGGGCGCGGGGGCTCTGTCAGTCGTGGCGGTGGCTCAACCCATGACGCTATCGCAGCTCAACCAGCGGGTACACTACACGGACAAATTAAAGTCACGGAACAAGGCGAAGTCCTTTATGCCAAATACGCCAACACCGATACCGCTGTATTTGAGCTGACCATGGGTATTACCGGTACGCTTAAAGCATGCTCCTCAAGATTTGTCGTCCAACCACCTGAGTTGCCAACTTATGAGTCACTCTTTGCGCGTTTAGCAGAAGCAGGTGAGCGGCGTTATCGAAAACTTACGGATCACACGGAAGGGTTTTATCAATTCTACTCACAGGTGACCCCAGTACAGGAAATTTCTTTATTAAATATCGGCTCACGCCCAGCCCATCGTAAAAAAGGCTTACCCAGTAAAACGACCTTGCGAGCGATCCCTTGGGTATTTGGGTGGTCATTGGCCCGTTTTACGTTACCTGCTTGGTATGGCGTCGGTAGTGCGCTGCATAGCGTCAAAGAAGACGAAGCATTGATGAAGGAGATGAATGATTGCTGGCCATTTTTTAACGTGTTTATCAGCAATATCGAGATGGCTTTTACCAAATCTGAGATGAGTATTGCTCAGGCCTATAGCCAATTGTGCGACGACGACACGCTACGTGAAAACATCATGGAAGCCGTCATTGATGAACATGAGCTCACCTATTCAGGCCTGAACGCTTTACTGGACCAAAGCTCCTTATTATCTAATCAACAAAATCTTGCCGCGTCACTGCAATGGCGAAACGCGTATTTAGATCCGATTAATTATATACAAATCGAGTTGTTAAAACGTGCCAGACAAGAAGAGACTACAGATAAAGACGGTACTCTTGCCGTTGAAGACCCACTCATCCGTAGTATCAATGCGTTGGCGGCTGGTCTGCGTAATACGGGGTAACGTAAAGAACAGCATATTTATTCACATCATAGTTGACCAAAATCGCCTTATATCCTTACACTTTAGCTTGTACTTTAGAGTGGGGATATAGGGCGATTAATAATAAAGCTCAAATGCGCTTCGCATATCTAGTATCATACCAATATTGACAGCTCACCCCTACGTTATTTACTGATATTACAAGAGGAACATACAGTGTCGCAGGCTACGCCCACTATCGAACCCGCCCTTAATCTGAGCAAAAAACAAAACTCCACATTAAAAACGCTCACGATCATAGGTTACCTAGAAGGCACTTCTTTTCTATTATTACTCTGCATTGCCATGCCCCTAAAATACATGATGGGCATCTCAGAAGCTGTGCAATACATCGGTATGGCACACGGTATATTGTTCATCGCTTACATCATCATACTGATGGTGACGGCCGTTAAAATAAAAACGCCTTACTGGACCATACCCGCAGGCGTACTTGGGTCTTTCTTACCATTTGGCCCATTTATATTTGACCATTTATTAAAAAAGAACCTAAAGAACAATACATAAAAAGGTCTGGGCCTGCTCAAACCTCACCCAGACCTTTTATCCTAAAAAAGCTTGGCAGTACGAGACGTTAAAAATCAACGCTGATATCAAAGATATAATAACGGCCAGGTTCATTAAAAGTACGGGCACCGGCATTTGTACCCGTGCCTTCTCGTTTAATTTGCTTGTCAAATAGATTTTTGATACCCGCCCCCACAGTGATGTCATCCGTCAGTTTATAACGCGTGCTAACGTTAGCGATCGCGTAGGGTTTGCGGTCAAGTTTTAGTGTGTCAAGCGCATCACCCGTAGTCACAGAAACGTCAGGGGCTTCAATGGTGCCATAGTAGCTGACGCCAACATCCGTGTTCCAGCGCGGAGTGATGTCCCAATTGACATTTGAGTTCATGGTAAATTTAGGAATTAAGGATAACGGCTCACCATTGTCTTTACGCTCTGAGCGGATATTACCCGTCAAGTTAGTCGTCCACGAGACCGTATCAGTAACGGGGACTTTTACAAACCCTTCAAGTCCCTCAATGATAGCCTCCCCTTGGTTTTCCCACTGGAAAATCGAGCGATTGGTCGCATTGTCTACAGCCACGCGCTCTATCCCCGCACCTATTCGATTGTCATAAGCATTATGATAGTAAGTCAGGCCCGCGTTAAGCCCAGTACCATCATCGTAGATGAAAGACAGCTCTTTATTCCAAGAAATCTCATTCTCAAGCTCAGCGTTACCCAATACTTGACAGCCTCGTTGATCAGTAGGTATCCAAGATGGGCAGCCATTACCTCTGGTGTAGTAGATGTAGTTTGGATCGAGCTGATACAGCGCTGGTGCTTTAAAAGCGCGACTGACACCCGCTTTTACTGACCAATTCGGACTAAAGTCCCAAGTGGTATTAAGACTCGGTGACCAATTGGTACCTGTTTGGCTGTGATAATCAAGACGTACACCAGGCGTGATGTACCAATCAGGCGTAACTTGGTAATTGTCTTCTAAATAAGCACCAACAAGATAAGCGTCTGAAACTGGATCACGCTTAGCAGGATCAGTCTCTGTATCGCCGAACTCAAAGCCTTCCTCAAACACGAAATCAGAAACCAGCGGATTGTCTAGTCTTTCACCACGGAACTCTGTGCCAGCAGTCAGTGTATGACGATCAAAATAAATATCCCACTCTGATTTAGCGTTTAGCGTGTCATAAGTCGCTTCTGTCCAGACATACTCTCCTGCCTCAGGTGGCGAAATTTGACCTTCATAACGGCCAGCAGCACCTTCGTTTAGACGCTCATTAATGGTACGCGTATACTCTAGGTAGCTGTTACTACTGGTGTTATCATATTCACCGCGGTGAGTGAATGCAGCTCCATAGCGCTCCATTTTATTGGTTTCTTGGCCTGCCAAGGTGTTGACCAATTCCTCATCCACCGTTTGAAACTGCGAATCACCTGTCCAGCGGTTACTTTGATTACTATAATGTACCTCAAAGCCGACGGTATTCATTGCACCCATGGCGTATTCAAAAAGCTGACGAGCGTCTATGTTTTCAACACCTTCACGGCCTGCTGCAACAGAAGCCGCTGGTCCATCACGACCATCCACAATTTGAGCCTCTTCCTCATTAATATAAGGGTCATCCCCTTCACTGTCATGATATCCAAGCGTCGTACGAAAAGACAGCTTGTCCGTCAACGGGCCGGCCATATTGATGTTAGTACGCCAATCCTTGCCCTCAAGATCACTTTCTGGCATCTCATAATGTCCAGTCACAGAAAACTCTTTTTTATTGGGAGACTTGGTGATGATATTCACCACCCCGCCCATACTACCAGAGCCATAGCGAGCTGCGGCCGGACCACGCAACACTTCGATGCGCTCAATGGCGCTTGGCGGTACCCACTGTGAGTCACCACGAGTGTCTTGCTCGCTGGCACGACCCGGACGAACAGCATTACGGGATGTGACGGGACGACCATCGATTAAAATAAGCGTGTTATTCGGACCCATCCCGCGCAGATCAATTTGACGCTGGTTACCCCGTTGACCTGAAGTAGATGTTCCTGAAAGATTCGCACCCGGCATTTTACGTACGATTTCTGCGACATCATTAGACAGTAATGATTTTTCGATCGCCTCTTCACTGATAATGGACAAACCAGCAGCCTGCACCAGCTCATCTCTCGCCGCACGGACGACAATCGTGTCCAGCTCAACGCTTGGCATGGATTGTTCTTCGGCAACCTCTTGTGCTGCTGTTTGTTGTGATGTAAGACGCTCATTACTCTCAGCAGCAAACGCAGTCGTACTAAAAATAGACGCGATGGCGATGCTTAGTAAGGCCTGATTGGTTGCTAAACCGCGTTGCGGCTTACGTGAATAAAAGCACGTTTTATCGGTAGAAGCATTTGAAAACATTGGCATAAATAACAATCCTAAAAGTACTTAGTTTTATCAAGACCTTTTAGCTTGTTTGATAAAAGGATGCTCACATGCCATAACGCCCATTTGTTACATCAGTATGAGGACAGATGAACAAAGCGCATGAATCTTAAGACATGGCACATAAGTAAAGTTGGCGCTTTAGCAGACTAAACGGACTTTTTACCCTTTCAATGACACAAGCTAAACGACTAAAGTATGAATACAGCCCACCACCTGACAAGAGCTTGCGCAAAGCAATATCCACTGTCTGGTGTTAAAGAACGTACACTCTAGCAACATTATAAATATAATACAAATAATAATGATAATTATTAACATTTACATTTGTAATAAAAATATAGTAGCGACAAACGTGGGGGTGCTCAAAGCTAAAGCCGCTAACAGGTAGCGGCTAACAACGATACTCTTAGGGCTATAGCTCGGCAGTTAATCTAGGGCTAGGAGCGTACGCGGCGAACTTCCTACGTTAGTCGATAAGTAGTTACTCAATAAGTATTTGCGACCTCTTAGTAATCCACCGTATAGCTCAGGCCATACGTGGTACCTGTGGCGGGTAGACGGTTCATATCGCCAAACGTGGTTTGATGATAGACCGTTTGATAGTCTTTATTGAGTACATTATAAACGCCATAACCGACACGGCCGACAGGCATTTTTACTTGACCCAATACATCTAACGTCATGTAACCTGTGACGGGTTGCGCACTTGTATTAGGGTCTTTTTGTTGGTCTTTAAAGGCCCTATCATCGCCACCAATTGCCAACGCTTGCAAGCGGATATTGCTGCCTTCATCAAAGTTATATTGTGCAAATGCCGTGCCTTTGAGTGGGGTCAAGCGCACCGCATCCAGCTCAAGCCAATCGCCGTCTTTCTTATACTGACCACGCGTATAAGCCACGCTACCGCCTACTTGCCAGTTATCACTGATATCCTGAGTGAGCGAGCCTTCTACGCCATAGACGCGCTCATCGGTGTCGACTACTTCTACGGTATAGCCGTTGGTAAACTGAACGGTTTTATCTGAAGTATTATAAAAACCCGTTACTCTGGCTGACGTATCACCTCGCTTACCTTCCCAGCCTAAGTCGTAGTTATTAATGGCGATTGGCTGCACGTTGTCCGAGTTCACCACAAAACCTGCCCGCACATCACGTAGGGCACGCTGTATGTCAGCGGTCGTGAAGCCTTGTGAGAAATTAGCAAATATCTGATCGTTCGGTGTTAGCTGATAACTGCTGCCGATATTAAACAAGGTTTTGTCATGGTCAGTATCACCCTTTGCTACTTCACCGGCCTGATAGTCAATGCCATACTGCTTGCTCACACCAATGATACGAGGATCGTTAAAGTATTCGTCTAACAGTTGCTCATAAATCGGGATAAAGGCATCCGTTTTTGATTTGAGCTTTTGATAGCGCACACCAGCACTAGCATGCCATTTATCCGTCATATCTATATCCGCATTGACAAACGCGCCAATCTTATCGATGGTGGTCTCTGGCCCAGCATTGTAAGTCTTGCCGTTAGACACAGCGGTCAGACCATTACTGGCGATGAACTGGTTTAAGTCTTGCCCATAGTAGGTTTGTTCGCTGTTTTCACGCTCAAAATCCGCACCATAGCTCAACAGTGTGTGTTTGCCACCAAGCTCTGTGTCCGTCTGCATCGCTGCACGTAAACCCATTACTTCGATATCGGCTTCTGACTGCATCACGTAAGTTGCAGCGCCTAGGAGCTTGCCTAACGTGTCTTCATCGGTTAGGCCGTTTGCCTGCCAGACTTCAGTGGCTTGTTTATCAGCAGTTTTGCCAGAAGGATAAAAACGGCCTTTTTCATCACGGTAGTAACCCGTAATGCTTAGGTTAGAACCAGCAACGTCGTCATTGTTATAATTGAGGTTTACTGAGGTCTTGGTGGTATAAGGCTGATTTTCGATATGCGCACCATCGATCGCTTTTAATGAGGGAGGTGCTGCATCAGGATCTAACAATACTTGTAAATTTTTACCATAATCTGGACCATAGTCGGTATCTTGCTCATCGTTATAATAAGTCACCGCCAGATTCACGCTTTGGCTGTCATCGATGTCCATACCCAAGTTGGCATTGACACTTAATGACTCTGTATCTTGCTGATCGGTCTGATAGACATCTGGGCCGATACGGTCGCCGTGGCTGTCGAACTTGCCGCCTTTATTGTCATAGTCCACATCTAGACGGCCATAGACGCGCTCGCCGCCATAACCCAAGCTCTGTCCCACATGATAACCCAATGAATCTGATTCAAATTCACGACTACTATCAATCCCTAAGCGAGTTTGACCCATAAAACCCATCCCTGCCGCTGATTTAGTCACTAGATTGATCAGCCCGCCTGCCGCGCCTGCCCCATAAATACTCGTGGCACCAGACAACACCTCTACTCGCTCAAGCTGAGCCGGATCAATACTGTTTAACTCTCGCGACAAGCTGCGTGATCCTGATAATGGCACACCGTTCAGCAAATACTGCACTGGACGGCCACGCATGGTCGTACCATAGTTACTGGTTGAGCCACTACTGGCACCCAAACTCGGAATCAGCTGAGCCAATATATCGCCTGTCGTACGGTTGCCTGTGGCCTGCTCTCGAATACCTTCTTCACCAATCACTTGGGTAACCGCTGGCATCTCACTGATTTTTTGTGCCAATGCTGTCCCTGTTTTGGCTTTGGCTGTGACCGTAATAGTATCTAAAGTCACGTTTGGTACCTCACTGGCTACCGAGTTTTCGGCCGTGTCTATCATTGGGGTAATAACGTTGGTTTGCGCATATAACTGCTGGCTAATACATAAAGTAAGAACGGATAGAGCAACTTGATGATGGCTTTTCATTGTCATTTCACTTATTTGAAGAGTAACTGAAAGATGGAGAAATATCGGTGCTATGTTTAAACTTTCTTGCAGAGCGTACTAATTTTGTGAACGATATTGTAAATGATAATTATTAACACTTCCATACCTATTTACAAATTCAAAGGTTATTGGGTTCTTCATAACAGATAAGTGCGCCAAAGAGAGGCATCACCAGCTCTATTGACATACTCATCTACCCTACCTACCTGTGACTAAAACAATAAGTCCAGTTGATTGTTTTTATAAGCGTCAAAAAATAGCTGGAATTTTGTTTCATCTTGCTGATGCTTGTCTTGGCAATCAGGCAATAACTGCTGAGCAACTTCTAGCGGCAATACAAACACCCCATCATTATCCATAATAGCGATGTCGCCTGAGCGAATAAGGGGGCTTTGCGCGCCAAAACGATAGCGGATGTCAGCTCCCAACACGCCTTTTGCTTCATGACTCTTGAACGTAGTGACCGCGCTCACGCCTTGAGCAAACACAGGAAAACCCAGTTGCTGAATTTGTAACGAATCGGTTGCCTGTCCAATGACAATGACGCCTGCAAGCTTTTCATAAATAGCAGCGCAAGTACGCAACGCGCCCCAGCACGCTTTGATACCTAATACTTGCGCATCAATACACAAGACGTCGTTGGGCTGCGCTTGGATCAGTGCTTGATTGATTACTTCTGTGTTACCGGAGTTCAAAACCACTGTCACGACTTTTCCAGCGACCGTGTGCGTACAAGAAGATAGCGCTGTGATGTCTGGTAAATACCCCACCTCAGTCAAATGACCAATTGTGGAGGTGGCTATTCCTGTATAGTTTTCTATAAGCGTATCAATATCGATGTCATCCATTGCTTTTTATCTCTCCATCCTGTCGTATTAAATCCACCATAAGGTTTGCTTCGATGTTTTTTGCTCTAAAAAAAGGATTGATGGTTCTGCTCTCCCCTGCCGGCATACTGCCATGAGGATCGTCACCGCGCTCAATGACGGGCAACAGCAAGGTTTTATGCGGATAGTACGGATTGGTCAGTAGCTGCTCACGGATAAACTTCGATTGATCGGCATCAAAGTCAATACATGCCAGCGCGTTCTCAATACTGCTCATTGCCTCAAGCCACAACACTTTTTCACTCATCTCATAATGCTCAGACAGCGCTTCAATGATGGCGCGGATATTGACCAATATACCCAAAGACTGTAAATAAAATATCAGCGCTTGCGGGGTCTCTCGGTACAGTCGGTTTCTAAAATTGGGCGGGCTTAAATACTCAGGATCTGCGATCTGATGACGCGCAAGCCACGGTAGGTAAATGCGTAACGAATCATGATCGCGCAGCAATAAACTGGTGAAACGATGGTGTTTGCTGACCATCACTATATTCTGTCCATGCATCTCTGGCGCAAGTCCCAAACGCAAGCAGCGCAGCATCGTACCCAAAAACACATCGCACAGATTTTGGAAGCACCCCATAGCAGCGGCTTTTATGTGTTCTACGTTTATGACCGCTGATTGATAGCCTAAATACTTCGCTTGAATCATCTCATCAAAGGGATGGTGACTGACGCCATCCTTATAGACCAACATACCTAGGCTTGCCATAGGCATCAGGCGGACTGGATCATCGCACAGATCGGCAGGCAAACTTCTGAGCATCGCGCCCAGATGCGTGGGTTTTTCTTGATAAAAATAAGGATTGGTCGAGCACTTGTCATGTAGATGCATAGGCGACATATAGCCCCACCAAACACGCTCATCCCACAGCCGCAGTGTCGCTGATAATGTGCCATCTATCTGCCTTGCCTGCATCAAAATAGCTTGGTTTTTTTCACCATTAATCAGCTTTAGGCCTGGCAAATAGCGTTTGGAGTTTAAGGCATACACCCCTATCGGCAGCTTGACACTATGCGGTGTATCGGCACTCAATAACATACTACGCATGGAGGCGCTGGCATAAGTGGTTGGCGCATTAAAGGTTAATTTGACGATCGTGCCATCTGCTAAATCCTTGGCATAGCTCTCAGCGTAACCATCAGCATCATTATTAAAGGAAGAATGACCAAAAGAACCATTGCCAGAAGCATCCGCAATCACCTGAGTCAACTGCCAAGGATGGACAGGTAGCGCCACATGCGAATCGCTCAAATGACGCTCCGCCATCTCCTCTGCCAGTCTCTTCTGCTGTGCTTTATCTAATAAATACGCCGCTGGATTCTGTCTGTTGATGTCCTCTACCTGATCCGCCACCATGAGATGAGTTTTGGCAACCGCTACCCATGCCAACGCAATGGGCTGGTTAAACTCTGCCATGTAGCGCTCATACTCTATGGCGGTAAAACCCAGTTTGCCCTTTGCCAATGGATGAAAAGGCCGATCCATTAATGAGCCCCATTGCTCGGCGGCGATTAGCGTTTGATACCAATGCGGTTGACCATAAACCGTCGTGGTGATGTACGCACGAGCAGACTGGGTCTTGGCAATGAACGCCGCCTGCAAGCTCTCTTTTAGCTTTAGTATCCCGCTCTCACTCAAAGACGCGCGATCCATAGCAGACAGTAAAATATCCAGAAGCGTCTCTACGGTTTCTACGATCTCTAGTGGTTTAAACGAATGATCGTTGGAACCATCGCTATTAAGCCCAGAGTCGTTGAGATGAGGCGTATTTTGTTGGCGGTATAAAACGGGCAAGCATGATTTATGTAATCGCCATGCCACTGTATACCCCGACTCTACCAGTAACAGTAAGCGGTCACCTTTACTCGTCTGAATCACCAATAGCGGGTTATTTTGAGCAAAACACGTTTGATAAGCGCTTGGTAATGATGCCAAACACTGCTGCCATTTTTGGCTGGCTAGATAGTCAATGGTCGTTGTCACCTCAATCAAAGGCGCTTTTATCCACTGCTCAAGTAAGACGCACTCGATCAGATACGTGATCAACGCGCTTTGTATTCTTGCCACGTCTGGTTTGATATCTGGATGATCCGTCTGAACCGGAAATAAAGTTGGCACTGTCTTCATGTTTAACATGGCATCTGTACTCGGCTTTTGGCTAATGGGTTGTTGATATATTTGATTGGAAATACTTGATCGCCGTACAAGCGACGCTTGGCCAGAGACTCAATGCGCGTTTGCGGCGCGAAAACATCAAACAGCGCAAACCTTGCTTTATGCTCTGGGTGACAAGACTGGTACTCTGTGACGCAGTCAGACACCTGTTGCCAAAACTCGGCCTCAGGATAGTGATAATGGGTTTGCATAAAGATAGCAATGTCCGCAAATGCTACAAAAAACAAGCAAGCGACCGTCATATCTCGAATACCATCGGTGTCCTCTGTTTCGATAAAAGAGCCGCGATTGAGCGCGGCATGAGCGGCCGGCAAGCGATAAAAATTGGGAATTAAATCTTGGCGGGTCAGATGTTTTGGAGAATAACGCACCCCATCATGCAAGTCTTTTAGTAGGACTTTTACGGGGAAGCCTGCTTCGTGGACCAGCACGATATTTTGCGCATGACACTCCAAAGCGACACCATGACCAAACAAGAGGTGCAGTACCGGCGGCACCGTTACTTTGATAAGCTGGGCAGTCCAAGCCTCAGCGCCGTACTTTTTAATCCAGGGATCAATGAGTATCGAGCCGTCCATATTGATATAACTAACCCCATTTAACGGAAAAGCGGTTTGACTGGTCGATAGATATTGGCTCACATTTTCACGCCAAATCGCGCCCAATCCGCCATAGATATGTGGGTGCTGGTAGCCACGTTGTTGTAGCACCTCATGATCTAAACTGACACCTACTGTCTCACCCAAAAAGGCGATTTGTAGCGCCTGCGCTGCCGCATCTTCTGCCACCAATTGATTTAACCATTTGGTCACGACCGCGGCGTTCATCACTGTATGCTTGGCTAAGATACGGGTGCTTGAGGTATTCATCAGATGCATACTGAGTTTTAAATAAGCTTTATCTGCTTGCAACATAGACAAGGAGCGAATCGACTGCTGGGCGCGGTATTGATTGCCCGTACTACCTAAATAAATCACTTCCTGCGTGTCAATAAGCGGCTGCAACGCTAAAATTAAGGTGTTTTGCCATTGCCAAGGGTGGGCGGGTATTAAACCATAAGCGGTAGCCGTAGTGGCTTCGTTTTCATTTTGCTCACTCGTGGTCGCAAGGATATGGGTTAACTTGTCATGTAACGCGGCAAAATTATCCGCGCCTACATAGTCTTTAATCCACTCGTCGACATCAATATCAATAGCGGTATTGCTGACCAACAGATCCTTTTTGACCGCCAACCAAACCACCTCGATATTTTGATCAAACTCTGGCCCATAGTCATAATTGTCTTGTAAATCAAAGCCGATACGCGACTTAAAACAAGGATGATATGGATGCCCCGCCATCAAATAGCCTTCGAGTTGCTCATAAGTGAGCGTATCAACAGCAGTGGCCATGTTTGGTACTGATAAATTAGGTGACAGTCGCTGCACTTGGGTTTCATTGATTAAAGTGTGACGCAGCTCTTTGATAAAACTGTCTTTTAACGCAGCATCTTCTATTTTTAACAAAATATCGCTAATGACATTCTCAAGCGTGGCATTGTAAGCCTTGCCAGCGATGATGCGCTGTACGTTGCAATCATTAAAACGAATAATCTCAAAGCTATAATGGATATAACCTTGAGCCTGATAATGGATATTATCAGCGGCTTTGATGGTAAAGTCTAAGAGGACGGTGTCACTGCTCGATGCCGCACTCTCATATTCAAACTCAATGATGTTTTCATACAGCAGTGCTTGTAGGAGCTGTTTGATCACGCGTTGTTCTACGCGCTGCATGGCCTTATGATCGATTGGCGCTTGCCACGGCGCAGTCACGTCAATCGTTTGGCCATGATTTTTATGGTCTATTTGATGATTTTTCATAGGTAACTACCCTCTCTTAAAACTAAAAAATAAGCGGTTGAATTAAGTCAGTACGGTTTAATAAATATTAAAGCGAATGATAATTATTTACATTTTTTGTTTAAAAAAACGCCTTAGTCTGGTTTGTTTGATGGACTGGTCGAGCAGGGTTTGTTGAGCGTTCGATCATTCATTCAGACAGCTTTGGGTAATCGCCGCGCTGAAAAAATGGTCAAAAACAAAATCACAGCCAAAATAACAAACACTTCTTGAATAGCCGTGCCAACGCTTTGTATACTACCAGTCGCTAACAACTGGGCCCCGCGCCCTGCCACGTAGAGCGTCACCAACGTTATAAAAATAGTAGAAACGATTCGGCGACTGATGTTGTTGAGCGCCGCACCTTCTGTCACCACCTCTTTGGCTAAGCTGCTAAAACCGACCGTGGTGGTGGGCAGATAGGCCAGTCCCACCCCCACCCCTTGTAAACTCATAATCAACATCAATAACCAAAGCGTTGGCTGATACAAGCACCATGCCAACAGCAGCATAGATGACGCACTAAGGATGATACCTAAAATCCCTATGTCTCTAGCGCCGTGCTTATCCACTCGCTTGCCTGCAAAATGCGTGGTGATACTAGACATTAGCGTCGCGGTCATCAAAATCACGCCAGTCCACAAGGCACTCTCGCCCATGACCTCCTGAACTAAAATCGGCAATAATAACAAACCCACCATCAGACCCAAAGTCTGCGTCACGCTAATAATCGTACTATGCAAATACACGGTATTGCGGAACAGGCGCACGTTTAATAATGGCTGACTCTGACGGCGCTCATACGCCCACCAAACCATAAAGGATACCAAGAACATAGCAGCAAGCAGACTGGTCTTAATCACACTCGCAAGACTGGTATAAAAGTCTGTTTTAAGCGTGCTAAGCCATGTCATCAAAGCCAGCAGCCAAATAAGCAAGCTGACAAACCCTTTCATATCAAAAGTCTTACTGGCCTTGGGCGAACCGATATTCGGTAAAAGCCGCCACACCATCAAAGTGACCACCGCACTTAGCGGCAGCGTCACGGCAAACAACGTCCACCATGTAAACTGCTCAACCAAGTAAGCGCCTATCAATGGACCAAATGCCAGTGACATCATAATGACAATACCCCACAGTGCCATCACTCTGCCGTGTCTATGCTGCGGATAAATCTGGTAGAGCATGCCGATAGACAGCGGAATCGTCAGACCCCCACTCAGCCCTTGTATAGCGCGCGCTACAATCACCATCGTCATGGAGGGCGCACACATCCCAATCACTGAACCCAGCATAAACCCAATAATTGCGGTTAAATAAACCGGCTTAAACGCAAATTCTTTATGTAAATAACCACTGAGCATTAGCCCCACGCTCATAGACAGCACATAAGCATTCAGTACCCAGCCGCCCATCACAATATCGACGTCGAACACCGACATAAAGATGGGAATAGCAGGATTGAGGGCACTATTACCAAAGCTGATGACTGTACCGCCAAGCAACAGTGTCAGCAGCACCTGATGACGCGAATTACTTGTCAATTCCTGACTGCTGTTAAGAGATGCCATCATTTATATCATTGACCAGTAAGGGCGTGACCAGCACTGCCGTACTGCCAAGCGTTGTAAAAAGTGATAGGTTTAGGGAGCGTAAAAACTTCATTTATGAAGCAACGGCACCATAAAAATTAAGATAGCCCCTCGATTCAAAAAACTCATCACGATGACAAAAGTAAAGCGATGCCTTTTTTTCAGGCATGTCGATCAGTCGTTGTACATGATAGGCAAAGCTATCGGCCACCCATTTATACACCTCAACCTTGCTATCTGGCTCGACCACTATTTTTTTGGCGTCGGTATGCTCGAAGATAAACTTACTGAGCATCATCACTATTGGTTTGAGATACCCTTTGCCAACGACGGCAGTATCACCCAATAATAGATGCCAGCCCATGTCATTTTCTTCGGCTTTGTAATAGTGAGACAAACGATCGCGAGCACCTTCGTAGATCTCTACATAGCCGATCGGCATATCCTCACAAAGTACGATGTAGAGACGCTGATGGTCATCGGCCAGCATTTTTTCAAAATGTACTCGCAGCTGCGGCATAGGCAGATGTAGCTGCCACTGCTCGACCACATGCTCAGCGTGCATCCATTGATAGAGCATTGGCATGTCTTCAGGATATTTAACCGCTCGTAGCCCAAACGCCTTGCTATAAGCCTCTACGGCAAAGGTGGCTGGCAGATTCTGTGTGATGGTCGGCATAAATAGCTCCTTATTTTGTGTGATTTAGAGGTGAAATTTCTCTCAGTAGAGACGTACACTTTTTAAAAGTAAATCGACGATACTGCTCATTGATATAGTCGATTCTAAATAAAACAGATACGTTATATACCAACGCTGAGCTGGAATGAATTTTTCTTGCTTGCTGTGCCTTCGCAGACAGAGGCTGCAAAAAAATCATTCCAGTCACGCTGATTCGTTTTTATATTGAACTAACTATATAATGACACTGACATTAGACCGACGCGCCAAATTGTTGGAATACTTCTAACGCATCAGTGTCATATACGGTCTTACCTATCAATTGATTGATGATTTGCCCAGCTCGATAGGCACCCAATCCCAAGTCAGGTGTGCCCACGCCATGAGTGTGAATTTCTTGATTTTGTACAAATATTTTGCCGCTATGGTTATCACGATTTTGATACATGAGCGCGTAATGCCGATCAATCTTTGGTTGCCCAAACTCATCATACTCAATGGCATGCAGCAATGGATTTAGGCAGGCAGGTAGCGCATGACGATAACCCGTGCCAGCGATGAGACAGTCGTAATCCGCCGTAAATGTCTGCTTCTGCTCACACTGTTCAAATGTTATCTTTAAGGTGTCATCCGATAAAGTATCATCAAGGGTTGCCTCAACCACTGCACAATTGGACAACAGTGTCGTGTGTGGTGATTGATTGCCAATGCTGCGCTCATAAAGCTTATGATAAATATCGCGTATGGTGTCAAACCCCATGCCTTTGTAGAGCAAGTCCTGTTTGGGCGCGACTTTTGCTTTGGTCGCGCCGTCCAATCGATAAAAATAATCGGTATAAGCGGGACTAAAATGCTCTAACCCCAATGGCGAGTATTCCATCGGAAAAAAGCCAGATGAGCGGGTTACCCAGTCCAATTGGAACTTTGGTTCATCGTTGCTATCAAATTGTTGATCAAACAATTCGCGATATACCTCAGCCGATGACTGACCAGACCCTAAGACCACAATTCTGGTTAATCTATCATCTGCCTTATGACTATTACTTTGGCTATTCTCCTGATTGCCTTGTACTTTAATCGCTTCAAAATCGAAATTATTGGCAAAGTGCGCAGTGTGCATACAGCGCTCAGGGACTTGCTGAGCAAGCTTTTGCAATGCTGGCGGCAGTACTGGCTGTGTGCCCGTGCCTATGACTAGGTTTTTGGCATAATACGTTTTTCGCTCGCCTCGCTCTTGAACTGTGACGACAAATCCCTGATGCGTAATAGCACTGGCATTGGTATTGGCGCTATTGTCATTATCGAAGCCAGTACCGTTGTCATTAAACGCCACGTCTATCACTTGCGCATTAAATACCAAACTATCTAGTTGCCCTGCTACCCATTGGCAGTAATGATTGTATTCTTTGCGATAAATCTTAAAGTCCTCTAAAAAATAAAACTTCAGCAATCGATGCTGCGTATGTAAGTAGTTCAAAAATGAATGGGGACTGGTCGGGTCTATCAATGTCACCAAATCTGCCATAAAGGGCACTTGTAGCGTGGTGTGCGGTAAGATCATACCTTTATGCCAATTAAACCCCGCCTTTTGCTCAAAGAATTTGGCATTGACGTCTGTTTTGTCAAGCAATGCCGCTAGACTAAGATTGAATGGTCCCAAACCGATACCAAGAATATCTAACACGTTGATTCCTTATTGCTTTATAGCACTTATTCACATATTGATTTATATCGAGCTATCGTCAGGTCACTATAAAAGCCTGTCAGCAGAACTGGCATAAAGGTTCCAAAACCTCTGTCATCGTCGATGCAGCAAGTAAGGAAATAGTTATCAGTTCTGCAGGATAATGACTTGTACCTGTTTCATTGAATATTGACCATACTTACCCTAAGCGCTCATAGGATTGGAAATATCAACATAGATAGACTGAGTTTCAACAGGCGCCGTTAGCTCATCCAACGCATAAAGTCTAGTCAGCAAATTGCCTTTGAATGGCAATGTCGGACTACGCAGCAATAGATCGATTAAAGAGCGGTGCGGATACTGACTGTCTAGCGTCTCTAAGCAATCTCGAAACGTTGCCAATAAAGTGACTTCACTGACAATCTGAGTACGAGCAATCGCGGTGATGAGACCAAAGATCGTATTACCCACTAAATAATAAGCAATACGCGAGTCAGCAAAATCTTCTGGAATAACACACTCTGCTTCACTGATGAGCTCAGGATACGCATCGATAAGCGGCTTGGCGTATTCAGCAATATAGCCAAAGCTTTGATTGTCCCTCGCCCAAAACTTCGCAGGATAGCCATCTTTTAGCTCTATCAGACTGTTTTGTTGATGCACCTCAAACGCAAGCCCATGCTTGTAGTACATATGGATGAGCGGTACAAAACCGACTTTTAGATAAGTATCAAACCATTCGGTCGCAATCTCGTCCAACTGCTTACCGGTACGCTCATGGATAGACTGGAATAAAGTGGCAAAGCGATTGGTGAGACGAGTGGGATGATCTTGACTCAAGCTTGCAAGATTGGTGACTTGCATGGACTGGGTAAAAGGATTATCACGCAAGATACAAATGGTCTCATCGATAATTTTGCCGTCTATAGACAACGCAATCCAAGCAGGATCATTTAATACCGCAATCGTGGGATATTCAGCGCCCAACTGCTCACCGTAGTCGCTACGCCATATTCGACAAGCATGCATACCGCGCTTACACTCTTTTGGCAAATTGATACGCACCGAATTGGTAATCGCTACCGACAGCGACAGTTTGAACATCCAAGGTGCCTCAAATGCCGCAAGTGTACGTACCGAGGTTGTCGGATGCAAATGCCACCCAAGTGCGCCCAAATCAAAGAGCTGACCTTTTTCAGTTAACGCCTGATACCATGCTTGTTGCTGCAAAAACGTCGCTTGCCAAGGATGCAATGGCAATAGCTTATGGGTAGGATACTTGGCAATAAGCTGTCGTTGATAATCGCTCATATCCGCGAGCAACTTGGTCTTTAGCTCAGCGGTAATACTATCGCCATCGACGAACTCTTCGACAATAAAATTAGGATGCACCAGCCAATAGTTCAGCTGTGTTTTACTATTGGTTTCGGGGGCATACTTTGCCCATTCAGCACCATAAAAACCTGCGCGTCCTTTGGGCGTTGGATGCATGGCATGTCCATAAATCAGACTTTGCTCAGTTTGAATAAAATCTTGTGTGTCATCGACAATGTCATCCATCTTATCACTGCGATGCTCTAAAATAATTTGCAATCCTTCGTAACTCTCAAGCCAGCGTTTGAGCACGCCATTACCGTCCAGTTTTACGTCATCTTTGTGCTGATGCACGATGTCTTCGATAATAAAAGACGCAAGGCTCATAGCAGAAGGCTTTAGCCATTGGGGTTCTGACTGCGTATCATTTGTCGAAGGTGTTTTTAACGAAGCTGCATTGAATACAGAAGGTGTATCCGCAAAACGGTGCTGACCCAATTGGCTGACTCTATCCACGGGCACCGCCATAATGGTGTCATGCGGGGCAAGGTTTAATACCAAAAGAGGCTTATCTTGTGAGATTTGTTTGTATTGCCCATCCTGCTGCTCTACGGGTACGATCTTGCCGCGACCTGTCTCATAACTGTAGGCGTTCACTAAGTTTTGTAGTGTCAAACGATCAAGCGTTTTATGGTGCATCATAGTGTTGTCCCTCATAATTTTGGAGTCGATCAAAACCAGTGATAGTCATCTGTTCTATAATATTGTCGATGTCACAGGCTTGCGTATTAGGATTTAAAATAGTGAATTTTAGGCAAAGGCACTGCTCAAACTGCGTGGTGGCCACGTTGGCAATATTATTAATTAACAAGTCCTGCGCAATTTGGCGATTTAATTGCGACAGCTGCTTGTCTGACAATGCGGTATTTTTTGGCTTAAAATAAAATAAGACACTGCTAATAATCGGCTGATGCACCAACACAAAATCTGCATGGTTTTCAATCAGCTTTGCCGCTTGTCTCGCTGTCCTAAGACAGGCGTCAATCAAAGCGCCATAATCATCCGTCCCTAATAAATCAAGCGCCATCCAAAGCTTTAAAGCGTCGAACCGACGCGTGGTTTGGAGAGAATACGTGACCAGATTTGGGATGTTGTCTTTTTCATCATCGGAGGAATTGAGATACTCACTATGATGACGAATGCTCTCAAAGTCTTGTTGATCCCGTAATAAAAAAGCACCGCAGCTGATCGGTAAAAAGAAATGCTTGTGAAAATCCAATGTAATGGAATCCGCTGCTTGGATACCCTCAATAAGGTGTCGATAACGCTGAGATAGAAGTAACGCCCCGCCCCATGCTGCATCTATATGTAGCCATATTTTTTGGTCACGACATATATTGGCAATGTCTATTAAAGGATCAATCGCGCCCAAATCTGTGGTGCCAGCCGTAGCGATCACTGCCATCACATTATCCGCGCCTGTCTCCTCTATTTTTTGCTGTAGATGAGACATAAGCATCGCGCCACTCACATCACTCTTTACCTTTTCAACGCACCGAACGCCAAGCCCTAATAATGCTGCATTTTTTTCGATAGAAAAGTGCGCTTGATCTGAGCAAAGAATGATGCCACGCGGCTGACCCAGCATGCCCTCTTTATGTACATCAACCCCTTTAGCGGTATAGAATTTATTGCGTGCCAACAGCAGTCCCATTAGATTGCTTTGGGTACCACCACTGGTAAACACGCCACCTGCCTTGTGTCTCGCTTGGTTATCAACCGGAGCGTCTGTTTGGGTGTGTATTTGAACATCATCATTGGTTTCAAATTGGCACAGCTGACACAACCACTCAACCAAATCTTTTTCGATATAAGTGGCGGCAGGGCTTTGATTCCAAGAATCCATGCTTTGATTGGTTGCGGCAATAATCATCTCAGCAATTTGGCCAACCACCAAGGTCGGCGGGTGCAAATGCGCTAGGCAATGACGGTGTGCTGTAGACACACAGTTGGGCAAAAATTTGTCTTGTATGTCCGCCAATATGGCCTCGATATCTCGTCCTTGTGACTGGATATTGATTGAGGTCGCCGCTTGTACTTGCTGCGGTGTGCCGCCTGAATACACATTATTGTCATTAAGCCACTCTTTAATAATGGCGCCCGTTTTGTGCATCTGCGTGAGGTATTGCTCACTGGTTTGCTCGTTTAATAAATGCAAAGTATCCTCACCAGTTTATCTTGCGTCTCTATTAAAATGAGAGAGGCGATGGTTGTTATACGTTTTTCTCGAAACAGTCATACAGGTATGACGGTGTGCCACTGAGCGCTATTGGTTCTCTTGTAGCGCCCGCTCAAGCTTATCTAATACTTGGTGTAGCTCGTCTTTGGTCACGTTAAGCGGTGGTAAGAGACGCAGCACAGTACCGCCGCGTCCTCCTTTTTCGATGACCAAACCGTGTCTAAAACATGCCTGTTGAATGCTCGCCGCCGCTGCACTATCGGCAGGATAACTACCATCGCTTTGTCTGGGAAGATCTGGATCTATAATCTCCATGCCGATCATCAGACCTCGACCTCTGACATGACCAATTCTAGGATAGCGTTTTTGTAAGCCGTTTAGCTCTGCCATAAACCAAGCGCCCATCTCAGCCGCATAAGACGCCATATCATGGTCTTTTAGATATTCGAGGGTCGCAAGTCCTGTTGCCATTGCTAGCTGGTTGCCACGGAAAGTGCCAGAATGGTTGCCCGCTTGCCAAGCATCGTATTGTTTTTTGATACCAAGTACTGCCAGTGGTAAACCACCGCCAATGGCTTTTGACATGACAATCATATCGGGATCGATGCCTGCATATTGATACGCAAACCAGCGCCCTGTACGGCAAAACCCTGTTTGCACTTCATCAATAATCAATAAGATATCCAGTTCTTTGGTCACCCGTCGCACCTGCTTGAGCCACTCAATCGGTGCTGGATTGACCCCGCCTTCACCCTGAATCACTTCTAAAATAACGGCCGCGGGTTTGACCACGCCGCTCTCTACATCTTTTAAAAAGTTTTCAAAATAAGATATATGAGCGCTAACGCTTTGCTCAGAAGACAAACCAAAAGCGCAGCGATACGCGTTGGGGTATGGTAAAAATTGCACCGGGCTCATCAGGCCTTCGATGCCTTGCTTGGGTGCCAAATTACCAGTGACAGCGAGCGCGCCATGCGTCATACCATGATAGCCACCGCTAAAGCTGACAACGCCTGAGCGACCAGTGACTTGTTTTGCCAATTTAAGCGCTGCTTCTACAGCATCAGCGCCCGTTGGTCCACAAAACTGTAAGCAATACTCGTCTTTCTCGGTCGCTAAGAGCGTGTACATGAATTCACTAAATTTGTCTTTTAATGGCGTGGTAATGTCTAAGGTGTGCATTGGTAGATTGCTGTCCAAAAGCTGTTTGATACTCTCAGTGACCACAGGATGATTGTGTCCAAGTGCCAGCGTCCCTGCTCCTGATAGACAATCTATGTATTTATTGCCTTCCACATCAGTAATCCAAGCGCCTGTGGCTGATTGGATCGCAAAAGGCAATTTGCGAGGATAACTGCGCACCTTAGATTCAAACTGAGCTTGGCGATGTAAATAGCGTTTGTTATTATTTTTTTCTTTTAGAAAAGACGTAGACATAGCATCGAACCTTATTCGTTTTATGCACTAAAACTCGACTACAAGTTTTACTGTTTGCAGACTGCTTATGGACATCATTGAACACACAGTTATTGGTGTGGTCGTTGCAAAGACAGTCGGCATCATTTAAAAAACGTAGTGTAAATCCACTACAAACTCAATAAAAATAGTAAATGATAATAAAAGTGATAATCATTATCATTTGTGAAACATATTATTGATGACCTTGACTCTTCTGTCAACCCACTTTATTCATTTTTAAATGATTGGCTTGAGGATTTATACAAAATGAAGCTGTATTCATGCTTACTAGAACGCGAACAAAAATATTCATGAGCATAAACCCATGAATATGAATTATTCGCCTGTCTCTTTAATATCAGAAGCTATCGACTGACAGCAATCGGTACTTTCCGAATCAGCCATAAGAAATAAGCACCGCCAATGATGGCAGCAACTGTGCCAGCAGGCAGCTCATATGGAAAGATGACATAACGCCCTATCCAATCTGCCAATACCATCACCCCTGCGCCCAATAGTGCCGCCAAAGGCAGTTGTCGCTCAAGTCTTACCGCACCAAGGGAGGTCGCCAAATGTGGCACCATCAAACCAATAAAACTGAGCGGTCCTACCGCAAGCGTACTGGCTGTACTAAGCGCTGCCACTAGTGCTAATAGCGCTATCGTCACTGGGGTTACGGCCACCCCTAGCGTGCGAGCGACGCCCGTACCCAAACCAAGGACCCGTAAGGGTTTGATGAATAATAAGCTTAAGGCAAATAAGACAAGCGCAATGCCGATGAGATACCATACCGTACTAGGCTGAGCGCTATAAGTCGTCCCTGATAACCAGCTGAGCATCGCCTCTAGGCGCGGATCACCAGACAGCTTGACCATGTGCATCACTCCATCCATCATGGCAGCAATACCGATACCAACCAATAACAGATAGCCTGAGCTTACCCTGCGTGCCAGCCAAATAATCAATAGCAATACGGCTATCGCACCAGACAATCCTGACATCAGCAAAGTACCTGCGCCGGCGGAAAACCCTAAACTTGGTAGCAATAAAAACCCTAAAATAACCCCAAGCGCTGCCCCCGAGCTGACCCCCAATACTTCTGGACTTGCCATCGGATTACGCGTGAGTGTTTGTAATAACACACCTGCCACAGCTAGCATCAGACCCGTTGCCGCCGCACTCAAGCTGCGTGGTAGTCGATACTGCTCGGTGATTGCCCAGTCCGTACTCACACCCCAGCCGTTGACATCCTGCACAAAAAGGCAAGCCAGTACGATCATCACGACCACGCCAAGACCCCAGCGCCAATATGCGACAGGCGTGTTCTTACCCGTCAGCGTTGGAATCACTGTCTCTATACGCTCACGTCGCTGACGTAAAATCAGCCAAATAATGAGTGGTGCCCCAAGAATACCCGTCATAGCCCCTGCAGGAATTTGCATACTCAGTATCGGCTCAAGTAATAACGCCACGTTGCTGGTTAGCCATAACAGCAGGGCACCTAGGCCAAAAGCAGCGACCAAACGCTTGCTGATTGAAGAGACACCAAGGGCATTGACTAAGCTTGCAGCACCAAGACCAATAAAGCCTATCAGACCGACTTCACTGACCACCAAAGCCGTCACGATAGCCACAATAAGTACCACGGTGGCACGTATACCGTTAATCGGCACCCCCAAACGCTTGGCTTGCATGTCATCCAAACTCATCAAGGTCAGTGGCTTCAATAAAGGCAAGCACACAGCCGTCATCGCAATCGTGGTAATCGCAAGCATCAAACTGGTAGACCAGCTGTTTTGCGCCAAAAAACCCGCGGCCCACGACAACATCCCGTTACTACGTTCAGCAAAAAATAACACCAATACGTTGGCGACGGCAGCGAGCAAAATATTTACCACCAAGCCTGCCAATATTAAAATCAACGGGTTAAATCGACTGGGTGCCGATAAAGCAAAAACCAACCCCATACTGATAATTGCCCCGACAAAGGCGACATAAACACCACCATAAATCGCCAAGCTTGGCAAAAACAGCGACACGATCAACATCGCCAATTGTGCTCCTACGCCGACACCCAAGGTGGTGTCTGAAGCGAGCGGGTTTTTGACCAGTTGCTGTAGCAAGATACTGACCACCCCAAGCAGCCCTCCTGCCAGCAGCGCCACGATACTGGTCGCCACTAGATGTAGCTGTGTTGCCATACTGGCGATATCCAACTGCGAGCTTGGAAGGAATAACTCGCTTATTGGGCGCGTCCACTCCTGAGCGATCAATGCCCAACTGCTCCATAATGACAACAGGATGAGGGTGATAACCATAGCCCACAGTCGCCAAGAATTAATGAACGAGGAGACGTTTTGTGGTTGCGGCGGAGTTGGCGGGGGGCCGGATGATTGTTGTCTTGTTTTTGGGGACTGCTTTGATAATTCAACCGACTGAGAAGTGGAAAGTGACGTCATAGGATTGGCAATATTATTAGTATTATTGGCATTAAGGTGTTGAGGGTGATTGTCAATGTGGGTGTTCATGACGCAGCTCCGCCTTTTAATTCAACAGTGGATAAGTTATGTGCCAACCCTACCAATGATGACATGCCGCCATAAATCCATACGGGTGGCAGCTCGCCCATACAACGCTGATTCCCATAGCTTAAGCGTTGCCACACCAAACTGTCTTTAATCTCAGCCCTAGTGATTGGACTAAGGGGATCTATAATTAATAAGCAAACATCTTCATCTAACTGCGCCAAATCGCCCATTCGTATCGGAACGAAGCCATAACTATTGCCTAGGCCCAGTACCACAAGCTCTTTTTGCATCTGTGAAAGCGCGGGCTGGAACAAACTATTAGCAACATACATACGCATATTATTAGCATCCGCAAACTGTACGACGGCGAATTTCTTGATGTTTGGATAGCGCTGTTGCAGGCGCGCACCAGCAAGATTGATATCTTTATGGCTTTTGATAACATAGTCTTCAGCCAGTTTAGGCTCATCGATCAGCTTGCCCAGCTGGCGAGTTGGCTCAGTATAATCCGCCCAAGTCGCACTCTCCCCTTTAGCGGCAAACATAATCGACTCTGCGGGGACGTCACCATAAAGACTGCGAGCATGCTCATAAAAAAAGTTATCCACGACCATATCTACTGGCAGCTGAGCGATTAACTCGGCATTGGGCTGATAACGGATACCGACATCAACCGTCGAAGTTGGCAGTTTAGGCGTGCCGACCCATCTGTCCCACACTCTGATATCGCCTGTCGCAATCGGAGGATAGCCCATGGCCGTCAACGTCGCCGCATTGCCCCAATCAGGAGAAGCAATATTGATTTTAACGTTATCAGGCTGATCTACCCGAGCATCTTTTTGTCCCGTTGTTGGTTGCTGACACGCAGTAAGGGCAGTGGTGAATACCAATGCTGTGATGACAGCCCACCCCTTTCGCTTAAGCAGCACAGAGTTGAAACAATCAGATACTGAAGGTTTGATTATCAGACGGGAGAATTTGTATTTGTACAGAACAGAAAACATAAGGGTCTATCTTTTTAGGCGAGTAAGAAGAATCAATGAATAAAAAAAGAAGATAAATCAGACATCAAGCGATGGCGACAGGTTGTCCCGTTATAGGATGACGGAGCAGCTGCATATCCACATTAAAGATACTGCGCAGTATGTTGGGCTGCATGGTGCTTTTGATATCACCCTTGTGACAAACTCGGCCGTTTTTTAGGGCGATAATTCGATCCGCATACTGCGCGGCCAGATTAATATCATGCACAATAATAATCACACACAAGCCCTGCTCATCGACCAAACGACGAATAAGCTGAATCACTTCTAATTGATAATGCATATCCAGTGCTGCTAATGGTTCATCGAGCAATAGATAACGGGTGTCTTGCGCCAGACACATGGCAAGCCAAACTCGTGCTCGCTCACCGCCTGACAGCGTGGTAGTCGTACGGTCAGCGAACGCCTCTACTTGAGTAATACGCATCGCTTGTGCAACTTTATCCTTGTCAATTTGGTTGGGCTTTTGTAGCCATTTTTGGTGTGGATATCGTCCTAGCATGACCAGCTCGCGCACCGTAAATCCAGCCGCATCCGGCAATTGCTGCGGTAGATAGGCCATTTGCTTGGCCAGCTCCTTACTGCTGTAGTCGCTAATGTGGCGCTCATCTAAGCGGATACTGCCACCATTAATTGTCATCTCACCTGCCAACGCTTTAATCAAAGTGGATTTGCCTGAGCCGTTATGCCCCACTAAGGCGACCAGCTCATTGGTATCCATCTCACAGCTCACATTGTCTAGTAACGTGTTGCCTTGGCGGCTGATGGTCAGTTGATCTGCACATAACATATAGTTACCCGTCGTTCATTAAAGTCGTGATATTTGTCTAAAAAAGCCAATAAAAATTGATTTTACTCGTAAATGATAATAAAAACAATTATCATTAACTTAATATATTTTTTATCTTCCTCCACTATTGTTCGTGAGTATATAAATGACCCATTCTACCTCCTCTGCTAATCCCACTTCTTATGCCCAAGCAAACGCCTATACCCCCTTAAACTTTCCTGAACTTGCCAGCGCCATCACTCACATCAATGAAGAGCATTACGATGAATTGCTCGGGTTTTTGACCGCTTTTACTTCTCTGTCGTCAGAAGACATGGATGAGGCAAGCGTACAGCTGGTTGATATCTATGCCGAGGCAATCGCTTTACAAATACAATATAAAGGCACAAAAAAAACGTCTGCTCAGGCACACAACCCGACATTTTTTATAGCCTTTACAGCGCCCATCACCCAGTTTAGTGACTTAAATACGCAATATATTTTGCTCAAACAACAAGCGGATAAAAAACTCGGCAAAAAAACCATCAAACTGACCAAACAGACTTTTTTAGTACAGGACAGCTATAAGGTCAGTCCAAATATGCTGCGTCTTGAATTGACGGGGTCTACGTTGGATGTCTCCAACAAAAACTCTGTCCCTGTTGATGAAGCAGGTTATGCGTACTTGTTTGATTTGGCGCATAATGCCAGCGCTTCACAAAACGTTGACGATAAGGCCTCGCCTACGCGTGCTCATTGCTATTACACATTAAGAAAAGCATGGCAGACGTCAGATGGCGTACGCGCATGGGTTGATGTTTTTTTGCATGGGGATACGCCCGGTGGTCATTGGGCACGCTCATTACAAGTAGGCGATACCGTCATGAGTAAACGTGAGTTCCCTGAAAAAACGGCCCATTTGCAGGATGGACAAACGTTACTGATTGCTGATGAAACCTCGATGCCCACCGTGGCACGCTTACTGGAGCTTTGGGACAATCCTCTACCGCCTTTGGTGCTTTGTGTTACCCAAGAGCTAGCCGATCAAGCGTACTTTGATGCAGTTAAAATAGGCACTGATAAAAAAAACGGTGACAAGACCAGACAAAGTGCTGAGTGTCAGATAGACAACAGCTTTATGCTGTTGTCTTTGGTGACAGGTAAGGTCAACTCAGGAAAAGAGTTGGCTGCCTTAATTGACCACACATTGGCCAACTATCTGACTAACCACCCCATACAAATTGATACAGTTTGGGGCGCTTTAGAGGCGGGTACAGCAAAAGCACTTCGAGGGCTGATTCAACAAAGGCTAGGATTAGAGCGTAGTGATTCCGTTATTAAGGTATATTGGCGCAAAGACTGAGGCTACTTATGAGCCTGTCTGATATCCTGCTTACACACAACTGACTTCCAAGGTTTGACTAAGTGACGCAAGGTTATAGTTTGCAAACTCACCATACAAATTGACCACATCGCCCATAATCAGCAGTGCTGGTGTGGGCAGGCTGGCGGATGCTTGCTGCTCGGCGATATCCTTTAACGTGCCGATGAGTACTTGCTGCGTGGGTAGGCTTGCGTGACTGATGATCGCAAACGGCGTCGCACCGTCTCGCCCTGCCTCTATCAACCCTTTTGTCATCTCATCCAAACGATGCAATCCCATATAAAAAACGACCGTCTGAGTACTGTCCAGTAATTCACTATAGTTCTCATTGGGTGCGCCCAGTTTTTTACAAGCTGTGACAAACTGCACCGATTGGGCGTGATCGCGGTGTGTCAATGGGATACCCGCGCGACTCGCCGCGGCACTGGCTGCAGTGATACCAGGAATAGATTCAAAAAAAATACCATACCGTACTACCTCTTGGATCTCTTCACCGCCCCGTCCAAAAATAAAAGGATCACCGCCTTTTAGTCTAACCACTGTTTTATTAGCAAGGGCGTGCTTGACGAGCAGCTCATTGATTCCCTCTTGTGGTAGCGCATGATTGGCACGACGTTTACCGACGAATATCTTTTCGGCAGTCAGCGCACACATGTCCAAAATATCTTCAGAGACCAAACTGTCGTACAGCACCACATCTGCGCGCTGCATCACCCTCAGCGCTTTTAGCGTCAACAATTCAGGGTCACCAGATCCTGCGCCTACCAGATAGACCGCGCCTTGTTTCTGACTCAATTGGGTATCTTGCACCCCGCTCTCCATGCACTTTTGACTCGTTAAACCGTAGGGTGCGCTGTTTGCAATAAAGGCAGGTGAATTGGGCATGATGGTCGCTCCTGATGACAGTATAAGTACAGTAAAGTAGCGTACTAAAAATAAGGCGATTTAGTAAACTTCTACTCAGGCTCAGCCAATTTTTAGTCGCACATTATCCGTTGCAAGCGACATGCCACCAAGCCATTAAGCTGACTCTAATTGAGTATATTTTGTGATTAAGTCATTAATCTGACCGACACAAGAGCCACAATTGGTACCCGCTCGGCACTGCTCTCCAACAGCTGTCGCACTGGTACAGCCCTGCTTAGTGATCGCCTCAATAATACGGTTTTCGCCAACGGACATGCACGAACAGACGAGTGGCCCAGGATCGACATAGCCACTGGCAGGACGGCCAGCCAGTAACCATTTATAACGCTGATTGACAGGCATTTGATTGGCATCGGCAAAGCAGCTATCGAGCCATTGGACACTGGGTAAGGCCTTGGGCGTTGGTGCAAGATAGACAGCCATGATGAGTTTCTCATTAGCCCCCTCACCCTCTATTGCGCTATTGTCTGTATGATCAGTGCTGGCTGACACGCTGCTGTTTACCGCTGCACGAATGGACTGGGTCATAATGAAGCGCAATTGATCACGCTGTTTACTGACGGTGAACGCCGTATTGGTCGTGTGCGTTTGTGATGCCAACTGCCCTAAAGGTTGTATCGCTTCTGCAAGCTGCTGCCAAAAGTCAGAGGTGTTTAAAGTATGACTCACACTGATATTTGGGCTGGCAAAATTAATCAGTACACTATTCATTTGACGGCTTAAGTTCCAAGTAAGGGCGGGCAATTGGTTTGCCAAAGCAGCATTTGTCCCTGTGTGACTCTTTTTTTCGAATACATCTTCTTGCACCCTCTTTTTCTCAAAATTGTCCAAGATCGTACGCAATTGCACTATAACGGTGTCTTGCCAGTCAGGATGCACCAAAATCTTACCAAACGTGTGCATGGGCACTGCGGTAAGACGGATGGCTGAATTTTTAAGCTCGGGCTGTCCTGAGTGCGGATCAACGACCGTTGGAATAAGCGTACCCATACGGGCAAAGCTGGCAAAAGCATTGCTCCAGTGCATCGACATAAATGCATCACCAACTCGCATCACATCGCTCATTGCCACTTGTACCAGCACCTGACTTGCCTCTTGCTCAGCTATCACACCTTCTTCATACTGACGATGCAGTTGTACAAAATCATCAGTTTCCACACCAAGCTGCGCGGCATCATCAGGATGTAGCGTCAGCACTGGCTTTGACTGGTGTTGATTTAACTGCGGGGCGAGGCCCGTTCGAGTCATGGTATGCCATTGATCGCGCAATCTACCTGTGATGAGACGCAAATCAAGGGTTGGCGCATTCAGTTTTGACGATATATTGTTGTATCGCCGTTTGTGTCTTTGCTTGTGTCGGTGCCGATTGGGCACACTGGCATTATCAGCAGGCGTGATGGCTATCAGCTGTGCTTTGATGCAAGAGGCCGTCTGAATAGTCATATCACCTAATAAATCATCTGACCGCTCATTTGCCGCCTCAGTCATTGAAATACGCGCGCCGCCCCACTGAAATGGCCGCATCATGTCGTAGTCTTCATTGCTAAGCGCGTTTGGCATGCGCCGATGGTGGATAGAGTGATTGCTATGCGTTGCCTCTGCCATCAAAACAGACAGGTCTTTGGCAAGATTGAGATAACGCGGCTGGTTTTTGGTTGAGACAGTTTGATTTTTATCATTGCCATAGGCTGTCAATGCCACGTGCTCATTAAATATCTCGCTGGGGTGCTGATAATCAAACCCTGAAAAGCCCATACGCTTGGCGACTTGCGACAGTATCCACCAGTCAGGCTTTGCCATACCTGTCGCAGGCAGTAAAGATCGCTGACGCGAGATGCGCCGTTCAGAATTGGTCACCGTGCCTGATTTTTCGCTCCAACCTTGGGCCGGCAGGACAATATCAGCACATTTTACCGTATCACTGTCTACTGAGCAGTCCGACACGATTACCAAGTCGCATTCAGCAAGCGCTTGGCGAAATCTGTCCGCCTCTGGCAAACTCACCACAGGATTGGTTGCCATAATCCAAATGGCCTTGATGCGCCCATCCAAAATTGCATCGGCAGCATCGCAAGCTTTGACACCAACATTTGCAGCGATAGACTGAGGGGACGCCCAAAAATCCACCACCAGCTGACGATGCTCCCTATTGTCTAAGTCCAAATGGGCCGCCAATAAATTGGCAAGCGCGCCAACTTCTCGCCCGCCCATCGCATTGGGCTGACCAGTCAATGAAAATGGGCTCGCCCCTACTTGACCCACGCGCCCCGTAAATAGGTGGGTGTTGATAATGGCATTGACCTTGTCTGTGCCACTTTTGGATTGATTCACCCCCATACTAAATGCAGTCACGGTCTTGTCATTGGCAGCAATCCACTCATAAAACTGACGGACACTATCGGGTGACACTTGACAGGCGCTCGCCACCTTGTCAATCGTCCACATTTTGGCTGCATACAAAGCCTCATCAACACCCACACATTGCCTAGTATATTGCTTGTCTTGGCAACCGTGCTGCTCAAGATAACGCAATAAACCATTATATAAATGCGTGTCAGTACCAGCCGCAATGGGCAAATGCAAATCGGCAAACTCACAAGCGTCCGTACGCCGCGGATCAATCACGATCAGTTTTTTATTTGGGTTCAATTTTTTGGCCGTCAAGAAACGCCCAAACAGGATGGGGTGACACCATGCCATGTTTGAGCCAACCAGTACCAATAAGTCACAGGTTTCAAAATCCTCATAATTACCCGGCACCAGATCTGCACCAAACGCGCGCTTATGTCCCGCTACCGCTGATGACATACACAGCCGAGAATTGGAGTCGATATTATTGTTACCGATAAAGCCTTTGATGAATTTATTGGCAACATAATAGTCTTCAGTCAATAGCTGGCCTGAGACATAAAACATAATACTGTCGCGCCCATACTTATCGATCGTATCATTTAAACGCTTAGCAATATCCCCTAACACAGTGTCCCAATCGGTGTTCTCAATAAGTGGCTGCCTATCAGACGTTTTGATAGGATTCAAGTGAGAAGCGATATTCAATGGCAGAGGCTGCTGTTGCTGCATGGATGCCCGCTTGTTTTGATAGTAAGGCTGAATCAATCGGCGCTCGGTGCCAAGCGTCTGGACAAGCGCGCTGCCTTTTGAGCATAATTTGCCAAAGTTAGCAGGATGCTCGGGGTCTCCTTTGACACTGATTACTCCCCTATCATTAACACTCGCTAGGACACCGCAACCGACGCCGCAATAAGGACAAGTGGTACGTATCATTTTGCTCGCGCCATCAGCTGGGGTCAGCGATGATGCTTCATGGACATCTTCAGCAGTGCTGATGGTATGAGTCGCTATCGTCTGGCTCATCGCTGTTTTAGCGGGGTGAGCCAAATGACTTGACGCAGCCGTTTGCTTGGTATGACTGGCATCTGTGATTGTATTGGTCGCTGAGATTTTATGAATAGCCATGTCACTCATGACGCCTCCTCCACTAATTCAGTCATGTCTACGTCGTCACTTGTGCTATCAGTGCTGACATTGCTCATAGCCAGTACGTCTAAATCACAATAAGCGCTACCAAAGATTAAATGATCTTTTATGCCCGATACATCGACGTTATCCGTAATAAGCTGACTGTAGAAACTGCCATCATTGACATCACCATAGAGTACGGCGCCAACGAGCCGATTATTTTTCAGGTAGAGACAGTGATAATGGTTTAAGGTAGGCTGGCGATAGACGAGGGTTTCGATGGTCTCAGCGTCGCCATCGTCAAAGGCAATTTGACCGGCCGAATAGGCTGCCACGCCAGATACTTTTAATTTTAATGACAAGGGTTTACTGACGAAGGGTTTCCAGTGCGTTTGTAAGGATTTGGTATTATCTGCTGCTATGACGGAGCTTGATATTACCGCTTCTTTTAAAACCGTGACGAGCGTATCAACTTGCTGATTTACCGGGGCGATCATGCCGAACAGCTCCCCATCTAGCTCGACACACTCACCAATCGCATACACATGAGGACAGCTGGTGTGCATGCAGTTATCAACGACAATACCGCGATTGACATCAAGCCCGCTGTCTTTGGCCAAGGAGGTATTGGGTATCACGCCCACTGCCATCACGATAAAATCAGCCGGTAAGATACGGCCAGACTCTAAGACCAACCCGCACACCTCGTCCCTATCATTGATGGCGATGGCTTCTGTCTTTGCAGATACCTCAAGACCAACACCGCGGCGACTTAACTCAGCTTGTAAAAGCTGGGCGGCTGGCAAATCCAGCTGGCGATTGAGCACATAGTCATCCACGTGAATGACGGTCATGCTTGCCCCTTGCATGGCCATTGCACAGGCGGCTTCTAACCCTAGTACGCCGCCGCCAATCACCAATCCTGTTTTGCCTTGACGAGCATACTCAATCAAAGCTGTGACATCAGCCACGTCTCGAAACACATGAACGCCTTTTGCCGTATGATTGGGAAATGGAATAACGCGGGCAGTTGAACCAGTGGCAATGACCAGTTTGGCATAACGGAGCACTTGTCCATTGTCAAGCTCAATAGACTGCTGCTCAGTATCAATCGTATCGACACTCAACCCAGCCAAGACGGTGATACCCAGCGCCTCGTAATCCGCTTTATCGTATAAATAGGTGTCCTCAAACGCTGCATCTCCTGAGAGTACAGGCGACAACATAATGCGGTTGTAGCCTACTTGTGGTTCTTTACCAATCAGAGTAATGGGTAGTGGTATGTCAGGGCTTTTTAAATGCAGGTTGTCTAAGCGCTCATTTTTCGCTTGTATACTTTGCTGCTGTACCCGTGCAAGCTCAATGGCGAAACGGCTACCTGCCATACCCGCACCGATGATGATAACACCCTCGCTACCCATTTTATCGTGGCAACAGTTGGTTTTGTGAGCATCAGTGCTGTATTCGTCAGCGCTATATTTATCATTACCATATTTATCATTACTACATTCACAAGTATGGTCGGTTACAACTTGATGGATAGGTATGTCAGGGGAATCTGTATCAATCGCAGATTTGGCGGCATTTTTTGATGTATGGAGCAACATAAAACGAAGTTCCTTAGCAGCATAGTGCAGCGTTAAACAAGTGATGACATGTCTTTGAAAATGGGCAACCTATGACAGATGTACCCATAGCAACAAGACAATGATGGCAGTCTGTACGAAGCAAATGCCATGCCACACCAGTAAAGGATTGCGTTTAATAAGCGGCTCAGGGTCGCGGCTGCGTGCGCGGTTATCAGGGTTGAAATCTTGTAAAAACTCACCAATGGCTTGATAACGAACATTGGTATTAGGATGTAGCGCCCGTATAAGCGCTTGTTGGCTAACAGGCGGTATGTTTTGCTGTCGCAGTGGCTGCGTTGGCATGACTAAGGTCTGCTTCGGATTCATCAACTCTTGCGAACCAAACGGCAGCTGTCCTGTCAATAGCTCATAACCAATCACAGCGATTGAGAACAGATCAGAGTGCACCCCTTTTGGTGCATCACTGTAGTACTCTGGTGCAGCGTAGTGCAGATCGCCCTTGGGAGGACGTGTACTGTCTTTTAAGATTGATGAGCTGGCAGAGCCAAAGTCAATCAGTTTCACCGCGCCTGATTTGGTCAACAGCACGTTTTCGGGCTTGATATCTTGGTGCAAGAGATAATTGCGGTGCATCACTCGCGCCGCCATACCTATTTTGGTCAGCAAATCATAGGTCTGCCAAACATCGCATGGGGCATTTCGTTCAATGAAGTCACGTAAACTCTCGCCTTCGATATACTCAGTTAGGTGATATAGATAGGTGGTGCTGGCGGGTACTGGATAGTAACGCAGTAGTCCTGAGACGTTCAGCCCAGAACCCATTCCATGAGCGTGGGCTTTGTTTGAATCCATCGCTTGCAAGCGATTGGGGTCAGCTTGATTATAAGCAGATTCGCCCGCGCGCCGGTGCTTTGACAAGCTCAGGCCAATTTTGCGCTCTTGTAAAAAATCACGCAAATAATGACCATCCGCTATGGTATCAAGGCTCGGCGACTTCAGCACAAAGTCATTACAGTCTTTATCTTGTACCCAATACACGTGACTGCGGGCAGTGCGCGCAATGATGCTCAGCACGGTAAAACCATCAATGCTATCCCCTATTTCTAAAGCTGGCGGCAGCTGATAGCGAGGAGTATCGTGGGTCGCGCTGGTATTATGCTCAAGATGAGCGCCATCACACTCAAAACGAGCGCCAGAATTCTCTGTTAAATTGGATGGTTTTGGCATCGCATTCATACTTAGCATAATCATACTTAGGTTGTCATGACTGCCTTCTGTAAAAGCGTGCTCACACAAAGTCTGACTGGCATGAAATCCTGCTGGCAAGCTGTGCGTGGCCGACAGCGCCTGACACATGTTTGTCGCCGCCGTACTCAGCTCAAACGCTAACTCAACCTCATCGATGTGCTCATAAATTCCATCCGTCATTATTGCCAAGCACTCGTTTTGATGCAGCGTAAACACCGATTGTTGCAAGTCCAACTGACTGTCTGCGCCGATAGCCGCCGACAGCGCCCCTTTTTCTTCCCCCCGATGAATGCGGTGGTCTTCACTAAGAACCGTCAGACCGTCTAACCCAACACGGTAAATACGAGAATCGCCTGTATGAAACAGATGGATACGATCACCAATGCATAATAACCCTGACAGCGTAGACAACAAAGGCGGCACCCGCTGGTACGCTTGTGGAAAATACAACATATCATTGGCTTTATTTACCGCCGTCCTAATGATGCTCGCAATGTAATCATCATCCAAAGGCGTGATTTGAGGTGGATCTCGTGACGGCTGTTGTACGTGCGGCAACTTTGATAGTGCTAACGTTATTTTTTCCGCGACCGTATTGACGACCAGCTGGCTTGCCTGTTTGGGAAACTGGCAAGCACTGACCCCATCTGCCATCAGCACCAACAGTGGCGCTGGAGGCATTGCTATACTTTTAACTGATTCGCCTTTGTTTAAGTCGTCCGATTTGGTCGATGTTGAAGCCAAAAAATGATACGGCAGGCAGGTCGTGATCAGTAGACTGTCTTGGTTTTCGGCTTTACGACCTTTCATCGTAAAAAAGTCAAGCCACCACAACGCAGAGTCTGCGCTGTGGTGACTGGATTCACTAGCCCTACTCATTGCCACACTTGCAGCACTACTTGCCTGATCGACACTCATATGAGCACCTTGTTGACTGTTTTTTTGTATGTCTTTTTGAATGGTATTCAAAATCATCCTTATTTATTTTCTCGTGCTAGCTATGACTGACTTGAATCTCAGCAAATGACCCATCTGGCATCTCTTCAATAATGACCCCTTCAGGTTCTTTGAGTAAAAACAGCGCAAAGAAACCCACCACTGCCGTCGCAGCGATGACGAAGAAAAACACTTGATAAGACACCAGACTCAGTACCGTGAGATAGACCACCGAACCAACGTTACCGTACGCACCCGTCATACCAGCGAACTGCCCCGTCATACTACGCTTGATCAATGGAATCACCGCAAAGACCGCCCCTTCTCCTGCCTGCACAAAAAACGAGCAAAACATGGTGATTAACAACGCGAGCGCAAGTGGCCATGTTGAATCAAGAATGCCCATTAACAAATACCCAACAGCCAAACCTGCTGTCAAAATCAGCAAGGTGATTTTTCGACCAAACTTATCACTGAGCCAACCCCCACCAGGACGTGACATCAGATTCATAAAAGCATAACTCGACGCCAACACGCCCGCCATAACGATCGAGAGATTAAAGGTCTCTTGATAAAACAATGGCAACATCGATACGACAGCAAGCTCTGAACCAAAAGTTGCAAAGTACAGAATATTTAAAATACCGACCTGCTTAAAGTCATACCGATGCGCGTCAGGCACAGGCGTGGTAAAGACCTCTTTATTAAAGCGATAACTGCTGATGAACTCGTAGATATACAGGACAGCAAGACCAATATAAATCAGCGTGACACTAGACTGGCTGAGCAGGCTCACGCCCGCAGGTGATAGCTTCCATGCCAACAAAGCTAGTGCCAAATACATGGGTAATTTAAACACCATCATCAGCCAAAAGTCGCCCGATGAGGTCACCATCATAGCGCCCGACTTTTTGGGTTTAAAGTAAGTCGCACCCTTAGGCGTGTTTCGCGCCATCTTATAAAAAATCACACTATAAAGCGCCATCACCACACCTGACACGGCGGTGGCATAACGCCAGCCTTCATCGCCCCCAAAGATCGCTGCCGCTATAATCGCCACGGTGGGTAGTAGTAATGCCGCTGCGGCTGAACCAAAATTGCCCCAACCCCCATAAATCCCTTCCGCCGTGCCCAGCTCATTGGTTGGGAACCAATCACTCATCAAACGAATACCAACCACAAAACCTGCGCCAACAAACCCCAATAAAAAACGGGACAACGCCAAGGTGTTGTAATCTTGCGCGAACGCAAACGTAAAGCAAGGAATCGCACCGATAGCCAAAATCGCCGTATAGACAAGACGCGGGCCGAAACGATCGGTCAACATACCGATAATGACACGGGCTGGGATAGTCAACGCCACGTTCAATATCAGAAGCGTTTTGACTTGGTCTTTTGTGAGACTCAATGTCTCACCAATCGCGGATAAAAACGGAGCGTGGTTAAACCACACAAAAAAGGTCAGAAAAAACGCCATCCAACCTAAGTGAAGAATTTTATTTTTACCTGAAAAAGATAAGACGTTTAGCTTGTCTGGGGTAGAGGCAACAGGGGTCGATGATGACGATGACATAGGCAGCGGCTTCCTTAAATGGTTAACTTCTCGGTTATTGCAAAGCGTCAAATGTTCAAAAAAAATCCATTAAGACAGTTAAGGCGGTGCAATGGCTATGCCAGTTGTGGTAATAAATTGCGTTTTTAAAATGAGCAAGGGTTTTAAGGCAGAGCTACAACGCCTGCTTGCTAAGCTTTTACGACGCTTTTACCACGGCACTAAAACTTTATGACCCTTTTTATAAGAACCAAAAAAAGAGGAGAAAAACAAAAGCAGTGTTTTGACCTACCCACAACGAGAGAACCCAAATTGGGGCAACGTAATCTCTATGTTGGTGCATTTGTATCTTATGGAGGCATTGATAGAAAACTTATAATCGACATTCTGATCAGCAACACAGACAGAGGCATCTTTTTTTCTTTTGCCTCTGTTAAATTTCTCAGAAACCTTAATAAGCATACTGTTTGCCCTTGTCTTTTACTCAACCGCTTATAACGGCGTGCCTCAAGAAATACACAAGAATAAAGTTGCTTGGCACAATTATTGAATGCTCTGTATGAGTAGGCATCTAAATGTCATTTATCAGCTATATAGAGGACAGACGCATGAGTAGCACTACAATAGGCACAAAAAACACAAACACAGAAAGTAAAGGCAACTTAGTCGTGATTGGCAACGGCATGGTCGGTCATCATTTTGTTGAGAGAGCCATTGAGCAAGGCTTGCATGAACAATTTGAGATTCATGTATTTGCAGAAGAGGACCGCCCTGCTTATGACCGTGTGTATTTGTCCAGTTATTTTGAGCACAAAGATGCCAGCAAGCTAAACCTAGTCGATTTAACCACTTATGATTCATCAAAAATACAACTGCATTTAAACCAGCGAGTTGTGGAGATCGACTCGATCAATCAATCTATAACCACGCAAGCTGGCGAGAAAATTGAGTACAGTGAGCTGGTACTAGCAACAGGATCGTATCCTTTTGTACCACCGATTCCCGGTCGTGAGCATCCGCACTGTCATGTGTATCGTACAATTGCAGATTTGGACGAGATTTTGGCCATTGCTGAATTACCCAAAGTCAAAAAAGGCGTGGTGGTTGGTGGCGGACTACTCGGACTAGAAGCGGCAAAAGCGCTGGTTACCCTTGGCCTTGATACGTATGTGGTCGAGTTTGCCCCGCAGTTGATGGGGGTTCAGCTTGATGCGGCAGGTGGCGAGATTTTAAAGCGTAAAATCGAGGCGCTGGGCGTCACAGTCCTAACAGGCAAAAACACCCAAGACATTGTTTCTAATACAGATAGTGCAGACAGTGATGCCAATTATCTCACCATGCAATTTACCGATGGCAGCTCATTAGATACCGATATGATTGTGTTTAGTGCGGGTATCAGGCCGCAAGATGGCATAATAAAAAACAACCCTGAATGCGGGATTACCATGGGAGCACGAGGTGGTATTTTGATCGATGAGCAATGTCGCACCAATGCCGAGCATGTCTATGCCATTGGCGAATGCGCGGTGTGGAACAATCAAGTCTTTGGCCTCGTGGCACCCGGTTATAGCATGGCGAGCATTTGTGCTGCCCAAATTGCCGGCAATCAGGAACAAAGATTTACGGGCGCTGATATGAGCACCAAATTAAAACTGATGGGCGTTGATGTCGGTAGTATTGGCGACGCGCATGGTGCTGCTGACAACAGTCTAAGCTACCTGTACCAAAACCCTGCCGAAGGTATTTATAAGAAGCTTGTCACCACAGCGAACAATAAACGTTTGCTTGGTGCCGTGTTGGTCGGTGATACCGAAGATTATAATAACTTGCTGCAGTTGTATCTCAATGACATTGATCTGCCAGCGCATCCCGAAAGCCTGATACTACCCAACGTCGAAAAACCTATGATGGGCATCGACAATTTACCCGATACCGCCACGATTTGCTCTTGTTACAACGTATCGAAGGGGGCGATTTGCTCCGCAGTCGCAAACGGCGCGTACTCGATTTCTGACATCAAAACCGTAACGAGTGCCGGCACAGGCTGCGGCGGTTGTGCGCCAATGGTAAAAGACACCGTGAGTTACCAGCTAAAAACGCTTGGTTTTGAGGTCAATAACGACTTATGCGAGCATTTTGCTTATTCTCGTCAGGATTTATACAGCTTGATTCGCGTTCATGGTATCAAAACCTTTGATGAGCTGCTGACGGAGCATGGTCGCGGTCATGGTTGTGAGATTTGCAAACCGACCGTTGCCTCTATTTTGGCGTCGTGCTGGAATGATTATGTGCTCAAGCCTGAACTAACCCCGCTACAGGACAGCAACGATTACTATTTAGGAAACATCCAAAAAGACGGCACTTATTCAGTCGTGCCGCGCGTGCCGGGTGGTGAAATCACTGCCGATAAGCTCATCGTGCTGGGGCAAGTCGCAAAAGAGTTCAATCTATACACCAAAATCACAGGCGGACAACGTGTGGACTTATTTGGTGCACGTATGGAGCAGCTGCCTGATATCTGGACACAACTGGTGCAGGCAGGCTTTGAGACGGGGCACGCCTATGGTAAATCGCTACGCACCGTGAAGTCTTGCATCGGTAACAACTGGTGCCGATATGGCGTCGATGACAGCATTGGTCTGGCGTTAAGATTAGAGGATCGCTATAAAGGCGTGCGTTCACCGCACAAGATTAAGATGGGGGTGTCAGGTTGTATGAGAGAGTGTGCTGAAGCACAAAGCAAAGACTTTGGCATGATTGCGACCGAAAACGGCTGGAATTTATTCGTCTGCGGTAATGGCGGTATCACGCCGCGCCACGCCGAGCTGTTCGCAACCGACCTCGATACCGAAACCCTAGTCAGATATATCGACCGCATCATTATGTTTTATATCAAAACAGCCGACAAGCTCCAGCGCACTTCAAAATGGCGCGAAAGCTTAGAGGGCGGGCTTGAGTACTTACAAGCAGTTATCATTGAAGACAGTTTAGGGATTGCAGAAGAGCTTGAAGCACAGATGGAGTTGCTCATCGAAAATTACGTCTGTGAGTGGGCTGAAACGATTAACGATACCGAAAAGCTCAAACGCTTTCGTCACTTTGTGAACAGTGAGCAAGGCGATGACAACGTCGTGTTTGTGACCGAACGCGATCAAATCCGCCCCGCCACGGATGCTGAAAAATCGGCCATTCAAGTGGTGGAGTTGGCTTAATTAGAGACCAGCAGAACACTTTATTAACGCGACCATACTCAAGGACAACGCTCCATGAAACAGCACACTATTTGCCGCCTGAACGACATCATCCCTGACACGGGCGTTTGCGCACTGATAGAGGGCAAACAAATTGCCATCTTTCGCACCAAAAAAAACGACCTCTTCGCCCTTGATAATTATGATCCATTCAGTCAAGCCAACGTGCTGTCTCGCGGTTTGATTGGTGGCACAATGATTGTGAATGAGACGGGCACAGACGAAGAGGTGCTTTATGTCGCCTCGCCTATTTATAAACAGCGCTTTAACCTTGCCACAGGACAGTGCTTAGACGATGGAAATGTAACACTGGCTGCTTATCACGTGGCGTTAAACAACGATACTGTCATGCTGCAAAACTTTTAAAAAACTTGGGCGCGCCCTCATTGAAGACACGCCCTAGTTGTTTGAGATAAAGACTTTATTGATGTAAAAATCTCTTACACTGCTTTAACTGGCTCATGACGTTTTACCCGACTAATCGTTAGTCCTGTAAAACCAAACAGTATCGTCAGTAGTAACGACAAATAACAGAAGAACGCGTAAGGCAAATAGTCAAGCACAGGCACGCCTAACGCTTGGCTGATAAACACACCGCAGACACTCCAAGGCACGAGTGGATTGATGACTGTACCTGCATCCTCAATGGTACGAGACAGGTTTTTGGGGTGTAGATTTAAGCGCTCGAAGGTGGGACGAAAAGCAGTACCAGACAACAAGATACTCAAATACTGCTCGCCAATCAGCACGTTGATACTGAGTGCTGACATGGCAGCGGCAAATATGGCACGTCCTGACGTGGTTAATGTGTGTTTTATACCTGATAATAGGGCTGGCAAAATACCTAATGCGGTCAAAAGCCCACCAAGACTTAACGCCAGTATCACAATCGCTTGAGTAAAGAACATACTTTGTACACCGCCGCGCGACAGCATACCCCCAACCTCTCCAAGCTCTAATGAAGCGGCGGGCGCATAGCCTGCAAATAGATAGCCACCCAATTGCCCAAAGCTTGGCGAGCTATGCAAGTAAGTAATGATAAGAGCGGCCGCGATGGTACAAATAATCGTGTAGATGGCATTGACGCGAAAAACCGCTAACCCAACCAGTACCACAAAGGGCAACACCGCATATCCGTGCACCAAACCACTTTCAATCAGCTGGCCTTGCAATACGGTCACTTGACTGAGATCAGAACCTGCCGTCTGCCCTGAAAAAAACCAAAAAATAATGACTGTCAGTATCCACGCTGGTACGGTGGTGTACATCATATTACGAATGTGCTCAAACAAATCGATGCCCACCACAGAGGAGGCTATCGTACAAGTATCAGATAATGGCGACATCTTGTCCCCAAAAAACGCACCTGAGACGACCGCACCAGCTGCAATCGCTACATTGGCATCAAAGGCGTTACTCATACCAATAAACGCCACGCCTAACGTTGCCGCTGTCGTCAAACTACTGCCCAACGCAATACCGATAATAGACGTTAATACAAAAGCGGAAATATAATAGTATTCAGGGGATATCAACTGAAAGCCGAAATACATCAGCGTTGGAATGGCACCTGACATCATCAAGGCGGCGACCATCAGACCGATGAAGAAGAACAAATATATCGCACCAATACCCCGCATAACCCCTGATGCCATTTGCATTTGCATTTCATCAAAGCTCAAGCCTTTAAACAGACCAATAGCCAGTAGAACGCAGATAGCGAGTATGAGCGATAAATGAGGCACCCAGCCAAAACCAATCATGGTAATGCCCATAATGGCAATGACAATGGCAGAAATCATAAATGCCAGTTGAGGTGAAATTTGGGTTAATATTTTTGGAGGCATCACACATCCTTAGAGCGCCAGCGTAATCTGGCGTTAGATTGAATTTAAATATTGAATTTAAGTGGAGGCAAGTTTAATGAGTTTGTTTGGCGATTACCAATCGGATTATTGATCAAATAAGCCATCGGTCTTAGCCGCCATGACAAAGTCATTACGGTGCAAACCTTTAATACTGTGCGACCACCACGTTACGGTCGCTTTGCCCCACTCGACTAGGATGCCTGGGTGATGCCCTTCTGCTTCGGCTATTTCTGCCAGTTGATTGGCAAATGCCATCGCCTTAACGAAGTTTTTAAATTTATATTGTCGTTGTAACTGTTTGATGCCATCGACTTCAATCAATGACCAATCTGGTATTTGTTGTAACAGCACGCGTGCCTCAGTCTCATCGACTGTCGGTGCGCCAATACGGCACGCTTCGCAGCTGCCTTGTGATAACTCAGTCATCATAATATCCTTATTTTAACGATTGTTTTTTTAATACACATATACCTGTGTCGATGTCGGTTTACCCTTCTCTAAATATTTAACACGCCAAAACTATTTTTTAGGCCACTAACTGGTTTTAACTGAATATGTAGGCTGGAACAATCCGAGTGTGCGGGCTTGCTTGATTACGCCCATGATGTCACTATCGACGATGTCAAATAGCGTATCTAAATCGTCGATGATGTAGTAAATTGGCTGAATTTGATCGATACGATACGGCGTACGTAATACATCCAATAAATCAAAGGCTCGATACTCTGGGCCGTTTTTTGGCTCATCACTCAGCGCGTAGATCGTCTCAGAAGGTGAGCTTAGAATGCCGCCGCCATAGATTCTGCGATCTTCACGGCGGCGCCCAACCAAACCAAACTCAATGGTAAACCAATAGAGCCGTGCCAAAAACCACCTTTCTTCTTTAGTCGCATTAAGACCAAGCTTGCCATAAGTTTCATTAAACGTTGCAAACGCAGGATGGGTCAGCAGTGGGCAATGTCCGACGATTTCATGAAAAATGTCAGGCTCTTCGATATAATCCATGTCTTCAAATCGACGGATAAAAGTCGCCACAGGAAATCGCTTATCAGCCAGCAGTTTAAAGAATTTGCCAAAGCTGATTAATGCAGGAACAGCCGCTGTCCTCCAGCCTGTGGTCGCTTGTAGTACTTCATCAATGTCACTTAGCTGCGGTATGTGCGTGGTGGGGAGATTTAACTTCGTTAAACCTTCTATGTAGGCTGAGCAAGCACGGTTGGGGATTTGATCGGCTTGACGCGCAAGCAGTGCTTGCCACATGGCATTGTCATCATCACGGTAATGAATATAACCATGGCTATCTGGTTGATGTGAGACGTAAGGTAGCTTTTTATGAGTGGCGTCGTCATGAGTAGACGCATCAGTGCCTATAGCCTCGTCTTTAGAGATGAGCGTGTCATTCATACTGACTGTGTTGTGAGCAGTGGTATGTTGTTGGCGTTCCATGCCTATACTCCTTTTATTGCGATCAATCTTTTACTTTTTGATTAGTAAGTTTTTGATATGAGTAACGTTACGGCCAGCGCTCTACATATCACTCACTGACTTATCACTCACTTACTTCAGTTACCTTGTTGGTAAGTAAAAGGTTGATAGGGACAAGACAAACTCCTTTTGCCCTGCCCATTTATCATGTTTAAAAGATTTATTGAGGTAAAGCCTGACTGAAAACTACGGCGTTTCCGTCTCTTGTTGACCAACCGTGCCGCGGCGTACTTGATCGCGCTCGATGGATTCAAACAGCGCTTTAAAATTACCTTCACCAAAGCCTTCTTCGTAATCGCCTTTACGTTGGATAAATTCGAAAAACACAGGGCTACCCAAGATGGTTTCAGAGAAAATCTGTAGCAATAGACGTGGTGTGCCGCTTTCAGTCGTACCATCTAGCAAGATACCGCGCGTTTGTAGCTCAGAAACATTCTCGCCGTGGCCTGGTAGGCGCTCATCAAGCATCTGATAGTAAGTCTCATTTGGCGCCGTCATTAGCGGAATACCAGCGGCTTTTAACTTATCGATACTAGCAAGCAAATCATCACAGGCTAAGGCAATATGCTGGATACCTTCACCATTGAAATGCATTAAATACTCTTCGATTTGGCCACCGCCCTGCTTTGACTCTTCGTTCAATGGTATACGGATTTTACCATCAGGCGCAGTCATGGCTTTACTGGTCAGACCTGTGTATTCGCCTTTGATATCGAAATAGCGAATTTCACGGAAATTGAAAATACGCTCATAAAAGTTTGCCCAATAAGCCATGCGACCACGGTACACATTGTGGGTTAAATGATCGATGACCTTAAAGCCATATCCAATCGGGTTTCTATCAATATCAGCAAAAAACTCAAAGTCGACGTCATAGATAGACTCACCATCTTTATAACGGTCAATTAAGTAGATCAGCGAGCCGCCGATGCCTTTGATAGCAGGTAGTCTCAGCTCCATCACGCCTGTTGGTACGTCTACTGGCTGAGCGCCCATCTCAATGGCACGCTCGTAGGCTTTTTGAGAATCTTGTACGCGAAACCCCATACTACAAGCACCCGCACCGTGCTCTTCAACGAAGTAGCTGGCTTGACTTTTTGGCTCACGGTTTAGGATAAGATTGATGTCACCTTGACGGTACAAAGCGACATCTTTTGAACGATGGTTGGCCACATGCACAAAGCCAAGCTGTTTAAATAACGCGTCGACCGCGTCTGGTTTAGGGGAGGCGAATTCAACAAAATCAAACCCATTTAGGCCCATTGGGTTGTCAAATAAATCTGCCATTGTCATCATCCTTAATTTCAATTGGTGGTATAAAACACAGTAAAATAGTATAAAAAAGTACTTTCAATCAATAATTCTTATTGACGATGTATTTATATTAGATTAGCTTTATTTATAAGACTAATTGTTTTTTATGATTTATTTATCAGGTTTACTTATGAATATCAGCATTCGCCAATTAACCGCTTTTATCAACGTCGCTGACAACGGCAGTTTTACTCGTGCCAGCGATCAGATGCATTTGACCCAATCTGCCGTCAGTGGCTTGATTAAAGAGCTAGAATCCAGCCTCGGTATCGTGTTATTTGACCGTACGACCCGCCAGCTGTCTTTGTCAGCCGTAGGACGACATTTATTACCGCAAGCTCGGCGCATCTTGAATGAGATGCAACTGTTTGAAAATGAGGCCAGTAGCTTGACAAGCTTAGCGCAAGGGCAAGTACGGCTCGCCGTTTCACAGTTTGCAGCTTCCTCTATGCCAGCAGTCATCGCCCAATTTGCCAAGAAGCATCCTGAGATTAGTGTGTCGTTATTGGATTGTTCGGCAGAAAATTTGCTCAGACACATTCAAGATATTGAAGTGGATTTAGGGGTTGGTACTGAGCTTGGTTTTATGGAGACTGAGGATGATATCAGCGCCGATTTGTTGTACCAACTACCGTTTTGTGTGGTCACACCGGATAACCATGCGCTGGCGCAAAAATCTGAAATCACTTGGCAGGACTTACTGGGTATTCCGCTGATCACGCTGCAAGGCCCCTTTATCGAGCAAGTAACGGCAGAGCTGGATGACAGGGTTGCGACCCATATCCAGCAAGCTCGCTACAAAGTAAATTTTATGTCCACCGCCCTTGAGATGACCCGCCAAGGCTTTGGTATCACCTTGTGTCTGCCCTATATGCCTGAGGTCATTGACTGGGTCAGCGCCAACGGCTTACAAATGAGGCCATTGATGCAACCTTTTAAAATGCGTCAATTTTTTATATACCAACGCTCTTCTAGAGCGATGTCCCCTGCCACCATTGCCTTTAAGGCATTCTTGCAGACCTATTTTTCTAGCCATTTTAATGACTTACAACGTATCTAAGTGTTGTCCACTCAAGCGTGACTCGCGCTTATACACGTCTAAAAAAAATAATTTTAGCCCACTATTTGGTTAATTATTCAAGATAACTGAATCTCATATTGAGTTAACCGTCAATTTGCTCTATGATTTTTGCCGGTTCGATTTATATTTCTATAAGGAAGCAACATGTTTGAACGTATCGACTATTACGCTGGTGATCCAATTTTAGGGCTGATGGAAAAATTTTTGGCGGATAACAACCCCAATAAAGTCAACTTAGGCATTGGTATTTACTATGACGAAAACGGCGTACTGCCTGTACTCGACTGTGTAAAAACTGCCGAACAACGCATTGCAGACCCTATCGCTCCTCGCCCGTACCTCCCTATGGCAGGCTTGCCAGGACACCGTAAAGGCTGTCAGGAGCTGCTCTTTGGTAAAGACGCTCAAATCTTAAAAGACGGTTTGGTGGCGACTATCGCAACGATCGGTGGTTCTGGTGCCCTAAAAGTCGGCGCTGAATTCATCCATGACTGGTTCCCGCAAGCTAAGTGCTACGTGAGCGATCCTACGTGGGGCAACCACATTGCCATCTTTGAGGGCTCTGATGTTGTCGTTGGCAAATATCCGTACTACGACAAAGCCAATAGTAGTGTCAAGTTTGATGAGATGATTGCGTTCTTTGAGACGTTGAATAAAAATGATGTGGTCTTGCTCCACCCTTGCTGCCACAACCCAACGGGTATGGATTTGACCCGTGAGCAATGGGATACGGTACTAAACGTGATTCAAGCGCGTGAACTGATTCCATTTATGGATATTGCTTACCAAGGCTTTGGCGAAGACATGGACAGCGACGCTTATGCCATTCGTAAAGCCGTCGATATGGGTTTGCCATTATTTGTCAGCAATTCCTTCTCTAAAAACTTATCGCTGTATGGCGAGCGTGTTGGTGGTTTATCGGTGGTTTGTCCAACCGTAGACGAAACCGAGCGTGTATTTGGTCAACTAAATGCTACCGTACGCCGTATCTACTCAAGCCCACCGTCACACGGTGGCCGCGTCGTCGATATCGTGATGAATGACGAAGCGTTACACGAACAGTGGGTTGGCGAAGTGTATGCGATGCGTGATCGCATCAAAGCCATGCGTTTCAAGCTCAAATCCGTGTTAGAAGCCAAAATTCCTAACCGCGACTTTGATTATATTACCCGTCAAAATGGGATGTTCAGCTTTACCGGCTTAACACCTGAGCAGGTCGAACGTCTACAAAGCGAGTTTGGTATTTATATGGTCTCTAACTCACGCATGTGTGTGGCTGGCTTAAACACCAGCAATATCGATTATGTTGCCAATGCGATGGCAGACGTTTTAAAAGACTGATTCGGTTTTGTAGCCAATGACATGGCTTAGAAAAAACAGATAATAACAGACAAGGCTGAGCAATTTAGTTGCTCAGCCTTTTTTATGCGCGGTGTTTTTTATGCACGGTGTTTTCTCAACTAATAAAAGTGAATAGCAACCCACCACATCCGCCCTGCGTAACACGAGTGATAAAAACTCTGCATAAAAATCCTTGCAATATACGCCTCTATAAATTACATTATTCATAAGTGGTTAACTATAACGTAATTTATTATTCATTCTTAGCAAGGAGCCCCTCATGTCAACGACTGACACCGCCCTCACCTCGTTTATCGACATCGCGAGCGATTCTGATTTCTCTATTCATAATCTGCCTTATGGCATTTTTAGCGACACTACCGATGGCAAACGCCGCGCTGGTGTGGCCATTGGCGAGCAAGTATTGGATCTGTCTGTCATCGAAGCAGAAGGTTTGTTAAATTTAGAGGGTGGTTCCTATTTTGATCAACCCACCCTAAATGCTTTTATTGACTCTGGTCGAAATAACTGGACTCAGGCACGTAACACCATTCAATCACTGCTATCTAGTGACAATGACACCTTACGTGACAACGCAGACTTGCAGAAAAAAGCCCTGTTTAAGCAAGCAGACGTCACCATGCACCTGCCTGTGCAAGTACCAGGCTTTACAGATTTTTACTCTTCTAAAGAGCACGCAACCAATGTGGGTACTATGTTCCGTGACCCGAACAATGCGCTCCTCCCTAACTGGACTGAGATGCCAGTTGGCTATAACGGCCGTGCTAGTACAGTTATCGTGACTGGTACAGATGTTGTACGCCCATCGGGTCAGCTAAAACCAAATGCCGATGAGCGCCCTGTTTTTTCAGCCTGTAAGCGTCTGGATTTTGAGCTTGAGACCGCTTTTGTCGTCGGTAAAGGCAATAATATTGGTCAACCGATTGCAGTAGATGATGCTTTTGCGCACATCTTTGGCATGGTTTTGCTCAACGATTGGTCAGCCCGTGACATACAAAAGTGGGAATACGTGCCTTTAGGCCCATTTAACGCCAAAACGTTTGCCTCAGAAGTGTCCCCTTGGATTGTGACCATGGATGCGTTGGCCCCTTTCAAAACCTCATGTCCAACCCAAGAGCCAAAACCGCTTGCTTATCTGAACGAAAAAGACACGGATAATAGCTTTGATATCAATCTATCGGTAGAGCTACTACCTGAAAATGCTGAGAGCGCCACGGTGGTTTGCGAAACCAACTTTAAATACATGTACTGGTCAATGGCTCAGCAGCTCACCCACCACACCATCACTGGCTGTAAAGTAGAAGTGGGTGACATGATGGGCTCAGGTACCATTTCAGGTTCAACGCCTGACTCTTATGGCTCAATGCTAGAGATCGCTTGGAACGCCACCAAACCCGTCACACTCAAAGGTGGCGAGACCCGCAGCTTTATCGAAGATGGCGATACCGTGATCATGAAAGGCTATAGCGAAAAGAACGGCATTCGTGTCGGTTTTGGGGAAGTACGCGGCAAAGTATTACCCGCTATCAACTTTGATTTTGACAAATAGTATTGACACATAAAACAGGCGTGCAATGAATCAAACTGAGCTACCAGTCATCTCACTTCCTGTACTGGTGGCTTGTTGAGTGACACGCCTTATCAAAAGGAGTTTGATATGAGCTTTAAAATTGAAAAAATCCATCATGTGGCCTACCGCTGCAAAGACGCCAAAGAAACCGTTGAATGGTATCAAAAACATCTAAATATGGATTTTATCCTCGCATTCGCTGAAGATCATGTACCCTCGACCAAAGCCTTTGACCCTTATATGCATGTCTTTTTAGACGCGGGTAATGGCAATGTTTTGGCGTTTTTCGAGGTGCCCAATCAACCAGAGATGGGCTTTGATCCCAATACACCAAACTGGGTTCAGCACTTGGCACTCAAGGTTAAAGATCGTGAAGAATTACTGGTGGCTAAAGATCATTTAGAAAAAACGGGGATCGATGTGATCGGGGTGACCAATCATGGTATCTTCCATTCTATTTACTTCTTTGATCCCAACGGTCACCGCTTAGAGCTGACCTATGACGACTCCGCTTCCGAATCAAAAATTTCTATGATCACCGAAGAGATGAAGCAAGAGATGCTTGATGAGTGGGCACGTACCAAACGCGCACCAACGCATACTCAGTTTTTGCATGCTGAAGAATTGGCTGAGGCACGCGAGGTAGTCCCTGTCGGTGAGTAAGCCTCACTTGATGCACCCTACTCCCTAAGGTAGCGCCTGTGTTCTTGGCTATGCCACTTGATACCGCTGCGCTATCGCTATTATTTGCTCAACCACGTTACGTTGTTTACTCATTGGTAGCTGCTCTGTGGTTCCGATGATTGTAATGGCGTACTCTAGTGGCAAGCTTTCGACAGAGGGCTTGTCATTGCTAAAGGGCTGAGAAGCCGTAATACTGGTAAGTGGGGGCAAGATTATAGGTACTGTGATGGCATTGATACCCATCAACATATCGCCCGTGACGGTCGCATAACCTTGGGTGCGAATCTTAGCTTGCAGTTGGGTAAAATTTTGCCATTTATCGGCTATTACCGCGTCATTTTTTGTCTGCCACTCTGCCATGACCAATGGCTTAACAATCTTGTCAGGTTGATAGCTCGCAAACAACTGTCCTGTCGCCGAGGTCGTCAGCGGCATACGTGAACCAATACGTGTAATAATGCTAATTGGGCTGTCCGGCTCAACAGATTGTATGATGATAGGGCCTTCACTAAACCATTTAGCGATTTGTACCCCGCAGTTGAAAATGTCTTTTATTTCACTAGCAACCTGCGTGAGACGCTCCAATACATTGTTTTGATTGTATCCTGTGTGCCCCAACGCTGCCAAGGCATTGACCCTCTCGCCTAGTCCATAGCGGCCATCGCTAAGCTTACGGGCGTAGTCTTTACGAATGAGACTGACTAAATAACGATGGCACTTTGCCGGATGCATCTGCATCACTTGGCCGATGTCCTTTAGCATCATAGGCTCGTTGTGCTCAATGAGAACATCTAATATCGACAGTCCAATCTCGAGTGACTGCACGCCACTTTGGTTTTTGCTCGTGGCAGAGTTATCTATAAGGCTTTTGGCTACTGGCATGGGTTGCTCGATTAAATATCAATTAAATAAAAACGTGACTCAGTAATACTTGTCGTTGACTGTGTGAAATAAGCTTGGTATCAATCATTATAACGTCTTATTCTACAGTCAACATACCACAATAAAAGGAATTAATAATGATGAAACTTTACGGCTACTTTCGTAGCAGCACCTCTTACCGTACTCGTATCGCCTTGAATTTAAAAGGCTTAGATTACGATAATATCACCGTTAATCTGGCGCAAGATGAGCAGCTAGAGAAAGCGTTTCAATCCATCAATCCTCAAGGATTGGTGCCTGTTCTGCAAGCTGACGACTTATTGTTGTACCAAAGTCCGGCTATTTTAGAGTGGCTGGAGGAAGTCTATCCTGAAAATCCCTTATTACCTAAAGACCCAGCTGGTCGTATGCACGTGCGCGCTATGAGCGCCATGATTGGCTGTGACATTCACCCAATCAACAACCGTCGTATCTTACAGTATCTACGCCATGAGTTGTCAGTAGATGAGAAGGAAGTGATGGCATGGTGCAACCGCTGGATGAGTGAGGGTTTTGCTGCTTTAGAGAAACGCCTAGCGACCGATAAAACTCGTGGAAAATTCTGCTACGGTGACAGCCCTACTTTTGCAGATTGCTATTTGGTTCCGCAAGTCTCTTCTGCTCACCGGTTTAAGGTAGATCTAAGTGCTTATCCTAATATCGTCGACATCGATACGCATTGTCGCACGCTAAAAGCATTTGCAGACGCTGATCCTACGATGCAACCTGATGCGCCAAAAGCCTAATAAGTCTCAAAGCATTCCTGTAATGAGTGTCTAACGCCAGTGGAAACCAATGGGAAAACGAATAGCCACTTAAGAAAATTTTTTATTCTCTGTCTAAATGCGTTAAACCCTATCTCTTTAATCCATAAAAAAGCAAGACAGCGACTGTCTTGCTTTTTTGTGTCTTGTTAATCATCTTAATACTTGGCGCGGCTGCTTACTCAGTCGAAATGGAAGCCTGCACCGATCGAGGCACCTGCATTGCCTTGCGTATCTGCAGTACCGCTTAGCTTCATGACCCAACGACCGTCATTAGATAGTTTAGAGAAGCCGATAGCAACGGCGCTTTCTCCATTGTACGTACCCACACCGCCTCCTATCATCGACTTACCTGAAATATAGGCTTGTGGTAGTGAGGACATCGCCATGGCGGCTGAAATACCCGCGTTTGCATCGTCTTCAACTTCACCAATTTTATAGCCTAATTGATTCATGTTGTCACCTAGTCTTCTACTAACCGCATCTAATTGACCGAAGTTCACGGCGTCTCGAGCTTCTACCCCATCAGCAACACCAGTCATACGCTGATTGCCTGCATATAGACCTTGAGCGGTCATACTTGGACCATCTTGCATACTAATACCGTTGCTGTTGATAACCGTCGTACCAGCGGTCACACTATCTACGTTAATGTTACCATTCAAGTCAAATTTGATGCTACTGCCCTCTGCGGTGGTCGTTATGTTGTTACCACCTGTGAAGCTTAAGACGCTAGCATCCCCTACTGGTTTGTTGATATTAGCACCACTGTCTGCCCCAAAATTGAGACCAGCATCGAGCCTGTCCTTATTGGCCGCGATGTTTGTAGTATTGGTGCTGATATTGGTGGTGTTAGTGGCAATATTAGTGGTATTGGTGGTGATCGCCGTGGTGTTGTTTTGTACGTTTTCATTGATTGCAATCGTACCTTGTCTGATAGAAGCAATCGCACCATCAATATTGCCTTGACCGGTCCCGCCGATATTGCTATTGGTAAAAGTACCATCTAGCGGATTGTAGACGGTATTACCGCCAATAATGCTGCTGATACCACTGCCTTGTGCATAGAGCTGACCACCGTTGATGGCATCTTGGCTGCCTGCTGTCACCGCACCATTTTGAACATTGGTAATCTTGTTATCAGCGGCATCAATACCACTTTTAGTGACGCTTGGACCACCCGCAATAGTGAGACCGTTATCGTTGATAGTGGTATCACCCGCTGTGACGCTAACCACGCTAATATCTGGATTTAAATCAAAGCTGATATCATTCGGGCCAGCAGGTACCGCCGCCGCACTTGCACCTATAGCAGCATTATTGACTAACGTTCTAGACACTTTAATGTTGCCATCTTTGCTATTCATATCAACCGTGCTTCCTTGTCTGACCATGGTAGCAACATCACCTTGAGCTGTGATCCCCCAACCTTGATCTAAAGCAACGGCGACTTCGTTTAATTGCCCGACGTTTACGGCATCAGTGTCTAGAGTGCCTTTACCGACATTGCGGATTGGGTTGCCACCATTGTCAAGACCACGGCTGCTCAGCAAGACCGTTCTACCTAAGCCATTATCAACAAAGGTAAAACCTGTGCTGTTCATGATGCTATCCCCTATCTGCATACGACCATCGTCGCCCAAGTCCAATTGGTTGTTGAGACGAACCTGAACACCAGTGGCAGAGGCAATGGTAGTAAGGTTACTATCACCGGTCACATTGATGGTATCTCCCAAGGCGAATTGCTGGTCATTGGCGCTATTGCCATCACCAATTTTGATGCCTTTAGCGATGTTTTCGTTAGTCTCAAATAACTGACGACCGTTCACTGCGTCCTGACTAGTAGTGCTCAACAATCCATCAGCCACATTCGTGATTTTATTGTTGCCATTGTTAAGCCCATTGTTCGTCAGCGCCACTTGGCTGTTATCACCGTTATATAAAGTGATACCCGCATTATTAACCTGAGTATTACCAGTAGTGACACTTCCTGTATCACCAAGGTTAATATCTTTAGCCAACCTGACAGTTAACGTATCAGCGCCATTAGCGGTGACACTAATGTTTTTCGTCGCTGGATCAGCATCGATAGTATCGCCACCTTTAACCGTGAGCTTTTGACCAAGCTTACGGTTGACGTCAGTCCCACTATCCCCGCCAAAGTTTAGGCCTTTATCCATTGTGGTAGTCGTGGCTTGTAATTGACCAAAGTTCACGGCATCACTATCTAACACACCGGCAGCAACCCCTTTGATCTGATTACCACCATTGTCAAGACCGGTACTGCTCAGTCTGACGGTACTGCCTTCTAGGAAGCTGACACCACCAGTGTTTAACAAGGTGTTGCCTGTAGTCACTTCGGTAAAGGCAACCTTGTCCTTTGTAGACACTTTAATACCATTGTCCTCAGCGGTGAGTACAATATTATCCCCTGTTAGGAAATTGGCAGTATTGTCTGTTTTATCCAGAGTTTTGACATTTTGACCATCAATCTGTGTGATGACAGTCTGCATAGCGCTGTCCGCTTTTACTAGACTGGCTTTGCTGGATTCGCTCAAGTCAACTGCGTAGTCAGTCATGTTAGTCGCCTCGTCTTTTTCACCTGCGGTGACAATGACTGCGGCAGACCCAGCTGAAGCGGTGACACCATCAGCATTGACAGTATAGACGTCTTGACCATTACCACCTGTCGACTTCACAACTTTAGCAACGTTAGTACCTGCAACCACTTCTGTTCTAGCAGCGGCAGTTGAGCTGTTCAGCTGACTGACATTGACAGCGTCTTTAGCCTGTATGCCATCATCAA